>Ga0187872_10002574_pt1 | contig 15794 bp, 11 predicted proteins | sample June2016WEW_16_4_FD_132973 | JGI IMG/M metagenome (GOLD analysis project Ga0187872, IMG submission 132973) | Peatland microbial communities from SPRUCE experiment site at the Marcell Experimental Forest, Minnesota, USA - June2016WEW_16_40 | ecosystem: Environmental > Terrestrial > Soil >...
CCCTCGGCGCTGGGCGCGGTCTCCAGATCGGCCGTGAGCTTCATCAGCGTGTCGGTTCCAGCGTTCGAAGTGAGAATAATCACGGTGTTCTTGAAGTTGATCTCGCGACCTTCGCCATCTTCCATCGTTCCCTTGTCAAACACCTGATAGAAGAGTTCCAGCACGTCCGGATGTGCTTTCTCAACTTCATCAAGCAGCACAACTGAATACGGCCGGCGCCTGACAGCTTCCGTGAGCACACCGCCTTCCCCGTAACCGACGTAGCCCGGAGGCGAGCCCTTCAACGTAGATACGGTATGCGCTTCCTGGAATTCCGACATATTGATCGTAATCAGGTTGCGTTCCCCGCCGTAAAGAAGATCCGAGAGCGCCAGCGCGGTTTCGGTTTTGCCGACTCCGCTGGGCCCCACCAACATGAAAACGCCGATGGGCTTGTTGGGATCATCGAGACGGGCGCGCGAGGTAGAGATTCGCTGGCTGATGACTTCCAATGCGTGGAGCTGCCCGATTACGCGCTGGCCCAGGAATGAGGGCAGAGAAAGGACGGTGGAAATTTCGTCCTTCATCATTTTTCCAACGGGAATTCCGGTCCAGGCGGAGATCACCTCGCCGACAATTTGGGCATCGACTGCGACGCGGATCATCGGCGTTTCGCCCTGCAGGGCTGCAAGTTCAGCTTCGGCCTGCGCAAGCTGGGCACGCACTGCAGCCACGTCCAGGGTCTTGGGTGCTTCTTCGACTGCTGTGGCTGTAGCGGAGGACGTTGCTACCGCAGGAGCGGTTGCGCCTGCGGCCGGTGATCCGGCATCGGCAGCGACTCCAGGTATTTCCGTACGCGCCGCACCGGCGTTGCCGTTCTGCGAAGCGACCGCATTTTCGAGCTGGGCACGCAAGTCCCGAATCGTCGTCACCAGATCGCGTTCCTTCACAAAACGCGTGCGCAATCCAGCCAGTCGCGACTCGATTTCTGCGCTCTTGGTGACGATCTCTGCGAGCCTCTCGCGATGGTCTGTGCCCACCGCCGATTCGCGTTCCAGAATTCGTTTCTGAACGGCGAAATCGTCGATCTGGCGCACGCTATCTTCAATGGCGGGTGGAGTGGCGCTCTGTCCCAGTGCAAGCCGGGCACAAGCGGTATCGAGCACACTGACAGCTTTGTCGGGCAACTGACGCCCGGCCAGATAGCGGTGGGAAAGATGCACGGCAGCCGTTAATCCCTCATCCAGAATGCGGACTTTATGGTGCTTTTCCAGGGACGGGACAATGCCGCGCAGCATGGTCATGCACTGCGTCTCTATGGGCTCCTCGACCTTCACCACCTGGAAACGGCGGGCCAGTGCTGGATCTTTTTCAAAATACTTTTTGTACTCCGACCAGGTCGTGGCAGCGATGGTTCGGAGTTCGCCGCGCGCCAAAGCCGGCTTCAGAAGGTTCGCGGCATCGCCCTGCCCCGCTTGCCCCCCGGCCCCAATCATGGTGTGAGCTTCGTCGATGAATAGAATGATGGGAATTGGCGAAGATTTCACTTCCTCGATCAAACCTTTCAACCGGTTCTCAAATTCACCTTTGATCCCCGCTCCCGCTTGCAGCAGGGCGAGGTCGAGCGTCCGCACCGTGACGTTACGCAACGGCGGAGGCACATCCCCCTGGGCTACACGTAAGGCGAAGCCTTCCACGACAGCCGTTTTTCCTACTCCTGCCTCGCCGGTAAGAATCGGGTTATTCTGCCGGCGTCTCATCAGAATGTCGACCACCTGGCGAATTTCAAAATCGCGTCCCAGGACGGGATCGATTTTGCCGGTCTTTGCTTTCTCCGTGAGATTAATCGTGAACTGATCGAGGTTGGGAGTTTTGCCGCCGGGTCGTGCGCCAGCGGAGGGCGCGCCCGGTGCTGCCGCGGTCGCGACGGCCGCCTGCGCCTCTTCGCTCGAATTGCCCACGATCGACGCAAAGTCCTTGCGCAGTGCATCGGCCTGGATCTTCTGAAACTCGCGGCTGATATCGCGCATGAGCCGGACCAGTTCGTCATTCGTCGCCAAGGCAAGAATGGTGAAGCCAGTGCGCACCTGTCCGGCGTTGTAGTCGATCGACCCGATAGTCCAAGATTCGATCAGCATCCGCATGAGCGTTGGGCTGAGAGCGGGCGTCCGCGCATTGCCCGCCTTCAGCTTGTCGAGAGCCCGCGCCAGTTCCCCGGATAGCCTTGAAGTATCGATCTCGAAGTGTTTGAAAATCGCGGCCACGTCGTTATCGGTGGAGTCGAGCAGCTTCGTTAGATAGTGCTCCACCTCGATGTCATAATGCGTGCGCGCCAGGCAGAGGCCTGCCGCCGCTTCCAGCGCGCCACGGGTCGAATCGTTAAGTTTGCCGATCAGCGACTTCAGATTCATGTTGTCCCCCTTGTGCTGTTTCAAGCGCCAGCACGGTATCGTCCGGATCACGGCGGAAAGGCGCCGACTTCACCCACGACACCCAGCCTAATTGCGGGCCAGATGCGCCTTCCGCTCCCAACGTGCAAGGCGGAACCTGCTCGCGTTCGAGAATCAGCTTCACTTCGAAATCCCATTCATCGTTCGAAAAGAACTGCACCCATGCCCTCAACGGCTCCCACGATTGCCCGTCGGGCAGGAAATCTACATAGCGTTCCAAGGTCAATGGACCCAGAACGATGCGCACTTTGGACTGCTGGTTCCAAACTTCGTCACCGACCACGGCGCCGAAACCGAGTTCTCCGCTGTCGCTGCTTCCCTCCGACAAGCGGCACTGGGTTTCGGGATCGAGGCGGTACCAAGCTCCCGCAAACTGCTCGATCTCGACCGGCACCTCAAAATAATCCGCGAGAATCTGCTGCAAAGCCTGGGCTGAACGCGGACGCTGCGCCAGCAGCCCCGCATAGTAAATCAACGTGTCGTCGGACACCGCCTGGCGATCGCGCAAGCCCTCGCTGCCCAGTCCCAGCAGGCTCAGCAAATGACGGGAAAAAAGATCACGCTCGCCCTGCTCGTAGGCGACATCGAAGCGGTACTTTCTCCAGGCGCGGTAGAAGAGCGAGATGATCCGGTGATTGAAAATATCCAGGAAGTCTCGGGGCGAGGAGTCGGAAGCCCGCAACCGTTCGATGATCAGCGACGTGTAGGGATTGGGAAGAACTCCCTCGGGACCGGTCAGCCCCATGAAATTGACGGTCATGTCGACCGGACCTTTCTGGGGACATTCCATTGCCTGGATCTGGCTGGCCGGGAACGCCAGCGAGGCGTGAACTCCAAAACGAGCGACCTCGGTATCCGGGTGCGCGAACCGGCCCACCGACGTCCGCTCCGGAAGAAATCTTTCGAGCAGACGCACCGCCTGGAAGAAGTCGAAGGAGAATGGCTCCCGACGGAGCTTCTCCCCGACCTCGGAAGCGGCTAGACCAGAACTGATTGTCCCGCTCTCGGTGCCCACTCTTCTAACGGCTCCTTCCGCTGGCGGCTTCGCGCCACCAGTTGGGTGAAACTATTCATCGACACGTAGATGCCCAGGAACTTTTCGAGCACGCTGGCGAACAAATAAGCACCGCCACCGCTGAACTGCTCTTCATCGAATTCGATCTCCACCCGCGTGCCTCGCGCAAAACCGATCCCGTGTTCGGAGATCACACGAGTAAAATGCCGCCGCGCGGCGACCGACGCGATTCCGCTAATCTGTTTCTTGGTCTCCGGCGAATCGGAAAAATCATAGAGTTCAAGAATCTTTTGCAGAGCCTCTTTGCCGTCATCCACGATGGAAAGATAGTTCAGCGACAGCTGCGAGATCAGCGACCACAAAGTCTTCCCATCCAGGGGCGGGCGCAGCGTCCGGGTAGGCTTGTGGAGCGCGACGATGCGTTTGATCGCGGCGGTCCCGGTCATTTCGAAATCGCCGTTCTCGCTGCCGAAAGGCAGACGCGTAACCAAATCGCGGTTGGTGCAATTGCAGCGCACCGTCACCGTGTCATAGTCGAGTTGCATCGGGCGGGCCGAGAGATCGACCAGCGAAAGAAAGACATCGGTTCCTTCATCGCCCTTACGCGTCGAGACCGACCGGCTAATGTACCAGTAGGCTGGAGTGGTCCCCTGAACAACATGCCGCTCTGAATACAGCGGGTGATAAGTTACCGTCTCATGCGTTTCCGCGTCGGTGCTGACGACCTCGTCCACGGAATAGATTTCCATGGTTTGCCGGCGCCGGGCGTCGGGCACAATCGGATACTGGTAGCGGGTCTGATCGACCAGGATCGGTTCGGCAGTCTGCGCGAACAAGTTGATAATCGGGGTGCATCCCAGACGCAGCGTCTTCGCGTTCACTGCGACTTCCAGGCGCTGATGGCGACCATCCTGTTCAAAGGGCGAGATCATGAACAAAATCTCGGCTTTCGACTTGAGTCCCGCGCGCTGCAACTCCGAAAGTCCTTTGAGACTCATGAAGAAGAATTTTTCCGGAAACGCGAAGTACTCCTGTAGCAGCCGGTATCCCACGAAGGAACGCCTGGGATACGGCAGCACGTCTTCCGTTTCGCCGAAACCCATGGGCTGAAGATTCCGCACCGGAAGTTCGCGCACCGGCGCCTTCGGGTTGGCAGGATCGCGCACGAGAATCCGGACGCAATTTCTGCATAACAGTTCGTACAGCCCGTGCACGACCGCACTCTCGCCGTTCAGATAAAAGGCTAGCGTCTCCAGATCGAGCTTTTCAAAGGAAACATCAGGAAAGCATTCGAGTTCGACTCGCAGTACAGCGGCCTCGGAGGCGCGCAATGCGGGGCGAATGCGATCGGGCGTCATCCATTGCGCCTGTGAAACTTTGAAGGGCCACAAGGTGACGTCATAGGATGTCCGGAACTTGCACGGCACTCCTTCCACTGGACGCGAATAGAGAACCGTTCCCTTGGGGATCTTGAGGCTGCTGGTGAGCTTGCCTTGCTCGGCGTCGGTGTGAAACTGCGCTACCGTCATCGACGGCACGGGCCGCAAATAGTGCGGGTAGAGGATATTGAGCAGCGCCTCGGTGATCTGAGGAAAATCGTCGTCGATCCGCAGGTGCACGCGCGCGGCCAGCAGGGCAAAGGCTTCCAGCATCCGCTCCACGTGCGGATCTTCGCAGCGATCCGGCTCCAGCAGCAGACGCGAGGCAATCTTGGGATATTTGTCGGCGAACTCCGCCCCGGTCTGGCGCAGGAATGTGAGTTCGCTCTCGTAATAATTTCTCAGCTCATTGCGCAAGATCGGCTCCCTTGATTTCGTACTCGCCCTTGCCCAGTTCCAGAACGGTGTCGAAACGCACCGGCTCAGGCGCAGGATCCATGCATAGCAGTCCTTCGATCACGAAGTTCAAAGCTCGAAAACTGCCTTCCTGCAGCTCCATTCGCACTCTGGCGCGCTTCAACCGGGGTTCGAAAACGGCAATGGCCAGTTCCATCTCCCGCACCAGGTCACCATGGTCGCGGCTGGACAGGACCGACTTGGAAGATATATCCGCAAATCCGTAATGGTAGACAGAGCGGACGGTCTCACGCGCCGAGTCAGGAGCGGGATCGATGGTTCTTCGCGTATTGAGCAACCATTCCAGATCGCGCTTCAAAGCCAACTTCAGTTCGCGCAAGGATTGGGCGCGGGTGAAAGGGATCTCCGAACGGTTTTTCGGATCCCGATCAATGAGCCGGTCCAGCACCGAGAGCGTGACCGGTCCGGTGGCATCTCGCCTAGCCATGACTTACTTCCCGTCTCCCAGCGCCTGCGCTGGATCGAGGCGGCAGATGCGCTCGAATAGTTTTTGTTGCTGAGCCTTGTCGGCCTGGATCTTGGTGCTCATCTTCATGATGGTGGCCAAGGCGCCTGCGACCACTCTCGGGTCTTCCCAGTCGTCCAGTTTGTGGTTTTCGATCGCCGCAGCCAGATCGTCCAGGATGGGCTGAGCGACGTTTCCTTTGTTCGTCGACGCGCAGATCTCCACCAGTTGCATCCGTCGACGGAACCGCTCTCGTCCCGAGCGCTTACGCGCAATATCCTGCTGCAGGATCTCGAATGCCTTCCGCTCCTGGCCTTCGCGTAGGGCCTGCAGCGCCGATGCATAGGCGTCCGTCGGTTGTCCCGGCCATCTTGATCCCATGCCGTTGGCGCTCGCCGAGACGCGAAGCGGCGGCTCAGCGGCAGGTGCTTGCTCGGAAGGTCCCTGGCTCAACGACACCAACCAGGCGCGTGTCTCAGCATTGGCGGCCGGAGTTTCGTCCATCAATGTGGCGTCGAGGAGTTGCGGAATATCGGTAATCAGTGCTTTCAGTCCGGAGCGAATCGCCCGCGCAATCGCTTCGTACCCAGCACCGAGGGCGTCGCAAGCTTCGACCACAAAACGCTGCAGATCAAGCCAGGCGCGGCTGCAAGGCAGCGCCATTGCGCTCTCGGCAGCTTCCAGCAACTGTTCGTATTTTTTGTCGAGCAGCAGTTTCTTCAAATGCCGGCGAAGATCAGTGGGCGGGGCTTCGAGTCGCGTAGGATCCGCCAGATCGATGGCCGCCCGCAACTCTCCCCAACGCAATCCGCGCAACATCAGATACGAAGCTGGACTGGTAGGCTCACGCCGCCGCAGAAACGCCGCTGCCTCCGCCACCTTGCGAATCGCATCGACGCGGTCGGGCGGTTCCGACGAAGTTTCGACCGAAATCAGCACCCCTGTGCGCACGGGACCCGTAGCTTCTGACTGAGCTTCTCCTCCGGCATTCTCTGTGGTTGCGACGACTTCCACCGGATCGGGTTCCTTCTCGCGCTTCTTCTGAAGAAAGCCGTGGATCAGGTGGCGGGTTGCCTCCAGAGAAGACTGCAGTGGACCAAATGCGGGTCCATCGTCGCCAAACTTTTCGTCGCAGGTTTTCTTCAACTGAGCGAGCGTTTGCAGGCAAAGGTCAAGATCCTGCTCGGCCTGCGCGTAAAACTTTTTCGGAGTCTCTTCAAAAACCTTATCGAAAGCCTCCGGAGTAAGCTTGCCCTCCTTGACCAACGCGGCTCGCTTCTTCTTGGCCTCATCGGTCTTTGCCTGATCCTCGTATCCGACTTCGCGAGACTGCTGATAATCCAGCAGGCTGTAGGAAGCCTTCTCCACGACCGGGACGAGCTTTAGCGGGATCTCAAGCTTGGTTCCGACAAATCCCAGCGGCGCTCCGCGAGCTTGCGCATCGCCATCTTCCAGTTCCGGAAAGACCGTGTCCCAGAACTTGTCGACGAAGCCATAGCACAATGCGAGACCGTCCTTCAGTCCTCCGAAGCCCTTTTGCTTGAGCAACGCTTCTGTGAGCCAGGCGGCGAGTTGCAGATCTTTGGTCCGCTTGGCAAGCAAGTCGGTGACCAGCTTGATCACCAGCGGGTTCTCCGCAACCTTGCGGTCGCGCTCGGTCATTCCCGGCGGCGGCTGGTCTTCCTCGCGCCGCGCTTCTTTGATCTTGTCGTAGATCGGGTCGTAGCGCAGGTTGGCGCCACTGCGATTGGGCCCTTCAATTGGGTTCAGCAGATCGTCGGGAAAAGGCATGATAGGTCAGGCGGCCACGGAGGCTGGGTTGAACTCGAGCGCGCGCAGTTCAAGAAATGGAATTTCCTCTTCGTCCACCAGCCACATCTTTTGGCCGAACGGAACTTGATATTCGTAACCCTCAGGCTTCTCCCAGATGGTCACGCGCCCTAGGCGCACGGCCTCATCGGGATGCCGCCACGAGAAAGGAGCTAGTACCGGAATCAACACTTCTCCCAGTTCAGTTCCTTTGAACGATGGGGTCGTGCGCACTGCGGCCGGTGTCCACAAAAGATCTCTGAGCCGCTGCGGAGGTGGGATCTGGATGGACGCCACGTGTTCCAGCGGTAGCAGCAGGTAATTTCCCGCGGCAAAAATCTCGAGCCTGGCTCCGGTCCTAGGATCTGCGTCGGAGAAGGCACTAAACGGATTGCCGTTCGCCACTCCTCCGCGACCAGCCTCGGCGTCATCCTTTTCCACCGGAAATTCTCCTCGTTCGAACAAATCGTGGCGCTGGCGTTCGGCGTATAACGCGCTGCGATAGAGCAGAACGCCCAATTCGCTGGACGGTCCAGCCTGCCCTAATACTTCCAGTTGCTTATCCGCACGCTCGTATTCGCCCGCAAAGCAGAGGAGTTCGAACAGAAAGGTGCGCCTGCGGATGTCGGTAGGATTGTCCCGCAATTCCGCGCTCAACGCCTTGATGGCATCGGTTAGCCGCCCCGCTCGATACAACTCTTGTGGATTCATCGGTCACCCACGATATGGAATGGATTTTGCAAACAACTCCGACACATTCGCGAGACTTCCCGCCTGAAGTTGCTGTAGAGCGTGGAGGCACCCCCGCTCCAGCCAGATTCCCGGTCGCGGAGATGCCTCCAGTTTCGAACCAACGTTCGTGTCGCCGTTAAAACTATGTCTGTTGCACGGCGCCAATGTTGTAAGTTGCATTCCCAGCAAGCGTAACCGAACCGCTGCTCGTATCCTGGGTGTAGTACTGGAACTCTATCTGCTCGTATGCAAGGCTGACACTCTGGGAGGGTACGCCTTGTGAGCCTCCACCCATGCTGTTCCCCGTAATGTAGCAATTGGTCATCAGGACTTGCAGGTAGATGTAGGGGGTCGCGGCGCCCGTCGATTTACGAAGGCTGAAGGTCGACTTCGCAATGTGCTGGCCGGTGTACAGGGCTTTCAAAATCTGATAGCTTGCCTGGTCCACCGCGCAGGTGAAGTTGAAGTCCGATAGAGAGCACTTTCCAGCAGAGAGGCCCTTTCCGCCTACGTCAGCGGGGTTCGACGCCCCGAACGAGAAACTGTCCAGCTCAATGTTGTTGGTCATCCCTTGCGCTTGGGATTCCCCATTTATTCCGTCTATCAAAAGATACGCATCACTCGCCATAGCAATTCCTCCTGATCACACACTTGAAATTCAAGGACCCATAAGGGCCTTGTTTAAACCTCCGACAAGGTATAGCGGGTTAGGACTTCGCAGCAGCCGGCAACTCCGCCACCAGCCGGAGCGACACACTGAGTTCATCGAGCTGAAAATGAGGTCGAAGATAGGCAATGGCACGGTAGACACCGGGCTTGCCCTTCACTTCTTCCACATCCACACGAGCTTCACGCAAGGGGAACTTGGCCTTGGTCGTCTGATTGGCCTTGTCGTCCTGCGTCACATACTGGCCGATCCAGCGATTGAGAAAGCGCCAGCACTCATCACGCGACATGAAGCCGCCGATCTTGTCCCGCATCATCGCCTTCAGATAATGCGCGAACCGGCACGTGGCCATCATGTAGGGCAATTGCGCCGAAATCCGCGCGTTGGCCGTGGCCGCATCGCTGTCGTACAGCTTCGGCTTGTTGCAGGACTGGATGCTGAAGAATGCAGCCTTGTCCGTGCCCTTGCAATGCACCAGCGACACCAGCCCCTGATCCGCCAGTTCTTTTTCCCGGCGGTCGGTGATGGCAATCTCGGTCGGGCACTTCAACGCCACATCGCCCTCGTCCGTGCGGAAGGTGTGGGAAGGAAGTCCATCCACCAAGCCTCCGCCTTCGACGCCCCGAATCGCTACGCACCATCCGTACGTGGCGAAGGCCTGCGTCATTTTGGACGCGAGCGCGTATGCGGAGTTGCCCCAGAGGTACTTAGTGTGATCGGTTCCATCGACTCCCTCTTCGAAATTGAAGCCCTCCACAGGCGCGGTGTCCCGGCCGTATGGCAAACGCATCAGAATGCGCGGGCAAGTCAGGCAGACGTACTTCGAGTCCTCGCTCTCACGGAAGCCTTTCCACTTGGCGTACTCGGTGCTGTCGAAGATCTTGCCAATGTCCCGAGGCTGGTCCAGGTTCGTGAAGCTTTCCATGTTGAGTAACTCCGACGACGCTGCCGAAAGGAACGGAGCGTGGGCGGATGCCGCGACCTGAGAGACTTTCTCCAGCAATTCCAAGTCTTCAGGATGTTTGCTGAATTCGTAATCGCCGACCAGGGCTCCGAAGGGCTCGCCGCCGAAGATGCCGTATTCTTCCTCGTAGACTTTCTTGAACATCGCGCTCTGATCGAATTCAGGCGCCCGCTGCAGATCGCGCAGCAAGTCCTTCTTCGACGCATTCAGAATGCGGATCTTCAGTTGGGTACCGGTTTCCGACTGGTCCAGCAGATACTTGAGTCCGCGCCAGCTTGATTCCAGCTTCTGGAACTGGGCGTGGTGCAAGACCTCGTTCAACTGAAGTGAAATCAGATGATCGATCTGCGCGACCCGGGCGGAGATCATTTGGTCGGCATCGCGACCCAGAGTCATCGACCCTTCCAGCACCTGCGCAACGAATTCCTTGATCAGGCCCTTGCCCCGCTCGCGCGCGCTCGGGTCTCCAAACCGTCCTTGTTCCACTATCTGGTCGAGAATGCTCGACTCCGCGGCCTGCTCTACAACGGCCGTATTACCAGCAGCTTTCTGCGTCTCAGGCATTGGGTTCTCCCTTCCCGACTTCGGACTTGAGTTTGTCAAGCTTATCGGTCTTGCTCACCGCGTCGAGTAACGCTTCGTCCAGCTTTTCGTTGGTTTGCAGCGTGCCCTTCAGATCATTGAGCCGCGTGCGCAGATCTAGCAGTTCTTTAAGAGGCTTCACCTGCCGCGCCACCTGCTCTGGCTCGAAGTCTTCCAGGCTCTTGAACCTCAGATCCACCTTGAGTTGTCCTGCGTTAGAATCTTCGCTCAGCTTGTTTTCGACCGCGAACGATAAGTGCGGCTTCATGCTTTCCAGCACGGAATCGAAGTTGTCGGGCGTCACCTCAACAAAGCGCCGCTCTTTGAGCTTTGGTAGCGGTTGTTCGGGTTGCCCAGTGAAGTCTCCCAGGACGCCGACGACGAAAGGCAATTCCTTAATTTCAATCGCGCCTCCGGTCTCGACATCATACGTAATCTGAACGCGGGGCGGACGCACCCGGTCCAGTTTGTGCTGTGTGCTCGGTTTTGCCATATTATCTCCCTACCTCTTCGAGTTTTCGAGGAAGTGCCGTGTTTAGGTGCCAGTAGTCCGGTTTTGCAGTCAACCAGGGGACGTAACAGTCAGGAAAAACACCCAAAAGGGAAAGTGGCCAGACCTTTCGCCATTTGACCGTACGGGTCGTGGGGTAACGGTTTATCACAAGCCCTAACCACAGTCAAGCACCAAGCTCTTTTTTGCATGAAAACATTTCTCCACCGCGAAATCGCTCGATGTTGCGCCTACTCCCCATGATCAGGATAGTGTTTGTGGGCGTCGAAACGTTACAGACGCACAAAGATCTGGCCATGTGCTCCTGGAGGCTTGTTTCCACCGCAGCCGGGGATATGTCCGCGGTAACGTTACCTGTCCCAACGCCCGGCAAGCCCCCGCGGCGGGTCAGCGATCGACTGAAACCTCATGACCCGCACCAAGTCTCGGTCCTTGAACGAAACCAGGGGAATCAAGCCGTCCTCCAGAAGGCGTTCCGCCGCATCCTCGGTGAGCAGTATCTCGGCGCAGGGCTTCGACTCGGACTCACCATCTTTTTCATAAACATGGAGCGGCAGCCTATCAATTTCCGTCACGGCGCCGGGACGCACTTCCCATCCAGTCTCGCTGAAGGACTGGGCAAGCAGCAGCGCGACCGCAAACGCGGGATTCCCCCACAAGTAGTCTTCGTGCACAGGCAGTTCCGTGAATTCTTCGAAATCGAACGACTCCAGCGGAAGCGTTTTCTTCCCGTAGGGCAGACGCAGCAAGAATCGCGGTAGTGCCAGTGCAACGGAGTCTGCTTCGGGTCGACGCCGGAGTTCGGCCCAACTACCGGATAGCTCCTGGGGCATTTTCCACTCCCGGGGATGCGGGGTGGATGCCAGCGATGAGCAGCCCAGCAAATGCGCGCTACCTTCGGCAAGAAATGGCGCGCGGGCGCGGTGCGCAATCGCTGCCATACGGGACAGTACTTCCGCATCCTCCTTCCGCGAGCCGAAGCTGTAGTTGCCCACGATGATCGCCCAGGACTCGGCCCCTGGGGTCTCGACGCTCTGCTCCACTAGCAGGCGATACATTCCTGTATCCCGCAGGTCCGTGGCGGCTTTGACGTCCGCAGCCAATTCCTCTTTCGAAATATCGATCAGATAAAGCTTGAGCTGTGAACCGGTTTCAAGTTGCCGAACCAGAAGAAAAGTCGCTCGCCAGAGTGCCTCTAGCGCCTGGAAATCTCGGTTGTGAAGAACCGCTCGCATCAGTGCGCCAATGCCGCGATCGATAACGCTTAGGATCTCCGGCTGCCGGGCATCCGGCGTGCTCACTAGATGTTTTGCAGTGACGCGTTGAGCGAACTCACGGACTTCATCAGGCTTGCGCCTGTATCGATCCTCGGCAACGCGAGATTCCGTCTGTTCGATCATTTCGTCAAGCAAGCTGCCGGAGGCCAACCGCGCGGCGTTGGGCGCAACCGCGGGCGAGGCGTCGGGCTTTCGCGGCTCCGACACCGAGCCAGGAGAACGGAGCCCTAACTCATCCGCCGCTTCCTGAAACGTCGACGGATCTTGCAGGCGGCGGCGCAGGTCTCGCAGCTTGGCGAAAGCCTCGAGATGCTGGAAAATCCGGTCCGGATGAAAGTCTTCGAGCTCAGAAAAACTCAGGTGCAACGAGCCATCCCCAATCGCCAACTGAATTTCAGCGCCACTGCGGGACAGCGCTTGGTCGAAATTGTCTCGATCCACCAGCACAGCGCGGCGTTGGCTAATCGTCTTCGCGTCGGAAATGCCGCGGTTGGCGCGCCCGCTGAAGTCGCCAAGAATCGCTATGCGGAAGGGAGTTTCCGGGGACGGACGGGCGCCCAAACTGTCTCCGCCGGCCGTCAGGTTGACACCACCGAAGTCGAAGGGTTTCGGCATGGGACGACTCCTTGGGGAGGGTTGGTTCCTTGACTTGGAACGTATTAGAGCGATTTAGGACTAACCGGGGATCCGCCCGGAACACACGGCTAACCGTCATTGTTGGTCTTTCTGGATGATATCGAGCTTGTGCAGACCGTCTTTTGCATCCTGATTGCTGGGCTGCAACCCCAGAATCTTCCGATATTCTGTCCGCGCCTTGTCGTAGTTCCCCGCTCCAGCGTCCTGTTGGGCCATTCTGAGCAAAACAGGAATATCCTTCTGCGACACACCCCCGGATTCATCGGAGTAGGGCACCGGGACCTCCGGAGTATCTTTCACGTTCTTGACGCGATTGTCCGCCGCCTGGTCGGGCAGTTGTGGCTGAGCCGCCACGTGCACTTTAGCCGCTGGTTTAACAATCGGCGGTTTGACAATCCCTGATTTCACATTTCTTGTTTTGACAGTTGTCGCTTCCGGTTGCGCAGCTCTGGTTTCAGGTTCGGTCTTAGCCGACGGCTGTTTGTCTGGGATTTCCGTTGCTCGGGTCTGGTCTTGCCGCGGTGGAATCGGAAGTTTCGAGACTTGCGTCGGACGATAAAGCACTGCGATCACCGCCGCCACCAGAACCAGCGCGACGACTCCGATTATGACCCTGGTGCGAGTGATGAAAGGCCGTTCTTCGAACTCTTCAATTCCTTCCGCAAAGGAACGGCCCGAGCTTTCGCGGAATTCTTCAAACGCTGGAGCGCGATTCTGTTCGGTATTGGCAACCGGGCTTGCTTGCCGGGTACCAGTTTGAGAGCCGCTCTGAAAGACAGCCTCGCGCGCATCTGCGGCCTGCGGCACGGGTTCATCGGTCGATCCTCCGCGCCCAAACGGGGAATGAACGATCACGGTCGCGCCTACGGGCGGAATGTCACTTTGTGACCCCGCCTCATCGCCTACCGAAGCCTGCAAAAGAGCGACCCGCTCCGGCGTCGTCCACACCAACTCCGTCAACTCAGTCTGCCGGTCTCCCATGACGGTTGTCAGTGCAGGAACGGTGTGAAACTCCACACCCGGAAGATCGCGTAAACGCTCGGAGACATTCTCAGCGAGCAAGATCTGACCCGGCTTCGCTTGCATGAGCGCCTGCTGGACAGTCTCTACGCTGAAGCCTGAGGTGTCGCTCATCCTCGGCCGATAAAGCAGGACTGCGGCCCCGACACGTTCGCCCGGCCGGCACACCAGAAACTCCAGGATCGAGGTCTGAATCCGCTTGGCAGCAACCATTGCTTGACCGGAACCGTCGAAGTGCGCGCCCATGATTGCGGGCGATTCTTCGGCAATCCGGCCGTGGCTCGCACCCACCAGGTCCGCAATCATGTAAATCAGGACGCTGTCAGTCTTCCACGTCAACGGTGCGCTACGGTCCGACCGTTTTGGACCCCACAGCCGAACCACGATATCGGTTGCATCGGCGCGTGCATCTCCACGCCACGGACCCTGGGATTGATGGGGGTTTGCAACTTCGAATTCCCGGCTATCGGTTTTCTGCTCGTACTGCGGCATGCTCAGGGCTTCCGACCATCTCTAAGTCGGGTTGTAGGTTACTTCAAAACAGCGGCCCTAGCAAATGTTTACCGCATCGACGAATGGCCCTTTTGTGCCCCGCATCCGCCACTTGCGCAGGCTTGACTTCGCGCAGACAGTGAGTATGATACGGAACACCTGCCCGTAGGCAAATCTATAGGGTTTGCCGTCACCCCGGGGAGTCTATGCCGCCACGTCCGATGTTTCATGCACGATTGTGTCTGCTATCTTTCGTGAAGAGGGCTCCGATAGCCCTGTTATTTCTTGCGTTCACAGGTCTAGCGGTCCACTCCAAGGAAGTTCCACTCACAGCCATCGAGTTATTTGACGGACCAAACGGGGCCGCTTTTGTTCAGATAACCGAACTCTTGATCAATGGCAAGGCCGAGGTGCGCTCCTGCGGAGGCGCGACCCAGATCAACAAGTCGACGTATGGCAAGCTGGCAAAGATTCCGTTGAATTCCTCGGTGACATCGTTGGAGCGCGACGCCAAGGGAATCATGAATCTGACCCGCGGTTCCGCGGCGGAGTGCGTGGTTCCTTCCAACTTGAAATTCGACAAAGACGAGTCGCTTACTCCAGCGGAACTAGCCGATCGTGCCGTTCTGACGGGACAGGTAGCCAGTTCGTCGCCGGCAGGAACAACGACCGTGCCTCCCTTCAAACCCACGGTAAAGATCGTATTCGTTTCGGCTCCCGATGTGGAACTCGCCGAGTTTCTGCGCGCGAACCGAGCTCATTCGGTCGCCCAATGGCAGGACTATCTCAGCCGGTACCCGAAAGCCTCGCACATCGATCTCGCCAAGCAGGCACTTGCCGCCCTTTTCTTGAGAGAGGGCGAAGATGGATTGGCCTCTTACCGCAGTTCCAGTTCCACGAGTTCGCCGATTTATTCCGACCTCAAGACGGCCCACTCGCGAGCCGATCAGGCGCGCGAACTGCTTCCCACGGACGAAGAGGCGGCCAAACTCCGAGAGAACGTTCACTCAGAACTGGTGCTCATCGCTGTTAAGGCTCACGCTGAAATGCAAGCCTACAAGCAAGCGCTGGCTGGCCACACAACCGGATACGTCCATTTGGCCAACGCCCGCCAGTTGGATGACCATGCTTTGGAGGTCGATGCTCATTTTGACCAGGCTCTGACTCTGCAGAACGCGATCGCCGCCGAGAGCAAGCGGGTCGACACCGCCTTGCACAGTGCGGAATCGATGATTGCCTCCCAGCATTACGATGACGCAGTAATGGCGGTTGCGGAGTAGGGCTCCTTCGCCGAGGAAGAACCGCGTATCTTTGTCATCATCGACGCTGCGTACAAATACCACTTCGAGCGCGGCAAGG
>Ga0187872_10002580_pt1 | contig 15775 bp, 17 predicted proteins | sample June2016WEW_16_4_FD_132973 | JGI IMG/M metagenome (GOLD analysis project Ga0187872, IMG submission 132973) | Peatland microbial communities from SPRUCE experiment site at the Marcell Experimental Forest, Minnesota, USA - June2016WEW_16_40 | ecosystem: Environmental > Terrestrial > Soil >...
ACAAGTTCGTCTGTGTGTCTTGTGGCTTCAGCGAGCACGCGGACGTCAACGCGGCTCGCAATGTCCTAAGGGCCGGGCTGGCCCAAGGCGGGAGCGGGGGTCACCTCGTGAACGCCGAGCCGGCAATTCGCTAGCTCGCGTTCTGCGCGGGCTATCGTTCGGCGAGCCCTTGTCGCATCTTCCCCAAGTGGGCACTACCGCCGTCGTTCCGCCCGGGATTGACGGCCAAGGAGTCGAGACCAATGACGGATGCTCCATCCTCGCCACTCATCGTCGTCGGCGTCGACGGTTCACCCGCATCTGCAGGCGCGCTCGAGGTCGCGGTCGAAGAGGCTCGGCTTCGCCGAGCCCGCCTGCACGTCATCTACGCCTACCCCGCCATGGCGTCTCCGCTGACGGGATCCACCGGCCACGACTACTACGAGCAGACCGAGCACGAGGCGAGGGAAGTCCTCCAACACGTCGCGGCAGCAGGGCCGCCGACCGAGGGTCTCGACGTCGAATGGCTGGGCGTCCCGGGCAACCCGGCCGAGGTGCTCATCGAGGCCAGCCGAGGGGCCAGCCTGTTGGTGGTCGGCTCGAGGGGGAGGGGCGGGTTCCTGGGCCTGCTCATGGGCTCGGTGTCCAGCCAGTGCGCCCACCACGCGCACTGCCCTGTGCTCATCGTTCGTGAAGAGCGCTGAGCCGGGCGCCCAACGGAGGGGAACCGGAACGGCTATCGCGGTATTGCCTGCTTGGCGAGGAAGTCCTCGGTGACAAGGGTGGCCGAGTCCCGGTTGAGAGTCTCGCCCCGGAAGAAAGCGGGCCGGAAGGCCTGCATCGTGAACATCAAGATGATGCCGAGCAGCAGCGTCCCTACGTCGAGGATGAAAGTGCCGCCGATCTGGCGGCCGAAGACGCCCCAGTGGGTCGAGCTGTTCGCGGGCTGCCAGTAGTACCAGAAGGCCCAGCCGAGGATGAAGTACAAGATGAGGCCGCCGATCGTGGGGAAGACGCCCTGCCTGAAGAAGTTGCGCACGCTGCTGGTGAGGCCCTTGCGGTAGTACCACGTACAGGAGAAACCGGTGAGCCCGTAATAGAAGGCGATCATCACGCCGAGGGCGTCGACCGAATCGCTGATCACGTGGCCTGCCGACAGGTAGTTCATGACGACGTAGAGCGCGATCGACACCGCCCCCATTACCGTTGTCGAGACCGTGGGCGTGAGATGCCGCTTGTGAATCCTCTCGAATGACCGGGGGATCGCCTTGTAGACCGCCATCGAGAGCGTGGTCCGCGCCGTGGGCAAGATGGTGGTCTGCGTCGAGGCCGCCGCGGACGACAGCACCATCAACAACAACAGGTGGTCGAGGACAGACGCCAGTGTCGAATGGCCGAAGATGGCAGGACCGAGAATCGAGAGCACGTCGTTCACATGGCTCGGGTTGCCGAGCCCGATGCCGGTTGAACCGATCCCGGCGAAGGACTGGACGCCCAAGATGACGAGGGCGTAGATGCCGAGCAGGACGAAAGTCGACAGCACGGCTGCCTTCCCGGGCACCGTCTCGGCATCCGCGGTCTCCTCGTTGACAGAGACTGCTGTGTCCCATCCCCAATAGATGAAAAGCATGTCCGCCAGGCCGACGACGAAGTCGCTGAAGTGCTTCACGACAAAGGGGTTGAACCACGACCCGGTAGGCACGAGGTGCCCGACCGGGGCGGTCCCGTTGCCCACTCTTATGAGCGCCCAGACCGACATCACCGTCAACATGGTGAGCTCTATGCCGAGCAAGGCCTTCTGGAAATTGGCGGAGATCTCGATGCCGACGTAGCAGATCCACGTCATGAAGACGATCCAGAGGATGCCGACTAGCAGCACCCAACCACTCGTGGCATTGTCGCCGATGCCGTTCGCGTTGAACAGGTCGAAGACGTACTGACCGGCGATCTGGGCAAGGCTCGCCATCACGAGGACGTCAGCGGCGACGATTCCCCAGCCGCCCATCCATCCCACGCGGGGATTGAACGCCCTCGTCGCCCATGTGAATGTCGTCCCGCAGTCGGGGTCGGCCCTGTTCATCTCTTGGTATCCAACCGAGATGAAGTACATCGGGATGAAGGCGAAGATCGTCACGATCGGGGCCTGGACACCGATCGCGACGACCACGAAGCCCAGCGTCGCCGCCATGCTGTAGGCAGGAGCCGTCGAGGCGACGCCGATCACGACGCTCGAGATCAGGCCGAGCGCGCCGGTCTTGAGTCCCTTCTGCGGAGCCTGACTGGCAGGCTCTACAACGATCGAAGCCACTTCGCCCCCCTCTGCGAGCTGAGGTCCTGCTGCCTACACGACCCGTGTGCCTGCACGCGAGTCATGGTTCATACCCTGGTTTCCGACACGATAGCCCGCATCCTCAGAGACCTAAGGGGCAGAAGGACGCGGTGCCGGGCGGCGCCCCATCCCAGGTCGGGGACTTATGATCCCTGCCGTGCACGCCGTCCTCTCGAGCGAAACGATTTGAGAGCAAACTGAAGAAGTGAGCGAACAAGGGGCAGCGGTCCCGGCGGCCACCTTCAGTGTGGCTCACAACCCGGACCCCGAGTCCAAGCTGCCCTACCTCATCCAGCTGCCGCTTCAAGCCGGAGCGCTCGTCTTGAAGGCAGCCGAACCCTGGCCTCGCACGGCCAAGGTCTACTGCCACCGGGCCGAGGGATGGCCCGAGCGCCCTGACATGATCGAGGAGGTCCCGGTGCGGGCTTGCGTGCGCCGGGGCCAAGCCGTCGACCTGGTGCTGGACCGGGCGCGCGAGACCCGCTCCCAGATCGTCTTCACCACTGTCAAAGGGCGTGAGGCGATCTTCTGGCAATCACCCAAGACCACTCGACGGTCAAGGCCGGCGGTGCGGGTGCCCGCACGTCGGGCGTCGGGTGCCCGGGATCTCGCCATCGCCGTGGACACGCGGGAGCGCTACCCGTTCCGCTTTTCCCACCAGCAGGCCTCGACCTATCGCAAGGCACTGCCAGCCGGCGATTACGGAGTCGAGCACGACGGCGAGCTCGTGGCGGTGGTCGAGCGCAAGGCGTTCTCCGACCTGGCGGCCACGCTTGTGGACGGGAGCCTCACCTACGCCCTCGCCGAGCTTGCCACCGTCGACCGCGCAGCTCTCGTGGTCGAGGACCGCTATGGGGCGGTGTTCAAGGCCCCCTTCGTCGCTCCGGGCTTCCTTGCCGACCTGCTCGGTGCCCTTCAGGTGCGTTACCCGCAAGTGCCAATTGTCTTTTGCGACACTCGTCCCCTTGCTGAGGAGTGGACTTTCCGTTTCCTCGGCGCCGCTCTCGCCCGGGCCCGGCAGGCCGACGACGCCATCGGCGACTGACAACCTTCGGCTCGCCGCCTCCTGGAGCCGACGAGCCGGCCCGCCGCCCTGCGTGCCCCCGCCTGGCACCGCCCCCCGCCTCGAGTGCGTAGGGCGCTAAGGTCGAACGCAACGGGTTCCGAAGCGCCTGGGGCTAGCTCTGCTGTCTCTCGATGCTTCACCGCCCGTGCCCGTCATGTGCTTGAGGAGGCCCAATATGACCCAGAGCGCCGGGCTGCACGAGCCCGAAGACCGGTTGACGCCGGAGATAATCGACAGGCACCGCGCGATCGTCTCGATCCAAGAAGAGCTCGAGGCCATCGACTGGTACGACCAAAGGGTCGCAGCCACTGATGACCCGGAACTGGCCGCGGTGCTGGCACACAACCGTGACGAGGAGAAAGAGCACGCCGCGATGACCCTGGAGTGGCTACGCCGCCACGACCCGGCCTTGGACCGCAACCTCCGCACATACCTTTTCACGAGCGGTCCCGTCACTGAGATCGAGGCGGCGGCTGAGGCGGGCACCACTGGGAACTCGGGCGCATCCGAGACATCGGGCTCGTTCGGAATCGGCAGTCTGAAAGGAGAATCGCTGTGAACCACCTGCTGCGTGCCCACGCCCCGATCACAGACATCGCCTGGAGCCGACTCGACACAGAGGGCCGCGAGCGGCTGGTGCCTGCACTCGCGGTTCGCAAGTTGGTTGATTTCTCCGGCCCTCTCGGCTGGGAGCACTCCGCCACGAACCTGGGCCGGGTGTCGGATATCAGGGCTCCTGGCGAGAACCTGCAGGCGCGCCAGCGCCGGGTCCTGCCGCTGGTCGAGCTCCGCGCTCCTTTCGCCATCTCGCGCCAGGAGCTGCTCGACGCCGACCGGGGGGCCACCGATCTCGACCTGGCGGCACTGGACGGGGCGGCGCGCCGGATCGCGGTCGCCGAGAACATCGCCGTCTTCCACGGTTGGGCCGAGGCCGGAATCGTCGGGATCACCGTCGCCACCACCTTCGAGCCCATCTCGTTGGGGAACGACTACGCCGGCTACCCCGGCCATGTCGCGAAGGCGGTCGAGACACTCCTCGAGGCTGGCGTGAGCGGGCCTTACGGCCTGGCCCTCGGACCGCAGGAGTACACAGGGGTCGTCGAGACGACCGAGCACGGAGGCCTGGTCGTGTTCGACCATCTGCGCCAGATCCTCGGCGGCCCGATCGTCTGGGCCCCAGGGGTGGAAGGGGCCGTGGTGCTCAGCCTGCGCGGCGGCGACTTCTTCTTCGAGTCGGGAGAGGACCTCTGCCTCGGCTACAGCCATCACGACGCCGACAAGGTCAACCTCTACCTGGAGGAGAGCTTCAGCTTCCGCGTGGCGACGCCCGAAGCTGCCGTGGCCTTGACTGCCGGAGGGCTGTGAAGCCAGATGTGAGTGCCGGTTGGCGGCAGGAGCAGGAGGACACCCCTCCGCAGCACCTGCCGGCGGCGGTCAGGAGACGGTGCGGAAGGCCTCGACCCCGTAGGCCGTTGGCACGAAGAGCATCCTGTCGCCGACGCCGGGCGCCACGAAATGGTCGAGCGCGTCTGTCCCTCGACGGACCACGACCCGCCCGTTGACCGGGTTCATGCCGTACAAGAGGGCGTTGTCCCAGTCGAGGGCCCACACGAGGCCGCCCGCGACGATCGGCGAGCCGTTCGGGTTCCCGGCCGACGGCGACCACGCGCGGCGAAACGCCATCGGTGAGGCCGTGACCTGGAACGCCTCGGTCCCGCTCCCGCACGCCCCGTAGATGAAGATGCGCGCGCTCTTGCCGGTCCCGACGACGTCGGACGCATTCGCCCCGAAGTCGCCCCCGCCGGGGCATGCCGGGCCGGTGTAGGCGCCGCGGCCGATGCCCCCGAGGTCCCCCTCTCGTACCAGATAGCCGTAGTCCCCGCTCGAGGAGGGCTTGCCGGCCACGAACAGCAGTGAAGTCCCGGGCACGGCGATAGGGCCTGCCGATCCGAGGTCCCAGTCCTGGTCGTTGAGCTGGACCCAGTTGCTCGGGGCCCAGTAGCCGATCCGCGTCAACCTCGGGGAGAGCTCGATGACCGAGTTCCCCTCGTCGTAGTCCGCGATCGTGTTGGAGCTGCCATTGCCCGTGGCCACATAGAGATCGCCTTGTGCGGACACGACGGCGCCGTTCGTCTCCCACACAGCGCCCTCGCGTTGGGTCGGGACCTGGTAGGTGCCCATCGGGCCGGCGCCCGAGACGGGCACGTCGACGACATAACCGTGGTACTGGCCGCAGTCACCGTCGAGCCCTCCGAAGTCGACATACAAGCGCCCGTTGGCGAGAGTCATCGCAGGGCGCTGCTGCTCGGCAGGGATGTAGTAGGAGGCGGCGTTGTTGGGGTGGGGCGGGTCGATGTCACGGGACCAGAGCTCGCGGTGGCTCGTCAGGCTGACGGCGACCAGCCAGTGCCGGATGCCCTGCCAGTCGCTGTAGCCGGGCAGCTCGGTCTCCTCGGCGACGAAGATCTCGCCGGAGGCGACGTCGATGACAGGCGTGCCGGTGATCCCGAGAGGATCGATGTCTCCGCAGCCCGAGGAGAGCGTCGGGGCCGAGTCGATCACCGAGGTGCTCACCGAGGTCCCGACGTGCAGGTGCCAGAGCACCTGGCCGGTGCCGGCTGCGACCGCATAGACCGAGTCGTTCTCCGTGGCGACGTAGACCGTGGCGTCGTAGACGAGCGGCTCGCCGTATACGGCACCGTCCAAGTGGTCGTCCCAGGCGGGCCCGGAGGACAGGTTCCCGATCGGCGGGTCGACGGTGTCCTGGCCGGAACGTGTGTTGCCGTAGTCGTAGGTCAGAAGATCGCCGAGAGAGGCCGCAGGAGCCTGGCGGAGCGAGTCCTGGCGAGCCCCGGTGTGTGCCAGCAGCCGGGAAGGCGTCGCCATCGCAGACGGCGACGCCGAGGCGTCCGCACCGACCGCAGAAACGAGCGCAATCGCGACAGCAAGGGCCCCGGCCACAATCAGGCGCCGTCTCCCCCCAGGTGGCCGTCGTCTCATCAGTCCCCCCGTTCTCACTCGTTGTAGGCCGCAGGCCACCCTCCCGGAGGTTCGGCGGCTGGGTCGAAGCGACCGGCGGCTACAAAGCCTCCAGCACCGAGTCGGCAGAGCTGACGGTCAGTCCACCGCCGGGCTCGATCATGAGAGTCGTCACGACTCCGTCCTTGATGACAGCCGCGTACCTCTGCGAGCGGGCTCCGAGCCCGGCGCTGCTCTTGTCCGTCTCGAGACCCATCTCCCGGGTGAACGCCCCGTTCCCGTCTGCGAGCATGGCGATGGTCTTGCCGACACCCTGGTTGCGACGCCACGCCTCCATCACATAGGGGTCGTTGACCGACACGCAGGCGATGGTGTCGACTCCCTTCGCGTGCAGATCGTCGGAGCGGACGAGGTAACCGGGGAGGTGGAAGTCCGAGCAGGTGGGGGTGAAGGCCCCCGGGACGGCGAAAAGCACGACAGTCCCCTTGCCGAGGACCTCACCGGTCCGGACCGCCTCCGGCCCGTCACTACCGGTCGTCCAGATCTCGACATCGGGTATGCGGTCGCCAACAGCGATCGTCATGGCTTCTCCTCCCTTTGTCCGGGCCGCCCATGCGCTTGGCCCACGAGAACCGAGAGCCGGAGTTTAACGGCCTCCGGCGCCACACGATCGGTGACGCCAACCGGAATTCACCCGCGCCCCTTAACCTTCGTTCATGGCCGATTGGGACGACGTCCGCCGACTCGCACTCGCTTTGCCGGAAACGAACGAACGTGAGTCGCGCGGAAACACCCAGTGGCGGGTGAAGGACAAGCTTTTCGTGTGGGAAAGACCGCTGCGCAAACCCGACCTCGAGGCGCTGGGCGACCAGGCACATGAGGGCCCTGTCCTCGGGGCGATGGTCGCTGATCTTGGAGAGAAAGAAGCCCTCCTGGCCGGGGACCCGGCAATCTTCTTCACGACCCCCCACTTCAACGGCTACGCCGCGGTTCTCGTCCGCCTCGAGCGCATCTCCGTCGAAGACTTGGGGCAGGTCGTAGTGGAGGCCTGGTTGGCGCGAGCACCGGCGCGGCTCTCCGAGGAGTACCAGGGCCGCCTCTGAGCTCCCCGAACCCGGCGAGCGCCACCGAGAAGCTCGCCGGCGAGCTTGCTCAGTGACGCCCCCAGTGCTCGAGAGTCGACGGCCCGACGTTGGCCTCCAGCCAGTCGTTGAGAGGCGCTGAGGTGCGGAAGAATTTGACGACGCGATCCTTGGCGCTGGGCTTGCCGAGCCATGGGCCCGGCGGCCACTGCTGCCAGGCGGTGACGCCCTTGTAACGCAGCAGCTCGATGCGCGGGTGGTCCTTCGGATAACCCTTCGGAGCCGTCTTCAGCTCATCGTGACCGCCGGCTTGCATCCCGGCGGCACGCAGGGCCGCCAGCAGCTCGGCAAGCGACTGACCTGTAGTCTCGGTCGATACGGCCTTGCGATACCGCTCCAGCTGGTCGGGGGCCATCATCCACATGCCACATCCGGCCGCGAGGCCCGCTGCCGAAAGTTGGATGTAACCCCCGAGCTCGAGGGTTGCCGCGATCGTCGTCTTGTAGGGCGCCTTGTCCGCGCTGAAACGCACGTCCCGGTAGGGACGGAAGAGCTTGGATGCCCCGAACTCCGGCGCCAGATCGGCGAGGAGCTCGGTCATCGGCCGCAGGACGCAGTTGTCATAGACGGACTTGTTCTCGTTCCAGTACGTCTTGGAGTTGTCAGCCTCCAGACCCTCGTAGAACTCGATCGCCTCGGCCGGCCACCCACGAAAGCCCATAAGAGAAGCCTAATCAGCAGGCCGACCCGGCCGCAGCCTCGACTCCGGCAAGATGGGGGAACCATGAACGACCAGGTCTGGACCGCGGGGACGACCCGGCTGCCGGCTCTCTATCTCGGCCACGGTGCCCCGCCGCTCGTGGAAGACCCCGTCTGGCCCGGCCAGCTCGCCTCCTGGGCCCGGGCGATAAGACGCCCGCAGGCCATCCTCATGGTCTCGGCGCACTGGGAAAAGGCCCCCCTCACCATCGCGGCTACGACAACCGTGCCTCTCGTCTACGACTTCTGGGGCTTCCCCAGGCGCTTCTACGAGCTCACCTATCCCTGCCCCGGCGCACCAGCGCTTGCCGGCCGGGTTCGCGATCTGCTCGCCGGCTACCAGCCCGTGGCCGATTCGCCGCGGCGGGGACTCGACCACGGGGCCTTCATCCCCCTCATCTGCATGTGGCCCGAGGCTGACATTCCCGTCCTTCAGATCTCGATGCCGACCCTCGGGGCCGAGGCCCTGCTCGAGACCGGGAGACAGCTCGCTCCGCTTCGCGACGAGGGCGTGCTCATCATCGGCAGTGGCTTTTTGACCCACGGGCTCCCCTTCATCGACGTGAACAGGTCCGACCACGACCCGCCGGCATGGTCGGCGGAGTTCGACGCCTGGGCAGCCGAGTGCGTCGCCCGTCGCGATTTCGACGCCCTGCTGGACTACCGGCGTCGAGCTCCGGCCCTCGAGTTCGCCCATCCCACCGTCGAGCATCTCGTGCCCCTTTTCGTCGCTCTCGGAGCGTCGATCGACGCGCCGGGGACCGTCGACACGACCGTCGAGGGCTTCTGGCTCAACCTTTCCAAGCGGTCGTTCCAGTTCAACTGAGCGCCGGACCGGAGCGACCTGAGCGGGCAACCGGTAGGGCGTAGGCGCCGATACAGCGCCCGGTCGCCGCGGACTACGCCCGGACGACGCCGGATTGCCTTCTACCAGGCCGGATTACCTTCTACAAGGCCGGATTGCCTTCTACAAGGAAGGAAAGGCCCCGTACCATTGTCTCCATGCGCGTTCGGCAAGCCCGCCCACCCACGCCCCCGCCGAACGGTCCCGGGCTCGGGCGCTCCCACGGGAACACCGCCCAATGCGTCGGCGACGTCGCAGGCATGCCGGAGAGCGTGGTCGTGATCGGCGGCGGCTCCGATCTGTCCCGCGCCACTCTGCGCGCGCTCGCAGGTCGCCGGCTGCGCTCTGTCCTCCTCTCAGGCAGGACGGCCGAAAGCCTCGAGGGTGCGGTCAAGGACCTGCGCGGGCTCCTCGTCCCCAATGTCGAGGTCGCGCTGCTCGACGTAACCGACGTCGGAGCCCTCGAGAAGTTCGCCGACCTGGCGGCCGAACGGCTCGGCGCCATCGACCTGGTGCTGATCGCCGCCGGAGTCCTCGGCACGAGCGAGCTCGCGAATCTCGACGCGTGCAGCGTCGCTTCGCTGGTGACGGCGAATTTCACCGGCCCGGCCGCGGCCATGGCGGCTTTCGCCCGGGTGCTCGGCGCCCAGGGGCACGGCCGGATCGTGGTCCTCTCGTCGGTTGCCGGCTATCGGGTGCGGGCTGCCAATCTCGTCTACGGGGCGGCCAAGGCGGGCCTCGACGGCTTCGCGCTCGGCCTCGGCGACGCGCTGGTCGGGAGTGGGGTGAAGGTGATGGTGGTACGGCCCGGTTTCGTCAGGACGAAGATGACCAGGGGCCGGAGCGCCCAGCCGCTGGCCATCGACGCCCCCGAGCTGGCCAACGCCGTGGTCCGCGGACTGGAGAAGGACGCGGAGGTTGTCTGGGTGCCATCGGTGCTGCGTTACGTATTCCCCCTCCTGCGGCTCGCCCCGCGATGGCTTTGGCGGCGGATGTCCCGCTGAGCCGGGTCCAGTTCAACCGAGGACTCCGGTCGGCGGAGGCCAGGGACGCGCTAGGACCGGCGACCTCTCGACTCCCTCACGCTCACCGCGACGGAGAGCTTCCTGGCGGTCCGGGCCTCGTACAGGGCGCGACGCTCCGATCTACGCTCCCAGCGTGAGCGAATCCGCGACCGGGAGCGGCACCGCCCCTTTTGACTACGCCAGCGTCATGGCCGTGGCCCTTGCGGAGGCGGCGCTCGCCCCTGACCACGACGACGTGCCGGTCGGAGCCGTCGTCATCGTCGGGGACCAGATCGTCGCTCGGCGCCACAACGAGCGCGAGCTGCGCAATGACCCGACGGCCCACGCCGAGATCCTCGCCCTCCGGCGAGCAGCCGAACAGCTCGGCACCTGGCGCCTGGACGACGCCACACTCGTCGTGACGCTCGAGCCTTGCCCGATGTGTGCGGGCGCTGCGGTGCTCGCCCGGGTCAGGCGTCTCGTCTTCGGCGCCTTCGATCCCAAAGCAGGTGCCTGCGGGAGCCTCTACAACCTCTGCGCCGACCCGCGACTCAACCATGAGGTCGAGGTCTGCCGTGGGGTTGCTGCCGAGGAGGCGGGCGCCTTGCTGCGGGACTTCTTCAAGGACCGGCGCGGCGTCCTCGGCTAACCTCCTCGCCCGGAGGGATGCGAGAGTGGCCGAATCGGGCGGTCTCGAAAACCGTTGTGTCCGCGAGGGCACCGTGGGTTCGAATCCCACTCCCTCCGCCGTTGTCACAATCACAACGTCCTGGCTGTTCAGGCGTTAGTTCCGGTGTCCGTTCGGTCGGGCATCGAATGAACGCTATTCAAACCCTGGCGTGTCCAGTCGACCACGACAACACAGGAGGCAGGTCACTGCTCCTCTGTGGGAGGTTCAGGTGCGCTCGTTCAGGCGGGGGAACAGCCGTTGGGCGTTGCGGGTGGTCAGGGCGCGCCAGGTGTCCCCGTCCGGCTGAGGGGCGGCGTCGATCGAGTTGACCTGGGCGGTGACGCCAGGGGCGGGGGTCCAGCAGTAGTCGCTGCCGTAGACCAGGCGCTGGCTGCCGAAGGCGGCGGTCAGAGCGGGGATCTGATAGGGGAAGGGGGTGCCGGCTATGTCGAACCACAGCCGGCCGACCTGTTCGGGGACCGAGCCCACTGGATCTTCGTTGTCCGCGCTCTTGAGGCCGCCAAGACGGAACAGTTCCATCCGCTGGGTGAGCAGGGGAAGCGCGCCGCCGCCGTGGGTGAAGATCCACGGGATGTTCGGGTACTGCTGGAGGCGACCCGTGAAGACCAGGTCCGAGACGGTGCGGGCGGTATCGAACATGAACTCCAACATGGGCCGCGGGAAGCCCAGGGACACCGTCTCGTAATTGGGCGGCGAGGTGGGATGGACGAAGACCGGGGTACGTCGCCGGTCCAGTTCGGCCAGCAGCGGCTTGTAGCGCGAGTCGCCGAGATAGATGCCGCCGGTGTTGGTCTCGATGGTCACTCCGTCACTGCCGAGCTGGCTGGTGGCGTACTCCAGCTCGTTCAGGGCCGCGTCGGCCTCCGGCACGGGCAGGGAGGCGAAGTGTCCGAACCGGGCGGGGTGGTCCCGGCGGATCTCGGCTCCGGCGTCGTTGACGTGCCGGGCCAGCGCGCTGGCATCAGCCGGGTCCCCGAAGGAGAGACCAGGTGAGGAGATCGACAGGATCGAGGTCGCGATGCCCGACTGGTCCATCAGGTCCAGGTGTTGCGCGACGTCCCAGGCGGGCCAGCCGGGCATGCCGTCCGGGTGCATGATCCCGGCGTCCTTGGCCGCTTGGACGTACCGCTCGGTGAGGAAGTGGGAGTGCACGTCCACCAGAGGTGTGCGTGCCGGGGTGGAACTGGTCATCGCTACAACCTTTCAAGGTCGTGGTGCAGGGGCTGAGGTGGCGCAAGCGGGCGCGCCAATGCCGGCTCTCAGATCGGGAGTTCGGGAAGTTCGCTGATGTGCCGTGCGATCAAGCCGACAGACGGAGCGGACTGCAAGAGGCGCGGAACCTGCGAGAGCGAGAACTCGTCGATGCCAAGGCCTGCCTTGAGGTTCGACACGAGGACGCGCACGTCGAAGGCGGGCTCGTACACCGGGATCATGGGCTCTTGGAGTCCGGTGAGCCCCCACACGGCCATCAGCCCCGTGCGGACCGAGGTCTCGACGGTGAACACGACGTCGAGGGGCAGTTCGACGAACTGGCCGATGAAGGCAAGGTTCACGCAGCCCTCGGGGATGACCTTCGGTCGGTCCGAGATCTTCCGGGGCATGAACTGCGAGGTGATGTAGGGCATCATCGCAGTCGACACCGTGGCGTGCCCGAGGATGTCGTCGATCTTGTCCTCCAGGCCGCAGTGGTAGAGCAGCTCGGCGAACATCTCGGCGCCGGTGCACTCTCGCATCGGCTTCTTGATGAAGTCGCCGGGGACGTCGCTCACCTGCCCGTAGGCCCACAAGACGTTGACGTCATCGGACTGGTCCGGGAAGTACTTGTTGTAGAGGACGAAGCTGATCTTCCAACTTGAGTCGACGACGGTCATGGCGCCGCCCGTCCCCGCCGCATCACCGCTTTTCGCCTCGATGTAGTCGAAGAAGGTGCGATCGCCCGTGATGGTCGGGAAGAAGGAGATCCAGCTCGTCTTGTCGACGTCGGACAGGAACGTCGCGGGATTGCCGAACTTGGGATCGCGGGCCGCGAGCTTCTCCCAGAGTGTGAAGCAGCCCCGGTCGGTGGTGTCGGTGTTCATCGGCACAAGGGTGTGGGTGTCGCCCATGGTGGTGTTCTGCGTCAGCGAACCGTTGGTGAAGAAGACGAGATCGTCGCGGCTGAGCCCGATGTGGCGCTCGCCGTTGGCGTCTCGCACGGTGAGCCCGGTGACGACCGTGTCGTCGCCGTCCTCGACGAGATCCATGTCGACGGCGCTCGTGCCCATCTCGAACTCCACGCCCAGCGACTGGAGCCAGACGACCATCGGCTTGATGATCGAGTCGTACTCGTTGTACTCCGTGTGCAGGATGCCCTTCAGGTGTGTGATGCCGGATGCGTACATCATGAACCGAGCGAGATACCGCTTGACCTCGATGACGGAGTGGTAGTCACGGAAGGCGAGCATCGTGCTCCAGCAGTACCAGAAGATGGACTTCGTGAACTCCGGGCTGAACCAGTCGGCCGCTGAAATCCCTCCGAGCTCCTCCTCCGGGGTAAGCATCAGTTCGGCCATCCGCTTGGCGTCGTGCACCGACATGAGCGGACCGGTCGAGGGATACAGCTCGCCCTGGTGGTGCATGAGGCGGTAGTGGGAGTGGATGCGTTCGCGGACGTTGGCGTAGTAGGTCTCGTCGAGCACGGTCAGACCTTGCGTCCGGATGGACGGCACCTTGCTGCACACGTACCACAGGCACTCCATCCACGCCTCCAGCTCGCGCTCACCCCGAGAGGTGTACCCGTGCGTGGCATCGCCCGCGGCGTCCATCGACCCGCCCGCGACAGGTAGCGAGTCGTAGACGGTGACGTTGCCCCCAGGCATCTTGGCGTCGGTCACGAGCGCGATGGCGGCCGAGAGCCCGGCGATGCCACCGCCGATGATGTGGGCTCGCTTCTCCTCGATGCGCTCCGGTGCCGGGGCATTGATTCTGTCGTAGTTCCGCATGCGTCCTCCCTCACGGGTCTTGGTGGTTGACATCCAGTTGTGTCTAGTATTGAACATGAGTGTTCTAACGTCAAGTCGAGTTATGATCTCGACTGTTTGATCTTGAACGTATATGATGATTTCATGAGGACAGCTCAGCAGCGGATTCACCAAGCGGCGTTGCAGCTCTTCGCCAAGCACGAGTCGCCGCGGGTGACCGTGAGCGAGCTCGCCGAAGCGGCGGGCGTGGCTCGCGGCACCGTGTACAACAACATCGGGTCCGTCGAGCACCTCTTCGAGGAGGTGGCCACCCGACTGATCATCGAGATGGATTCGCGGATCGTCGCGGCTTTAGCGACCACGAACGATCCTGCTCAACGCGTTGCCGATGGCATCCGCTTCTTCGTCCGTCGCGCCCACGAGGAACCCCTCTGGGGTCGCTTCCTCGTGCGCTTCGGTCCCACCACGCTCACGTTGCGCGGGCTCCTCGAAGGCGAGCCCGTCCGTGATATCCAGCTCGGCACGGAGATCGGACGATTCCACTTGCGGCCCGACCAGGTGGCCTCAGCGGTCGTTGCCATGTCCGGCAGCGTCCTTGGCGCCATATCTCTCGTCCTTGAGGGGCACCGAACCTGGCGCGACGCTGGATCCGACACCGCAGAACTGTTCCTGCGCGCACTCGGCATCCCAGCCGAAACGGCTCTGTCCCTAGCGACGAGCGACCTTCCCCCGCTCCCACTTGGCAACTCCGCTCCCGAAGAGCGCCCAAGACCAGACGCGCACGTTCGGCACGGAACACCCAAGATGGAGAGGTCGCATGAGCGACGACACGAACGCCCAAGATGAGGCCGGATCGACGTCAACCACAACGTCCTGCATCCCCAGTACGCGGCCTTCCGGTCAAGCGCGTCCTCGAGGGTCCACCCTCCAGCTCCGCCAGGAGTGGGCAGTAGAGGCGCCGGGTGTCGCGCATCTGCACTACCGGCAGCATGTCGACTGACGAGTTCCAGCGCTCGCGGAACTCCATCAAGTCGCACGAGCTGTGCCACCTACCGCGTGCCCCCGAACATCGGCGGTGCCGACAGCGCGGCCGTCTCCGATCGCCGGCAAGGAGACTGATAGCGGACAGACGAGACCCAGGTGGTATGATCAATGGTATGACTACCGCGAAGATAGCCGTGAGCCTTCCTACTGAGCTTGTCGAGCAAGCCCAGCGGGCTGTGGCCGAAGGCCGCGCCGCGAGCGTCAGCGCCTATGTGGCTCGGGCGCTCGAAGAACAGGCGAAGCTCGACGATCTGGCGGCGTTGCTCGACGAGATGTTGGCTGAGACGGGCGGTCCGCTCACCGCCGCCGAGCGCACGGCCGCAGACCGGGCGCTCGGCCGGTGAGCACTGCCCTCCTCGACACGGGAGCGCTCATCGCGTTCGAGCGGAACGAGCGCCGAGTCGTCGCTATCGTCGTCCGAGCCTTGGAGCACCACGACCCGCTGCTCGTGCCGGCCTGTGTGGTCGCGCAAGCCTGGAGAGACGGCAGCCGACAGACTCGCCTTGCCCGGCTCCTCGGCTCTCCGCTATGCGAAGTGCTCGTTCTCGATGACCGCCAAGCTCGAGCTGCCGGGCAGCTCTGCGGAGTGGCCGGTAGCAGCGATGTGGTCGACGCGTCGGTGGCGATTGCCGGGCGCGAGCGCGGAGCGAGGGTGATCACCTCTGACCCGGATGATCTCCGCCGCCTCGACCACAGGCTCGAACTCGTCACCATCTGACCCATCCCAGAACGCCACCCGAGCGCTAGCCCACCGAGGTGCCTCCTAACGCCGACGTTCCGCTTGTGCGGCAGCACTCATCAAACGGGCTCCTGATGGTAAGCCCACAGCTCCTGGTGAGGTGGGTTCAGCCGCTGGCCGCCTGTGCCTCAATGCGGTGTGCTGCCGCAGCTAGCCGCGCTAGCCGTCGATCTGCATTGTCAATGGTCATTGAGAACCGCGCGCTGACGGCCACGAGAACCGCGCGCTGATGGCCAGGAAAGTCGCGCACTGGCGGCCAGCAGTTCTGCCGTTCAGCATCAGGTAAGTGGCTTCACCCC
>Ga0187872_10002584_pt1 | contig 15760 bp, 15 predicted proteins | sample June2016WEW_16_4_FD_132973 | JGI IMG/M metagenome (GOLD analysis project Ga0187872, IMG submission 132973) | Peatland microbial communities from SPRUCE experiment site at the Marcell Experimental Forest, Minnesota, USA - June2016WEW_16_40 | ecosystem: Environmental > Terrestrial > Soil >...
GCGCAGGTGCGTGCGGCCATCGAGCAGAAGAATGAGAAATCATTTGTGCAGGCTTTCGGAGCCCTGTCCGTATCTTGCTCGAATTGCCATGAGGCTGCGAATCATCCCTTTATAAAAATCCAAGCGCCCACCGATGCGATGTTCAGCAATCAAAAATTCGCACCCTGAATTTGTGGGCTTAGAAGCCATTCAGTCCAGCCGGCCCTTCATCCAGGCTCCCTGCCACTGAAACCAGCCTCATCCAACACCCGCGGGGCGTGGGAAGCGGGACTGTCAACAGCATCGCCGTCACCACGAACGGCCAGCCGCACTCCGACGAGAACATGATCTTCACCTCGTTCCGTTACTACCTGCCGTAGTAAAAGGCCACTACCGGGGAGGCGGTTCTGCCGCCTCCCCCGTTTTTTCCTGCCGGCCGTTCTCTCTACCAGAGCAGCTTGAACCAGCTAGGTGCTAGGTGCGGTTCGGGAAACGTGCCTGAAAAATAGCCGGACTGCGGCTGCTCTGGTAAGGTCAACAAAAATCGCGATCATCCGGCTGTAACCCCTTTTTTCGGTCGCGATTGCTTCTCAAGACTTGCTCACTTGGAATTTCATGTGGAAAGCGTGCGTTCCTAGGCGAATCAAATCAAATCGGATTGCCATATCTTAATAAGTCGTGTAAAGTCGCACTCCGCCGCTGGCTTTTGAACAAGCGGCTCAATCCATCTAAGGAAAATGTCAGGAGAACCTGTGACGTATCGTTCATTTGTCCTCGCATCGCTCTTGGTTTTTCTCTGCATGAATGGCGTCGCGCGCGCGCAATCCACAACCGCTCCAACAGCTTCATCAACAACTCAAACGAGCGGAACTGTTCAGACCAACCAGGACGACGGCTTCTTTCACGACTGGTTTACGATGGTCGAAGACACTCAAGCCGAACAGCCTCACTGGATCACTCCCCTGGCCACGACCACTCCGCGGCTCGAGCAGGAGTTTCGGTACGACATTCAATGGCAGCCCCACAATAGCGGCCTCGTTACGGACAACTTCGGCGTGAATAAGGGCCTGGAAATCATCCCGGCCAAAAATTGGGAGGTCATCCTCGCGGTGCCTCCCTACGTCGTGAACAACCCGGATTCTCGCGATGGATTCGGCGACTGGCAGTTTCTGGTGAAATATCGAATCGCCGCTCAAAACGAGGAGCACGGAAACTACATTTTGACGGCGTTCTTCCAGATGACTGTTCCCACTGGGCAGTACACACAAGGCAATCCAAGCCCGGTAATCACACCCACGATTGCCTACGGAAAGGGGTTCGGCAATTTCGATGTCCAGGGAACACTGGGGATCAGCCTGCCCACTGGACACGAACAGACCATTGGACGCAATCTGTTGTGGAACGACACGTTTCAGTACAAAGTCTTCAAGAAGTTTTGGCCGGAGACGGAAGTCAATTTCACCCATTATTATCAAGGCGAGCATAACGGCAACACGGTCGTATATCTCACGCCCGGCCTCGTGCTCGGTAGGTTTCACGTGTGGCGACATCTCGGCTTCACGGTCGGTGGCGGATACGAGATCGCCGTGACATCATTCCATCCCACAAACCACATTGCCATATTCTCGGTGCGCCTCCCGTTCTCATAGGGGACGCAGCCAGCGATATCCACGAGGGCATTTCCGTTGGAGAACAGCTCCAGGAGTGCGGAAAGCTTCTGCTGCGCGGGTTTCTATTTCTTCCTCCGCATGCCAGCTTCCCTCCAGAGTGAATCTCTCTTACTCCCGATTGTGCAAAAACCTCGGTCAGGTCAGTCTGGCTCGATGGTTATAAGCCTTGGCATCCCGAAACGATGGACAAGTCTCAGAGTAAACCTGCGCACCTGAAGCCTGGCGAGGAAACGGAGTTGGATATTCGATTGGCTCTCTCTGACGGCGTCCTGAAACCTACCCCGAATATCCTGGACGACACGTCCCTCTCCGATCTTTGTTGTTGTAGCCGCAACTAGCTTTTCGCCGCTGTTATCTCGTTCTCAATCCCCAAGGGAGCTTGCTTTTTCGACTCGTCATCGTTCCCTTTCACGCCTGTGAATTCCCGCGCGAGCCCAGTAACCAGGCCCGAGGAGGAACACATGATGAGCACGGCAATAGCGCAGGAACGGCAACAGGAAAGGACCGGTCTTCCAGACTTCAACTCCTACGGTTTTGCCGAGCAGGCCGGCTACACACAGCTTGTTCCTGGGGATGTGATTCATCTGCACTTGGGAGATCTTGTCCCGGCGGACCTTTGCCTATTCGAGGGTGTTGTGGAGTCCGATGAATCAGACCTGACTGGCGAGTCCCTGGCCGTCGAAAAATCAGCCGGGGCGACCGTTTACGCTGTCTCGCGGCCCAGACGAGGCGAAGCTAGCGGTGAAGTGACGGCAACACAACACACCTACGGCGAGACCGCCGAGTGCCAAAGGGAGTTTCACCCAACAATTCCGGGGCGGCGGTCAGTATGCAGTGCTCTTTGGTGCTGCGCCCGATCGCATGTTAGCAAGAGTTTCCAATATGGAACTCCCTGTATATGCGGTGGCTGAGTTCAAGACCCGGGTAGGGTCGAGGGACTTCAGTTGGCGCCGTTCCATGGTTCGGCTCCCGCAAATCTAAGGGCTCATTCCGTCTCGCAGCCAACGATCAAGCGGACGGCAGGCGCCCATTCAATAAGGTCAATAAAATGAAGGACAAACAGCAGAAACAACCAGTTTCACCACAAAAGCTAGCAGCCAACCGCGCGAATGCACAGCGCTCGAGTGGACCACAGACGGTGGAGGGCAAAGCGCGGTCTTCTCAAAATGCCTATCAGCACGGGTTCTACGCTAAACGTCTTTTCCCGACTAAGGAACTAGTTGATCGAGATTGGGCAGATTACAACAGAATACTTGCTGCCTATCGGAGCCACTATTCGCCCGTTGGAGATTTGGAAAACTTGTGCGTCGAACAAATCGCCGTGCAGTCGCTCCGTCTGGCACGGCTTCTTGGGCACGAAGAGAAGATCCTCGCCTTGGGGACACCGTTTGAAGTACGCTCAATGGACAAAATCCCGCGATACGAATCGACGGTCACCCGTCAACTGGAAAAGGTAATCGACCGAATGGAACGCCTCCAAGAGAAACGCCACGCGGAATCGAACCTACTCGAGCCCTCCGATCTGGAAGCAGACGATGCGATCAGCGAGCCAGATGAGGAGACCCAGCAACGGTCGGAAGCCCCTGCGGACGTAGTTCCTGAAGAACCGCGGGAGGTCAGCACCTCCAGCACTGCGCCTGATGTCGAAGCCAGCGCCAAGCAAGGGTCGGCTCCTGTCGATGGGGAGCCGTCGAATAGACAAGCAGAAACCTCCGCAAGCAATCCCCCGACACCCGAGAATTGTGCTACGAAGAATGGCGGGCAAACGTTCGCGAAGCTTATTGAACGAGTGGCGGGTCTTCCCCCTGCGGAAGAACATAACCGCGATCTCGGGTAAGGGGGAAATTGCGAAACGAACCCAACCTACAGTAATCGCTGGATTGAGACGGCGGAGGACGAAGAAATGATTGAGCGGATCAAGCGCGGCGACGACCTAGAACAGATCGAATGATCTTCGTCAAACCCATGACATGAAGAGTTCGAAATGGTGAAAGGGCTCGATGAAGACCTCGAGCCCGACCCCGCGGAGCCTCTTTGTGCGGAGGGCCGGGCCCGAGTGGCGCCGGGAAGGGCCCATCAGGCCGGCTTCATTTCCGAAGGCCTGGGTACGGTCACCATGACACGCATTGCCGACGGATCCGGCCGCCGCCCAGTCGGGCTCGCGCCCGCTAGCCGTCGAGGCTCGCTCATTCCGCACCAACTCAAAATTGTGGAACGAACCCACCGCGATCGGCCGATGTCAGTCGATCGACTGTGGCGCCACTCAAGGACGCCGGCGCAACAGGCGAAAATGACGGAACGAACCCAAAACGCTGGCTGACACCCGTGTCGCTCCGTTGCACCGTCAGGGCGTGTTCTGGTATACATGCCGCGCACATACCGAACCTGGGGGGATCATGAGGAGAAGACTTGCTATCGTTTATGTGCTGGGAACGTTGTTTCTTGGCGGCATCATTGGCAGTCCGACCATCGCTCGATCATCATCGGCCTCTCGACAAGAGGCAGCCACTTCGAAAACCTGCGATCGCGAATGCCTGAACGGCTTTGTCGACCGGTATCTCGACGCCGTCGTCGCGCACGATCCTTCGCGCCTGCCCGTCACAAAGTTCGTCAAGGTCACGGAAAATGGCCAGAAGCTCGCACTCGGGGACGGTTTTTGGCGAAGTGCGACCGCCAGAGGGACCTACAAGTTCTATGTCGACGATCCGCAGGCGGGCCAGGTAGGTTTCGAGGGAACCATGCAGGAGGCCGGTCAGCCCGTGATCGTGGCCGTTCGGCTGAAGATCGAAAATCAGGAAATCTCTGAAATCGAGACGATCGTCGCGCGCGGCCAGATGGCTGCGAGCGGCGCGCAGAACCTGGAGAAACTCGGCAGTCCGCGCCACGCCTTCCTCGAGGACATTCCTCCGGCCGAACGTGTGTCGCGTCTCGACCTGATCAAGACGGCGAACAAGTATTTCTCGGGAATGCAGCAGGACGACGGAAAGGGCGACTATTCCTTCTTTGCCGACGACTGCGATCGTCTCGAAAACGGCATGAAGACAACCAACAATCTCGCGCCCATGCCGGGCCTGACAGCGTCCGGCACGCCGCGTCCCGCGCCCTCGCCAAAGTACGATCCGACAGCAAAGCCGACGATGTACTCTGCGGGATGGTCGTGCCGGGATCAGTTTCAGTCCGGCTTGCTCCACTTTGTCACGCGGATTCGCGATCGCCGCTACCCGATCATTGACCAAGAGCGAGGGATCGTTTTCAGCTTCGTCTTCTTCGATCACTCGGCCGGCGACACGCGCAACTTTCAAACGCCCGACGGCCGCGCGATCAGCGCCGGTCCCACCACTCCCTTCACCTGGGAAATAGCGGAGATTTTCAAGGTCCGAAAGGGCCAGTTGCACGAGATCGAAGCCGTGCTCAACCAGGTGCCTTACGGGATGGGTTCGGGGTGGAGTGGTTGGGAAGAGTCCCGATCCGACCAGCCGCAGTGGTAGCGGCGTCCTGACCAATTCCGAGGGGGGAATCGTGAAGAAAAAACTGGTAACCGTTGCTGCGGTGTGTCTCTTGCTTTTCGGCGTTGTCGTTGGCAAATCGAATAGGGCCGCCGCGTTTGCGAATGAGCCGACTCCCGCTGCTTCGAACGCTTGCGAGAGGGACTGCCTGAATGCATTCGTCGATCAGTATCTCGACGCGGTGGTTGCGCACAATCCGTCGCGCTTGCCCGTCACGAAATCGGTTAAGTTCACCGAGGATGGTCAAAGGCTCGAACTCGGCGACGGCTTCTGGAGAACTGCGACTGCCCGGGGCACTTACAAGTTCTACATGGACGATGCGGAGGCCCGCCAAGTCGTGTTCTTCGGGACCATGCGTGAGGCCGGCACTCCCGTCAGCCTGGTGCTTCGCCTGAAGATCGAGAACCGGAAGATTGCCGAAATCGAGACGATTGTCGTCCGCCAGGGTATGAACCCCTCGCGTCCGCAGGACACGGGCGCCGAAAGCTTCGAAAAGATGGGAGGCCCCGATCCTCTCTTCCTTGAGGCGATTCCTCCCGCAGAGCGTGTCTCGCGCGACGAATTGGCGCGCACGGCAAACAAGTATTTCTCCGGCATGCAAATGAATGACGGCAAGGGAGACTACTCCTTCTTTGCCGACGATTGCAGCCGAGTCGAAAATGGTCAGCAGGCGACGGGCGGGCGCAACACCATGGCCAGCAGTTCCGGTCCGGACAACTCATACGCCGTTCTCGCCGGATGCAGGGCGCAATTTCAGTCGGGACTGCTCCACTTCGTGACACGGATTCGCGATCGCCGTTTCGTCGTGCTCGATACCGAGCGCGGTGTGGCGTTCGCCTTCATTTTCTTCGATCACGCCGCCGGCGATACGCGCACATTCCAGACGCCGGATGGCAAAACCGTCACCGCCGGACCCACAAACCCGTGGACCTGGGAAATAGCTGAAGCGTTCAAGGTCGAGAAGGGAAAGATTCGGAGAATCCAGGCAATCTTTCACCGATGTCCCTACGGCATGAACTCGGGATGGAGCAGTTGGGCCGACGCGATGTCCGATAGGGCGAGGTGGTAGTTTTCTCCGCTTTGGGACACAGCCGAATCGTCGGACGGAGGCGCAACATGCGAGCCAGGCTTCGCGCTCGTTTTTCGTTGGGACTGCTGCTCCTGATTGGCGTAGCGGTTCGTCCCGGCGCTGGTCCAGCGGCCGGCCAAACATGTGATCGGGCCTGCTTGAACGGTTTCGTGGACCAGTATCTTGCAGCCATGGTCGCACACGATCCTTCGCGCCTGCCGGTCGCGAAGAATGTGAAGTTCACCGAAGACGGCGTCCCGCTCAAGCTCGGCGATGCCTTGTGGGCAACGGCTACGGGCGTCGGAACCTACAAGCTTTACTTTGCGGAACCCGCGACGGGCGGAGTCGGTGTCTTTGCTCTGGTTCAGGAGAATGGAACGCCAGCGATACTGGAACTCCGACTCAAAGTCGCGAACCGCCGAATCACCGAGATCGAAACCCTCGTCGCACGCAAGGAAACAACCGCGTTTCTCAATACGGACAATCTCACCGAGCCCCGTCCGATCTTCCTCGAGACCGTTCCGCCAGCGGACCGCCCGCCGCGCTCGGAGATGGTCTCCATCGTGAACAAGTATTTCGATGGGATCGAGCAGGGCAACGGCGACATCGTCCCCTTCGACAAGGACTGCATCCGAATCGAAAACGGCATTCAGACTTGCCCTTCGTCGGCATCCTCACCACTCGGGGCGCTGGGGTGCGGGGCGCAGCTCAGCACGAAAATCTTCACGTATATTCAGTCGGTGAGCCCGCGGCGATTTCCGATCGTCGACGAAGAACACGGACTGGTGCTCGCCATGGTGCGATTCAATCATCCTGCCACGCAGCAAACGGTCGAGGTTCCCGGCCACGGGACGATGAAGATGGGTCGCTACTCGCAGTGGCCCAACAGCACAGACATCGCAGAGCTTTTCAAGATCAAGGATCGCAAGATCAAGGAAATTTCGGCGGTCATCGTCACGGCGACCTACAAGGCGCCGACCGGTTGGGAATAGCCATTGTTCGTTCCGCCGGTTTCAGAAGCGCGGTAACTAGATCGGGTGTGGCCGGCATATTGCGTCCGACGTTACCCTATGGTTATATACGTGCGCCTCGCTTCCCGACTGAATCTCGTGCGGAGGAACCCATGGAGACCGTCGAACTCAGACCACTGAGTCTGGGGGAACTCCTCGACCGCACCTTCAGCCTCTATCGCCGGAACTTCTGGGTGTTCGTCGGGATTATGGCAATTCCTTCAGCGTTCATGATTCCGGCGAACATCCTTCTTCTCAGCGTCCAGGGCTCAATCATGAACACGGCTGCTTCGGGACGGCCTCCGATGACGCCGACGCCCGGTCTCATCGGCGGCATTGTCGCCGGGTATTTCCTATTTTTGATCGTAATCGGCGTTGTTTATGCCATTGCAACCGGGGCCGCCACATGTGCGGTCGCGGACGCCTATCTGGGGCGTGCTGCGACGGTGCGTGGTTCCTTCGCCAGAGTTCGCGGGCGATTCTGGAAGTTGATGGGCGTGTTTTTCAACATCATGCTCCGTGTGGTGGGACTTCTACTCCTTTTCGTGGGGGTGGCCGCGGGGCTGGTAGTGGCAATCGTGTTTGCCAGCGGAGCGCGCGGCAACCCGGCGGTGGGTGCGCTGGTGTTTGTTTTTCTGTTCCTTGTTTACATTGCTGGGCTTGCGCTATGCGTCTGGTTTGCGCTCCGATATTCGGTTTCGATCCCCGTCCTGATGATTGAAAACAAGGGGGTATTCGATACGATCCGTCGCAGTGTTCTTCTCACCCGTGGGCGCCGCGGCCACATCTTCCTGGCGCTGCTGATCGGCGCGATCATTGCGTACGTCGGAGTCATCGTGTTCCAGGGGCCGTTTATGGTGTTCACGATGATTTCGGCAATGCGAGGGCACTGGCCGGCATGGCTGGCTCCTGCGTCTGCCGTTTCTGCCGCGATTGGAGGCTCGATTACAGGTCCAATTTCGATGATCGTGATCGTCCTCCTCTACTACGACACGCGCATCCGCAAGGAAGCATTCGATCTGCAATTCATGATGTCTTCACTCGATCGGCCTGCGCCAGCGGCAGGCACGGTTTCCCCGGCGTGAGGCGAACGCTCCGTTGCGAACGATCTTGAAGCGCGCTGCCTGGGTTCTCTCACTTGTGATTCTGGCAACGCTCCCGCGGGGAGCTTTCTGCCAGTCGGCGGATTCGCCCGGCGCTCAGAAAACACTCGACGTGCAGGCATACATCTCCGAACTCGATCGCTGCTCGGCGGTCCTGAACGATCCCGGGAAGGATCCCGCGGCCTTCCGCAAACTTCGCGACACTTTGCCGCCGAAGTGGACCGTTCAAGAGGGCGAACAGCGCTACACGGTGAGCATGGATTTCCTGACGGACGCCCTCGCCATCATGGGAAGTGGTAAGACCACGAATAGTCCCCTGCGATTGCAAACGGAGAGGCGGCTTGCGGCGCTTCGCGACGCAGCCACGGAGCTCGAAGACTCCGCCGGCTCGCAAGACTTGCGGCGGTCGCGCGTGCAGCTCGATCGCGTCATGAGTGCCAGGGAATTTCGCGGAGCGCACGGGCCGTCGTGGTTCGACGTCCTACGGAATCGCTTCTACGCCTGGATTTGGCGCCAGATCGAAAAGCTCCTCGATCGAATCGGCATCTCGCGATCCATCGGCAACGTGATCGCATGGAGTTTGATTTCGCTGGCAGCTCTGCTGTTGGCGCTGTGGGCGGTTCGCGTTTCCATCCGTGGGGCGGCGCGGCCGGAGATGGGCCTGGAAGGTGCTTCGAGGCCCGGGCGAGACTGGCGTGATTGGCTGCGGGATGCGCGAGCCGCATCCGAACGAGGCGATTACCGCGCGGCGATCCACGCTGCCTACTGGGTAGCAGTGGCGCGGCTCGAGGAGACGAAGCTTCTTCCCCAGGACCGCTCGCGAACTCCCCGGGAATCGTTGCGGCTGATCCGCCGCGAAAGCCCGGAGTATGCGCCTCTCGCCCAATTGACCCGCCGTTTTGAGCTTGTCTGGTATGGCTATCGCCCCGCCACGGAGACGGACTGGAGCGAAACGATGCAACAATTGGAGAGACTCGGATGCCTGCGTTCCTCGACGCCAGCGATCGCCGCCTCCTGATCGGCGCCGCAATCGTGATGGTGCTGCTTCTCGCGCTGACGTACGCCTTGGCGCCGACACCGGCCCAGCAGTCCATAGGCTATCCGTCGAGCTATTCCCCGGAGTGGGACGGCGCGAAGGCGGCATTCTTGCTCCTCAAGGAGATGGGGTACCGAGCTGAGCGCTGGGAAGAGTCTCCGGAGAATCTACCGGTCAACTCCCAGAACACGGTTCTGGTCCTTGCCGAGCCATTCGAGGCTGGGTCAACCGACGAGCGAACGGCAATCCGCAGGTTCGTTTTGACGGGAGGGCGCGTGGTTGCGATTGGTGCGACGGCCGCCCATCTCGTTCCGGAGGCTTCCGCCACTGCCGTTCCCGATTGGAATTCCCAACCGAAGACCTACTCGGCACTACTCCCTTCGCCCTTCACGCGCAATGCTCCGGAGATCACGATGGTGGCGCCCGACGCGTTTACATCGAGCACACAGCCCTGGCTCGGGCTGTATGGGCGAGACGACAAGCTCGGGGCGGTTTCGTATCGCGTTGGGAAGGGCGAGGTCATCTGGTGGGCTTCTTCATCGCCGTTGGCGAACGGCTCGATTCGTGACAAGGGCAACTTGGCTTTCTTTCTGAATTGCATCGGCGCGCGCTCACAACGCGTTCTCTGGGATGAATACTTTCACGGCGCGCAAGGTTCGCTCGTTTCGTATTTCGCCGAGACTCCGCTGCCGTGGGCGGGCTTGCAGATCGGTATCGCTTTCCTCGCCGTTCTATTCACGTTCTCAAGGCGAGTGGGACCAGCGCGAGTTCCGGCGGGTGAGTCGCGCCTTTCGCCGCTCGAGTTTGTCGAAACGCTGGGCGACCTTTACAAGTCCGCACATGCCTCTCCGGCGGCGGTGGGAGTCGCCTATCAGAGATTTCGCCTGTCTCTTTCGCGGAAGCTGGGCGTGCCTGCGCAGGTCAAACTGCCGGAACTGTGCCGCGCCGCCGTCAGTCGATTTGGCTGGCCGGAGGCGCCGCTTCTCGATACACTCGCCCGCTCGGAACGAGCGATGCGCAGCATCAGCCTCCGCGAGAATGAAGCGCTGGAGCTGATCCGCCAGCTTCACGACTATTCGGCACGTCTCGATTCGCGGCGGCGGACTGGACAGGAGAAACGTTGATGGAAATGAGCGCAGCCGCTTTGGCCTCGCATGTCCGAAAGGAATTCTCAAAGATCATCGTCGGGCAAAACGACGTCGTGGACCAGCTTCTGCTGGTGGTCGTCACCGGAGGCCATGCGTTGATCGAAGGGGTTCCGGGACTCGCGAAGACACTCGCCGTCAAGTCCCTCGCGCACATCTTTCGGCTACAGTTCCAACGCGTGCAATGCACGCCCGACCTGATTCCCGCCGATATCCTCGGCGGCAATATTTTCGAGCCCTCGTCGAGCAGCTTTCGGCTCCACCGTGGCCCCATCTTTACCGACCTGCTCCTCGTCGATGAAATCAACCGCATGCCGCCCCGCACGCAATCAGCGCTGCTCGAAGCCATGGAAGAGCAACAGGTAACGATCGACGGCACGAGCTATCCGCTTTCGCGGTCGTTTTCGGTCTTCGCGACGCAAAATCCGATCGAATTCGAGGGCACATACCCGTTGCCCGAAGCACAGCTCGACCGATTCCTCATGAAGATCCGCATCGGCTATCCGGAAGCCTCTCAGGAATCGGAAATCCTGGCCCGCTACCAGGAGGGATTCGAAGCCAGGAACCTCGACCGCGCGGGGCTGGAAGCCGTTCCCGCGGAAGCCTTGCAGGCTGCAAGAGAAGAAGCGGCGCGCGTCCGCGTGGAGCCAAAGCTCTTCGACTACATCGTCGCCATCGTTCGCGCGACGCGCAATTCTCCCGCCGTAAGTCTCGGAGCAAGCCCGCGGGCTGCCATTTCAATGATGCTGGCGGCCAGGGCCATGGCGGCCATGGAAGGTCGCGACTTTCTCATTCCCGATGACGTCAAGACCGTGGCTGCGCCGATCCTGCGCCATCGGATGATACTCAAACCGGAAGCGGACCTCGAAGGCGTGACCCCCGATCAGGTGGTCTCGGAAGTCCTTGCCGGCATCGCCGTTCCGAAATAATGTCCGTGAACAGACTGGTCCCTTCGAATGTGGCTGCGCGAGCGGAGAAAGCCGGCCGCATTCCGGTCGCTTTCGGCCGCCGATTTTTTCTGTTCCTCTTCATGGGGCTGGTCTGGATCGCTCCCGCCTGGCGCGAACCGCGCTTTCTCTACGCGCTCGCCTTTTGGGATGTCGTGGCGCTTGCACTCTGGGCTTGGGACTTGAGCCGTATCCCCAAGCCTGGGCAACTCGAGGTCCGGCGAATCTGGAGTGAGCCTCTCGGGCTTACTAAACCGATGTCCGTGGCGCTCGAGGTGCACAACTCCTCCTCCGCGTCGATCTCCGCGAAGATCAATGACGAAGCGCCCGACACCTTTTGCCGCGAGCTTCCGAGTGCCGACATCTCCGCGCCGGGGAAAGGATCTGGGCTCGCCTCGTACGCAATTCAACCCCGCTCCCGGGGCGACGCACACTTTGGCGATGTCTGGCTTCGCTACGAAAGCCCGTTGCGCATTGCCCAACGCTGGGCGCGAGCGCGCCTGGGCCAGACTGTTCGCGTCTATCCGAACCTCGAAGAGGCCCAAAAACTCCGCATCTACCTGATTCGCAGCCACCAGATTGAACTCGAAAAGCGCCTGAAGCGGCAGCGCGGCTACGGCCGTGAGTTCGAGAGCCTCCGCGATTATCGCGAGGGTGACGAGTGGCGCGACATCTGCTGGACCGCCACCGCCCGGCGCGGCAAGCTGATCACGAAAGTCCACCAGATCGAACGCAGCCAGGTTCTCTGGCTCGTGCTCGATGCGGGACGCCTCCTGCGAGCGCGCGTGGACGGCCTGACCAAGCTCGACTACACCGTGAATGCGGCGCTCAGCCTGGCGCAGGTCGCGTTCTATTCCGGCGATCGCGTAGCGCTGCTCGCCTACGGTCGCAAGCCGCAGCAGCGCGTAGGCGCGGGACGCGGCGTGCCTCATCTGCGCGCACTGTTGGAAAGCCTCGCGCAGGTGCGCGCCGAATCGTTCGAAGCGGATCATATCCTCGCCGCGGAGATGCTGCTTTCGATGCAAAGCCGGCGCAGCTTGATCGTTTGGCTTACGGACCTCGCCGAGACCGCGGCCACGCCGGAAGTGATCGAATGCGCCGCAAAGATGGCCACTCGTCATTTGGTCCTTCTCGGGATCATCGGCCAGCCGGAATTACACGGCCTCGTTGCGGCCAGCCCCGAAGATACGAGCGAGATGTATCGCTATACCGCGGCCCTCGAAATCGTGCAGCGCCGCGACCTTTTACTCCGGCGGCTGCGCCAGCAGGGCGTGTTGACCCTGGAGGTCGATCCTACGCGACTGTCGACGGCGCTTGTAAACCGCTACCTGGAAGTTAAGGAGCGCAGCCTGCTCTAGCGAGTGGAAGGCGCGGTGTTCGCGGCCGTGCCCGGCGCGGCCACACGCGGTTGTCTGGGCGTCTTTCTCATTACATAGAGCAAAAGCAGGCCGAAAAGCCCGGCGGCCAGAGTGTACTTCAACGCAATCGGCAGATCGGAGGGCGAGACAAATCCTTCGATTGTGCCGGCCACAATCAGCAGCGGAATGATCCCGAGGACAAGCCGCACGGCCCGCCCTCCTTCCTGCACGATGGAAGCTTTTCGCGGCAAGTTGCCCGGGAACAGCAATCCCTTCGCGAGCAGCAAGCCCCCTCCGCCCGCGATGAATATGGCCGGCAATTCGAGCACACCGTGCGGCGCGACAAAGCTCAGCAGCTGCTGGGACATTCCCACCTGCCAGCACGCCGCGTTCACGACGCCGAAAAGCAGCCCATTCAGCGCCAGCATCCAGACCGTTCCAAGCCCCGCGGTAATTCCCAGCGCGAACGTCGTAAACGAAACCGTCAGATTGTTCGTCATGATGGCGCTCGAGGCGAGCGGCTTGATGGTTACGACCGAATGGGTCCACATTTCGCGCTTCTCGATCGTTTCCATCATGGCGCTGCCGAGCAGGTATCCCTGAAATCGCGGATCGGCGATCGCCATCATCATTCCCGCCGCAGCCGTGGCGAAGAAGATGGCGCACGCGGCCAGCGTGTATGGCAGAGTGTTGTGGAACACTTGTGGAAACGTCTCGCGATAGAACGTGATAATCCCTCCAGCTCGCGAGCGCCGGCCCATATATATGAGGTTGTGCGCGCGGCCGAGTAGCTGATTCAGGTAGTGGGCCAGGTTCCGGCTGGAAGCATCTTCGCGGATCGTGGCAAGGTCCGAAGCCGTCTGGCGATATAATAGCGCCAACTCTTGCAGCTCGGCATGAGTCAGTGCACGGACGCCGTTCCGGCCGGAGCGCGCGAGGAGCTCGTCGATGCGCGCCCAGTACGGACGCCGCTTCTGAAGCCAGCTCGTGGAGATCACCGATGTCCTCGGCCGACAAGCTTATCATCGAAACGCCGGAGCAGACCTCGCTCGAGTTTCCTCTGGCCGGCATCGGCAGCCGTTTCCTGGCGCTCGCCGCGGACACGCTCCTCCAAATGGCGGCCCTCTGGGTGCTGATCATGATCCTGGCCATCTTCGCCGTTTCGCTCGGCTCCCTTTTTTCCGGCCGCGCGGGCCTCTGGACGTTTGCCATCTTCATCTTCATCGCCTTCACCATTCAATTTGGCTACTTCGCATTCTTCGAAGCCCTGTGGAACGGACAGACGCCCGGCAAGCGTTGGACGCATCTGCGCGTCATCAAGGATTCCGGCCGGGCGATCAGCGCTTACGATGCCATTCTGCGCAATCTGATCCGCATCGTGGATTACCTGCCGACTCTCTACGCTACCGGAGTGATCACCATGCTCATCAGCCCGGAGAACAAGCGGGTAGGAGACTATGCGGCGGGCACGGTCGTGATTCACGAAAAGCCGCTGCAGGGCGTTAACTCTATCTGGCAGAGCCCGGCAACTCCGGCACAGCCGATCGCGGCAGGTCCGCTTCCTCAACTCACCGTCGAAGAGCTTCAACTCGTGGAGGCCTTCCTTAGTCGTCGCAGCAGTCTTGAGCCGGACGTACGCAGGGCCATGGCTCGCCAGATCGCGGACCGCCTGGGCCAGCAGTGGGGTATTCCCCTCGAAGCTCGCCCGGATGCCGAGAAGTTCCTCGAAGCCGCGGCCGAACAGCGGCGCCATACGGCCCGCTTTCGATAACCAAAGGTCAACTCTTCGGCGTGCAGCTGCGATCCGCAGGTAGATCGGGGCACTGGTGCGATCCAGCTCGAAAATAAAGGCTGAACAAAACCGCCCGAAGGAGAATACTCATATGAGGGGCGGGACAAATTCGCATCTAACCGAGTGCCGGATGATAGGGGGCATTTGTACGTGAAGAGATTGCTCGCTCTGCTTGTCCTCAGTGTTTCCGCGGCTTTCGCGCAAGCCAGTGACGGCGAACTGCGCCTGAATGTCGTCGACCCGTCGGGCCTCGGCGTGAAGACCACAGTCCAAATCGTAAGCCAGGCAAATCAGTACCGAAACAGCCTGACTACAGACAATGAAGGCAGCGCGGTCGCGCAACGCCTGCCCTACGGCGTCTACCAGATCGAAATTCGACAGCCTGGGTTCGCCGAGGTGTCCGATTCCGTCGAGATTCGCTCTTCGATTCCGAAGGAGTTCACGATTCAGCTCAAACTATCTTTAGTCACCCAGTCTGTCACAGTCACCTCCGTCAATACGCTGATTAATCCGGATCAGGCGGGCTCCGTAAGCCAGGTCGGCACAGATCTCATCCAAAACCGATTCAGCTCTTTGCCCGGGCGCTCGTTGCAGGATCTGGTGAATTCTCAGCCCGGCTGGCTGTATGAGGGCAACGCCGTCTTGCATCCTCGCGGCTCCGAATATCAGACGCAGTTCGTCATCGACGGCATTCCTTTCACGGATAACCGTTCGCCCAGCTTCGGCCCGGAGATCGAGGCGGACGATGTTCAATCAATGAGCATTTATACCGCGGGCATTCCGGCTGAATACGGCCGAAAGATGGGAGGCGTCATCGAGGTTAATACGCTCGAGAATTCGCGGCCGGGGTTCCACGGCCAGGTCGTGCTTTCCGGCGGCAGCTTTGACACCGCCGGCGCCTTCGCGCAAGGCCAGTACGTCTGGGGCAAGAACACGTTTGGCGCCAGTGCCAGCGGCAGCATGACGGACCACTATCTGAACCCTGTCGTCCCGCAGAACTTTACAAACGTGGGCACGCTGGCCGATTTCTCGGTCCACTACGAGCGCGACCTGACGCCGGACGATCGGTTAAGTCTGATCGTGCGGCACGAGCTTTCGCGCTACGACCTCCCGAACGAGCAGGTGCAGCAGACCTGGTGCCATCC
>Ga0187872_10002585_pt1 | contig 15752 bp, 11 predicted proteins | sample June2016WEW_16_4_FD_132973 | JGI IMG/M metagenome (GOLD analysis project Ga0187872, IMG submission 132973) | Peatland microbial communities from SPRUCE experiment site at the Marcell Experimental Forest, Minnesota, USA - June2016WEW_16_40 | ecosystem: Environmental > Terrestrial > Soil >...
CCCCTTGCGGGGATATCTCAAACTCCTTGTACCGGCGGATGTCGTTAAAATCGCTGCCGATAAAAACCTCCGCCACATCCCAGTTCCAAAGCTCATTCGTCTCGGCGGTCGTTTGCGGGTTCGGTTTCAAATTCAGCTCTTCATACGGGCAGATGTAGAGAAGATAAAGATTCTGATTCGTCCACCTTATGAGGATCTCAGTTCGATACTTGGGATCGGGCTTGCCCTGGGCATTGTTGTCCATGTACACGGGAACAGCGCCTTGCCAGAATGCAGAGGACGGATTGGTATCGAGAGCGACATCGTGTTCTGTCCAAATGCTTTTGATGGTCGGGCTCGACCCAAACACACTTGAGGTGCACATGATTACGATAACCAGAGATCTAAGAAAGCCACTCATCGAGATGTTCCTTCACAAAAAGGTTGTCCTGCAGATGCGGGTAGGTCCTCGAGACACGGTCGATCTCTTCAGTCTGTCCGGGAGAAAGATCTTCGTTGGGATCAAGACACCAGCGTCCGTTAAGTAAACCCTGCCGGCGCAAGATCTCATGAATCCCGGGAATGCAGCCGCGAAAGTCATGTGCCGGATCAAAGATCGCGGAGTTTGCGTCTGTCAGTTGCTCCGCGAGCGTCAATAAATCCGGAGCAATAGGACCTGACCTGTTCTTAATCAGGTCGAGATGATCAACCGCTGTTTTCGTCCACACTGCCCATTGGCCGAGGAGGCCGCCGACAAAGCGAATTCTATTTCCACCAAAATCAAATTCGGTCAGAAGATCGAGAAGAATGTGGTCGTCATTTCCTGTGTAGAGGGCGATCTCTCGAGGGCGTCCGGATTCAGCCACGGCGCGAGCGACATCGAGCGTGTGATAGCGATTGAACGCAGCAACCTTGATTGCGACAAGATTTTCAATTTCCGTCAACCCGCACCAGAATTCATACGGCAGAACGCAACCTCCAACGCTGCTTTGCAAATAAAACCCCATGATGGGAATGATTGAGGCGACCGAGCGGGCGTGTTCCAGAAGCTGGGAAACGGGCTGGCCGCGCAAGTCAGCCAGGCTTAGAAGTGCGACGTCGTATCCCAGACTGGCGGCCAGTTCTGCTTCTTTCAATGCCTGGGGCCGCTTTCCGCAGACTCCTGCGATCTTCACGACGCCCTTGTCGCTGGTTTCTTCCATGGCAAGTTCCAGCACAGGGCGGAGCAGCGCGCACTGCGGATCTCTTATAGCGAATTGCGTAGTGTGCACACCTATGGCAATACCGCCCGCTCCCGCAGCGAGGTAGTAGCGGGTCAAAGCGCGTTGCCGTCGCTCGTCCAGCTTGCGTTCCGCCGTCAGAGCCAGGGGATGTGCCGGAATCACAAGGCCGGAAAGCAACTTGTCGCGCGTGTTCATCAGAACTTTCCATCCCGCGTGGCGAAGTGAGTGGGTTTATTAAACCGCGGACCACCACGGCTAATCCAGTCCGCCACCCAGTCGATAGCTTGTGTGGCGCCCACTGTGGGGCGACCGAACAATTCCTGAGCTTTACCTGCATTACTTAGAAGAGCAGTGTCATTTTCTTGGCCCGAAAACATGGGCTTCAAACCGAAGCGCTGGCCGAATTCCTCGGCGAGCACCCGCACAGAAAGAATCTCAGGTCCTGTGATGTTCAGAACAAACGGCGGCGACTGGCAGCAGGGAAATGAGCGAAGACAATAGGAATTGGCGTCCCGCTGCCAGATGACATTCACATGTCCCATGCGCAGATCGATGGGGCGCTGCTCGAAAACTGCCAGGGCAACGTCGACCAGCACCCCATAACGCAGTTCGACTGCATAATTCAAACGCAGAATCGCAACCGGGGTTCCCCAGCGATGCGAGCCGTACTCGAACATACGCTCGCGGCCGAGTGCTGACTGAGCGTATTCTCCTTGAGCATCGACAGGATCCGATTCTACAGACCCTCCTTCGCTAATGCACTTCGGCGGATAAACATTTCCGGTCGAGAAAGTCACGATGCGCGAATCCCGGTAGCGTTCCGCAACGAGACCGGGTAGGAACGTGTTCATAGCCCAGGTCAGATGTTCGGCGCCGGAAGTTCCAAACTTACGTGCCGCCATGAAGATTACGTTATTGGCATCAGGAAGTTTGGCCAGCGCCCCGGGCTCCAATAAATCGCAGGCGATGGTCTCGATGTGATGGGCTGAGAACGGGCGGCGCAAATTCTCATCTGCAAATCGTGAGACAGCGATGATCCTTTTGCTCACCCGAGCCTGGTCTGCAGCGCGGCGCGCCAACCGAGAAAGGCTGGGGCCCATCTTTCCGCCTGCCCCTAGAATCAGCAGATCGCCTTCCAAATTGGCCAGCGCCAGGACATCGGCTTCGGTTGGACGCGAAAGCTGTTCCTCGAGTTCTTCGATCGTTGCGATACTCATCACCCCAGTTCAAAACCTGCAATGGCATAGACCATGTCGTCGCGGCCTCGCAAAGACTCGCCCCGTCCCATGCGCATCAAAACACGCTGACGCGTGAAACCCAGTTCTGAAGCCAGCGCAACGGCGTCCCGATTTTGTGGCAACAAGTCCCATGACCAAAAGACGGATGAACGTGCCTGCAATGTACTCGTGATGAGCGCCTGCGCCGAGGCAGGATCATTTGCCAGGCACGGTCCGAGATAAGCCGTTACGCGCCCCGCCCGGGCAAACAGATACGCATTTCTCCTGGTGCATACGTAACTATGCTTTGCCAGCTTCTCCAGCATAGCGGAACGGTCGGCCCCGAAGGCAGCGAGGTCCAAAGCCAACTGTTTATCGGAATCGAATTCTCCTCCTGCAACCCGCAGATTCGAAGTTCCGGGCCGAGACCACCGCTCCACTAATCCTTCTGCCTCGAACCCAACACTCTCATAAAGTCGGCGCCCGTACTCGGTAGCATCCAGCTTTACAGTCCTGATCCCCTGCGAATCGGCCGATTCTAGTGCGTGCGTAACGAGCGTTCGCGCGAAACCGCGGCCTCGATGTTCCGGTTTCGTCAGCACCATTCCGATCCAGGCCAACCGTGTTCCGTAAGAGATCAGAGTCGCGGTCGCGACCAGCTCGCCATCCGCGTCAATTCCAAAGCACCCTTGAGGCGCCAGGTCCATCAGCATGCGCCAGTCGTCTTCCGTCTGGTTCCATCCCGCGATGGTCGAGAGTTCGAGCGCAGTGGCCACATCAGTCGGGCGCAGCAGCCGCACTCCAGTCGTCGAACTGTGCTTTGGCATGGTTAATTCTGCGAAATCTGCCGAAACCAGCGAGCGAAATGCGGGATCGAGATTTCGGGCTCCGCCAAATGAGGATGCCACTTCTTTTCCCACTCGAAAGAGACAAAGCGATCGTATTTCTGCCGTTCTAACTCGGCCACAATCTCCCGCATGGGAAACTGGCCTTCTCCGCTGAGGACTGGTTCCCAGCGCCCCTCTCGGCATTTCAGATCTTTCAGGTGCACATGCTGGAGTCTGTTGCCAAGGGTGCGAATGCCATCCAGGGGCTGCTCTCTGCCGTCGGTGAAGGCGTTCGCAGCATCCCATACAACGCCGGCTTCCTTGCGGCCCGATTCTTCAAGGATTGCCATCGTCTCCGTCGAGGAGGCGAAATCCCCGTGAGTTTCCAGCCAGACGCCCACACCATGGAGAACTGTTTTCTCAGCCAATTGTCGAACGCCTTCGGCAATCCAGCGTCGTGTGGAGGCGCGGTCGGCACCCGGTTGAATCTTATCGCCGAAAACGCGAACGCCCGGTGCGCCTAACGCCGACGCGAGTTCGGCCATGCGCACTCCCTCGTCGACCCAGCCTGCTCTTTCCTGGGAATCGGGCGAATGGAAACGGCAGCTCGTGTCCACGCAGGCAACTGAAAGTCCACGATCCGATATCTTCTGTATCGAAGTCTTCAGGGACGTACCTTGAAATGCCGGCAGCTTCCAGATGGAGTCTTCACCTTCCAGGAACCGCAACTCGATGCCGTCATAGCCTGAGCTGGCGGCGATGTTGACGACCTGGTCCAGTGTCCAGGCGGGACACGCCAGGCTAGAAAAGCAGATCTTCACGGCTAAGTCATCCTTTCGAGCATCGCTCTGGTGACGCGGTTTTGTACGGGCTTTCCGGCAAAGAAATTTTCGAGATCATTCATAACCGTCTCGGCGATCTGCTGCCGCACGTGACAGCCGCCGCCCCCGATGTGCGGGGTCAGGATTGCTCCCGGCAATTTGCGTATGGGGTGATTCACCCTCAGCGGCTCTTCCGGATCGGTGACATCCAGTGCGCAGCGGAGGCGCTTTCGCTGAACTTCGGTAGTCAGCGCGTCCAAATCGATCAGCCCGCCGCGCGCGATGTTGATCACAGTCGCTCCCTTAGGAAGCAACGCCAGTGTTTTACAGTTCAGCAGACCTCGGGTTTGGTCGGTCAGCGCTGCAGTGAGGACCAGCAAATGAGCCTTCCGCAGCAGCGGCTCGAGTTCGCAAAAAACGATCGGATAACTCTCAACCAGAGAACGCGGCACAAAGGGATCGTACACAATCCAGCGCAGATCGAAACCTCGCATCAGGTCCACGAGAGCGCGACCTATGCGTCCGAAGCCGATCATCGCCACTTCCCGGCCATAGAGGAATTCCGGCGTACCATGCTCGTGAATTTCCGAGAAAATCCGGTTGGATCGGCGAATTGCCGTGCGGTAATGATCGATATCTCGGGCGCAATACGTAAGGAAGGCCGCGCCCAGTTCTGCCGTCGCGCGAGCCATCGGATCTGCCGCGTTCGTGATCGTCAATCTATCAAATAGCGATGCGGCGAACCGCGATTTGACCTCTCCGCCGCAGTGCCCGATGAAGCGCAACTTCGGAGCCATCTCGATGAGATTGTCCCCGAAGCGGGGACTGTCCCAGGTTGTGATGAGTGCGTCAGCGGAAGCGAGCTTGCGACGGAAGGGTGCGGTGGGAGTGCGGGCGGAGTCTCTCTGCCATTCACACATGCAGGCCAGACGAGACCGCGCGCCCGAAGAGAAGAAGGATTCGAAAAGAGACCGACCTGCAGAAACCAGTACGTTCATAGGCATGGCGGATTAGTGTAAGCACCTAAATGGCTGCGAATCTCCAACAGTAGTCATGACATTATGGAGTACCCTCCGAGAGTGCCAACCGGGTCAGGTGATACGTAAGCATCTGATCCGGGAAAAGAAGAACTTGTCGGAATTCGGACGCTGCCTTCTCTGCATGTCCCAGCGCGCGGTCCAGCATCGCAGCGTTGTACAGCCACCATCCAGTTCTTGAACTGGTTTCGGCGGTACTACGGATGCCCTCCAAGATGCTCTCCAATCGCTGCTTCGCCAAATCAGATTGAAAGCCGGGTAATTGTTGCGAGGCTTTCCACGCCCAGATCCCGTCTTCGAGAGCGGATTGTCTGGCCGCGTCCTTGAACCTCGCCTGTGCTTTGTCGGGCAGCTTGCAGGTCTGATACAGACTGCCGAGAAGATAGTTGAATCGGGCTGAGCGTAGCGGCGGCGCGAGACCATCTTGTGTAAACGCCAGATCGTGGGCCGGATCTCCGAGGTGATCGGCGATGGAAACTGCTTCTGAGCACTGCCGTCGGGCAGCGAGCGATATTGCATGCTGCAATTGCACTTCGAGCCACACCTGTCGAACGTTTGTGCCTAATTCTTCACGCTGGAAGTAGCGATTGTGGAATAAGGCCACCGCCTTTTCGTATTCCCCTGCTTCCGACAGATTGAGTATCAGTTCGTAAACAAAACGCGTCGGCATGTTGGCGAGATCGGGATAGCGGTCAAGGACGGCCACTCGTTCCGGAGCAGCGCGGCGCAAAATGCTCAGTGCCTGATCCGTGCCGGTGTAGAGGTCGACATTCGCCGGGTCTGTCTGCAGGCCTTCCTGAAAGACAGTCAGCGCCTGCTCGGGATCGTTCTTTTCGTGCAGGAGCGCCCGTCCTAGGCTGGCATGCAAAACCGGAATCTGCGGATTGAGCTTCCGCGCCCGCTCCCATTCTCTCAGGCCATCGTCAACCAGGCCGCGTGAGAAGTAGAGCGTTCCGAGCAGGTAGTGGGCGGTTGCGTCTTCTGGATTGGAGTGGAGCGCGGCGCTCAAAACTGCGATGTCCTCCGCCCGGCTCAGGAAAACGTATGCCGTCGAGAGCTTCGAAGCTGAAGCAAGGTCGGCAGATCCGGAGTCGCCGAGCTTCGCCCGGCAGTATCCGCGGTAGTAGGCGACCAGTGGATGTTTCTGCGGGGGGAGGGCCCCAGGTTCAGCCTCGTCCGCAATAGCAGGTGGATACTGCCGCGAAAGGACATCAAGAGCCTGGGAGTAGAGACCGAGCCGCATATCCTCCGCTGCCACGTTCAAGATCCGCTCGGCATCATCCGCGAGATGTGGCAGGTCGGGTTTCCCAATTTGTTCTTGTAGAAAGTAACGCTCAGGGAATCGGCTGAGCCATGCGTCAGACAGCTTTCGTGATTCATCTTGCTTCCCTTCTGCGCGCAACACGGCGACCAATTCTTCTGCCGTTCGCAGATCATCAGGTGCCGCGCGAAGAGCGTCCCTTAGATACAGCTCCGCCTGCTTCAGATCCCCTTCCCGGGCCGAAAGCTCGGCCAGTCGCAGGCCTCCGGCAGCGCGGAAGGCGGGCTGCCGATACGCCGCCTCATAGGACTCACGTGCCTCGCGATTCCGGCCGAGACCTTCGTAGGAAATGCCAAGATAGTAGGAGATTTCAGGGTCGGAAGTGTCGCGGGTGTAGACCGGTTCGAGATAGTCCTTAGCCTCCTGGTATCGGAGCAGGCTTGCGCACAAACGTCCCGCAGCCTTTCGCGCTTGAAGGCTCTCGGGAAACTTGGCTAGCGCCTCTTGATACGCCTGCAGGGCCTGCAACTGCCGCCCGTTGAGTTCGTGCTCGGACCCGAGCTGGATCCAATCGTCTTCCGTACGCTTTTCCGGATCCGGCATACGGTACGAAGGCTGCGGCCCCACCCGGACTTGCTCCACCGGAGTCCAGTCGTACACACCTTCGGTATGACGTAACAGAACGTTTCCCTGATTGTCGCCGAGTTCGAAAGTGTATTTCTGTTGTGGATCAGCGTTGGCGATCTCATGCGACCAAGTCTGCTCAGGCCTGAGGCCGGTCTTTTCCTCAAATACCGCCTGATTTCCTCCGGTAATGCGTATCGTTGCACCCGGATAGGCCTGGTTCACGTTCAGGCTGGCGACCAACACATTTCCCCGGCGACTAAGGTTGATCACTCCGGCCAGACCGGCTCTGGAAATACCCCCGATCTCTCGCGCCGGCATCCAAAATTCGGAGAAGCTGATCGTCTGCCGAGGCTCAAGAAAAGCATAGGTCTCCTGATTCCGAAAGAGGCCGGCTTGCACTTCCACGTAAGCGCTGTTGTTGTCCGAGAGCGCCTTTCGCCAGTCGAGCCCGTCGGCGTCGACACCCCATGACCAGATCTTCTTGCCGGGGAGTTGCGCGTAATCCGCGTAGTGCACGATCCCGGTGTTCGTGTGCGGATTCCAGACACCCATAAACGGCTCGCGGCTTCCATGCACGAACAGAGATACGGGGCCCTTGGTGTGATTCCTGATGAGGCTGAGGTCCGTGCCGTCGGCCTCGACGGGCCATGGCTCGACTTCCGTGAACCCATGGCTGGCTGTGAAGCGCATCGGATATTGAATTCGTGAATCATCCCAGACCTGGACCCCGGCGTTGTTCCACCAATAAAAGCGGTGCCGGACGTCGCTGCGGTTGTTGAGAGGTATTTTTTCCTCGAGGGGCGTCGAGCGGGGCCGCAGAATGAGTTCGACCGTCCACTGCATGCCGTACACACGATCGATGTTGCCCACCTGGACGTAAGCGCTGCCATCCTCCCGTGGTCCAAATGCAAAGTCGACGGGCGAGGTGGTCACCCAGTTGTGTGAAACGGGAAAGTTGAACTCGATGCCAAACGCCGCCCAGGCTCCGCGGTACGCCACGTCTGCCTTCTTGATCGAAGGATTTTCGTAAAACATCGGCTGGCCGCTGATCTTGTCAGTGCAGCTGTACAGGTGCCCTCCGATGTCGGGCAGAACGGAGCACTTCAGATACTCATTCTCAAGAAAGAGTGCGCGCCAGGCGTGATCGCTGCTGCGGTTGGTCAGATTGTGGCGCAACGTGTAGGGATAGTTGAACCGACCGTTCGCATATTGATCGAACGGTGGATTGGGGTCAGGTGCTCCCTCTTCATACGTGGGCAAGGTTAAGGTTCCCTGCCACACACGGACTTGCGCCGATGCCAAACTCGCGGCGCACAGCAAAAACGGAAGGATGAATTTTGGTCGCGTCATGAGGTGATTTCTAAGAGGCGTGCAGCGTTCTGGTGATAGACCTTTTGCAGAATCGAATCGGGCAGTTCGATGCCGTAGATTCGCCAGCGGCCCTGTGGAGGCACGTTGGCGGGTGCGTAGTCGAAGTACTCGTCCGCGGTTTCAAGGAAGCGGTAGTAAATCTCGTACAGTCTTTCGTTGAACAACTGCTGCGGAGTTTCCACTCCGTGCGGCGTCGCGTCTGTCCCGAAAAGAATCCGGTCCTGGTAGCGATCAAAGAACCGGCGTGCTCGGCGTGGCTGACGGCCCAATTCCCCAATGCGAGCCGCAAGATCGACTGTCATATTCGGGAAACGGTCGAGATTCTGGGATACGTTGTCCAGGTTTTCGGCGAAATTTCCGACATGTAAGACTAGGAACTGCGTCTTGGGATGCCGTGCAAATACCCGGTTGCGCGCCTCGAGCAGCTCCGCGTTGCTGGGATAATCGCGTCCGTAAAACGACCAATCGGGATGGTTGTTGAGTTCCTCATACCGTTCGTTGAAACGATCCGTCGGCGTGAAGAAGGCGATAGGATCGGACACGTGAATGGCGACCGGCATGTTGAGCTGCGCACACGCGTCCCACATAGGATCAAATCTCGGATCGTCCACTCCGACCAACTTGCCGGACGTGAGGTTTTCACGCAGATACAGCCCGAGCGTTTTTAGGATCTTCAATCCTTTGGCGCCAGCACGATGCGCACGCTCGATGGCGTCGGCCTGGATTTGAGAATAGTTGGGTTCCAGAAATCGAGAGTAGACAGGCTCCACAAAGGTATAGAAGCGGCCGGGGAAGGCGTTGTCGTATTTGCGAATGGTGTCGACAAGCCCGTCGTCGAACCCTCCGGTCAGATTGACCATCGCCCGAATGTTCTTGGCATCCATGACTCGAAGAAGTTCGTCCGGCTTAGCCAGGTAAAGGCGCTCCGCCCCAAGATCGATCCCCTTCTCCGACTTCGCCGAGACCGTGATGTGAGTGTGAACATCAATGACGGGGTACTTGGCGCGCTCAACCCGGGTCTCCTGCGCGTGAAGCATACTCTTGGGTTCGTAGTCGGCAAGCGCCAGCGCCTGTGCCGAAGAAGGCGGTTGTGCTGTCGGCTCCACAGCAATAGAGGCCATTGCTTGCGAGCTTCGCCGTCGGGCAGCGACCCCGAAAGCAACGCCCAGTGTTTGCAGACATCTTCTACGGTTGATCACCGACCTCCTCGTTACGATAACCCGGCAGGGAAATGCAGAGCGAAACTCTGCACAACGCGGTTGATGACGCCATTCTCGGACGGCGAATCCGGCCGGAATCCTTCGCGCATACAACGAAAGAAGCCAAGCAACTGGCCAACCATGACTTCGACAACCGGGACGGTGTATTCGCCCAGCTCGCCGAGGCTTGGACACTCGATGACAACGTCTCGGTCCCGCGTTAAGTCCGAAGGAACAGAGTCTCCAACGATGACCTTCATCTTGCCCAGACTCTTCTGGTCGATTTCGCGAATGAGATCACACTCGTAAGCTCTCGCTGTAGCGTCCGAGGAGAGGAAACAAACCACGAGTGTATCCGCGTGCACATAACTCATTGGTCCATGCCGCAGGCCAAGATAGGTTTCGGATATTGCGCCGACCTGGCCGGCCGTCATTTCGACCATTTTCAGAGCCGCCTCTAGTGCAGCTCCCGATCGCGGTCCGCTTCCTAAGAAGACGGCCCGCCTAAAGTCCTGGGCGCCGACTTGCCCCAGTGTTTCGAATTGCGTCTCCAGGAGATGTTTTGCGATGTTGCTCAATTGCCGGCAACGCTTCATATAAGGCTCAGGCTGATCCAGGTACCCGAGGAATTCGGCGGCAAGAGCCAGATTCGTAAAGCTGCTCGTCATGACTAAACTGCAATCGTTTGTCCTCTCATCCAAAGTCACCACCCGGACACCTGCGTTTTCCTGAAAATTCGTTGCCAGCTTTCCGCGGCCATTGCAAGTCAATACCAGGTGGCGGATTGCGGGATCGGTTTTCAGCAGCAGGGAAAGCGCCCCTACACTTTCGGGGCTGTCACCTGATCGTGCGAGCGAAACCAGCAGCACGGGACGTCCAGGAGGCAATGCGTGATACGAATGGGTCAGCAAAGCGCCGCCGCCAACAGCGAGGGTGTTCACTCCGAGCCGATTCTGTAACGCGAGCCGCGCACAGTGCCCCGCATACTCGGAACTCCCGGAACCTGTCAGGATCAGGTGTCGAAGCTCCGACACCGAGGAGCGCAGATCAGGGGCGAGTCCCGCCATCTGGTCCGCAGTATGTGTCCAAGTGAAAGGCTGCTGCAGGATCTCGCGTAGAGTGTGATAGTAGCCACGCCTGCGCTGCTCCTCTTCTGCCGCGCCCAATAATCGGGCAGCCTGCGGCTGTCGTTCGCAAACGTCATGGAGCCATTCCGAAAACGCACTGTCTGAGCTGAACATTGCCCGCGTCCTCCTAATGCGGCAACAGGCTGGGTCGCAATGCAGCGATCTGAATCATTTGCGTCCAGGCTGTAATTCTGGCGTGGCGATATCCAATGGCTCGTCCCGGCCCAAGAGCGAGCCATGCCAAACACTGCCCCCGAAGGTCGAGACGTAGATCTGGTTGTGGTCGGACGGATCGGGAATGACCCTGTACGACCACTTGAAGTTGAACCCGGGAATCCGCGACCAGTGCTCACCTCGATCGTTCGAGCGCCAGGCCGAAGATTCAAATCCGGATGCGTACAGGATGCTCGAATCATTCGGATCGATGGTGACGTCGTAAACATGCCGGTCGCGGTCAAAGATCTGCCGCCAGGTCCGGCCGGCATCCTCGGAAAGAAAGATGCCACCGCCATCCCCATGTGTCCCCGAGGAGCGGGCCCAAGCCGATAGATACAACCGCTGAGGGGACTTCGGATCGATCGTGAGAGCATTGGGCCCGTTGACGCCTTGGGGCAACAAAACGGGATTCCAATGTTCCGCGCCGTCTTTGGAGGAATAGAGCGCGCCGTCGTTCGCATTGCCGATGCTGCCGTCCTCCGAGCGCCGGGCAATCACCACGTAAAGCGTGCCATCTGAAGCCAGCGTCAGTCGCCAGGCGAACGGCTGCTTTTGTGTGATCCCCTGATTCTTCAGAGTCCAACTTTTGCCGCCGTCTGTGCTCTTGTAAACCCCACGCCCGAATCCCGTGACGTAGAGAACGCGGGCGTCAGGAGGGCTGTTTGGATCGAGCAGGATATGCGTCGGCGCAGTCTCCTCCATTCCCGTGTTCGACTTGCGCCATGTCCTTCCCCCGTCTTCGCTCACGCAGACTCCTCCTGTGTACTCCGCCGGATCGGTGTGCCTCCACATTTTCGGACGCGGCAGGTCGTGCACTTCACTGTTCACGCTCCACATGCGGCCCCGCACCTTCGGATCGAACGCCAGCCAGTAAGTCGTATTCGTCCACTCGGGCGGCACGCCGATGGTGGAACTCTGCCAGCTGGCACCCCCGTCTTCGCTGCGGAAGAGTCCGATGTCTGTGTAAGTGATGAATTGACGGGTAGAATCGAAGGGATCAAAGTGGATTCCGTAGGCGTTGGTCACATCGAGCCCAGTGCTCGTCCATTCTCCCGAGGGCACTTTGCGGGAGTATACCGCCCACCAGGTAGCGCCCCCGTCCTTGGTCTTCATGGTCCGTCCAAGATCAGTGCCGTAGGCGAGGGTCGGATCCTGATCGGCCACTCCAAGTGCGAGCGGATTTTCTCCCCACCCAACACCAAAGCGCGGAGTAATCCAGGCATCGTGCACATTCGGAGCGGCGGCATCGGCTTCCTTCCAGACCAGTTGCCAGGACTCTCCGGCATTCTCGGTCTTTGCCACTCCCATCCATTTCTTTCCGTCGAAAGCCAGTTCGCCGTAGGACAAATAGGCCACGCGGCCATTGCGTCTACTGGTTGCGACTGCCCGAACCTGAGCCCCGGAGCCCGGCAGCGAGGACTGTTGCCATGTACGGCCATTGTCGTTCGAAACAAAAGCGCCTTTCTCCGAAACGGCATAAATGACCTGCCGGGATCCTTCGGTAAAGCCGGCGGAGACGTCGGTGAACGTGACCGACTTGGGCGCTGGAAAGTTATGCAACCCGGCATTGTCTCTTACCAACACACAGTGAGCCCCCGCCAGGTAGAGCGCACGAGACTCGCGCGGAGAATTCGGATCAATCCAGATTCGGCGGGGAGTCTCAGGCAACGCGTCCTGCCGGGTCCACGTCTTTCCCCAATCCTTCGAGACGAACAGGGCCAGATGCGACGCATCGCCCGTGGCATAGAGGACCTTGGAATCCTCCGGATCCACCGCGAGGGCCGAAATCAAGCCCATCGGATCGTCATCGCTGACCAGTTCCTCGTCCGAGTGGTCGGATTGCATCGTGATGGCCTTGATTCTTTCCGGTGCTGGATAAACCAACCGCCAACTCTCGCCGTTGTCGACGCTGCGCCAGAGTCCAGTCGCCTGGGCATACATCACCTTGGGATCGATCGGGTCAAACACAAAAAAATGCACTACACCTCGCAGGTTGAACATCCGCCACGAGTGTCCCCCATCGTGTGTGATGTAAGACCCTGTCATGTCACAGGAAACGAGAACCGTGTTGGGATCGTGCGGACTGATGGTCGGGTTGAACATCGCTCCGCCACCCCCCGGACTGATGACCTTGAAGTCTCCGGGCCGCACTGCCAAGGCCGAACTGGAAAGGATGAGGACGACGAGGAGGACGAGCGAGAAACGAATCCCGGTGTTCAGCATTGAATTGTTTCGTTTACTTTCGATATATTACTACTTTCGGGCAAGGCCGGGAAAATGTCAACGGCAAAAGGCCGGCCCGCTGAGAACATGCACAGAAGAAACCTGTCCTTGCTTCCGGCAACCGGCACACGCAGCGCTTGATAACGAGGAGAATTGCACTATGAGCGTTCGAATTGGCTTGATCGGTTGCGGGGAACATTCTGAGATCGGCCATGCTGTTCCTCTGGGGCGTTATTCCGCTGAGCATCCCGGCAGCGTTGCGCTTGTGGCGGCCTGCGATCTTCGCCGTGAACGCGCTGAATTGTTCTCTCAAAAGTACGGTTTCAAAAGTGCCTATGCTGATATAGGCGAAATGCTACAAAACGAGAGACTCGACGTCTGCATTGCTGTTGTTCCGGTCGAGTCTATTCCACCTGTCGGCATCAGGCTCCTCCAAGCGCAAGTCCCTTGCGTTGTGGAGAAGCCGCTGGGGCCATCGATTGCCGAAGTCGAGAAGTTGTGCAATTCCGCTCAGGCCACGGGCACAGTCAACATGGTGTCTGTGAACCGGCGATTCATGCCGTTACTGAACCGGGGTATGGAGTGGACAAGAAACGCCGGAGCACTGCGCTACGTTCGCGCTACCATGCTGCGACACGAGCGGACCGAGCCCGAATTTCTCGGTTTCACGGCAATACATGCTGTGGATACTGTTCGCTTCATCGCTGGTGACTTTTCCTCCTGCGATATACGGCCAATCACACCAGCAGTCCCGCTCTGGTACGCCATCGACATTCAATTCGAGAGTGGAGCGCTCGGCCGCATCGACGTATTGCCCACGTCAGGCATGGTTGAAGAAACCTATGAGTTGATCGGAGACGGCTTTCGTTGCGTCGTTACCAGCCCGTTCGGGCCGCAGCGGCTTTTGCGCTGCTATCAGCTGAACCGTCTTGTGCACGAAGAGATCGCAGACCACGATCCTGAGGATGTCATTTTCGGTTTCTACGGGGAAGCTGTTGAATTGGTAGAAGCATTCAGACAGGGCCGACGGCCAAGACCTACGATTGAAGACATCTTTCCCTCGGTGCAAGCGTGTTTTGAATTAGTCGAGCGCGTCGAGAACAGTCGCACAACTCTGGCTCCTTCGTCATCGCCCTAGTCACCGCAAAAGTGCCCAGCCTTACTTGCGCACTAGGGACCTGTGCTTTCGGGCGAGCGCCTGCTGATCCGGAGCTATCGCGTAAATCAGTGCAGCACCCACCGCAGCAGCGGCAGACATAATGATCCAGGCAGGATTGTATGTGTGGCGTATGTCGAAGATTCTTCCCGTCAGCCACGGCGCAAACCACTGGCCAATGGAATATCCCATGATGATTAAAGACAAGATTTTTCCCAGGGCGGACAATCCAAAGCATTCTGCCGTGACGAGTGGGATCAACATGTAGTCGGCGCCCATGGCAAAGCCACAGAGCAGAGCGAAGGCCCAGACGGCGGCAGGCCGCTCGGCCATGAGCAACAAGGGGATCGCCAGCGCCAGGACCAGATAGAACAATGCCATCACATTTTTTCTGCTGTAGCGATCGGCAAAGTATCCGACGACCACGCGTCCTGCAAGGCTCGATACCAGCAACGCGCTCGAAACGCGGGAAGCGCTGCTTAAGGAATATCCTCTGCCCACCAGGAAGAGAATCAGGTGCTGCGTAACTGCGCCGATGGCTCCGATGGTCAATGTGCAGCCCGCCACGATGAGCCAGAAATTGGTGCTGCGCAAAGCGCGCGTTACGCCCCCTCCAATCGCTGACCCTCCCTCGCCCGAAGCGAGGTCATTCCCGGATTCAGTCGGGGAGATTCCGTCGGGAAGAAGACTCAACTCGCGCGGGCTGGAGCGGGTGACCCACTGCGAAATCGGGAAGAGCACGATCAGGATGAGTGCTCCGACAATTTCGAAGGAGTGTCGCCAGCCGAAGTTCTGAATCAGGCTATTGATCAGGAGCGGGGAGATCGCACCGCCCACGCCCAATCCTAAATAGGCAGTGCCCATGGCGCGCCCGCGCTTCACCCGGAACCAGTTGGAGATCAAAACCTGATTAGGAATAGGTCCGGTCAGGACATAACCAAGAACTTCCGCGATGCAGAGCAGGTAGTATTGCCACAGGCGCGTCATGCTTCCCATCAGAATCAGTGGCACGCCAACACACCAAATACCGATTCGAATCACCTGTCGAGATCCCATTCGGTCGATAAGGGCGCCTGCGAACACTCCGAACAGGAGACCTGCGAAAACAAATCCCAGCAGAAAGCCCTGAGTTAATTGTGAACGCGTAAAGCCGAGGGAATCGACCATCGAAGGATAGAAGACCGGAAAGCCGTAGTAGACGATGCCAACGGAAAAGAGAAGATTGAGGAATGCAGCGAGGACAATCCACCATCCGTAGAAGACGCGCATTGGACTCTTGTGAGGGTTCAAATTTTATCAACCTTACGGCTAGCTCGTGAAAAACCTCGATAAAGCTTCTTGGCCCTGGCTCGGAGCTATGAGCGCTATCGCCCAATTACATCAATTCCTGGAAGTTTGTCACCGGTAATACGCCATCCAGGCGGCCATCATAAACCACAACGACAACACCAAGACCGCTCCCTTGGTA
>Ga0187872_10002587_pt1 | contig 15751 bp, 12 predicted proteins | sample June2016WEW_16_4_FD_132973 | JGI IMG/M metagenome (GOLD analysis project Ga0187872, IMG submission 132973) | Peatland microbial communities from SPRUCE experiment site at the Marcell Experimental Forest, Minnesota, USA - June2016WEW_16_40 | ecosystem: Environmental > Terrestrial > Soil >...
CAATTGAGTTTCGGGATTGTGCAGGTAAAAGACGTCCACGCACTCGACGCCCAGATTCCGCAGGCTGCGGTCGAGCTGGTCGGCCAGATAGCGGGGCGCCATGCAATGGCAACCCGCGGCGATTTCCTCCGCGCGAAGGATTCCGCGATCGAGGAACTCGCGCGAAAAGTATTCGTTCGCGTCGTCCGGCATTTCGCCGTCCGGAGTCAGGAAACCCGCCTTGGTGCAGAGAACGATTTCGTCGCGCGCATAGCCCTTCGCCGCCAACTCCCGGAGCGCCGCGCCGATCGAACGCTCGCTGCGCTGCAAGCGGTAGTTGATGGCCGAGTCCACCACGTTGATGCCGCCTTCGACGGCGGCTACCGTCGCGCTCGCGTAACCCCTGTCGGTTGCTTCATCCGGTTCGCCGAGATACGTTCCGATGCCGATCGACGAGAAAACCAGGCCTCCGTGCACTTCGCGAAAATGGCCGGCCGCCGCGCGTCCCTGGAATCGAGCCGCGTAGCGGAGCGTCCCCTCGGGAGTGGCGCGACCGGGCATGCGCTTGTCATCGGTAGTCGCGGGAGATGACATCAGGCTTAACCTCAGTGTGGGGACTCGGAAGTGCGCGCGAAGTATAGCAGAAGCGCGGACGGAGCCGCGCGGCGGCGGAATCAGGGAACAATGCGGGCGGTCATTTGCTCGGCTGGCGCGCCATCAATCATGCCCTGCGCGACGATCAGCTGGCGCGCCTCAGCGCGAATCTTCGGCAAGTTGCGCGCGAACAGGAGCGCTCCTACGATCGCCCCTGCGCCGCCAAGTGCCACCGTCCAGGGCGCTCCGATGCGGTCGGCGACCGCGCCGGAGAGAAGCGCCCCGAGAGGCGCCATGCCCATGAACATCATCGAGTAGACCGCCATCGTCCGCCCTCGGAACCGGTCGGGCACCATCGATTGAACCAGCGTGTTACATGCAGTCATCTGGGTCATCATTGAAAAACCCACCGGGACGAGCAGCAACACCGACAAGACGTACCAGCGCGAAAACGAGAACAGGATCAGAAAGGTACCGAACGAGGCGCAGGCAATCCACACCCATCTTCCAAGACCATGAACTTGCGTGCGTGAGGCCAGCGTCAGGGCGCCCCCCAGAGCGCCGATTCCGGTTGCCCCCATCAGAACGCCGAGCGTTCTGGCATTTCCGTGCAGGACTTGCGCGGCAAAAATCGGCATGAGGACCGAATACGGCATCGCCAACACGCTCACGAGACCGAGAAGCAGCAGCACTGCGCGAATGGGGGCCGTATTTCGCACGAAACGGAATCCTTCGGCGATATGTTCGAGAGCCGATGCGACTTCGCGCTCCGCTTGCCGGTGAGAGATGCGCATCAAAAAAAGCCCGACGATCACGGCGATATAGCTCACGGCGTTTGCGAAAAAGCACCAGCCCTCGCCAATGCTCGCGACGAGAATTCCCGCGATGGCGGGACCGATGATCCGCGCCCCGTTGAACATCGAGGAGTTGAGCGCGATCGCGTTCATCAAGTCTTCGCGGCCGACCATTTCGACCAGAAACGCCTGGCGCGTGGGAATATCGAATGCGTTCACGATTCCCATCAAAGACGCGAGAACGATCACTTCCCACACGGTCACGCGCTTCGTGAGCGTCAGAAATGCCAGAATGAATGCGAGGATCATCGAGGCGGTCTGCGTGGCGATCACGATCTTCCGGCGGTTCAGCCGATCGGCCACGAGCCCACCGAGCGGCGCGAACCAGAAGACGGGGATCTGTCCCGCGAATCCCACGAATCCCAGCAGGAGCGACGATCCCGTCATCCGGTAGACGAGCCAGGACTGCGCGATCGTCTGCATCCAGGTGCCCACGAGCGAAATCAACTGGCCGCTGAAAAAGAGCTGAAAATTTCGGTGTTTCAGCGAACGGATCGTATCGTGGAAGCGAGAACGGCCCGGCAGCATCGCGGCGCCAGAAGTTTTGGCTGCGTCCATTTCAGCCATATTTTAATTGTACGATGCAATCGCCAGCGCGGTCTGTACGATTGTGGCCGCAACTTTCTTACGCAGGGGGTGGAGGTGTCTCGCCTGGTGTCGGACTCGCAGGCGCGAGCAGCCTCCCGCACGCGCGCAGGATTCGGCGGTAGGGCCAGTCGCCATCGCGAAAGAGGATTTCGCCCTCGCGCGGCTTCGAGTAAAACCAGCGCGCCACGAGCAGCAAATGCTCGGCTAGCTCCGGCGGCGCCTCGCGCAAGCCATACCGGGCGCGCGGATTTTCGTCCGTCCGTTCCGCAGCGTTTGCTGCCAATTCCTTCGGTGCGTCCAACTCCTGCCTCAAAATCGCTTCGACCGAGCGGGGCTGGCTCGATATTTCGCCGAAGCGGAGAAAGATTGGCTCGGCCAGCAGGCCGGCGCGCAGTGGAAACACGGTAACGGTCTTTTCCTCGGCCGCGCGTTCGAGAATCACGGCGTCGAGGTCCTGTATCCGCCTTGCGAGCTCGGGCAGGCCGCGCAGCGCTGCGGATGCTTTTTCGAGGCGCTTGTGCAGCGCGGCGGCGCGCTCGAAGTCGAGGGCCTCGCTCGCGGCTTCCCGCTCCTGCTGCAACTTTGTGGTGAGAGCCTCGCCCGTCGTCGCGAGAGTATCCAGCACGCGATCCACCTCGACGTCGTACTCATCCTTGGTACAGCCGGCGAAACACGGCGCAAGACACATTTTCATCTCGGAATAGATGCAGCCGGGAAAATTTGGGTCCCGGCGGATTTTGATCTGGCACCGCCGGATCTTGAAGAGATCGAGAAACCCTTCGGCGAACGCCTCCGCCGCGGGGCGTGATGGGAACGGCCCGAAATAGAAGCCTGCGTCCGCGCGGATTCGCCGCGTCACGTAGCAGCGCGGATACTCGTTGCGGAGATTGACTTTCAGGACGGCGGGAGGACGCAGGCGCAGCAGATCGCGATAGCGGGCCGGGAAATTCTTCTTCGCATGCTGATAAAGCGCGAGCGTCTGCTCGAATTTCGACCCTGTAACGCGATAGCGAATCCCCGCCGCGACCTCGCGTAAATTCAGGCGTTTCGAACCCGGATCGGGCGGGCGCAACAACCGCTCCGCTGCGCGGCGAAGATCGGCAGTCCGGACGAGGTGCGGCTGCGCGCCTGCGTCGTTCATTTCGACGAGCAGCACGCCGGCCCGAGCAGGTACCGCGGCGAAAAACTCATCGTCGCCCAACGGATCGAACGCCTCGCCGCAATCCAGCTCCAGCATGCGGACAAGGATAACGCAGATGGAAAATAGAAAAGTGAAAATGGGAAACCGGGGCCCGGCGATTCTCTATCTTCCCTTTTCCATTTTCTGTTTTTCGATCAGTAGCTCTTGAGGACCCAGGAAGCGATGACGAGGCGCTGGATTTCGCTCGTGCCTTCGTAGATTTCGGTGATGCGCGCGTCGCGGTAGGCGCGTTCGACGGGATATTCGCGGCTGTAACCATTGCCGCCGTGAATCTGGATGGCCTTGTGCGTGACGCGCGTTGCCATTTCGCTGGCGAAAAGCTTGGCGATGGCCGCCTCCATCGAAAAGCGCGCGCCGGAATCCTGCTTCCACGCCGCCCGGCGCGCGAGCAGTCGTGCCGCGTCGATTTCCGTGGCCATGTCCGCGAGCATGAACTGGATCGCCTGAAACTCGGCGATCGGATGGCCGAAAGCCTGCCGCTCGTGCGCGTAGGCGAGCGCGGCTTCGAACGCGCCCTGGGCGATTCCCGTGCCCTGCGAAGCGATGCCGATGCGTCCGCCATCGAGGGTCGTGAGCGCGATCTTGTAGCCGTCTCCTTCGTTTCCAACGCGGTTGGCGACGGGCACTTCGCAATCGGTGAACGAAAGCTCCGTGCAAGCGGTGGCGTGTATGCCGAGCTTCTTCTCTTCCTTGCCGACGGCGAACCCCGGCGTCCCCTTCTCGATGACGAGCGCGGTGATTCCCTTCTCGCCCTTTTCCGGCTGCGTATTCACGTAAACGATTCCCGCGTCGGCCGCTCCTCCGTTCGTGATCCACGCCTTTGTGCCGTTGACGACGTACCGGTCGCCCTTGCGCACGGCTTTCGTCGCGAGCGCCGCCGCGTTCGATCCCGCCTGCGGTTCCGTCAGCGCATAGCAGCCGATTTTTTCGCCTCGAGCGAAAGGCACGAGGAACTTGCGCTTCTGCTCTTCCGTCCCGAAATGCTCAAGCGTGCCGCAGTAAAGCGAGTTCTGCACCGAGAGAATCACGCTCGTCGATGCGCAGACGCGCGCGATTTCTTCCATTACGATCGCGTAACAGATGTGGTCCATTCCGGCGCCGCCGTACTCCTCCGGGACAGTGATTCCGGTGAGGCCCAGCTCGCCAGCTTTGCGCAGAGTCTCGCGTGGGAAACGGCCGGTCTCGTCGAGTTCCGCCGCGAGCGGCTTCACTTCCGCCTCGGCAAACTCCCGCACGCTCCGCTGGAGCAGCGCTTGCTCTTCGGTCAGTTCGAGATTCACGCAACCTCTCCGTACGCGCCGCGCGAAACCGACGTGTCGCGGCTCGCGCCATTGTACTGCGAAACGCGCGGCCTCACGCGGTTGTCACCGCGACCCGATTCGCATTCACGCATCCAATTGCTGTAGCCTATTGCCGAGCCCTCAAAAGGAGAACGAAAGATGGAACCTCGTCTGAACCCCTATAAAGTGGCCCCAAAAGGTTTTCAGGCTATCTCCGCACTTCAGGCGTACGTCGATTCCTGCGGCCTCGAGCGTCCCTTGCTGGAGTTGGTCAAGATGCGCGCTTCGCAGATCAACGGCTGTGCGTACTGCCTCGACATGCACTCGAAGGATGCCCGCGCGCTGGGGGAAACCGAACAGCGCCTCTACGTGCTGAATGCCTGGCGCGAGAGCCCGTTTTACACCGAGCGCGAGCGCGCGGCTCTCGAGTGGACCGAAGCGGTCACGCTCATCGCCGAAAACCACGTGCCGGATGACGTCTACGAGCGAGTAAAGCGGCAATTCAGCGACGACGAACTCGCCAACCTGACCCTCGCGATTGCGACGATCAATAGCTGGAACCGGCTGAGCATCTCGTTCCGGGTGGTACCCGGAGCATATAAGTCCCATTTAGAACCGCTCAAAGCCAAGGCCTAAGCCTTTTGGATCGTCTGGCCTAGGCTGGACCGGCGGGCGGTCTCAGCCCCGCGCCGCACGGGGTTCGTTTGCGGCAAGCGGCGCAAATCCTCTATACTTTCAATGCGATCATGCCAACCCGGCGAGCGGCACCAAAAGGGCCTTCCCGGAAGCCTCAACGCAAAAAAATGACCGACCTTGCCGAAAAAATCAAAAAGAAGCTCAAGGACGAGATCGCAGCCCTCGAACACGAGCTTCACACTGAACTACCCAAGGAAATAAAGGTCGCGCGGGCCCACGGCGATCTTTCCGAAAACGCCGAGTACAAGTATGCGAAGGAGCGGCAGGGGTACGTGGCGGCCCGGCTTGGCCAGCTTCACAAGCGCATGGCGGACCTCTCCATGCTGAACCTGAACAATCTGCCCAAGGACAAGGCCGCCTACGGCTCGCGGATCGTCGTTTTAGACGTTGTGAAGTCCACCGAAATCGAGTACAAACTGGTGACGGTCGAGGAAGCGGACGCCGCGAAGGGCCTGATTTCCACGAGTTCGCCCATAGGCCGCGCCCTCCTCGGAAAGAAAGTCGGCGATGAAGTCAAAGTCACGACGCCGGCAGGCGTAAAAGAATACGAGGTTGTGCGATTGACCACGATTTACGAGGAAGAGTAGCGGGGTGACACTCGCTCCATGCTGACGCCGAACATCGGCCGGTATCTTTCCTGGCCTATCGACCGGCTTGCAGACCTTCTGGCACCCACAGGCATCCCTCCCAACGTCATCATCTGGGCCGCTCTTGTCGCCAATCTATGGGCCGGAATTCTGTTTGCGGCGGGGCGTTTCGCCGCGGCGGGCGGGATGATCATACTGGCGGGTGTGTGCGACCTGCTCGACGGACCTGTGGCCCGGCGGCAGAACCGCGTTTCGCTGTTCGGCGCCTTCCTTGATTCCATTCTGGACCGTTACGCGGACCTCCTCCTCTTCCTCGGCCTGCTGGTCTACTACGCGCTCGTCAACCGATTCCTCTATGCCGTGCTCGCGGGGGCGGCCATGGCTGGCGCCGTGATGGTCAGCTACGCCAAAGCGCGCGCCGAATCGCTGGGCCCGACGTCGGAAATCGGATTCTGGGAGCGGCCGGAGCGGCTCGTCTTGATGATTCTAGGGGCTCTCTCGAACCGCATGGAAGTGGCGCTCTGGATTCTCGCGATTGGCCCCAACATCACCGTGGTGCACCGCATCCTGCACACCTGGAAACAGACGAAGGCAAACGGCGCGCACGCGCCCGGCACTCACCGCGCCGATCCAGGCATCGGGTCTCCGGCCCAGGCGCCGATCACCCGCGAGGCCCACGACACCGCCAACGTCCTCACTCGTTCCGCCGGCCGCGGCCGCAACTAGCCCGCATCAGCCTTTCTTGCGTTGCGTGCCCTTTGCCAACCGCTCACAAAGATGAGTTAGAATGCTCCGGCCAACATCCAACCATACCTATGGAGGCACAACATGGCACTACGCGACGCATTACTCCCTGAATGGGAGCACGAAATGAGCACCACGCGAAAAACCCTCGAACGCGTTCCGGAAGACAAAGTTGACTGGAAGCCGCATAACACGTCCATGCCCATGGGGCGTCTCGCGGGCCACATTGCAGAAATGGCCGGGTTCGCGGCCGCGACTTTCCAAGGAGATTCCTTCGACTTCCGCCCTGCGGGCGCTCCGCCTATGGAGCCCACCGTGATGAAATCGCGCAAGCAGCTGCTCGAACTTTTCGACAAGAACGTCGCCGCGGCCAAGGCGGCCATCGCGAAGGCCAGCGATGAGGATTTACAGAAGACCTGGACGCTGCTGAACGGCGGGAAGACCTTCTTCGCGATGCCGCGCATGCAGGTCCTGCGCGGAATGATTCTCAACCACATAATCCATCATCGCGGCCAGCTTTCCGTCTACCTCCGGATGAATCAGGTGCCAGTGCCCTCCATCTACGGCCCCTCCGGCGACGAAGGCAGCATGTAGCAGACTACCGTCGTGTTGTCATCCCGAGCGGAGTGACGCGGCTCTTGCTTCCCCCGCGTTCTCTGCGGGCGCGCGACGCAGCGAGGGATCTGCTTTTGGTTTCATGGCACCGCCAGAGGCGGTCCGTCTTTCTGGGCCTTTAGTGATGGCCGGCTGAACGGATTACGGTCTCAACCTGCGGCGCATCCATCGTTGGCTTGCGTGCCATGGCCTTCTCGGCGATGCGCGCGTTCCGCTCGGCTTTCTTCCGAGCGTTCGCCAGCTCGCGCTCCTTGAATTCCGGCAGCACTTCCTTTGAGAAGAGCCGGAACGACGAGCACATCAGCTCGTGCGGTATGCGTCCCACCTGTCCAACGCCGATCACTTGGTCGATTCCGGCTTCCTCGAATTCGCGCAGCCGCTCGCGCACCATTTTCGGCGTTCCGACGCACGTCTGTGCGCCCGCCTCCGGCGCGGCTCCGTCCTTTGGCGCGGTTTTGAACTCGTGCCAGATGTCGGTCTTGCCCGGACGGTGCTCCCCAAAGAAACTGTAGTGCCCCAACCCGTAGAGAAAGAAACCGTAGCCTTCAGTCCGGACCTGCGCGAGCCGCTTCTCGTCAAGATCGCAAAGAAAGGGCGTCGCGACCGCAAAATTGGGATTGACGGAATAACCGAGCGGCTCGGATTCGTTCTCGATCGTCGCGTAGTAGTCCTTCACCCACTGGCGCGCCTCATCCGGGCTGACGAACGAAAACGTCAGTGCGCCCAAGCCAAGCCTCGCCGCGTCGAGAATCGACTCGCGCCGCGAGCACGCCATCCACAGCGGCGGATGCGGCTTCTGCAAAGGTTTTGGTATTACGTTGCGCGGCGGCACCTTCAGATATTTGCTCTCGAATCCCGTGAACGGGTCTTCCACCAGCATCCGCACCGCCACGCGCATCCCCTCGATCTGCATCGCCTGCTTTTCAGATTGAGGCACGAGGAATCCGTTCAGTTCGTTCAGCGTGGCCCCGGATCCGGTGCCGAATTCGCAGCGGCCGCCGCTGATCAGGTCGAGCGTCGCGATCCGCTCGGCCACACGCGCCGGATGATTGATGCAATGAGGCGTTTGCACGATTCCGTGACCCAGCCGGACACTCTTCGTCCTTTGGCTGCACGCGGCCAGGAAGATCTCCGGCGCGGACGAATGCGAGTACTCCTCGAGAAAGTGATGCTCGGTGGCCCAAAGGTAGTCGTAGCCGCACTGGTCGATCACTTCCGCCTGCTCCAGCAGATTCTTGAGCAGCGTGTACTCGGAATCCTCGGCCCACGGCCGCGGAAGCTGGTGCAGGAATGAGCTGCCAAGTTTCATGGGAGCGCCTTTCGGTTGCTGCGCGCCGCGTATTCTACGCCAATGGGGAGGCGGCGCAAGCGCACCGGGTGGCTTGTACTGGCCGCCCAGCCGGCCGCCGTCATTCTGAGCGGAGCGTCTCGATGCGGGGATGGTCTTCTCCGCGAGCGTTGCTTTAGGTCGGTCTGACCGTGTTCGGTCTCTGAGCGATCAGGACGAGGTCCCCCCACGGGTCTCGAATCCGAAAGTAGAGCCCGTCGCCGTCATAGAAGACCTCCCATCCTCCTGCGAGATAGACCGGAAGTTTGTCTTCCGTGGCCCAATAGAACTTCCAGCCACGCAGACGCGACATAACCTCATTGACTCGCGGGTCCTGCATTGTCGCGATTTTAGGGAAACCCAACTCGGAGCCTGGCGTGGGGCCGTCAGTAAAGAAATCCCACCCGCGTTCCGTGATGAACTGAAGGCGACCCTTCAGCAACAACGTTGGAGGGTAGCCTGGCGAGCCGGGAATAACGTCGTCGATCCGTGAAACCGAAACCTGGACTTGATGGCCCGACGATTTCCTCAGCACAAGCACATCGCTCTCTATGCGCTCCACGATAAACCGGTCCGTCTCAGCCTTCCGAGGTATCGTTGGGCGAACACTCAGGGCGGGAATCTGTCCGGCCACGTTGCACAAACGCAGAATCTTCCGTCCGACATCCGACGCGGACAAATTCACAACGGGAGGTGCCGGCTGGCTCTCCGAAGTCGCTGGAGTGTTAAGAGTCGGCGATGATCCCCGCACCTCGTTAACCGCTCTTCGAATGCCCCTTGCCACATCCAAGAACGCCTTGTCGCGGTTGTCCCACGTCGTGATCGGCTTCCCGTCCGTGGGAAGAGCCAAGAGCTTCGCAAATGGCATCTGCTCCCAATCGGCTGGGCGTAGAATCACGGGGATAACACGAGCGCTCTGCGCGTCGTGTCGCTCCAACGCGCGAGTCATCTCTTTCCCGTAGCAGTAATCGGATGAGATGAAATCCGCGCTGATCAGCAAAAGTACTAGGCGACACGAGCCGAGATGTTGATCGATTCCCGCACCAAAATCCGTCCCCGCCCCGATCCGGCGATCGTGCCAAACACAAATGACGCCCTCCCTTTCGAGAGGCTTGAGGTGCTTTCCCAGTTCGTCGCGAAGGGGTTCATCCACGTGCGAATATGCAACGAAGACCTCGACAGGACCCTGTTTTGAACCGCCAGTTTCCACTAAAACCTCCAGCGGCTAGACGCAGTCGGCAATGCTATCACCGAAATGTCCAGCGGCTGAGACTCACTTCTGCGGCGTGCAGTCCTAGTCCTGTCCTTTTTCTGTACCATCGGCCACCACCCTGTCCTTCCGGCCATTGTGCTTAAATGGATGTGCGCGGCGAAGCCGCGCCGAAGGAAATTCGAGAGGTGTAGAACGCCCTATGAAGGGCAACAGGTGACGAACACAACATGACCCGCGGGGCTAATTTCGCCGCCCATCAACCGCCTCAAACGTGCCGCATACAATTTTCTAATCGAGAAATCCAATTATTAGAATCCACGCTATCCCTCTCAAAACAAACGATCGGTGCCCTTTCTAATCGCAAAAAATCTAGGGTCGCGCAATTTTGCCCAAGAGTTGAATCCGCACCGGGGCGTGTGCTAGCATCCCCGTTTTCCGCACCGGGGTTTTGGGTCCCCGGGGCAAAGCTCCGCAGGGTTCATCGCGCGTATCCGCCGGGGGGCGGGATCGTGATGCTGATCCCATCTCACAGCACGAGATTGGTAGCCCGCACTATCCCCGCACGAGATGCCTATTCGGACCCGGCCGGTGGCGCGAACGCGTCTGCCCTCGGTGTGCGTCGATCGCGAGACCGAGTTTCGATTTTCCAATTTCGTTCCTTAGGCGAGGTGACTAATGAAATCCTACACAACCGATTGGATCCGAAACGTGGGCATTGTAGGCCACGGCGACACGGGGAAGACCCAGCTCGTGTCGTCGTTGCTTTTCACGGCGGGGATGACGCCGCGGCTCGGTAAGGTAACCGAGGGCTCGACCACGACCGACTGGGACGAAGAGGAAATCGCGCGGAAAATCTCGATCAACACGGGGCTTGCCTACGCCGAATGGCAGGCCGCGGGCCAGCCGGAAAAGGCGAAAATCAATCTTCTCGACACGCCCGGCTACTCGACGTTCATCAATGAAACGAAGTCCTCCCTGATCGCTGCCGACGCGTCGCTGATCCTGGTGGACGCCGCCGCGGGTGTGCAGGTTGTCACGGAGAAGGTCTGGGACTACGCGACGGAATACGATCAGCCGCGCGCCTTCGTGCTGAACTGGATGGACCGCGAACTGGCGAGTTTCGAGCGCGCGCTCGCCTCGCTCGAGCAGGTATTCGGGCGCGGCGTGGTGCCGGTTCAACTGCCGATCGGCTCCGAGAAGAATTTCCGCGGAGTCGTCGATCTCGTGGCGATGAAGGCGCTGATCTACACGCCCGATGGCGACGGCAAGGCCAAAGTCGAGGAGATTCCGGCCGACCTCGCCGAAGAGGCCAAGGCCGCGCACGAAAGGTTGGTCGAGCTGGTCGCCGAAGGCGACGACGAACTCATGCAGGAGTTCTTCGACAAAGGGACGCTCCCGGTCGAGGATCTGAAAAAGGGTCTGCATGAGGAAGTTCGGGACAAGAAGATCTTCCCCGTACTGCTCAGCTCCGCGCTGCACAATATCGGCAGCGACGCGATCCTGAATTTCCTGGTCGATATTTTCCCATCGCCTGCCTTCCGCGGAAAAGCGACCGGCCACAAGACGCCGGATCACAAGGGGGAAACGATCGAGCGGAAAATCGCCGACTCGGAGCCGCTGTCGCTCTTCGTCTTCAAGACGGTCGCCGACCCGTTTGCGGGCCGGATCACCTATTTCAAGGTGATGTCCGGCGTCCTGAAAAACGACGCGACGCTCCAGAACTTCAACCGCAACTCGCAGGAGCGCTTCCAGCACGTGCAGGTGATGCAGGGGAAAACGGCGACGGCCGTGGCCGAGCTTCACGCAGGCGATATCGGGGCCATCGCCAAGCTCAAGGACACGGTTACCGGCGAAACGCTCGGCGACAAGAACGCGCCGATCTTTTATCCTCCGGCGCGCATTCCCGAGCCCTCGATCACGTTTGCGATCGAGCCCAAGACGCGCGCGGATGAAGACCGCATCGGCACGGCCATCCACAGGATTCTCGAAGAGGACCTTGCCCTGCGGTTCGGGCGCGACCCCCAGACCAAGGAGTTCCTGCTTTCCGGCGCGGGGCAACAGCATATCGAAGTCGTCGTCGCCAAGCTGCGCAAGCGGTATCACGTCGAGATGACGCTCAAGCCGCCGAAAGTGCCCTACCGCGAGACGATCCGCGGCAAGGCCGATGCCGAGGGCAAGCACAAAAAGCAGACCGGCGGCCACGGGCAGTTCGGCCTCTGCCGGATCAAGATGGAGCCGTTGCCGCGCGGCAAGGGAGTCGAATTCGTGGACGATGTTTTCGGCGGCGCGATTCCAAAGAATTGGATCCCGTCGGTTGAAAAAGGCGTGCGCGACGCGGCCGAGCGCGGCTATCTCGCGGGCTTTCCTGTGGTCGACTTCCGCGTGAGCCTATACGACGGCAAATACCACGACGTGGACTCGAGCGACATGGCGTTCAAGATTGCGGGCTCGCTCGCGTTCAAGGAAGCCATGAAACAGGCGCGGCCCGCGCTGCTCGAGCCGATCATGCAGGTCGAGGTCTACGCGCCCGATCAATATTCAGGCGACCTGATGGGCCATCTCAGCGGTCGGCGGGGAAAAATCAGCGGAAGCGAAACGCGCGCCGGGAGCGTGGTCGTCAAGGCGCTCGTGCCGCTATCGGAAATGCTCAGTTACGCGAACGAACTGACCTCCATGACGCAAGGCCGCGGCAGCTATTCGATGGAGTTTTCGCACTACGACTTCGTGCCGCAGGAGCTTGCCGAAAAAGTGATCGCGGCCCACAAGCCGCACCACGAAGAGGAAGAGGCTGCCTCGGCCTAGAGAAAAAACGGCACGCGCGTTCCCGCTTTGGAACCGGGGATTCGGACTGGCTAGTTGCCCTGCTTGGGGCCGCTCTGCGATCGGGACGCAGGCCGATTCGAGGTCAGTGTTTTTCCGTCGCCCGGCTGGGTTGCGCTGCTCTTTCCGCTCGGCGCCGATAAGCCCGCCCTACAGCCGAACCCGTAACACGGCGGGCCGCCGAGCCCCACGTACGTGCACCCGGCCAACCAGAGCGTCGAAGCCAGCAGAATCGCGGCAACCGCAACGAGCTTCGTGTTCATGAGTCGCTCCCCTTCAGTCGACGATCCATTCAGGAACGATTGGCCAGGTGCACGAATGGTGCCATACGGCCGCGCCTGCGGATAGGGAACGGAAGGCGAAAGATTCGAAAGCGGCACCCTCACGAAAACCGGGGAGGGGAAATTTCGTTCAAGCATTTCGACCGTAACCGGGCCGAACCAAATTGGCGCTTGCGAGGGCGCGGCGAAATGCGTCAAGCTGCTGCAACTATGAAGAAATCTTTGAAGGCAAAACGCCCGGGCGACGCGACGCTCGCGATCCACGCGGGCGAGGAGAAATTCCGGATCGGCGCGCCGGTGGGCATCTCGATTGCCCGGACGTCGACCTTCACCTTCGCCAGCACGGAGGAAATGAAGCGCCGGGCCGAGGGAAAGAGTTCAGCCTATATCTATTCGCGCTACGGAAATCCCACGCTGGCGATCGCCGAGAAGAAAATAGCGGTGCTGGAAGGGGCGGAGGACGCGGTAGTCACAGCCTCCGGGTCGGCCGCGATCTCGGCCGCGCTTCTTTCGCAGCTCCGGGCGGGTGATGAATTGATCGCCACGCGCCAGCTCTACGGCGGCAGCTACCGCCTGCTCCGCGATGTCTTCCCCAAGTACGGAATCGTCGTCCGCCACGTCGAGGCCGACCTTGCAGGCATCGAACGCCTCGTCAGCCCTCGGACGAAGGTGCTCTACGTCGAGACACCGACCAATCCCACCTTGCGGATCGTCGATCTCAAGAAGGCGGTCGCCTTCGCAAACGAATGGGGCCTGATTTCGCTCGTCGACAACACCTTCGCGAGCCCGGTTCTGCAGAAGCCCCTCGAGATCGGGTTCAATATCGTCCTGCACAGCGCGTCAAAGTATCTCGCAGGACATTCGGACGTGATCGCCGGTGTTGCCGCCGGGAGTGCGGCGTTGATCGAGAAGGTGCGCGCGAACGTCATCCAGTTGGGCGGCTCGATGGACCCCGAAGCAGCCTTTCTCCTGATCCGCGGAATGAAGACGCTGGAAATTCGCATCGAGCGCCAGTGCAAGACGGCCATGGCCGTTGCGAAATACCTCGCGAAGCATCCGAAGGTCGCTCGGGTTCATTACCCGGGTTTGCCGAGTCACCCCGATCACCGCCTCGCGAAGCGCCAGATGCGCGGCTTCGGCGCCATGATGGCCTTCGATCTCAAGGGAGGCCTGCCGGCCGCGCGACGGTTCTGCGACCGCGTGCACGTGTTCCTGCTCGCCGCGAGTCTGGGAGGCGTCGAATCCCTCGTTGTTTTGCCGATCTACACGTCCCACTACAAAATCTCGCTGCCGGAGCTCCAAGCGGCCGGGGTCCTGCCTGGGACCGTGCGCGTCTCTGTAGGCCTGGAAGACCCCGAGGATCTCATCGAGGATCTTCGCCAGGCTCTCTCCTAGCTGGCCGGGCCACGGACCCAAGCCCTTGCCGAATTGCTGGCAATTGCCGGTCAGACGGTGGTATAAGCCATTCCCAACCTTGTGCTTACTTGGCGAAAGTGGCTGTCCGCACAGGGGAAAGTCCACTAGTACTCGGTGTCCTGATTCCGTCAATGGGTGGTACGGTCCCGCCATTGACCGCGGCTGGGAGTAGCCCGTAGAATTTTCGTTGGAGTTCGCAGGAAAAGGGGACCTGGATCACTTATGAAGCGCGCCCTGACAATCGGGGTCATGCTGGCGACTGGCACTCTGCTCCTGGCCGGCTGCGAAGAAACCGCGACGAAGGAGATCCACGTCCAGCCCCCAGCGGCAGCCCCCGCACCGGCGCCGAATTACGCCCGCCAGCCGCTTCCGTTGGCCGAGCGGCCCGCGAATTCCGTCTGGCTGATGCCCGCTCCTGAGCCGGCGATCGACGTCCTCGTGGAAAAGGTGCAGGCGAGCTTCGACGCCGGGCAGCAGGAATACAAGGCGGGCAGCGTGGACAAGGCTCAGGCGGAATTTGACCGCGCTGCTGACCTGATTCTGAAGAGCGGCCTTCCGCCGGATTCCGATCCGAGACTGGCGAGACTATTCGACCAGCTCGGCGACGTGGTCAGCTCCGATCAATTGGCTGCGATGGAGGACGCTCAAAGCGAGGACTCGGAAGCTCCCGCCGAGCCCGCGGCGATCGACGAAATCGCGGACATGACGCTGCCAGCGGGCGACCCTCGCCTGGCCCTCAAGGCTGAGAAAGAACTGATCAGCGTCCACCACGACCTGCCGCTGACGGTGAACGATTCGGTCCTTCAGTATCTGAGTTTCTTCACGACGACGCGCGGCCGGGCGATCGTCGAGCACGGACTCGAGCGCGCCGGGCGCTACAGCGACATGATCCGCCGCGTGCTTCGCGAAGAAGGCGTCCCGCAGGACCTGATCTACCTGGCGCAGGCGGAAAGCGCGTTTCAGCCGCAGGCGGTCTCCCGCGCGGGGGCGCGTGGAATCTGGCAGTTCATGCCCTTCCGCGGCGAGGAGTACGACCTCGAGCGAAGCTACTGGGTCGACGATCGCAGCGATCCGGAGAAAGCCACGCGGGCGGCGGCGCGCCATTTCCGCGATCTTTACTCCATGTTCGGCGACTGGTACCTGGTGATGGCCGCTTACAATTCGGGGCCGCTCACTGTCGCCCGGGCGATCGAGCGCACCGGCTATGCAGATTTCTGGGAATTGCAGAAGCGCAACGCGCTGCCGAAGCAGACGCAGAACTACGTTCCCATCATCCTGGCGATGGCGCTCGTTGCCAAGGATCCGCCGGTTTACGGAGTTCAGGTCAGTCCCGAAAAGCCCGTGCAAGTCGAGGCCATTCATCTGGAGCACCCCATCGATCTGCATCTCGTGGCAGATGCGGCCTCGACGGATTTCGACAGCTTGCGGCTGCTCAATCCGGAACTTCTCCCCAGCGTCACTCCGAACCAGTCTGGATTTGAATTGAAAGTGCCCGTGGGCGCCACGAAGACGTTTGAAGAAAACATCGCGCAGGTTCCGCAGGACAAGTGGACGAG
>Ga0187872_10002595_pt1 | contig 15708 bp, 14 predicted proteins | sample June2016WEW_16_4_FD_132973 | JGI IMG/M metagenome (GOLD analysis project Ga0187872, IMG submission 132973) | Peatland microbial communities from SPRUCE experiment site at the Marcell Experimental Forest, Minnesota, USA - June2016WEW_16_40 | ecosystem: Environmental > Terrestrial > Soil >...
CGATGGGAAAGCCGCTACTATTTCCCATCCGCCACTGCCTAGATGATTCAACTGGTCTTCGAGACTCTTGATTGGCTGACCGAACCGTATTTCTTCGATATAGTATTTCCACTTCATTTTAATGGCTATTCTCAGCGTCTCCGCAAAATCCGGCGAAGGCATGGACGACTATCTCGAATTGTTCCGCGCCCGCCGCGCCGCCGCCGCTGCTTCCACGCATCGCAAATCCGCCGTCACCTCGGGCGCCTAGGCGGCGATCGCCGCGAGCGCCTTACTTCGACGGCGTTCCCACATCCTTGCGTACCTCCGGCTCGGTCCCAGCGCCGTGCTTCATCGAAGTCAGATGACTCTCAGTACGCGTGGCCGTTTGATACTGCGCTATGGATTCGATACCCACGGTGTAAACGACTCCAAGCCCCGGTACGACTCCAGTTTCGGTGGATCCGTCAATTACAGAGGGGTCGGCTTCATTGGGAATCTTCTGAAGGATCACGTAGCCGGACGCTTCTCCATTGGGAGTTTTGAGCGGCAGCGGTCCCCACATCTGGAATTGGTGCCCGCTGGCGGGCGGCTGCTTTTTGTCGTGCCAGAGCCAGGACTTGTGGAATTCGGCTCCAGGCGAGGCAAACATCAGCTCCGGCGGGTCGGCGGAGGACGTCTGGCCGTCGGCCACCATCTTTGAGATGGCTACGCCCTTGTCGGTCACAAGATTCCACGACGATCCGGTCAGCTTGCCGTTCTGATAATTGTCGACGCGAGTTCCGTCCTTGTCGGGCCCGACGACCTTGTGGACCGCGGTTGTTCGCAGCCAACCGTCGGCGCTGGCTTTCACGCCCGGCAGCGTCAATTTCAATCCCGGACGCGGCTCTTCCAGCACCTGGACGGCGCTGGTCCATTCGGTGCCGGGGAGAAGAGAGCCGGCGAGAGCCACGGGGCTTGCAATCTTCAACGGCGCGACAGCGGGGACGACATCGAAGTCCGTCGCGCCGTACGGCTTGTCGTCGAGCGTCACGGTCAGGCGCCATTGACCCACCGGCAGATCGCTTTCGAAAAAATATCGGAGGAGGACCCGGCTCTTGTCCGCGACGGCGATCGCCTGCGTTTCTCCCTGCTTTCTCGCAGTGAATTTTCCCGTTGCCGCGACGGGTGACATGAGGGTATCGATCAGGTGGTGCGCCTGGTCGGGAAACATGATGATGGCCACAAATACCCGCGCGTTGGCCGGGATTTTGGTAGTCGGGTAAACGGGGCTGAGATCGGCCGCGCCGTCGAGAGCAAGCTGGACGTTCTGCGCCGCGGCACCGCGCGCAAAGAACAAGAACGCGGCCAACAAAACGGCCGGCAACGAAGATCGCATCGGGATTCTCCTTTCGCCGAAAGTCTCGGAGCGAAGCCGTGCTTGGGCGCCCTCGAAACACGATGCACGTGCGGGGATTTCAACGTCCATTGGATCGTCAGAGTGCGCGCATTATACTCCCGGGCTTTTGTTGGCGCAATTGGCTGCCGGTCTGGGGCATCCCGCCGAGGGCGCCACTCGCGGATTTGCCGGACGCGAGTCACATTGGGCGAAGATGCGCGGCAGTTCGTGCTATATAAATTCAAGACACTAACGCTGGCAATGATTGTGCACCAGAACTCACGGCCTGCCCGCCGATAAGATCGGACGCTTGGCTAAGGCGGGCGAATCGACACGCTCAAACCATATCGAGGGGAGAAGTGTATGAAAAAGTACGTAAAGCCCAGCCTGAAGGGGCTTGGTCTGTTGCGCCTGGCCACAAAGACGCCGGCACTCAGCGGCGGTTGCGTCGGTGACTGCGTAGCCGGAGTTTAGTTCCGGGAGGCGGGGAGGCATTCGTGACAACCTTCCCGCCTTCAAACTCTCGCAACTTCGCAACAATGGTGACGACGATCTGCTTTTCGGCGTCGTAATCCCGCCGACGCGGCTGTCAGTGCCGTTCCCCTTGTAGCAGTCTCAAGAAGCTAAAAGTGTGGATGAGTGTTTCGCGGCCGATACCCCAAAGCTGAAGCCGGTGGAATGCGTCTGATCGCACTGGAAGCACGGAAATTACCTCAAAGCGACCGGGAGTTTGTGGCTTTCCCTAATGTCCTTCATCGCTGGTCGCTGACTTGACCAGGTCCTTGTCGGATAGTTTCGCTTTCCGAATCCACTCAGAGCATGCCGTTATACTTTGAGGCGAACGTTTCTCTGTCCCTTGACAATGGGAGACATGAGGAATATAGAGGGCCATACGGACTGCGGCAGCGTCATTCGCCGTAAGATGTCCACAAACAAACCCGAGTTCGATTCCATCAACCGGGCGCCGTCATCGGCGGTTCGTCGCCGGCGGCGTGCTGAGACGCCAGCCAAGCCCCGCAAGCACCCCTCAGACCGAACCCTGGCAGTTCAACCCTTGGCTTACCTGGATGTCCACGTGGATGGCCGCGAGACCTCCTATTTCGAATGGCTGGGTGCCGGCCTTTATTCTGCCGACCGGCGCAGTTACACGCAGAACGGCCGGTCGCAGGTGCTCCATGAATTACACTACGGTTTCGGTGAGCATTTTTTCTACTTGCGCGTGGACGCATTCCCAGGCTCCTTGTCCGAGCTTCGCGACTTTGAATTCCGGATCACGCTTCGCGGCAGTGACGAGCTGTGCCTACTGGTCGCCATCGAAGAGGGCCATTTCGCCGGCTGCCTTCTGGACACGGAAGATCTGTGCATCCTGGGCCCGCATGAGCTCGTGGAAGTGGCGTTCGATAGAATCTTGGAAGTGGCCATCGGCCGAAGGCTGCTTGCGCTGGCGGGGCAGACTTCGCTGGCGCTTGACGTCGCGCTATGGGAAGCCGGCCTTCCGCTTGAGCTCCTGCCGCGCGAAACTCTACTTGAAGTGAAATTGGGCGTCGACGCATTCGCCTGGCCCGTTCAATAATCGAGATGGCATTCGCTGTTTCCTTTAACGTGTTGTCCCCTTGCCGCGATTTCGGAGAAACTCCGAAGGAATCGGATCGAACACTCCAGGGCGGGGAGGACACTGTTCAAGAAGAATCCCACAGAGAAACCGAAGGCCACAAAGCTACCGGACGGCCCAAGCCAAAGTTAGGATACCGGCCAAATGGAACTCTTCAGGTTTTCTGTTTGCGGTGTTAGCTAGCTCGACGAAGCTCGGAAGAACCAAAGAAACCGCCCGAAGAATTTGCCATTGATGTCGGCATCTCGGTGGGCTCAAGGTCCAACTGGCGGCGCGCCCATTGCAGAGGTGGAAATCAACAAACGGCCCCCGAAGACCTGTACTCCACAATAATTCCATCTGTAAGGAATCAATAAATGGTTTTAGCTTCTCCGGACAAAGATCGTCTTGTACTTATCGCAGAACTTTTCATAACAGGATTCGCACTCCGGCAGCGGCAGTTCGTCACAAGCCGATTCCACCAGGACTTCGTATCCCAGTGACTGGTAGAAATCCACCATTTCCTCCAAGCGAGTCTGATCGGTAGTGAATTGCCTCTGCCAGCCCTGCTCTTCCAGCGTTGCTCTCCTCGATTTCAATCCCACCGGCAATGGCATAAATCCCTCAAAACAGATCATCCGGGAGGTCGTTCCCTTTCGGCAATCTACCGTGTTGGCTCAAGTAGTTTTGCAGCAGTTCGCTCTCTCGCTTGGTATACATCTTTTCCTCTTCGTATAGGAAGTAGGAAGCTTGTCCGGCGGCCAGATGCTCGAGCAACGTCTGTCGCATCGTTTGGGTGCCAGAGATTTGGAGGACTTCCTTCTGGGCATTGAGCAATTGCAAAACTCCCTCGCAGTCGGGCATGCCGGCGATCGCCTCGCGATTCATTTCCAGCCATTGTTCTGGAGGAAAAGGAGCTGCTTCGATGTGGCTGCGCAGATCGCATTGGAAACACCGCTGTGCCTCGGTTATGGCGGAGGGATAGTCAAACCCCAGTTCTACTTCGGCGAAACTTTTCTTGCGCTTCGAAAGCGGAAGTTCCGGCATCGCGGTTCGCCGCTGGGTGGCGAATGCTCTGTTCTTGCCGAGCCAATCGTCGGTTGTGGTTAGTTCGGGCAGGGGTTCGTCGATTTCACCGTTCCCTCCCAGATACCGGTCGATCGAAACTGCCGCCTTTCGCCCCATGGCGATGGCATGAGCAACGGATGGAAATCCTCCAGCCACGTCTCCGCCGGCAAAGACTCCAGGAATTCCGGTCGCCAAAGTGTCTTCCGCGACCGCGATGGCACCTCGTTTCACCTCCACTCTCGCGCTCTCCGAAATGGGCGCTTTCTTACTGGAGCCGACGGGGGAAGGTGTTGCCGCGCTGCCGTTGACGAAAGAGAGATCGGGGATTTGGCCAATGGCCAAGATCACCGAACTGGCATCCAGGCGCATCGCCTGGGAGGGGTCGAAGCGGGGCGAGAATCGCTTCTGTTCATCAAACACGGAGGTGCAGCGCACGAGCTCAATAGCTTGGACGGAACTGTTTCCGATGATCTCCTGCGGTCCCCATGATGGATGGATGGTAATTCCTTCCAGCAGTGCTGCCTCGATATCCCGCTGGAAGGCAGGCATTTCGTTCCTCGATTCCAGGCAAGCCATTTGCACCGGGCCGCCCGACAGCCGCAGCGCGGTGCGCGCCACGTCCATGGCCACATTGCCTCCCCCGACGACGACGACCGGGGCAGGCAAGTCCAGCTTGGCTCCGGAGCGTGCGGCCCGCAGGAACTCCACGCCCCACAAAACGCCCGGCAGATCGGAGCCCTTGACTGGAATCTTCTTGCTCAGCGACGCGCCGGCGGCAAGAAAGATGGCATCGAATCCTTGCTGTTGCAACTCCGGCAAAGTCGCCGGAGAGTTGGTGCGCAATTCCACCCCGGTCCGGAGAATCTCGTCGATTTCGGCGGCGACAATGGCGGTCGGCAGGCGGTATTCCGCCAGTCCGTACCGCAACATTCCGCCGGGCTCCGGAAGGGCTTCAAACACCGTCACGGCGTGTCCCTTCCTGGCCAGAAAGAAAGCCGCCGTCAAACCAGACGGCCCTGCGCCCACAACGGCCACGCGTCGGCCGGATGGCTGGGGACGCCGCTGTTCCCCGCTCCACGATGCCGCGTCGGCGGCGGAGCGCTTCAAACTGCAAATGGCCACCGGCTCGTTGAGCTGTGCCCGGCGGCAGGCCGATTCGCACGGATGATGGCACACTCTTCCCAATACCGCAGCGAAGGGCACTTTCTGACGGATCACCATCAACGCCCGTTCCATGTGGCCTTGAGCGATCAACCGGACGTAGGCGGGAATGTCAATTCCGATCGGGCAAGCCTGGCGGCAAGGAGCGACGGCTGTCTCGGGCCAGGGAACCTTGTCGCGCAACGCGCCGGTGGGACAGACCTCGACGCAAGCGCCGCAAAATTTGCAGCCCGATTCCTCCAGCGTGGGCGCCAGCGAGCCGACCACCGCCTCGCTACCGCGCCAGACATATCCCAACGCTCCTACGCCTCTCACCTGCTGGCAGGCACGCACGCACCGCCGGCAGCCGATGCACAAGTTGTAGTTGCGCGTGATGAGAGGCTCCGCTCCAATCACCGGCAAACCGGCGAAGCGGTAACGAGGTGTTTCGGCGGCGATCCCGACATACGCGGCGACTTTCTCAAGTTCACAGTGACCGAGCTGATCGCAGCAACGCTCGGATTCCGGCACGTTGCTGGAGCACTGCGTGCGGCTGCAACCGTGCCTTTGCGCGCAAGTCAGACAAGCATGCGGATGGGTCGCCAAGATTCGGGAGAGATTTTGTTGGCGCAATGACCGAAGCTGGGTTGTGCTGGTTCGAACCGTCATGCCCGGCCGACCCAGGGTATGGCAGGCCGGAAGGCAGTTCGGTTCTCCGTCCACCTCCACCAGGCAGAGGCCGCATCCAGAAACCGGCTCGGGAAGGTTCGGACAGATGCTCTCCAGACCGCGGTAAACCCGATCGGAAGCCGGCAGCGGATCAACTGGAAGGGAAGGATGAGAACACAGCGTAGGCAGGTAGACCCCGACCGCGCGCGCCGCTTGGAGTAGCGTCATCTGTGGGGAGGTCTCGATGCGGCGACCGTCAATTTCAATCGAGACGCTTCCCATACCCCTCCTTCAATGCTCTGCGGGCGGTTCGTCGGGCCCCAATTTGGTGATCTGCTAGAAACCTCCCCGCCAAGCTCTCACCAGGAATGCCGAATCGCTTCCGGCTTGCAAGCCGCCACGCACGGAAGCACAGGACGGTCGCTGACCGGCTTGCAGGGGGCGCAACTGTACTTCAGCTTGCGGCGCTGGGCATCGGTGACGGCGGCGACCTTTTCATCGTAATCGTTGAGGATGATCTCGAACACCCCGCCCGGGCAGCGCGGCACGCAATCGCCGCAACCATTGCAGAGGTCCGTATCAACAGCGATGAAATACTCGCCCGAGCCGTCTTTGTAACCATAATTGGCGATCATTGAACCGGGGCTTCCTTCAGAGCCAGCGTGCGCCCGAACAGGGCTGCCCCGACCGCTCCGGCAATCTGGGGGTCGTAGCGAGGCGTAAGCGGCTCGAGCCCCATTTCATTCTTGAGCCGCTTAACCACCCCGGAATTCTTGGCGATGCCACCGGTAATGCCAAAGTCCTTCTCGACGCCGAGACGTTCCAGCAGCGTGTAGACGCGGTGGGCCATGGCCGAACAATAGGCTGCCAGCACGTCGTTCTTAGGCCAGCCTTTGCGGAGCAAGCCGACCGCCTCCGTCTTGGCAAACACCACACAGGTGCTGCTGACCGGAGGAGGTTCCTTCTCGACCTGAAAGGACAGATCGCCAATCTCTTGCAGGGGGACGGACAATAAGTCGGCGAAGACCTCCATGCCGCGGCCCGTCCCGGCGGCGCACTTATCGTTCATCAGGAAGGCAGAAACTTTGCCCTTTTCGTCGCAGCGGATAGCTTTGCAGTCCTGACCGCCCATATCGAGCACGGTGCGGACGCTGGACCCGTACATGAAGTTGGCGCCGCGCGCATGGCAGGCGATCTCCGTTATGCTTCGATGGGCGAACGGCACGTTGACGCGGCCGTAGCCCGTTCCGACCACATAGCGGATCTGCTCCAGCTTCATATCGGTGTCCTTCAAAGCCCACTCCATCGCCTTGCGAGCGCTGTCGGGGCTGTCCGAGCCGGTGCGCATGCTGGCGAAGGCGCACAACTCGCCGTCCGCCATCACGACGGCCTGAGTGCTGACCGACCCGACATCGACGCCGGCGGTGAGCATCTTGGCGTTTTTCCAGCATTCGTTCGGATCATGCCAGTTGTACTCTTTCCATCTCCAGAATTCCTGTGCCATGGTTGTCTCCAATATCTCCCGTGACTTTTCAATCTTTGGATCAATGCCTTCCGGCCGGCTCAGGCGGCCTCGGCAGCGGCTACCGCGGCGCCAATCGCTCCTACATACTCGGGCTCAGGCGGAACCCACACCGAGCCAACCTCCAAACAGCGCCGCAGCGCGTCCACGAAGCCAACGTTATAGGCGACTCCACCGATCAGACCCACCGTTTCCTGGACGCCGACCCGGCGGGCCATGGAAACGATGCGGTTCGCGATGGCGTCGTGAAGCGCCCGGACAATGTCCTCTTTGGGAGTCTTGGCGTGAACCAGCGAGACCACCTCCGACTCGGCAAAGACGGTGCACTGCGCGTTCATGGCGACGGCATTCTTCGAGCGCAGGGACATCTCGCCCATTTTCTCGAGCGGCACCTCCAGCGCCCGCGACATCGCCTCCACGAAGCTGCCGGCCCCGGCGGCGCATTTCTCATTGATGGCAAAGTCGGCGACCTTGCCCTCGGCGGTGCATTTGATGGCGCGGCCTTCCTCGGCGCCGACATCGATGACGGTGCGCAGGTCGCGGTTCAGCAACAGACTGCCCTTGGCATCTGCCGCCACTTCGGTCAGCGCGCCATTGGCGAACGAGGCCTGCTGGCGTCCGACGCCGGTAACAAATATGCGGGCGACGTCGGATTTCTGAAGGCCCGCCTGGCCGAGCGCCTCGGCCAGAGCCTTTTCCGCCGCCTCCTGTTGGTCAAATCCGGTCGGCGTCAGTCCCCGGGCAAGGACCTGACCATCCCGGAGGATCGCCACCTTGGTAGTCTTTGCTCCCATATCAATTCCAACGGTTATCATGCGACTCCCCCTTCTATGTGTGTGCGGCTATCCATGCGCGGCGACCAGTCGCTCCAAGCCCAGGTTTTCCATAAAGGAGTCCACACGGGCATGGGCGCGGTCCTCGTCGAACTCGCGCTCATCGGCCATGTTGCCTTCGTAAGTCATCACCGGGATGCCGGCGTTGATGAGCCCCAGCCGGTTTTCGGCAACTCCTATGCTGAGCCCTTCGCATCCCCGGTTGTAATGCAGAATCACGCCGTCCAGCTTCCACTCCTTGGCGATACGCAGCAGCATCTCGGTCTTGTACTCCGGACCGTAGAAATGCTGAAACTGCGGCCGGCTCATGTTCCAGTCGGCGTAGTACCGCAGAGCTTCCTCGCGGTTGTTGAAGGTGATCCCGGCCTGTTGCGGGGTGGTGCGGGCACCCCACGTGCCGTCCGGTTTAACTTCAAAGTTGCCTTCCAGGCCAAAGACGTACAGAGAGCCCACCGAAACGCAGCCGTAACTTTCCAGATAGCGGTAGAGACTTAGGAAGCCCCACGGCGGCTGCGTGTCAGTAATGACGCGGCAGCGCTCCGTGCCAACGCCAGCAATGCCGCGCGCTACGCGGTCTTTGACCTCGTCGAGCAATTCCTCGTAATAATCAGCCACCACCTTGCTGGGCTTGTTCAAAGTGGCCAGCGAGTAGAGCGAGTGCATGGTCTTTTCATCGAGCGGGGCCGGAATGTTCTTGTTCAGGCAACAGATTTCCGCCCAGGTGGAAGTGCAGCGGCACTCGTTATAGATCGCCTGGATCATTTTCCAGTCATCGAATTTGCGGCCAGTGGTTTTCTGCAGCCATTCGATACCGTCCTGCATCTGTTCCACCAGGTACTGCAGGCGGGTTTCGTTCAGTTCCTTATAAGGGCCCACCGACAAGTCGATGGAGTACATCGGAACGCCGCCCTCCAACTCACTTACTACCTGGTACCATTTGGCCTGGCTGCAACAGAGTTGTTCCTGGAAGATGAAGTCCAGCTTGGGGAAGGGACCGCCAAAGGCATACTTGTCCAGGATGATGCCCCCGATATAATTCCGGACATAGGCGCACAGATCGCGGGCATAGCCCTTGGCTTCGGCCGCCTCCAGGCACTTGGCCGAAAGTTCCTTGTTAAAGGCGATGCTGGCGCTATAGGGCTCGGTGGTCAGTAGGTGACAATCGTCGCCCAGTCCCCAGACCAGGGCGTCGAGCGTCCAGGCTCCGCCACCCCAGCGCAGGCCTCCCCGATCATGCGCGGTGCGATAGTCCTCGTAATATTGTCGGCGGATTTCCTTCGCTTTATTCCAGCACTTCAACGGTTCCGTAGGATAGTGGCCGATGGCTTTGCCCGGCATCGTTTTCCTCCCTGCCCAGCAGATGTAATCAAAGCAGTTAAAAGAGCTCTTCACCTCGCAGCATTTCCAGAAACGCTTCCATGCGAATCTTGAACTGGCCCAGCGGGACGGTAACGTCGAACTCCAGGTTGTAAGAAGGCACCCCTTCCTTTTTCAGGCTCTCCGCGATGGCCGGCATGTCGAATTCATGGGGATCGCAAAACTTTTGCTGGATGAGAACCGCGCCCTGGACGCCGTAATCCTTCGCCAAAGACAAGATGTGGGGAATGCGGCGGCGGTCCGGCCAGTCCTTTGCCGGACAGGGCGGCCGGTCGATATAGCGAGCGGCGATAGCCGCCAGGCGGTCCTCCTGAGGCTCGACCTCGTTCCAGAAGTAGCGGGTTCCGGTGCAGTGCTCGTCGATGACGATATCGGCTCCCAGTCCTTCGACCATTTTGACAAAGGTGGTGTCGTCATTCTCGCTGCCAATCAACATGAGCCGGATGTGGGAGTTGCCGTTGCCGCTGGGAGCGCTGGCTTGCAAGCGTTTCAGCAGTTCCTCGAGCAGGACGTTGTGCTCGGCTTTGTCCACCACCTGCGAAGAGAGGGCCAGATACATCGCATCCAGGCCGCTGATGGGTGGATGCTTGGCCCGCCGCAGGTCAAAGATCTGGCGCAGCAGGCGGCGATTCTTGTTAAAGACCTCGATGGAGTTGTCCAGCGCATCGTTGCTAATCTTTAGCCCGGTCCATTCTTCGATCGCTTTTTGGAACGTTCGCAGTTCGCTGGTGAGGTACTTGTAGGCCGGTTTGTTCTGCACTCCATGGGGAAAGGGCAAATAATATTGGAAGGAGACCGGGATGTGGATCCGCCAGCTCGCGTAGGCCTGCCGCAAGTGGATGCACGATTGCGACAGCATGATCCCATCCAGGTAGTCGAAACTCCCCTTCAGCCCCTGGGCCAGACAGTCGCGGCAGAAGGGACAGAACATCCCGAAGATGTGGGGCTCGGTCAGCGCCTGGGGCTCATGGCCGCCCAGGACGCGCACCGGGAGGATCCCGGCCGCGTACATGATCTCCTCAGGAGCGTAGGTGCAGAAATAGCCTAGGACCTTCCCGCCAGTCCTTTTTTGCCAGTCTTTGGCGTACTCGTGACGATGCTCAAACCTATCCCGGAAAACTTCTATCATGATGTGCCTCCGTCCCAGCGGGGCAGACTCAAAGTGACTTTTGCAGTTCAACGAAAGGACCGCGGACAAAACCCATCGAGTGGAAGAATTTCAACAGGTCGCCATCGGGCCATTCCACAATGGTTCGAATCTCTCGCAGATCCTTATCGCGGTAGTAATCCAGCAATTCGGCGAGCAGGCGGCGGCCGATTCCCAGGCGTTGATGGTCGGGGTCCGTGCCCAGGGCCGTGATCCACCCGCAGAAGGGCTGCCCGAATTCCCATCGACGAATCTCGCCGATCATGAAACCCACTACTTCACCTTCCATCTCGGCAACCCGCGCCAGTACGCCGTTTTCTGCATCTGGTCCGGCCGGACTCTGCGACACGTACCGGGTCAGTTTGCTGCGCCAGTATTCGGGTTTCGCTCTCCCGGAGGTCCGCTCATCGATTGTGATAATAGATCGGATATCGGATTCACGGAGTGGCCGCAGCACCAACTTGCCTTTTTGTTCCAGGACAGCGGACCTTTGCCGACGCAAATTTTACTTGCCCCTTCGGGAGTACAGCTTCCCCAAACGAACGATCCGGCCGCAAGAAACTACGTCACTCGGGTAGCAATTCAGAGACCCAAGAAAGGAATTCTTCGTGAGCGGGCCATGGATTGAGACAAAACGACTTGCGAGGTGTGGTTCGGATAGCAAGCCATTATCCTGTGACACTTGTTGAATACCGCGGAATTGGAATCTCGATATCGCAGAGCAGGTCCTGCTCGTAAGTATCAGATTAGAAATACGCTGACAGCCGCGACAAATTTGTCATAGCGCGCTCTCCCTGTTTGTCAGTCCTGTCAATAAGAGATTTCGGGGAGAAGAGACGCTTAGTGGTTGACTGCGGGGGAAATTCCAAACTTCCTCATGCGGCGGTACAAAGTGCGCAGTTGAATTCCCATATGCTCAGCGGCGTCGCGAGGATCGGGGTGCAGCCGCAGGGTGTTGCGCATGACCACAGCCTCAAAACATTCCAATTTGGTCTTGAGATTCTGTCCGCGTAGCACGGCCGGATGCTTACAGCTCTCGACGAGTTCTACCGGCAGATGCTCCAGGAGGATTTCCCGGCCATTGGTTCTGGAGCGCGCATAGGTAATCACGTTTTTTAATTCGCGGATATTCCCGGGCCAGGGATAGCAGAAAAACAGCTCCCGCACCGGAACCGATAAAACTGCCTCGCCGTGGAGCATCTCTTCCACAAACAGTGGAATCTCCTCCGGTTTCTGCCGCAGCGGGGGGAGTTGATAGAGAAAGATATTGAGCCGGAAATAAAGGTCGCGGCGAAACTGTCCGTGTTCCAGGCGGGCTTTGACGTCGGCATTGGTGACGGCAATAAAACGGACATCGATGCGCCGATAAGCTGTCGAGCCCACCGGCCACATCTCGCCCGTTTCAATGACCCGAAGCACCTTGGCCTGCACATCCAATGGCATGTCGCCAATCTCATCCAGCAGAACGGTTCCGTGCCCGGCCTGCTCCAGAATACCTTTTTTTTCGTGCGCCGCACCGGTGAACGCTCCCTGCGAATGTCCGAACAGTTCGCTTTCAATCAACGTCGGCGGCAAGGCGGAACAATTCAGCGGTAGGAATGGCTGGCCGCACCGCCTGGATTGCGTATGGATATATCGAGCGAGGACTTCTTTGCCGACTCCGGTTTCTCCCAGAATCAATACTGGTTCGCTACTGGAAGCTGCGATCTTCGCGTCCTGATAGATTTTCTCGAGCGAATTGGTGACCAGAGGATTCACCCGGACTCCTCTTTTCCAGCCGAAACCGGATCATATGCCACTTCTGTGACAATGCTGACACTATGCTATGCCGATTGGGATGAGATTGAAAGCCCCTGCGAGTAGCGGGGTGGAGGAGCGGGCCCAGCCTGTTGAGATTGTGAAGGCCCGGACGGAAGGCCCGTACTTGCGCTCTCCCGGGGGGCCCAGCTCGCTGTTCAGCCGGGATGTGGTTTCGAAAAAGCCCTGAAGAGCGCAAGGGTATACCCCCGCTCATCGTCGCCACCTACCATGGGCTAAGGGAAGTTGGGGCTGTTCAAGAAGAATCCCACAGAGAAACCGAATCCATAAAGTTACCGGGGGGTCCAAGCTATAGTAGGATACCGGCCAAATGGAACTCTCCAGGATATGGCGTTTCATTGCTTCACCTCGGCCGGTTGGGAATAGGAATTGAGCTTGCAGATCAGGCCGTTGAGGTCTTCTTTCGCTGAGGACGCCGGGACTTCGATGGGTGATTTCGATTCGAAGATGGCTTTTGACAAGTAACGGAAGTCGCTCGGACGGGGCGTTGGCCACAGCGGAACAGGTGCGAGATGGGACAATTAGACGGACGCGTAGCAATCGTGACCGGCGGCGCGCAGGGCATCGGCCGGCATTATGCCTTAGGGCTCGCTGCCGAGGGCGCAAAGATCGCAATCGGCGATATTGTCGATAGCGCGCCCGCGATCGGCGAGGTCGTGGAAAAACACGGCCCGAAGTCCTGCATCGGCCTCAAGCTCGACGTGAGCGACGAGGCTTCCGTCCAAGCGTTCGTGACTCAGGTCATCGAGCGATTCGGACGGATCGATATCCTGGTGAACAATGCAGCCTTGTGTGCCGCGCTCCATCCCATCCCCACCACGGAAATGGATGTCGCGCTGTGGGACCGCGTCATGGCCGTGAATGCGCGCGGGCCGTTCCTGATGGTGAAATATGTCGTGCCGCGGATGAAGATCCAGGGCTACGGCAAGATCATCAACATCAGCTCAGGCATGGCCATGCGAGGTGTTCCGGGGATGCTCCACTATGTCGCGTCGAAGGGCGCCGTGCTCTCGATCACGCGGTGTCTTTCGCGCGAGGTCGGGCCGTTCGGAATTCGCGTGAACACGGTCGCCCCCGGATTGACGCTCAGCGACACGGTCGTCGCGACACAGCCAGAATTCCTCGAGACAGTCCGCGTTCCAACAAACAAGGGCCGGGCCATCCAGCGGGACCAACTGCCCGAAGACCTGGTCGGCACGGTAGTGTTTCTCGCGTCGCCCGGCAGCGATTTCATCACCGGGCAGACGATCGTCGTGGACGGCGGTTCACTCAACAATTAGGGATTCGCGTGAACTTGGGCCTCTCAGCCGTTCGGCCGCGCGCGATCTCATTCGTGGCGGACCGCAGGCGACAGCGTTTCAACCTTTGACGAACGGGGGTGAGCAATGAGCGTGATGGCATCACTGGAGCACAGGGTCCTGCCGATTCGCAATCCTCGGACCGGTCAAATCGACTATCAAATCACACCGCCGACTCCGAACGAGATGGCCGGCATTTGCCGCCGGTTGCGGGAAGGACAGAAAACCTGGGGCGGTGCGCCCCTCGAACATCGTATCTCTGTGATGCGGAAGTGGGCGGAGCGGCTACAGGCTCATCGCGAAGCCCTGGCCGAAACCGATTCGATCGACACGGGCTATTGCGCCATCTCGCGGATGAGTCCCGACATTGCGATCGGCAGTATTCTGGGCTGGTGCAGCCGGGCACCTCAAATTCTTCAGAGGATAAGGGCCGAGGGAAAATCCTCAATCATGCCCAACGTCGCCTTCCGCACGAACCTGAAGCCTTATCCTCTTCTCGGCGTAATCAGCCCGTGGAATGCGCCGTTAATCCTTTCACTGATCGATGCCATTCCTGCTCTGATCGCCGGCTGTGGGGTGATCATCAAGCCCAGCGAGGTCACGCCGCGTTTCGTGGAACCGGTGATGCGGACGATCGAAGAGGTGCCGGAGCTGGCGGCTGTGCTGACCTACGTGGTTGGCGACGGCGAGACGGGACAAGCCATCATCGACAATGTCGACATTCTCTGCTTCACGGGCAGCGTTCTCACGGGCCGGAAAGTGGCGGAAGCCTGCGCCAAACGGTTCATCCCCGTATTCCTCGAACTGGGAGGCAAGGACCCTGTCATCGTGACCGAGACGGCCGATCTGGAACGGGCGGCAACGGCAATCCTGCGTGGCTCGGTCTTCGGAACCGGGCAGGTGTGCTTCTCGATCGAGCGCATCTACGTTCAAGAGAAGGTGCACGATGCCTTCGTCGATCTCCTGGTGAAGAAGGCCGAAGAGGTGGTCCTGAATTATCCGGATGTCGGGAAAGGTCACATCGGGCCGTTCATCTTTGCCAAACAGGCTGAAATCGTTGACGGGCACCTGGATGACGCCGTCAAAAAAGGCGCCACGATCCGCACGGGCGGCAGGAGCCAGAATCTGGGCGGCGGCCTTTACATGCGCCCGACGGTGCTCACCGGAGTCACTCACGACATGAAGATCATGACGGACGAGACTTTCGGGCCGGTGATGCCGGTGATGAAATACAAAACCGAAGAAGAAGCCGTGCGCCTAGCCAACGATTCGATATACGGCTTGTCGGCGGCGGTGATCGCAGAGAGCGAAGAAGAAGCCCGGCGAATTGGCGCGCAGATCGACGCCGGATCGATCAGCATTCAGGACACTTTCCTCACCCTGGCGAAGACCAGTGACATCGAGACAAACTCCTGCAAATATTCCGGGATGGGGGGCTCGCGCACCGGGCCCGGCTCTATCGCTCGGTTCGTGCGGAAACAGGCCTTCCTCGTCAACACAACCGAGCCTGCCAGCCTCACGGCACCTCCTGAGCGGAAGTAACCAAGCGGGTGGTTGCGTCCACGGAATCAAAGCGGCTGCGCGTTTCTTTGCGTGCAGACTGAAACACCGATGTAGAATAAACAGATCGAGTTCCTACTCGACCGACAGGGCAAAGGCAGGCCACTGTCCGAGTTACTGCCGCTTACTGGTGCATGTATGCAGATTTCTGCATGATCCAGCGTTAGACGCCGAGCGATCTCCCTTGTTTTGAAGAGACTAACGCTGGCAATGATTGTGCACCGGAACTCACGGCCTGCCCGCCGATAAGGTCGGACGCTTGGCTAAGGCGGGCGAATCGATACGCTCAAATCATATCGAAGGGAGAAGTGTATGAAAAAGTACGTAA
>Ga0187872_10002600_pt1 | contig 15697 bp, 14 predicted proteins | sample June2016WEW_16_4_FD_132973 | JGI IMG/M metagenome (GOLD analysis project Ga0187872, IMG submission 132973) | Peatland microbial communities from SPRUCE experiment site at the Marcell Experimental Forest, Minnesota, USA - June2016WEW_16_40 | ecosystem: Environmental > Terrestrial > Soil >...
GGACCCAGTTCTCGCCGAACGCGTAGGGACGCAAATCGGACGCGACGCGCGCGCCAAAGGTGTGCATTTTCTTCTTGGGCCCGGCCTCAATGTCTACCGCGCTCCGATGAACGGCCGGAACTTTGAATACTTCGGCGAGGATCCGTTCCTCGCGTCGCGGATCGCGGTCGGTTACATCGATGGCGTGCAGAGCCAGGGCGTCAGCGCTACGGCCAAACACTTCGCAGCGAATAACTCCGAGTTTGACCGCCACAATACGGATTCAAGAGCCTCCGCTCGTGTTGACGGACGCGATTCCTCTCGATGGGGTGAAAGGCCGCTTCGACCATTTCGCATGTGGCCGGGGCCGAGTGTTTGTTTCCGCGCTGGGCAACAACTCCGTCCATTCGGCATCGCCGCACTGGTCTGTGCGCTCGCGGGAGCCGTCGTCTCACTGCGCTTCGGAGTGCTCTGGCATGCCACGAATCAGATCATCAGTATCAGCGAGAAATATATGCCGCGAAACCTTCTCATCAATGCCCCAGCTTTTGGATTTGCCGCACAAGTCAGCTCAAGGCCAGGCCCCGCCGTCGGCTGCTGCGCCTGTCGCTTGCCGCTTCACTTTCTTGGCGCGACCACGAAGATGCCCTTCCCGGCAACTGGGACAAAGACGTGTCTGTTCCTTGCATTCACAGCAACGGAATGGCTGCCCAAGGGAATGTAAGTAAGAAACTTCTCGCTGGCGGCATTCACCACGGCCACTTCTGATTGACGCGAGAAGTAATAGTCGTTGGAACCCGAATCGTACCAGACCTCGTCCGCATCGGCCCCTTCGGGAACGATCTTTAGAGTCTTCCCGGTTGTAGGATCGATGGACGCTCCGCCCACGCTTCCACACACTGCCATCAGACGCCCTTCTGGCCCAACGGCGAGGCCGCTAACCGTGAGGCCAAGCAATCCCCCCGAGCATTCCACGGGAAAGCTCTTGACCGGCTTCGGAAGTCTGCGGGGATCGAACACATCGATGCGATTCTTCGTACCGGGAACGTTCTGGTAGAACAACCCAGTCTCGCGGACCCATGCCGGTTGCTCCATGCCGTCCTGGTCCTTCGGATAGACGAAGCGGCCTAAGACGGAGCCGTTGGAAACCGAGACAAAAACGACGTACGGCGGCGAATCACCATCGTTCTCAGCCATCAGAATCCGATCCGCCGGGTCATAAGCCAATTCATCAAGTCGGCCCTTGCCGCCGGTCGGGATCGACCGACGGATGTCCGTGCCCGGTTTGGTCGCGTCGGCCTCAATGATGTTGCCGTCACCGTCTCCGGCCCATACGTGGCCGAGGTCGTCCGTGACAACTCCATTTGGCCCAGCGCAAAGGCGCAGCTCTTTGGGTTGGCCAGGGCAAGGCCTGCTGCCGGTGTAATGCCCGCGCCCGATGAACCCGAGGAACGTGTCCGTGGCGGAATCAACCAGGTCGATGGCGTTGTTCGTACGGTCGGCGAGGTAGTACCTTTGCGTGGAGTTGTCGTTCCAACTGACATCGAAGGCACTGAGATTGGTAGGGGAACCTTCGACCAAAACCGGCTCGGTAAATATCCGCCCAGGTTCCAGTGGAGCAGTAGCGGCCCGTTTGTCACCTTGTTGAGTAGTGACCAGTGTCGCAAACCCGGCAGACAGTACCGCTAAAACGAGAACTCCCCAAGCCTGTTTCATGTTGTCCTCCCCCCAAATCGTTTTTGTTTGCTCGTCCAGCTCACTGGAATTCTACTCGTTGCCGAAATCTTGCCTAGGCCTTTACTGAGAACAGGTGATAGTTCGCTTCATCGCGGCAAGCGCAGCCGGTACCCGGTCCCGCGCACGGTGTGGATCAATTTCACCGCGTACGCAGAATCGATCTGCTGCCGCAGCCGGTTGCGCGAGAATATAATTCAGGCGAAATGAATGTTCGCTGAAGGAAGAATGTGATTGCGACAATACGGCAGTAGGAGGCGGGCAATGGGAGTCAATCTAGTCCTAGTCCCGCTGTGTCAGAACTGTGCCAGAATTCAGGTCGGAAATGTGTTCCTGCTAGAGCACTTTTGCAAAAGCACGTGCCCTGAGCTGTGTCAGAACTGTGCCAAAATCCTATCTGTTTTGGCCTTTGGGGTTAGCTTTTGAGCGAAAAGCAGACGCCCCAAGTAAATAAAACAAAATCGAAGGAAGCTAATAGAGGTTTGGAGTTGTCTCGCGAGCTTGCAAAGCAGGTGCTCTCCGAGTTCAGAGCGTAATTATGCGCTGTATCAAAACACATGGTTTGATACGGCAAGAATTTCGAGAATTCGGCGCCGAGTTTTCTATAACTTGCAGGCATCGAGCAAACAGCCCTTTGATACACCGGCGCCGCACACACCTTCCTGCGCTCGTTGGCCCTGGACTCTCTATAACATCCCTGCGGGCGTTCCAAAGAGCCAGAAACGGCCTTTGGAACGGCCCGTTCGCAAGGTTTAGAGTCTCCGCGACCGAAACCCCTCTCGGGCTATCGAGTAGCTGGACTACCGACGCTCGTGCCAAGAGAAGGCGGCTCGGCCGTCCACGGAAGGTCGTGAACTCCTCTAGCACGTTTGCAGAAACCCGCATAAACAGAGGCATTAACACCCCTCTGCTATTTTCAGCTACAGTCCGCTAAGTTATCTAATTCTTCGTGCGGGAAGACTTAGAACGCAAACGCTCTATCCACGTGACCCATGGGCGCGTTGATTGATTTTTACTACTGCTTACGATCGTTTCGACAGGCGTTGTCTCGGAGCGGAGGGCAAACAGGGCCCGTTCTCGCCCAGCTTCGCGACCGCCTGCTGCTTGAGCTTGTCGTTGGTATGAAGGTAACGCTCGGTCGTCTTCAGCGACGCGTGCCCAAGAATCGCCTGTACGGTTCGCACGTCCACATCGCTACGGATCAGCCGCGTCGCGGTGCTGTGGCGCAGATCGTGAAAGCGAATCTTAGGGACGGCGGCCCGCTTCACCGCGCGACTCCATTCCCGCCTGATGCGCGAGATAAGAGTTTCCCGCGGCACGTCAGGTTCAAACACGAACGCGTCCGGGGCCGGCGAGTCCGGCCGCAGGAATTCCAAGATGGCCTCCGCGCGGTCGTTCAACGGAATCTGGCGATGCTTGCATTCCTTCGTCTGGGCGAACTCGACGTAGCTCGGATGGACCGACTTCCAGGTGAGGTGCAAAAGGTCACCGCGGCGGACGCCGGTCTGCAGGTTGAACTCCGCCATAGACCGCAACCATCCCGGAAGCTCCCCCAGCAGCTTCGCCTGCTCCTCGTCCGTATCGATGGTACGGGCCGGGGGGCGCTGCCGCTCTTCGTCCAAATGGTCGAACTTCGCCGCGGGGTTCGCGTCGGCCTTGTCCCATTCGATCGCCTTATAGAAAACGTGGCGGAGGAACTTCACCTCGCCGTTTACCGTCCGGTTCTTCAGCTGTCGCCCGGCGAACCGCACGTTCTGCACGCGCAAGCGGAAGTCCGCGACGCTTACGCGCGTGATGTCCTTGAGCGGCGTCTCGCCGAAGAAGGCCACGGCGCGCTTGAGCGGAGTCTCATCGAGCGCACTTTCCTTCCCTTTGTACCGCCGCCAGCTGATGTTCGTCTCCGCCTTCCAAGCCAGGAATTGCTTGGCGAACACCGAGAAGGGTATCGTGCCCTTCTGCGCGACGGGTTCCGGCCGGGTCATGAGTTCGCGGATCCGCTCGTCCGCAATCTTCCTCGCCTCGCGCTTTTCCAGCACCTTCACGGGCCCGAGCTTCAGGCGGTGGCGCTTGCCGCGGATTCTCACATCGAGCCACCAGTTCTTGCGGTGCTCGTATACGTGACCCAAGCCGCGTTGCCCGCGCCGCTTCCTGTCCTTCCGGACATCGTCGAGTTCAGTGGCTTGTTCCATTTTTTCTCTCCTCTATGGTGAATACACTTCAACTCGGGCTGCGCGAACGCAGCTCGAGTACAGACTTCGGAATGGGAAAGGAAAACGGCGCAGGGTCGCGCCCGCAGTGGGTGCTATATTTTCGGCAGCCGTCGCGCCTCCTATTCAGGTGCGTTGGTCAGGGGCGCGCCCGGTGCTCTAACACCGGCGCGTCCCGCTTTATTACTTGCCTCTTCGTTTCTTCAAATACTCATCAATCGCGATTCTAATCTGCGCAGCCACCGGAGCGCCCGTCTTCTCGGTCAGGAGCTGAAGAGCTTTGAACTGGTCCGTAGCGACCCAGAATTCCATCCGGCGTTTCGGCCTGCGTCGCCGCACATCCGTAAGTATACGTATATTTGTGTCAACCGCAAACAGAAATTGCGATTAGTTCGGGGGCTGGTCGGACTCACTCCATAAGGTAAATGCCGCGCCCCCACGGCTGATCGGTTGGATGCGCATGGCGACGCGAGAGGTCAGTGCAGCTGGCCCCGGAGTGCCGCCTCCAGATCGGCGACACTTTCGATTTTTCCCTCCTGCGGCTCCAACCGGGCGCGCTCGCCGAGCGCCAGGAGGAGCAACTTTACTTCGAGATTGAGCAGGCTCACTTCCAGACGAACTTGCGCCCACATCAGCCGGCGCTTGGCCGATTCGGCAACTTCGTTTGCGATTTCCCCCAATTCGCGGGCGATGCGCGCATGATCTTGTGGCTGCTCCTCATTCTTCACGATGTAGCGATTCAGAACTTTGCCAACCTCGTTCATGGTTCCTCCTCAAGAATAGAATTCCTCATGCGGTGGACAGTGCGACTCCGTCCTGAGCGTTCTCGACAAATTCAAGGGCTTCGATCTCGACTCGCGGTGCGCACGGATGGTAGCCGCGTTGGCAGCCGCGCGACGTATCCACGCCGAGTTTTTGGGCCAGGCCGGAAATTCCCGGCCTCCCTCGCGCCGCTCCGGCACACCCCTTCGCCAGAGGTCAATTCAGCCGACGCCACCATGTCTCAGACCCTGAATCTTTGGGGCCTAAATTCGCGCAGCGGTTCGCCACGTGTGAAGTTGACCGGCCGGGCGTGAGCACCTCGACCCATGGCTGTCGCGCCGGCTGGCTGATGCTGCGAATCAGGATCGCCAAGCAGCATGCGTAATCGTCGTGCGCGCCGCCCGGCGCCGCGATGCGATAGCCCCCGCCGCTCAACCGCGTGGACTCCAAACTTCGCAGTTCCCGCAGCACCTCCGCGTGCTGAATCATCTCGATTTTCCCCTGTCCGAAACGCAGCTTCATGTGGAGAAAAATTTCAGGCTTGTTCCGCGCAGAAAACGCGAGCTGCTCCACCTCAATCCCCCGCTGCCGGAACAGCTCCCCAATGAAGGTGAAACTGTACTGGTCGGCCGCGATCTTGCGAATCCGATACGCCTTCGACAGCCCGGTGATCTCGTCGATCACCTGCGCCACCGGCGTGCTCCGCCATCCACGCAAACAGTCCACGATGCTGCGGCCGTTGCTCTCGTGCCCCACGCCAAAAACAAACCGGTCGCCGCCCGTCAAGCCGCTCGCGTCAATCGCTCCCGCATACTCGATACCTGGCTGCGGCTGAAGTTCTGTACGGCCGCCGACAACTGCGGAGACCAGGTCGGCGTCGTTCAAGAACTGCTCGAGGTCGCTCGTCCACGTCGCCTCAAATTCCCTCGCGAAATTCTGCGGATCGGCCCCGCGCTCCTTCTCAAGATCCTCGCGCTGTATCAGCGGGTTCATCAGCGCCGTGGGGCAGTGCAGTACCAGTTGGTCGCCGGGCTCGAAACGCCGCTCCCACGCTTCGAACAAAACGCCCGCGCGCACCCACGGCGTGCCTAGCAAAATCAGCTTCCTGCTAGGAAACTGAATCATCGCCGGCGTCAAACTTCGAATCACTTCTCGGTCCACTTCCGAGCCTTCTTGCCGCCACACTCCAATCTCGTCTCCGAGGCCCAGCGGAACGGTTATGCCCCTCGGCGCGCGATAGCTGCACGTCTGGCACGAGATCACCACGCCGCTGCGCAGCACGATCGAATCCTTCAGGTTCATCTCCACTTCGCGGCCCAAGAGCGAAGAATTCGCATAAAAGCCATCGAAATACCTCTTCACTTCACGCGCGATCGGGCGGGTCTGCAGGATGATCACTACGTGCACGCGCTCACCCTTCGGGACGAATTCGCGGAAGTCCGAAGTGTGAATCTTGTAGCAAAGGTATTTGCACGCGGTCTTGGTGCCGCCCGACCTTCGGCCTTTCACGGGGACCAGCGCGCGGTAGTCAGCGGGCGCGTAGGTATCGCGGCCCGACATGGCGCGCCACAACGGAAGTTCGGCTTTAGAAACCGGCTCGCCGTCGAGCGCTTTGTACGCCACTTCCCAAGCCGAGGAGATCGGCTCGTTGATGAGCCGTTTGTCCGAACAGAATCGCTCGAAACTGACGCCTTGGATCGTCATTCGTTCGCTTCCTCGGTCTCCTCGGCGTATTCCGCGAGAACGTTTTCGAGCGTTTCTTCTTCGCGCGGGTCGTCCGCGCCGTGCAACTCGACGCCCAAGCCCTTTAGCGCGCGCAGTAACGCCATTTGGGCGCGGACGGCCATGTCTGCTGTGGACCGAACCTCCCGCCGGAGGCGGTGCGTAGCAACGAGCTTTCTATGGGCTAGCCGAATCGTTGCGTAGCTGGTCGCGGCACTTAGCAAGAGCGCGCGCCGGGACGCACTAAGATCCCTTCCGATTTCGGCGGACAGGTCGGCCTCGAATCGCTCAACGGCCGCTTTGTGGTCCAGCGCTTCGGGCTGCGAATCTTTCCAGCGCTGGAGGTTCACAGCGCCAGCATCGCCGCAACGCAAGCGGCCGCCGGCCGAAAGCCTGCTCGTCCTTCGCTTCGCGTCTTGCACGAGTGCGCCTCCGAACTCCGAATCGGGCCAATCGGGTCGCCCCCACAGGAACCGCCATTTCAGCCTCGTCTTGCGCCCGTTCGGCCCTCGTTTACCCTCCGCTTGCCCTGCGTTCCCGCGGTTCGCCAGTGTTTTCAGCTACTTCCGCCCTCCGGTCTTCCGACTATTAGGCCGACGCTCGACTTCGGGCGGCCCCGGCGCCTACCGCCGTACTGCGCAGCTTCGGCTGCGTGTTCTTCGCGCTCCCGGCGCATTAGGGCCGTGCAGGATTCCATCCAGGCCCGTACTTCGCTGGCGAAGTAGACCGGCTTGCTCCCGGCGTAGTGAACCGGCGGCCCGGTTCCGCGCGATCTCCACACGGCCATCGTCGAACGGGTTACGCATACGAGTCGCGCCGCAGCCGCGGAGCTTATTCCAGGCTCGTTTTCGGTCATCTCTCGCCCCTGAAAACACAAAACCCCGCTGTTTAGGAGGGTTTTCGGACCTCTGGACTACGAAGGATTTTTCGAGGCCTTCGCGCGTGCGTGAACCCGGCTCAAATTCCGGGTTTCCGGATTCAAACGTAAGTCCGGGAAGTCTTCTATTGCGCTGCTCTACGCGAGACTTTACGGAATCGTACCCTCAACCCGGAAACCGGGAATTCAGCGGTCTACCAGACCGATTCCCTGGTAGAAGTTGAGGTTGGTTCTACCGTCCTTGCGGCGCTCAAACCGCCCTCCCAAAAGACGCCCGAACTTCGTCACGCTGAGGCGCTCCTTGGGCGTGAGGTGGAGGTGGTCGGCCCATTGCGCGTAGCGCTCGAAAAGCGCGGTCGCTGTAGCTTCGGCTGCGGGGTCGATTCGGCACTCTTCCTCGACGAAGCCCGCGACCGGATCGGAGTCGCGGCGATATTCGGCCGTGGCGACTTTCACGGCGGGCGCCGGGTCCAATCCGCGTTCGTAGTACAAGACGGAACCGCGAACGATCCACGCGAGCACAGCGGCTTGGTGGACGGGATCGCTCGCTAATGTGGAGCGCAAGTTGCGATCCTCGCGGCCAACAAAGGACACCGTGAACGGAATCAGGAACACGCGCTCCCAGAAGGCGGCGGTGTCATCCGTGACGTGCGGTTTCTTGTTGCACGCGAACCAGAGCTTCGCCACTGGCTTGAACTGGAACGCCTTCTCGTACTTGTCCGCGGCGCTCATGGAATCGCCGCCAGTCAATTGCTTGATCCTGTCGTGGTGTAGGCGGCGAATCGTGTCGCCCGACTCCGACGACGTGACGAAGCGCTTGCCCGGCAGGTGCGCTAGCTCGTACGCGGCTCGGTCGTGGCGAAGATCGAAGACGGCGCTCGGCAGCTCGAGGGAATAGTCGCCGAGCGCTTCTCCGACGGGTTGAGACACCGTGCCTTTGCCGTTGCGTCCGGGGCCGTAAGCCAGGAACCAGCAGTCGCGGCGGGTGTCGCCCGTCGCCGAGTAACCGACGGCGATTTGAAAGAAGTCGCGCGTCGCGTCGTCTGGGAGGATTTCGCGGAGGCTCCTCTCCCAGAGTTCCGAGCGTGCCTCGGGGCGGTATCCGACGCCCGCCACGAGGGAGATTTTGTCTTCGGGTCGCGCGGCCTGAAGTTTTCCAGTTCTCAGGTCAACCACGCCGTTCGGACAGGCGAGCAGCGCCGGGTCGGAATCCCAGCCCGCGCCGGAGTCGGCAATCGGCCGTTCGGCCTGAGCGAGGTAGAGAAGGGCCTCGATGCGCGAACGTGATTCGGACGCGATCGCCCATCGGGCCGCACGATTGCGCGCGTCTGGATCGTCGAGCGCCGCGGCGTCGCGGAACCGCCGACGCATCGCGCTTTTCGCCAGACGCCGCACCTCCGCGTCGGCGTCAGGTTGCCAGCGCGCCCCGCTCCAAAGTAGGTAGCGCCCGCGGCGGTGATCGTAGCGGAGCCGGTCCCCGTGGCGCGCGGCGAAATACTCGGCGTTGCCAGCGTCCGTGAAATTGAAAACTGCGGGCTCGTCTTTCGTGGTCGCCAGCGGCTGTGGAGATTTTCCGTCAAAAAGATCGACGAGCGCCTGATCGCCCGCGATCGCGATGAAATCGTCCACGCCATTCACGCCTTCGATAGCGGGAAGGTCGAAGACGAGCACCTTAGCGCCTTGTTCGGCGAGCTGCGCTCGGAATGCGTTGCGGGCCGCGCGGACTTTTTCGTTCGTGGCGGCGTTGGCGTCGAACAAAATCCCAACTGTGCGCCCGTCCCGGGCGAAAGCCACTTCGGGAAGCGCACCCTTCTCGCCCTCTCGCTCGCCATTTCTGTTCACCCGGATGCCGGTCTTCCCCCGCCAGCCCCAACATCCTTTTGTGCCGATCCACAGAACGCGTCCGCCCGTTCTCCGCGACCAGTCGCTCCCGGCGAGGACGGACTTTTCGGCTTCGACGAAAACAATCGGGACGCGAGGGTCGGCGAGCAGTTTTTCGTAATCGGGCGGCAGGTAGAGGTGCTGCACGTCACCCCACGCGGCAATGTACTTGTTCTGTGACTCGCCTTTCTCGTCCGTCTCGGGATGGTCCCGACGCAAGCGCGCCGTAACGCGCTTGCCGCCGACGTAATACGGAAAGACGAGGCCGTCGAGGTTGCCGTCGAAAGTGATGCCGAACCGTTCGCGAGCCGTGGCATCGTCTACGCGCTCGATTCTTGCTAGCGCGAGCGTGCCCGGAGAAATTCCCAGACGCGCAAAGGCTGCCACGTCGGCGTCTAGCAAAGAGTTTGAAGCGGTCATCATCTCTCCCGATGCCCTGACGGGCACTCTCCCGAGCCTTAAAACGAAAGGGCCGCGACCTCGGGAGAGAATCGCGGCCCTCTGTTTTTCCGTCACCGCGCGCGGCGGCGCTCGGAAAATTGTTTTATGCGGACTCGCCGTTCGCGCGCTCGTATAGCTCGGCCCCCGTTCTTACAACTTCATTTTCCGCTCGAGCTGCGCACCATTTCTGATAGTGCGGCCGCAGCACCGACATATCCGTGAGGTCCGGCGCGAGCGCCCCGCGTGCTGCACTCTCGTCCGTGAGCGCTTGAAGGAATCCGAGCACGCTGAAAATGGCCTGCTGCGCGCGAGGGGACAGACCTCGATGGGAGTTCAAGAACAGCGAGAATTGGGCGCTGTCGATTCCACCCAATCCGGACACGACTAGCTGCGTCGTGCGGAAGCGCGTAATTTCGGCGCGCACGAAGCGTGGTTCGCAGTACTGATAAACGGGTTCCATTTTTCCTCCCTCAGAAACAAAAATAGCCGCGGGAGCAACTCCGCGGCCGAAAAACCACTGCGCGATAGTGTGGCGGGTTCACGCGCCGCGCGTGTACGCGCGGATCGTCTGGTACGCGATCGCCGCGGGCAACTCTTCGGGCGGCGTCGCGCTCAAGTGCCCCATGAATCGCGCGCCCGCGTCGCGTCGATCGATGAGTCGCCCGCGCGCGTCGCGTCGATCGGAAGCGACGGCCGTGAACTGTACGAATATCTCGGGCCAGATTTCCTTCAAGATCAGCTCTGCGTTGACCCGCTCTTGCCGCAATTCGCGGACGGTTTCGCGGAGCTTCCCGATCTCGGACAAAGGCAGCTTCCCGCTGCGCGGACGCCGAGTGAGAAAACGCTCGCACCGCTCCACGATCTCCTCGCGCCGGCTTTTCAGCACGGCCCACACCGGCTTGCCCCGCGAACTGTTGAACCAGACGTCGCTATCATCGTAGGTGACGTGCTCGAGGGGACGCACTTCTGCGCCGAAATTCTCTACCAGCCTGCAAGCCCATTGCTCACCAAAAGCGGCGGCGCCGATAACTTCCGCCGACAGGCCAGGGTGCGGATCGGTGTGCGGATAAGGCTGCAAGCGTGCGCGCGCTAAACCCGCGCGGCCGCTCGCGATGAACTGATTTCCCTTCGCGTCGAAACGGATCAATTCACCTCGCGCTTCACCCGCGTGCGCTTCGGCGCGATTGATGTGACCATGACGTGTGCAGTCGGAAATTTCTTTGAGAGAGGCGTTCGGTGGGAAGACGCAAATGTTGGGCATCGAACGTGCACCGCGAAGTACCGGTCGCGGTCCTTATAGCGAAGCGATAATACTCCAAAAAACGAAAAAGCGGTTAAGCTTTTTTACGCAGCCCTGCCGGGCCCGAGCGCAAGACACCGCCGGGCTGCTCGAGCCCCGGCTCGGTGGAGGGCTAGCGGCGCCCTTTCTAAACCCGTTTCCGGGATTTCTTAGAATTTCGGAAATTTCGAGACTCACGCTAAGTAACTGAGGAGGTTGGTAATCCCAGGGCCCTCACTTGCTTCGGCAATGGCCGACTCCCGCTTAGAAGGCAGACGCTCTATCCGACTGAGCTACGGGCGCGCTGCATGCAATCGGTTCAGTTTAAGGCTCTTACTGCTTTATTCGCAACGGGCAACTGTGGAGCTGCATTTTCAGTGTGCCCAATTTTGTGCCCACCCAGCCTAGAAATCGCTCCCAAAACCGCATCCTCAGACGGGAGGACGTAGCGTGCCGAAATCGTGATGGAGCTATGCCCGGCTATCCGCGCCAGGGTCCATACGTCGCAGCCGGACTCCCCGCAAGCCCGTGGCGAACACTGGCGCTCGACAGGATAGTTAGGCGAGTCAAGGCGGGCGATAAATTGCCGAAGGGGGACATTCGCGTTATAAACCTTCTCGCTCGGAAAACGGAAGCATTAAGGGGACACTCACGCTCTATTTCAACTCGAATTATGGTGACAGACCTGACTCGGGCAGTCCCGTTTTTCTTGCGAAAGGGCATTTGGAAATTCCAGAGAGCGCCATTTTCATCCCGATTGTCTTGAGCGACGGTTTGGCTGGGCCAAAGTATGCGGTCATCACCTACTCATGCCCCAATATGGATTCGGGAGAGTGAGTGGAGTAGTCCAAAAATGTTTAGCAACCACAAAACTACGGCGATCACTACAACTGCATTCAAGATGGACTTAATCGTTCTTTGCATTGGTATGAAGCTATTGACCAGCCAAAGCAGAACGCCCACCACGACCAGAACCAACAGTATTTGAAGTAAAGGCATTGGTATCTCCTTCTATTTGCTCCACTGACAGACGGCATCTTAGAAGAGACAACGACAGGTATCTGTTCACTTGCGCCCACATTCCCGCGCCGGGTGCTACGATATCGGCCGGGAAACCGTGACAACTAGAGCTTCAACTCGTCTGAAAACCAATGCCAAGGGGGCGTTCAACGCCCAGGATTTTCTGGATTCGGCCGGTGTGGCCAGGAAGGTTGTGGAGTTCGGGAAAAAAGCAACGGTCTTCTCGCAGCGGGATCCCGGCCGGAATGTCCTGTACATTCGAAAGGGCGCGGTGAGGCTTTCGATAGTCAATGAAACCGGCAAGGAGGCCGTGGTGGCGGTTTGGGACCGGGCGATTTGTTTGGTGAGGGATGCCTCGCCGGCCAGCCGCTTCGGATCGGAACCGCGACCGCGATTGCACCAACTATGGTGCTCGTAATTGAAAAGCGCGAGATGATTCGGGTTCTTCACGCCGAACACGCCTTCTCCGACCGCTTTATCTCTTAGATGGTTTCGAGGAACATTCGGGTCGAGGAGGACTTGGTCGATCAACTCTTTAACTCCAGTGAGAAGCGGTTGGCTCGCACGTTGTTGCTGCTCGCGCGCTATGGCAGGGAAGACAAACCCCAAAAGGTGCTGCCCAAAATATCGCAAGAGATGTTGGCGGAAATGGTTGGCACAACGCGCTCACGCGTGAATTTTTTCATGAACAAATTCGGCTTCATCAAGTACAACGGCGGGCTTCACATCAAGACGTCGCTTCTGAGCGTTGTCCTGCATGACTGACGCAAGGCGCTAATCCCCTAGAGCTCGGCCAGGGCGCGGTGGACAAGGTGGATGGCAATCGCTCCTTCGCCTACGGCGGAGGCCACGCGCTTCACATTACCCGAGCGGACATCGCCAACGGCAAACACGCCGGGAAGGCTCGTTTCCAGCATTTGCGGAGAACGGGTCAGCGTCCACGCCGGGGTTCCGGTTGCGGTATCCAGATCCCGCCCGGTTAGGATGAAGCCTTTGTCATCAAGCGCCATGCATCCCCGCAGCCACTCGGTTCTCGGCGATGCTCCCGCCATAATGAACACATGGCGAATTTCATGCGTCGACGTCTCGCCGCTGGTTTTGTCCTGCCAGGCAACGCGTTCCAGATGCGTGTCGCCTTCGAGACCGACAATTTCGGTTTTGCAGTGTAATTCGATTGCCGGGTTCTCTTCGATTCGCTGGATCAAGTAGCGCGACATGGTGTCCGACAACCCACTCGAGCGCACCAGCATGTACACCTTGCGCGCGGTCTGCGAAAGGAAAACCGCCGCCTGCCCGGCGGAATTCCCCCCGCCCACTATGACAATGTCTTCTTGCTCGCACAATTGCGACTCCATGTAGGTCGCACCGTAGTAGATTCCCTGCCCCTCGAACTTCTCCAGATTGGCGATGCGCGGTTTCTTGTACTGTGCCCCGGTAGCGATGACTACGGCACGCGCCGCGAGGCTATTGCCATTGTCCAGAACGACGTTGTACGGGCGCTTTTCGCAATCCAGCCGCGCGACGCTGCGCGCCACCATCATCTTCGCTCCAAATTTTTCCGTCTGAGCGATCGCGCGCGCCGCCAGTTCGTGACCGGAGATACCGGTGGGAAAGCCCAGGTAATTCTCGATCTTGGAGCTTGATCCTGCCTGCCCTCCGGGAGAAGCCGTTTCGATTACGAGCACATCCAGACCTTCTGACGCGGCGTAAACAGCCGCTGCCAGGCCGGAGGGTCCGGCGCCGATAATGATCAAATCGCGGATCTGCGATTCGTCGACAGGGCTGTTAAGCCCCAGGCAATTGGCCAACTCCTGAATCGAGGGATTTCGCAGCACCAAGCTAGCGTTGCAAATGACCACGGGAATCTCGTCGGGCTTGACCTCAAAGCGGTCGAGAAGTTCCTGCGAAGTCTCATCCGTGTCGAGGTCGACGTACGTGTAGGGATGTTCAACCCGTGTCAGAAACTCGCGCAGGCGCAGCGTGTGGGCAGAGTGGCGCGAACCCATTAAAATCACGTCGCCCTGGCCGCGGCTGATGAGTTCCAATCGGCGCAGGATGAATGCCCTCATGAAAATTTCGCTCAGCTCGGCGTCCTTCGCAACGAGCGACCGCAAACCATCTCCGCTCAGTTCCAGAAATTCACCGGGCTCCGTGACGCGACCGCGCACAAGGCAGCGCCGTCCAGAGATCATGGTCATCTCACCGGTGAACGCGCCGGGGCCGTGTGTCGCTATCCGGCTCTCGCCGATAAGAGCCGGTTGCACGATCTCCATGCTCCCGGAAAGCAGGACGAAGAAGGGGACATTTGTGTCACCCAGCTCAAACAGGATTTCACCCTTGTTGACGTGCCGGAGCTTGCTAGAGGGGCGAACGCGACTGATTTGAGCTGCGGTCAGGACGGGGAAAGCTTGAGTACGGGCGTCGAGTGCGCTGGGTATTGGCGAAGAAGCCATTTTGCCTCCTGGGGCCCAGAAGGAGTCGCCAGTATTAGACCACGCCTGATTCAACAATGGGAGCTAACCCTGGGTCGCGCCACTTTCGGGTCGGGCCAATTTTGCTTATGCGCCGGATCCGAACTGCTATCGCTAAAGGCGATTCATTCCAAAACAAATTTGAATCGGCATGTTTTCCGAGGGTGGCTAGATCGGCGCCGGTGCCGTGGAGGCGCAGAAAGTTGCGGATGCCATGAGTTCGGCGTGGATCGCCTTTGCGCACACGGCAAGCCAGACGCCAAGAGGCTGCCTCACTGGCCGCCTTACGATACCAAGACGCGCGCGGCCATAATCTTCAATGTAACGACTGGTGGTGAACGATCCGGATTCGGAGATTCACACAAATCTGAGGGGCGCCTGATGATGGAGGTGGCGCGCAATCTATCGTCGCCTGCGATGACTTAAATTGACGTGGGCTACTATCATGTTAGAGTAGTTCTCGTAATCTGCGGCGCATGCGCCGACGCGTGCGTTACCAATTCAGGGGAGTGTCGAATCATGGCTCGTGTCCAGACCGCTCGAGACGAAGCGTCGTCGGCGCCGGCGAGAACTGTCCCGAATCGCCGCGGCTTGCCCAAGCGACGAGGCTCCGTTCAAATCAAAGAAACGGGGATCCACGCGGTGCCCGGCCTTCGCGAGCGCAAGAAGGTGCGGCTGCGCCAGGAAATCATTAAGACTGCGGTTAAGCTGTTTCGCAAGCGCGGCTACGAGAACACGCGCATCGATGATATCGTCCAACTTCTCGAAATCAGCCAGCCGACATTCTTCCGTTATTTTCCCAGCAAGGATGCGGTCCTGCGGGAGGTCGGGCGGCGCGGATTTGCGTGCATCGAGGAGCATCTCGAAACGGAACTCTCAAGCGAAGCCACGACGGCGGACCGCCTCCGGCGAATGTATCAGCATATGGCCCGCGAAGTCGAAGCAGACCGGCCGCTCTGGCGAGCGGTGGTGCTGTCGGGAGCGATGGATCCGGTGCGGTCGCCCGACATGCGCCGGCCCGAGGAAATTGCGATCAGCCTACTGAGACAGATTTTCGCTGAAGGCCAGAAGCGCGGAGAGATCACGCGAGACTTTCCGGTCCTTCACCTGGCTGAATTCATGGAAGGACTTTACAGTACGATCGTTCGGCAGTGGGCCGTGGATCTCACCGGACCCCACAGGCTGAGCGAGCGCGTGCGCAGCGCGGTGGAATTTTTTCTGCGGGCCGCGCAGCCGTGACGATCGGACCTTCGCGATGAAGGCTGCGGTCCTGCACGAATTCAAACAACCGCTCACCATTCAAGAAGTCGACCAGCCGAGGCCC
>Ga0187872_10002602_pt1 | contig 15685 bp, 8 predicted proteins | sample June2016WEW_16_4_FD_132973 | JGI IMG/M metagenome (GOLD analysis project Ga0187872, IMG submission 132973) | Peatland microbial communities from SPRUCE experiment site at the Marcell Experimental Forest, Minnesota, USA - June2016WEW_16_40 | ecosystem: Environmental > Terrestrial > Soil >...
CTGGGCGGAGAGCGCGAGGTGAGTGTCGTCGTTCTTCGCCACGACCAGGCAGCCGCTGGTTTCCTTGTCGAGGCGGTGGACGATGCCCGGGCGGGCGACGCCGCCGATGCCGCTCAACTGCCCGGCGCAATGGTGGAGCAGGGCATTGACCAGCGTGTGTTCGTCGTGGCCTGCGGCCGGATGCACCACCAGCCCGGGCGGCTTGTTCAAGACCAGCAGGGCCTCGTCCTCGAATAACACGTCGAGCGCCATCCGCTCGGGTTGGGCTTCGGCGGGCCGCGCTTCGGGCCAGCGCACCTCGACTTGTTCTCCGGCTCGCGGCGTGTGGGTCGGCTTGACCGTGCGGCCATTGACCTGGATGTGGCCCTGCTCAATGAGCCTTTGAATCGCGCCGCGCGAAACGGCTGGGAACTTGCCGCGCAGGTAAGTGTCGAGCCGCTCGGACGGAAGCGAGTGTTCGATGGTCAGGACTTCAGTGCGGGAAGACATGGCGGGAAGTCCGAGGGCCAAGGGTCGAGGGCCGAAGGCCAAGGGTCGATTTGGAACTCAGGAACTCAGGAGTTTCTGAGTTCCTGAGTTCCAAATTCGCGGCACTCCTCACTGGTTCCCTCACTTGGACGATGACGGTGCGGTTGGCTTGGCCTTGCGGTCGCTCCGCCAAGTGATCAGGAAAACCAACCCGACGCCGGTGCAGATGGAGCTGTCGGCCACGTTGAAGGCGGGAAAGCCGAATTCCCTGCCGTCGCTCCGCTGGAGGTAGAAGTAGATGAAATCAATCACATGCCCGGCCCGGATCCGGTCGATGAGATTCCCCACGATCCCGCCGAAGATGAGGCCGAAGGCGATCTGGCTGAGCAAGGTGCGGGAGTCAAAATAATGGCGGCTGAGGAACAACACCAGCAGGGCGATGAGGGCGACGCCGGCCAGCAGCCCGTTGTTGCCGCGGAGCAGGCTCCACGCCGCGCCGGTGTTTCCCCAGTGCACAAACTTGAAGAAGCCCTCGATCACGACCTTTTCCTGCGCGTAACCGAGGAACCGGAGCACGATCTGCTTGGTGAACTGGTCGAGTGCAACCACCAACACCGCAATCAGCGCAATGCGGCGATTCGGCGTCAGGAGCGGCGAATGCAATGGACTCATGGCAGAAAACGGCCCCGATTTAATCGAATGCCCGGCAAAAGACAACGCGAAAACAGGGCGCATCCGGCGCATCTCCAATTCGCCAGATTCTCCAAATAGTTCTCGACATCAGCGCCGGGTTCTGGTGTCATTCAATCATTAGGGAATTTAGAGTGGTGGAAAGCGAAGCTGTTTGAGCTTTCCGACCGGGGTTGACCAGAACCAACAATAGAATAGCAGATTTGCGGCTCCGGCTGCCGTCCAACTCGAACCATGCACATTTCAGCCTACAGCAAGCGCCTCTTCGTTTGGGCAGGCGGGGTGCCGCAATGAGAAACTGACCGTGAAAATCAACCAAAGCATTCAAATTCCAGCCTGTTCCGCAGTGCTTTTCCTGGCAACCGTCTTGCAAGCCGGAGCCAGCGACGGCGCCAGTTTCGTTTCAGAGACAATCCCCACCAACACGGTGATGGCGCCGGGACAGACCTTCACCGAGACATGGACCATGCAGAATACCGGCACCAATACCTGGTCGCCGGGGGCGAGCGGCTACACCTTGACTCTTGCCGGCACGGACAGTCTGGGGGCCGTGCCGCTTTCCACGAATACTATTTCCAAACGGTTCCATCCATACGCGACGATTAACAGTGGAAGTTCGGTTGCCCCAGGGGCGACCGCAACTTTCAGCATGAATTTCATCGCGCCGGAGGCCGCCGGCACGTATTCCGACGGCTTTCAGATGACCAGCACGAACGGTGTTTCGTTCGGTCCCCAGGTGGGTGTGCAGATTATCGTGGAGCAAGCCGGGCCAACCGGCCAGTACGACCGCGCCAAAGCTGTGTCGTATGCGAACAATTACGCGGGTTTCGTAGCCAGCGACGGATACTTTTGGACGAACGGGTCAGACTACGGCGATTTTGGCGCATTGGCGCCGGTTCCGGCAGTCGAGGGTGATGATTGCGCGCATTTCGTTTCATCATGCATCGGGAGCGAGCCGCACCAGAAGGGCGGTGGACTTACCATTCCAAGCCGGGTGCCGCCAACCTACGGGGAACCCGGGGCCGGAAGGCTGGTCAACACTTGCTTGATAGCGGCTGGCCTGGCCGCTGAGGTATTTTCGTTGAGCAACATGTGCCCGGGCGATGTCATCGCCTGGAACTGGGAAGGTAACACTAACATTGCTGACATTGATCACGATACGATTTACCTTGGGAACGGCCTGCTCGCGGCTCATTCCGCTTCGCACTTGGAAGCTTCCGCCACCACGTGGTACCAGGACGAAGAACCAGAGTGGGAGTGGCATTTAATCCACATTCTTAATAAAGCGGACACGATTCCGCCGATCGTAACAATCAGCAGTCCGACAAACTGGCAAGCCTTCACCAACGTAACCATTGCAACCATTGCAGTGAGCGGCACGGCCAACGATGCCGGGTGTCCGAGCAGCGGAGTAAGCCTGGTTCAGGCGCAGGTGAACGGAACCAACGGCACATGGCAGACGGTGAGCGGCACGACGAATTGGAGCGCATCGGCGTCGCTGAGTCCAGGGGCCAACACAATTTATGCCCGCAGCCGGGATGGGGCGGGCAACTATTCCCCCGTTGCTTCGGTGAACGTGGCCTATACGCCGGACACGCAAGGAGCGACGCCGGCCATTACGGCGCAGCCGCAGAGCCAGACGGTGGTCGCGGGGCAGAGCGCGACGTTCAGCGTAGGAGCCTCGGGCGGCGCGCCGCTCAATTACCAGTGGCAGTTTAACGGGAACGGCATTCCGGGAGCGACGGCTTCAACCTTCACCCTGGCCTCGGCCCAGCGCACGAATGGGGGGCCTTATTCGGTCCTCGTGATGAATGCCATTGGCACCGCCCCCAGTGCCAATGCCATGTTGAGCTTCGTTCCGCTGGAGGCGTGGGGCGATGACTCCTTGGGCCAGCTCGACATTTGCGTGGGGGCGGCCAACGCGATCGCCGTGGCTGCGGGCGTCTGGCACAGCCTGGCCTTGCGCGCCGACGGCACCGTGGCGGCCTGGGGTGACGATTCGGACGGCCAATGCGACGTGCCTCTGACACTCCAGCCGGCACTGGCCATCGCGGGCGGCGGCTATCACAGCCTGGCGCTCCAGGCCGACGGCACCGTGGCAGCCTGGGGTGCGGGCGATTCCGGCCAGACCAACGTTCCGGCGGGCCTGGCCAACGTGATTGGGATTAGCGCCGGCACCTGGCACAGTCTGGCCTTGCGCCGCAATGGGACTGTGGCGGCCTGGGGCGACAATAGTTGGGGCCAGACCAACGTGCCGGTTGGGCTGAGCAACGTAATGGCGGTGGCGGCCGGGGGCAGTCACAGCCTGGCGTTGCAGACCAATGGCACAGTGGTAGCCTGGGGTGACAACACCGATGCCGAGGGGAACTTTGTCGGCCAGTCGGTCGTGCCTGCGAACCTGACGAACGTGGTGGCGATTGCCGCCGGGGAGTATCACAGTCTGGCGGTGCGGGCGGATGGGACGGTGGCGGCGTGGGGAGACGATTCGCAGGGCCAGTGCGACGTGCCGGTTGGACTCAGCAATGTGGTGGCCGTGGCGGGCGGCGGCGGCCACAGCGTGGCCCTCCTGGCCGATGGCACGGTGGCGGCCTGGGGCGCTAACTGGAACGGCCAGTGCAATTTGCCCTCCGGTTTGAGCGACGTGGTGGGAATTGGCGCCGGGGAGTATCATTCGCTGGCGTTGCTGGCGGGCAGCATCCCGGTGCCGCAGTTGCTCAACCCGGCTTGGCAGGGCAGCCGGTTCAGCGTGCTGGTGCAAACCTTGAACCGGATGAACTACGCCCTGGAATTCAATAATTCGGTGGCGACAACCAACTGGAGCGCGCTGTCCACCAACGCCGGCAACGGCGCCCTGGAGCAGTTAAGCGACCCGGCCGCCACAGCACCGCAAGGGTTTTACCGGATGCGGCAGTGGTAGCCGCCGCCGGAAATCGAGCGCAAGCGCAATTGCCAGGCGCTACACGTCGCAGATCAGAACGCACTGTTTCAGGGAAGCCAGCGGGTCGGGCCCCTTCGGTACAAATTCCTGCGCGACGAACCCCTTGAAGCCCGTAGCCACGATGGCCCGCATGACTGCGGGGTAGTAAATTTCTTGCGTGTCATCGATCTCGTGCCGGCCCGGGACACCGCCCGTATGATAGTGCGCGATGTATTGATAGTTCTCGCGGATGGTGTCAATCATGTCCCCCTCCATGATCTGCATGTGGAAAATGTCGTAGAGCAGCTTGAACCGTTCTGAACCGACGCGTTTACAGACCTCGACGCCCCAGGCGGTGTGGTCGCACATGTAATCCTTGTGGCTGCGCTTGCTGTTGAGCAGCTCCATGCAGACGGTGACCTTGTGCTTCTCGGCGATCGGCACGAGCCGCTTCAGCCCTTTGACGCAATTCTCCAGGCCCTCCTCGTCACTCATGCCGTTCCGGTTGCCGGAGAAGGTGATGATGTTCGGGAACCCGAACTCCGCCACTTGAGGGATGGCCTTCTCGAATCCGGACAGCAGTTTCTCATGATGGTCCACGCGGTTCCAGCCGTAGGGGATGTTGTCCGGGCCGTGGCACATGGCGCAAATGAGCCCCACTTTCCTGAGCGTCGGCCAATCTTCGGGGCCAAGCAGTTCGACCGACTCCAGGCCCAGCTTGTAGCACTCGCGGCAAAAGTCCTCGAAGGTCATCTGGGCGGGCTTGTCTTTGCCGGGTTTGAACAGGCTGCCGTAGCACCAGGCGCAAGCGGAGGGGCGGATGTTTCCTTTGAGTTTGGGGCGGGCGGCATCATCCGCCGCCCGGAGGCGGGGCGAGAGACTGGCGACTGCGGCCAAGGCCGCCGTGCCCCCGGTGATCTTGCGCAGCGCTGAACGGCGAGAAAGGACTTGATTCATGGGCGGCAGATTACACGGAGCATGGCCCGAGTGAAAGGAAATTCTCAGGCTCGCCCGATAGCCCTGATGTCCTCTGTCCCGACCTGCCGGGGTTTTTGGGTTAGCACAATTGGGCAATCGCAGAGAATCACGAGTCTTCCCTTAAGCGTCATGGTCGTCTTTTGTTGGGTCAGCACTCACAGGTTTCTGAAGGGTCTCCGATGGCTGGGGGAACAACTTCACTTGCTGCTCCTCGTTGTCATCGTAGGCATCTCTGGCCAGATAAAAGCAGGCAAATGAACCGAGGGCTGAAACGACGAGCACTATGGCCGAATATGTGCTTGCGCGCTTTAGACTTCGGGTGAATTCCAAGGTTAAAGTCCCCTCCCGACCCCACATTCGCTGTACTGCCACCTCCTGCTTGTCATAATATTCGGTTAGCAAGGAGTTTTCTTCAGACGAGGTGTCTTCTGGCACAAGCACGTAAATCATTCCAGCAAGTGCAAAACCTGCCAACAATACAATTAGTCCGATTTTTCTTAATTGGGCAGCCGGGCTCCTTGAAGGTGGCAGGCACACCTCTGTTTTGCTTTTTGACATGTGTTAGTCGTGTTCCATGTCGCTGTCCTTGTGTATCAGAATTCTGGGACCGGGGGAAGGGGATTTCTTTGAGGAGCCGGTGGTGAATGCCGGGCAACGAAGCTCCAGTACAACAAAAAAGCCGGAATTTTGATCCGGCCTCTTTGCCACATTCTACATACGAGAACAAAGTCAAATCGCTGCTTATTGCCGCAATCACTATCCTGAGTTCATGGGAGCACAAGCCGATATTACTGGCTGCCGATCGGCAGCCCGCTTCGGCACCAGACCGGCCCAGCCCCTGATGAACTGTGTCGTGCCGATTCCGTTACGGCACCGAGATGACATAGAAATGCTGATTGGCGCCACCCCTCGTGTCCGTGCAAGTATTCGTTCCACCGCTAAAGGTGCTGGACGTCAGCTTTGTCCAAATCGTGACGGGCAGCGCCACGTTAGTGGTGGTCCAGATCGTGTAGCCACTTCCTGCCGGGCCGGTGAAGTTGAGTTGGAAACCGACGCCCGAGCCGAGATACGTTTCCGAAGTGAACTGCGGCGGCGTGGTCACGGTCAAGGTGAACGACACGGTTTGACTTTGAGCGGTGAACGACCCGGGGTTTTTAACCACCACGTAGTAGTTCCCGACATTGGTCCCGGCAGCATTGATAGTGTAGGTGGCATTCGTGGCGGAGAGGATAGCGTTGAAGGCACCGACGCCGCCAGCCTGGAAATACCATTGGTAGGTCAGCGGACCACTGCCGACGGCGCCCGCGGAGAACGTCACGTTTGTGCCGGCTAGAGCGCTCTCGTTTTGTGGCTGGCTGGCAAAGCTCGGCAGAATAACCGCGGGACCGAAGCGGACACCGGCCAGTATCTGATTGGGGCCGGCCGCAGCCAGGAGCGTGGCGCTGGAAGCTGCGCCAGTGTCAGCAATCTTAATCAACCGGTTGCCGGAGGATTCGGCCGTCGTCGCGTACAATATTGCGCCGGTGACGTACGCGCCCCAGGCGCTATTCGCGCTGAAGTCCACCGTCAAACCGCGGGCGCCCGCCGTGGAGCCGGTCCCCGTTCCCAAGGTATAGCTGTAAGTGTAACCGCCGCTGGCGCTGTTTGTGTCCCAGCGCTGAATGCCGCCGGCTTGGGTGCTCGTGCCGCTGAATGCGCCATTGTCAGCGATGTAAACCGTCTTGAGGTCCGGACTGATGGCAAAGTCCATCGGGCTGTTCCCTTCATTAATCAGCAGGTTGGTGCTGGCGCCCGTCTTCGGCAGTCCGAGGCAGGCATAGATGCCGATGGTGCTGGCTGCGGTGGTGTTTGTATCCGAAAAGACAACGTTTCCCTGGATGATTTGGGCGACGCGTGTGCCGCTCTCGCTGCCCGCGACGGCGGCAATGCCCAAGCCGTTGGCGGGTTCGTTGTTGATGTTGCAGTATTTGATGCCGATCGAGCCGGACTCGCCCGTGACATAGAAGTTCGTGCCGTTGCCGTCAATATCCACCGCGGCATGAACCTGGTGATTGTCGCCGCTGCAAAGGCCGGTATTGGTCCAAGCCAGCGTATAATAGCCGTAGGCGTCCACCGCGCCGATGCCCCGCCAATTGGGGCCGCCATTCGCTCCAACGGTAAGATCGCTGCCGGAAAAAGGATACGCTTCGCAGTAGCCAACAAAATTCAAGGTCTGTCCATTGGGGGCGCGGGTCAGAAAGGCCTCATAGCCGGCATCCTTTCCGGGGGACACATTGCTGCCGGCGACCAGCAGCGCGGGGCTGCCGAAAGGCATGTTGGCGCTGCTAGCGCCGCCAGTGTTATAAGGCTGGCCCGTCCCCTCGTCCGGAATCTGGATGGTGTTGACGTAGCCTCCGTTGGTGGTGTACTGGTCCAGGTAAAGCGTGTTGCCCGTCGCGCCACTCAAGGCCTGGACTCCATCGCCCACGCGCGTCACGACCAAATTCGTCGGCGACAAAGTCAGGACCGCACTATTAATGACCGTCAGCGTGGCCGAGGCGCTTAGAGCAGGAGCGGTGGCGAGATTGCCGACAACCACGGTGTAAGTTCCGTTGCTGCCCGTTTGGATATTGGTTAGGACCAAGGCGCTGCTGGTCGCGCCGGAAATGGGGTTGCCGTTCGGCGCATACCATTGATAACTCGGCCCTCCGCCACTCACGACTACGAAAAAGGCCAAATGGTCGCCCGCTCGCTCGGCGAGGGAGACTGGCGGGGTGACGATGGTCAACGGGTCCTGGACCGTCAACGTGGCCGCGGCACTGTTTGTGGTTTGGCCGCTGGCGCTGCCCGTAATCTTGCAATAATAACTGCCGTTGTCGGCATCCTGAACGCCGGTAAGGGTCAGGGTGGCCGTCGTTGCACCAGAAACTGTGGCTGATCCACCTACTGTGGTGCCGCCATCGATTAACTGCGTTGCGCCCTCATACCATTGGTAACCGACCGTGGGGGAGCCGGCGGCCACCACGGTAAAGTATACATTTCCTCCGACTGCAACGGCTGGATTGGCGGGCGGAGTGACAACATATGGATCGTTGACGCTGAGCATTGCGGGGACAGAGGAATTCTCGAAACTCGAAGTGTTGGTCACGTAAAGTGTGTAGCTGCCAATGTCCTGATAGGAGACATTCGTCAGCGTCAGCATGAAACTAAATGAAGTGCCCGCACCGGTGGTTCCGCTGGCGCCAGTCGCATAGCTGCCGTCCGGCTGAGTTCCGTTGTTGAGCGGGGTCGCACCAAGGTACCACCGGTAGGTCAGCGGCGCATTCTGCGTGGTGGCGGTGACGGTGAAACTGGCCGATCCACCGTAATTGACCGTTGCACTGGCCGGGCTGGCGGTTATGCGCGGGTCCGCCAAAAGCAACGCGGCGGTCGTGCTGTTGAGGGTGTAACCGGTGCCGCTGGCCGTCGCCACCACCTGGTAATTACCCACGTCACCAGCCGAAAAGCCCGTGAGGGTCATGGTGGAGCTGTTCGCGCCGGAAACGGTGGCGGAGCCACCGGCGCCACCGGGGCCGTTGTTGACGTTATTGGTTACACCGCCCGTGATTTTCACCCATTGATAGCTCACACTCTGGCCGGCGGCCGTGGCCGCGCCGCTAAGGGATCCATTTCCTCCAAGATTGATCGAGATGCTCGCGGGCGGCTGGTTGGTAAACTCAGGACCGCCCGTGACGTAACTCCAGGTGTTGCCGATGAGTAGATTGGCAATGTAATTGGTCCCCACACCGCCCGCCGCGCCGGAACCCACGCGGTCGATCAACACCAGCCCGCCTACGTCGCTCATGGCGTTAGTCATGGCGTAAGCCACAACTGGACTCGCGGGAGGCGTTGACCCGCCAAAGCTGCCGATGGCAGGGTTCACCCACAGAATATTGGTGTCCAGCGTGGTTGAAGATACGACAGTTGTTGGCAAAAAAACATACTCGCCGACAATAAAGTTAGGCGCCCCTAAAGTCACAGAGAAGGTCGTTGGCGGGGTGGTGTAATCTTTGCCGGAGCTGTTATCACAGGGCTCGATCTCCTCAGACCCCGGGTTAAAGACGCCATGCCCAAAGTATTTGGGCGTGGTGGCCCCGAAGGTGTTAAACAGGGCACTCCAGTTTGTATAAGCAGCCCCCGCTACTGGCGCATTTCCAATCCACCCCTCATTGAGATTGCTTGACGCCAGGAAACCCAGATAGCGCCCGATGTTTCCTGAAGCGGTTTGACCTTTCTGGGCGACGGAGAAGAGGTAAGACCAGAAAAGCGTCTTGGCCGTCCCATCCGTTGGCCGGGTGATGTCCTGCGCAAATGTGAGCACCGCGCTGTTGCCCACGATGTTGGGGCTGTTGGTGCCCGAAGGCGTTATAGTGTTGCCCGAACACAACGGTTGAGCGGGATTGACGACGAATGTAGTGATAGCGCTCCCTGACGGGTAACCCGGAAAGCTGGTTGGCAGAATGGAACTCAGAGCAGTCGTGGTGAATGGGCTTCCAGCGTTCATGTTGGTCACATCAATGTCCAATCCGATCAGATGTGTGCCCGCAGTGCCGCTGAAATAGAGAGCGCCCCATTTTTCCCCGCTGGGTGCGTTTGTGCCGGTGGTGAGGTTAAAGGCGTTGGTGCCGGTCGCGGTGGCGGCGGCGGCGTATTCGCTGAACGGCTCGTAGGTCGGCAGACAGTAGGCTGACATAGAGACGGCGCATGTGGCAATGAGGATTATCCTTTTCATAATACAATTCAGTGGAGTTGTTTGCTTCGGGGATATTCAAGGAATTCTGTGGCCAACGCAAGGGAAATCGGCGGAGAAGGGCAGAAGGGCAGGAAGCGCTTTTGGAACTTGCGGGTGGTGGCCCGGCTGCGGGGATTGATTCTCCGGCATTCCTCCAGCCAGACCTGTGCGAAACTGACCACGACCCGGCGGAACAGGCCCAGCGTAAAGGCCGCCTTGGACTTGTGGACCCGGCTGTGATCTTCACCTGGTTGGGGAGGAGGACGGACGCGCCTTTCCAGTTCACCCCCCTTAACAATCCGCCTGCTTCCGTGAGATAATAATTGGGCTCAGGCTCAGAAGCCCACCCCCCCTCTGCCACCATCGAAGGCAGCAGGGGGGTTCTTCATGTCCCAATGTCCTCAAACCTTCAAACGAAAGGAAAAAATCATATGTCCCCTCAAGCTGGGTTTATGGGCAGGCATCGCTTAAGTGATTCAATCCTTCGTGATCAATGGTAAAAGCAACCGTTTCACGTCCCCCAGCTCGGGTGATTTTTACGATAAAAATGGTGTCATAATCATTTCCCGGCCAGGAAGGAACCTGCCCCGGATTTCCGCCATGTGTCTTGAGCAGATCTTTTACAAATTCGTCGAGCAGACCATGCTCCCAATCGATGAAAATGGTGGAGTTTTGGTATTCGGGTTTCTGAAACTCCTGCTCGAGGCCTTTGATTTCCCGCCAGCCGAATTGCGTGTTAACGGGCAGACCACAGCGAATGGCGGTCGGCTCGATGGTCATGAGTGGTCGAACATAAAAGTAGCCCCCGTTCGTGTCCGCTTTTTGGGTGGGATTGGGCGCAAAGACAAATTGGGGCGGGCCATATTTTGCCAGCAAAACTTCGGGCAAGGCCAGGGCGCGATTGAGACCACGGCAGGTCAGTTGTCCAAGCCCTCCGGGCGGTTTTTCGCCATGCCGAATACAGACCAGTGTTTCGACGGTTTGCCCGGAAACCCCGGTCGACGATTCCGGGTTAGTTTGTCCGTCAACACGAAAGCAAACCGCAAATCTAACAAAAAGCAGCGTGAGCAGTATCTTCATATTTTTGATGCTATTTCTGGAAAAGGTTTCTGTCCAGCGTTCATCGCTCTTCGCCAAACAGCTCTGAAATCTTGCAATGGAATGCTTGTCATTCATTTATGTTCCTCAGTTGTGGTGCGGACTCTCGTCGGCAACAGCCACGCCAGACATTTGCCGCAATTTCAGAGGGCTTTCTCCATCTTGAAGATTTGATCCGCGATTCCGACTGACTCGGGTGTCACCGTTGGCCTTTAGCGCTCGATGACTCGATAGAACCGCAGCGGCAGGTTGGTGCTGCCGGGGTCGCACAACAGCAGTTGGCCGTTGGTGAGGCTCAGGCTGTTGGCCAGTAAGACCCAAGTCTCCAGGTTCGTGCTGGCATACAGATCGAAATTCGCCAAGTCGTTAGTCGAGAGCAGGCCGCCGTCGGCGTCGCCGGAGAGGATGATGCAGGTTCCGTCCGAGAGCAGGGAGGGCGTGCCCAAGCGCTGCGGCACGCGCACGACCAGCGTCGCGTTGCTGCTGAGCGCACTATTGCAAATGTTGGTGACCAGGACCGCATAAACGCCATTATCTCGTCGCCCGACATTGGTCAAAGTCAAAGAGACATCGGTGCAGTCAGCCAAATCGGTGCCGCCCTTGCGCCATTGATAGCTCAAGGGCTCCGTTCCGCTGGCGCTGACGGTGAAGGCGGCGGTGGTGCCAAAGTGATTCGTTTGGCTCTGGGGCTGGGTGGTGATCACGGGTGGAACCAGCACGGTCAGAATGGCGGGCGAACTGGCCAGGCTTCCGGCCGGGTTGGTGACAATAGCAGTGTAGCTGGCGGCATCGCTTTGAGCGACGTTCGTCAGGGTCAAAGTGGTTGTCATTGCGCCCGAAACGTTATTGGCGTCGGCCAGGTAATTGGTTCCGTTCTTGACCCACTGGTAGCCCAAAGGCGTCGTTCCGCTGGCGCTGACGGTGAAAGTGGCCGTCGTGCCGGCGATGTTCGTGCGGCTGGCGGGCTGGGAGGTAATCAGCGGGTCATTGACCGTCAAGGTCGCGCTGCTGCTGGTGACGGCGCCATCGACGATGTTGGTGATGACGACGCTGTAATTGCCCTGGTCGGCTTTGAGGACATTGCTGATGCTCAGCGTGGAGTTGGTGGCGCCGGAAATCTTGCCGCCGTCGGTGAGGTAATTCGTGCCATATTTGACCCACTGGTAGCTCAAGGGGCCCAACCCGCCGGCGGTGACGGAAAACGTGGCGGTCGTGCCGGCATCGCTAACGCAGCCGGCGGGCTGATTGGTAATGATTGGCACGTGGATACCAAGGAACAGGATATCGTCAATGTTCCAACCGGAGCACCATACATCGTCCGGGACTTTGTAGCCCCAGCGGACATAGACGTAGCGGTAATTGTCCACCCAGGCCGGGAAGGTGTACTGAACGTTGGTCCAATAAGCGTCATAGATGCCGGCACCATTCCCCAGGTTGGACCAAATGGTGGTCCAAGCCGAGAGATTGGTGGAGACATCAATGGAGACATTGGCAGCGAACGGTGTCGCTGGCCGGCAATTGAGCCAGCGCTCGAATTGGAGCGCCATCCTGGTGTAGCCCCTGAAATCATATGCCGAGGTGGTGAGGTAATACCAGGGGGAAGGGACATTGGTGAGGGAATAGTCGCCGTTAAGGTTTACGCCCCAGACGTTCGTGCCCGTGTAGCCGCTCGTAGGGTCGGGAAAGCCGAAGATGCCGGCGCCCCCGCCGGTCGGCTGGCCGAACTGCCATTCCCCTCCCGCCGTCGTCGTCCATTTGGGCTTGGTGTCCAAAGGCTCGGTGTAGATGGTCTGCCGCCCCACGGTTAGGGAGACGGGCAAGGAGTTGGTCTGGAGGTCGCCATCGTTGATGAAATAAATGAAACCCGTGTAGCATCCGGGGCCAAGCGAGCAGGCGACAGACGAGACGGTCGCAGTCACGGTCATGCTGCCACCCGGGGTCAGGGTCCCACCCCAGTTGATGCCCAAGCTCAGCCACGATGGCGTGCTGAGTATGTCCCAGTACACGTTATTCGCCCCCTGGTTGGTCAGCGTATAGAGCATCGTTGCTGGAGTGAAGGGACCGCCGAGCAGCCCCTGGCTGTCGAAGCCATAGCCGGGACTTACCTGCATGGGGTCTGCCCCGGGGTAATTGATGTAGGAGGCGCCGTACCCGACTTTTGAGTACCCGTATTTGATGCGCATGTAGCCATTCTCGCCCCAGTCGGTGCCCCAGGAGTTGCGCAGGAACCAAACGCCCCCAGCCTGGTTGTCGTCCCAGCCCACCAGCGCCACCATGTGATCGGTGTTGGCAGAGGAGTTGTAGTTGAAAATCCCGCCCTTGTAGGCCTGAAACGGACCGCTGGACCCGACGACGCAAACAGTGACTGGGCCATGATCCAGGATGGCTTGCTTGATGGCGGCCACCGTGGGCATGGTGTTGGAAGCGCCAAGGTAGGCCCAGGATGCGATGTGATAGACATGATTGGTAGCACTGGTGCAGGCACAGTTGGAGCAGTTCGTCGCCCCGTAGGGATAGTAGGCCTCGAGCACCGCCCCGGAGTGGCCGCACGCGCCGAGCTTGTTTTGGTGATAGCTGTGGGCCGCCCAACCGCCAGTGCAGTTCCATTGCGGATTCTCCAGGTTACAGCAGATCAGCCATTGTTCGGACAAATCCACGGCCACGCCGTCTTTAATATTGATGTTCCATTCCAGCGGCGCCACGGTAGCGAAAGCCCAGCAGCTTTCGCAGGTGCCTTGGTCCCGAATCGGCGGATAGCCGGCCTGGGTCCGCCAGTCGAAGCTGCTTGAGGACGCGGTGAATTCCGGCTGCACGGCTTCGAGAGGTCTTTCAGCCTGCCAGTCCGGCGGCTCGACGGCCCCGCACAATTGGCTAATCGGGCGCTTGGTGGCCGCGCTCTCTCCTACCTGGAAGGTCCAACCTTCTTTTCGGCCCTGCTCACGCAGGGCGGCGATGTCGGCGGCGGTCAGTTGGCCGTAGGCAGTGGACCAGCCTGCTGCCAGCATGGCGACTAAAGTCACGGCGGCTACGCACCGCCCATGACCGAGTATTCTGAAAGAGTGATCTTTCATAGGTTTGGGATTGGTGATTCGTGCCGGTGAAAGCAGGAGGGCAAGTGGGGAAAACCAATTGTCGCGTGCCCGCACACCGGACGGCTTGGTTTATCAACTCCGCCCCGGTGAACATTTTGGGCATTTCCTTGATAGCGCGGTGGGGCGTTTCGACCGTTTTCATGCCCGCGTTGAGGCGCTGGCTGAGGGACGAACGGTGCATCTGCGTCCGCGGCTGAGCCAATGTCCCCAACGCCTTCATACCAGCAAACAATTTACAGCGTGTCGTCCAGATACGCAAGCCTTAATTTTGGGCCACCGCCACCCTGCTAATTTATTAGCATCTTCCGGTTGACCGCCGCTGGACAATAGGGGGTGAGTGAAAGCCAAGAAATGATGCTAATTTATTAGCATTTTCCCGTTGACAGCCGTCCCATGAGTGCTAAAGTTTTAGCACTTTTATGATGAGCAATGAAATCCACCTCAGCCGCCGCGAACGCCAGATCATGGACGCGCTCCACCAGCGCGGGCGGGCCACCGCCGCCGAAATTCTGGCCGCCTTGCCCGATCCTCCCGGCTATTCCGCCGTCCGCGCCTTGCTGCGGATTCTGGAAGAGAAAGGACATGTCAAACATCGCCGCGAAGGCGCCCGTTACGTTTATCTGCCGCGCGCCTCGCGGGAAACCGCCCGGCGCTCCGCCTTGAGGCGCGTCGTCGCCACATTCTTTCAGGGATCGGTCGCGCAGGCCGTCGCGGCTCTGCTCGAAACTGCCGACACCCGGCTATCCGATTCCGAACTGCACGACTTGCAGCAAACCATCGAACAAACCCGAAAGGAAGGCCGCTAACATGAATCCATTGATCCAAACTATCTCGAATTGCCTGCAGCACGCCGCGTTCACCGCGCCGTTCTTTGATGCCTGGCTCAAGAGCCTGGCCGTGCTGGCCGTGGCAACCGGCCTGTGCTTGCTCTTGCCGCGTGCCGCCGCGGCAACCCGCCACTGGCTCTGGTTTCTGGCGGTGGCCAGCTTGCCTTGTTTGCTGCTGCTCTCCTGCCTGCCGCACGCCTGGCACAGAGCGCTTTGGCCGGTCTCCACCGGCATCAATTCCGGCAACCAGTTCTCGCTCACGCTCAACCTGGTGCCCGCGGGCGGAGCCGGGGATTCCGTCACCCCCGTTTCGACTGCGGGGGCCGTGGCCGCCACGGTCAGCCAGGGCGCCGGGAGCAGCCCGCCCATCGCCGCCCGGTTCAGCGCCACTTGGCTGGTCGTTGCGTTGGTGATCTGGTTCTGCGGAGCCTTGCTGGGCTTGATTTCCGTGCTGCTAAGCCATGTCCGGTTGATGAGGCTGGCTCGGCAGGGGTTTCCGCTGCGAACCTCCGACTGGGCGCTCCTTTTACGGCAGGCCAGCGACACCCTGCGCCTGCGGCGGCCCGTCCGTCTATGGCAGTCGCTTGATGACGTGATGCCGCTGACGTGGGGTTGGTGGCGGCCGGTTGTCCTGCTGCCGGCCCAAGCCGCGCACTGGCCGGCGCAGCGGCGCCGCATCGTGCTGTTGCACGAACTCGCTCACGTGAAGCGGTGGGATTGCCTGACCCAGACCATCGCGCGGATTGTTCGCGCCCTTTACTGGATCAATCCCCTGGTCTGGCTCGCCACCCGGCGAATGTGCCTCGAACGCGAGCGGGCTTGCGACGATCTGGTCCTGAACGGCGGCTGCAAGGCGTCCGATTAC
>Ga0187872_10002603_pt1 | contig 15667 bp, 20 predicted proteins | sample June2016WEW_16_4_FD_132973 | JGI IMG/M metagenome (GOLD analysis project Ga0187872, IMG submission 132973) | Peatland microbial communities from SPRUCE experiment site at the Marcell Experimental Forest, Minnesota, USA - June2016WEW_16_40 | ecosystem: Environmental > Terrestrial > Soil >...
ATATGCGGCGTTGCTATCAATCCAGAGTTCGCAGTTCGAATTATGTCGTAATTTAATTCCCTCGAATTCGGGGGAATTAGAAGCAGGGGTGAATAGCCCCTGCCTCATTAAGGGGAAAGCATGTCTGACGATATGGTTAAATATGACGATCGATATGTTCCTAAGCAAGGCTTTCGTGCCTACATCTATGGCTATGATAATAAGCAATTATTAGTTAATTCGTGGGAAGAATACCAAAAGGAAATTAGTTCAGGTCTTTGGTATCCTAAAATTTCAGATGTTCCTCAAAAGGAAAAACTGGAAAAGAAAGGGACTAAATAATGTCTACAATGACAGTCCAAGAATTCTGCTTCCAAAGTTACCGTTTAATAAACGCATCAAATCCGACTGTGCCTTTGCATGGCGATGACCAAAATTTGATGATAACTGTGCTTAACCAATTACTTAACAACTATGCCTCTAGCGGTCTCATGCTCACAATAGCGCAAACAGCAACTTTTCCACTATCTACGGGCCAAGCAATCGTCACCTGCGGGCCTTCAACAGTGCTGCCTGTGCCTAATATAACGTTAGGTAGGATGGCAAATTTGGACAGCGCATGGTTGCTTCTTGAAGGCGTTACTTATCCTTTGATAGATGAATCACGTGATAACTACTTAGCCGCCTGGAAGTATGACCCATTACAGGGCCTTCCACGATTTATCATCACTTTTCAAAATGTGGATACAACTGATTTAAGACTTTATCCTGCGCCTAGCCAGCCTTTTCAGTTTTTTGTTAGAGGCAAATTCCAGTTAGGAAATGTCGCATCATCTGACATGTTATTAACATTGCCTGATTATTATATTTTGTATTTTATGTTTGCGGTAGCCAAGAAAACTGCATTATTTAAAGGTAGAGCTGCAGCATGGACTGAAGCGCTAGAAGCTGAATATCGTGAAATGAAAGATAATATGGAAGCCGCATCAGAAGTGAATTTAAGTATCACCGGCGATAGGGCTAGTTTACTCAACGGAAGCTGGCGTGTCATGGCTGGGATCTAATGAATGAAGCTTGAAGCGTTATAAAGCGACAGGAATATAATGGCAATAGAAAATCTTCCAATTTTTTCTTACTATAATAAACAGCGGTTTACAGAATTCGGCTGCGCTGATTTAGCTAATTGGTATGGCATACAAGTTCCAGATACTAAAAAAGGGCAGGCGCTTTACCCAGCTATGGGGCGTAAACATATTGAATATTTTGGCCAAAATGTTTTGGTTTTTAATGAAGAGCCATCGCAAATTTTTAAATCTATCGATTTTGTTTATATAATCGTAGGAACGCAAGTAATTCAAATAGACCAATATTATAATCAAATTATTTTAGGTAATGTACCTTTTCAGAGCCAAAATTGGTTTGCTTTTTTACCCGTCGGCACAACTGTTTATTGTTTAATTACTGCTCAAACATCTATGTATTTAATAACAGAAACTACCAATAATGGCTCTGTTAGCACTACCATGGCGCTTGTAACAGATACTAATGCCCCTCAAAATCCATTATTTGTTGCAGCTTATGGAAACAGGTTTGTCGTAAGTAATGAAAGTACCCCTGATTTTTATCTATCAAATAATAATGTGGCTGGAATAACACCTTCTACTTTATTTAGCATAGGCAGCCCTCCGGCTCCATTAATCAATCGGGCAACAGGCATTATTCGTCAAATGGGCGTACTGCATAACCAGCTTTATATTTTTAATGATTTTACTACTGATATTTGGTCAAATATTCCAAGCGTATTAACTGTTGGCTCGACTTCAACTGCATTCCCCTGGAAATTAAATAGTTCATATAACTGGGATTATGGAATGGCCGACCCATTTTCACTTGATATTGATTTTGGTCGTATGGTTTGGCTTGCTAAAAACACCTCTGGCCTTGTAACTTTTATGAGCTCGAATGGTCAGCAACCTGAGGATATTTCCACGCAGGCAATCAATGTTTTATTGCAAAACTCTACCTCTGTTGAATATGAAAGCGCATTTATCTTATCTGACTCAAATGGTTTTTTATATCAGTATGAAAACACTATATTTTACAGAGTTTCTGCTGGACCTTTTATCGGTTATGGTGTTTTAGATGTAGACCCAAATTATAGACCTCCAGGCCAACTCGTCGATACTAGCGCAAATGCATTAGAATATAACTTTTCTACTAAAACTTGGGCTAGAGTGATAGAGCTCAATGGCGAAAGAAATCGTATAGAAAAACATACCTTTTTTAATAATACTCATCTTGTGACCGTCCAAGGCGATGGCGCTCTCTATGAGATGGCAGGTAATATCTATTACAATGAAAACAGGACATTAGCTACGGCTACTATACCTCAACCGGCTCCTAGCGATCCCAATGCATTCTCAAAATATCCGATGCGTTATGAGCTTGTTACACCTCAAATATACGAACAAGACTATTCAGAATTCCTAACTGATTATATTGAGATAGATTTCGTATTTGGGTTTAAAGATTTCTATAATTTCCAAGCGCCATTTGCTAATGCAACATTTATTATCACTGAAGATGCGGCCCCTAATGGCGACCCAATTTTCGTTATCACTGAAGACGCATCTCCCCTAAATACACCTGTATTTTTAATCCTTGAAGAAGGCAATACGCCAGGCTTTGATGACAATATTTATTTTGGATTATTCAAGCCTAATATCGGCTTATATTATAGTGATGATGGCGGCATGACCTATACTTATGCTGATAATCGTGAATTCTCTCAGCTTGGTCAATATCGCTGGAGAATGCGTTGGTATGAACTTGGCCCATCTAGAAATAGAACTTACAGATTAGTATGCGTTAGCTCAGCACCTATTGTTATTCTAGGCGCCGTAATGGATAAAAGGCGCTCAAGTGGGGGAGCAAATTGAGCTTAGTATTTTTAGATAGAATAGACGGTGTTCCATTAGAAGATGATGATTTTTCATTTTCTTTTAATTCTTGGGTATCTAACATGGTAGATACCGTCAATGAAGATTTTGTTACAGTAGAAAATGCTTTTAATATGCTAACTGTTCCATCATTTACGCAAGCTGAATTAGTAGCTATGCTAGCAGCGGGAAGCTTGGTTAATGGGCAGTTATTTTACGCTACAACCACAAATGTTTTTGTTGGTGTGGCAAATAATGCGTTAGTACAATTTACAACGGCGGCTTATCCTTAGGAGGATGTGTGGATCCAATTACTATGTCTCTTCTTGCGACAGCCGGCTCTGGATTGATTACAAAACTGATGAATCCAGGCAACGCTTATAAAAAAGCTGGTCAAGAAGCTGAGCGCTATTTTCAGCAAGGTCAAAACTATTTGCAGCCATATCATCAGCAAGGGCAGCAAGCCTATGGCAATGTCCAAGGCGCAATGCAAAATTTGCTTAACCCTGAAAATTTATATGGTCGTTTTGCTCAATCCTACGAAACAAGTCCGAATGCTCAATATGCTCAAGCAGATGCAGCCCAGCATGGTTTAGACGCTGCAAGCTCTATGGGCCTATTTGGCTCTAGCCCTGCAATGCGCGGCATTCAAGCTGAAACATCACGAATCGGCGCTGCAGACCGTGAAAATTATATCCAAAACCTAATTAATCAATATCTGCATGGTGCTACATTATCTCAAAATATTTATGGTCAAGGTGCTAATGCAGCCGGCCAATTAAGTCAAAATGCTAATAACATGGGCCAAATGGCTGGACAATCCGCCTATGGACAAAGTTCGGCTGGGCCATCTATGTTTGCAAATCTATTGAGAACGGCTGGAAAGGGCATTGCTGACTATAATGCGATGAAAGGCTGGAATACCTATGGCGGTCAATCACAGACGCCTGGAGCAACACCTCCTATTATGCCAGGCCGTAGTCCAATGTTTGGAGGGAATTATTGATGGCTTGGTTACCTCTGCCAGAACCACTGGGCGAATCAATAGGACGAGGCGAAAATATCATGGAAGGCCTGTTGCGTTCTAAAGCTGGACAAGCTCAGCTTGCGCAACAGCAAGCCCAGGCTGCTCAAGAATGGCAAAAGCACCTACATGATTATGCATTACAACAGCAACAAGAACAGCGGTTAGCAGAAATTCATCCGCATTTGATATCGAATTATCAACGAATGGCTGAACAGCATCCTTTAGAACTTCAAAATTTGATGTCACAAATTTCTCAACGTAGAGTGGAAATCCAAAAGACGCAACATGAGATGAATCCAGTGGCTCAAGCTAGAGCAAAACTAGAAATAGTAAGAGCATTTACTCAAGGGCAAAATATTCCTCAACCTGGCCAAGGAATGCCCCAACCTGGCCAAGGAATGCCCCAACCTGGTCAAACAGCGCCTCAAGGGCAAGAACAGCCTGTAAACAATGAAGCTCTAGGTGAGTTTATAAAAGCACTGACAGGCGGCTATAATCCTATCGCGGAAACAAGAGAGCAAAAAGGCGCTAGAGAACTAAGAGAGCACATAGCAAAAAAAGAAGCCGAAGCTGATATTGAGAAAACGACATTATCGCCTTCTACGGTTAGTAAATTGCAGGAAGAAACTGCATCATTACAAAAAGTTATTCCAGAGATGGACATGCTTATTAATATGACTCCGCAAACATATACTTTGTTTGGGACAACTGCTGATGAGGCTTATGACGCGTTAACCTTTACTGTAGCGGACGCTTTAGTTAAAGCAAGAGATCTTCCTCAAACTCAAGCTAGTATTGATAAAATGCACCATACTTTAAAAATTGGCCGAACAGAGCTTCGGTCAAATTATAAAAAAAGAATGAAAGGTGTAAGAGAAGAACTTCAAGAAAGAGAAGATTATAATTTAAATCTTTTAGAAAACAAAAAAATTCGTTCACGAAAATTAAGAGGAAGAACAAAAGAGGGTGAAGAGGTTTCGGTATATCCTAGGGATAAAGAAGCCTTTATTAAATTGGAAGGCACCATATTATGACCAAGACATGGGTAAATCCTAATAAAGAAAAAATTTGGAAAAACAATGAGAAACCATCTAATAAAAATGTTGGTTGGCTAGGAATTAGAAACGATATTTATCAGTCGGGTCAAGAATTTTTGCCTGAATTTGTAGAAGCTTTAAGTCACCTGCCCGGGGAAGCATCTGGAGCCGTAAAAAATTATGAAAGAATACCAAGAAATTTATTAATTGGTTTAGGAAAAGGCACTCATGGATTAGCGAGTACGCCTGGCAATATTAGAGATTATCTAGTACAAAAGGAAATTGTTTCACAGCAAGCTCCTAGTTTTAGGCTACCAGAGTCAATAATGTCACAAAATCCTGACTTTGCAAGATTAGTGGGGCTTGAGGGTGAAATGCCCGGTGATGCCTTAATCCAAGGTTTAGCCTCTGCAGCACCTTATATTGCAGGGGGAGAATTAGGGGCGCTTGGTCGGGTATCACGTTTAGGAGCAAGAAGTGGAACTCAAGCGCTACATGCGATTGGACAAAATGAAGATCCAATTAAAGCAGCGTTATCTGTCCCTGCCATAGAGCTCCCAATTACGGGTGCCATGGCTGCTAGACAATTGGCACCAACAAGAATGTTTAGAGGTAATTTGTCACCCGAAGAAATACAAACTAATTTACGAGCGACCGAAGGGACCGAAACAGGTTTAGGAGATATAGTTGGATCTCCTAGTTTGAAACAATTGTTTGAAAATATGACCACGAAATATCCATTAAGTGGTGCTGATGAATTATTGGCTAGGCAAGCTCAGCAAGTTGAAAACCGAGCTCAAGGTTTACTTGATGAAACTGGACAAGGATTAGCACCTGGTGAACGAAATGCTCAAGTAAAAAACATTTTAGAAGAAGCTTTCGAAAACCAAAGAAATATAAAAAACGATTTATATCGCCCTGTTGATGAATTGGCTATTCAAGAAGGTTTTTCACCTATTATGACGTCCTTTACTGAAAGGGCGCAAGAACAAATGCAGAATATTGCTGATAGTCCTTTTTTAAAATATGACACAAAATTCAGGAATAATTTTGAAAAATTAGCTGGTCTTTCCCAGGCCGCTGGCGAACGGCCTTCAATATTAGATGTCAATGTTGTTTCTAATGCGTTACATGATGAAGGAACGCAACTGCTAAATAAAGCGACTACGGCGCATGACAGGGCGCTTGGAAGGCTTTATCTAGATTTAGCTAGCAGAGCGAATGCCGATTTAAGAAATAGCCTGCTCGAATATGGATCTCCAGAATTGCAGAATATGTTTAATACAGCGACGAAAAATTATGCAGAGAATTTTTCTCAATTTTTAGATAATGATGTTTATAAACTTACACAACCCGCAATAGAAAATGAAACGATTATAAATGATATTATAAAACCAGGAAAAAAAGGCGATAAATTCTCAAGAATTGAAAAGATTCAAAATGTTTTGCCGCCTGAACAACGCAATATTTTAGGGAATGCTTGGTTACGTAATGCTATTGATAAAGAAGGCACATTAAATCCAAAGCAATTTGCACGCGCTATAAACGATTTGGGTCCAAGACAATTTGAAGCTTTATTCCCAGATCCAGTTTTTAGACAGCAATTGCTAGATTATGGTCGATTACGTGGAATGAATGAACATGCTTTGAGCAGAATGGCAAATCCTAAAACAGGCGCGACATTGGGAGCTCCAGGAATGTTACTTGCACAAGGAGCCGCTGTGGCAGGTGCAGCCAGTCATGGCAATTTACCAATGGCCGCAGCCTACGCGTTAGGACCTCAAATCGGCTCTAGATATTTAAATCATCTTTTAACAAATCCTGCAACACGGAAAAATTTTGTTGAAAAAATGTTAAATAATCAGCCTCTTCCACCTGCAAAAACACCAGATAATATCATGAGAGGATTGTTAGCGGCTAACGCAGGAAAGGAGCCATTTATGGAAACTGAGAATTTTGATGTGTATTAATGAGCCTTATTAGTATTTATTTTTGACATTAAATAACCTGGGATAAGCAAAATATAAATAAGAGACCATCCTATAAAGTTCAAAATATATGAACGAAATATGATGGCAAAAAGAATGAGAAGCGAATAGAGTATATACATGTTAGAGTTCTCTCTTACTAATTAAAGTTAAATTGTAAATTAGTTGAACGGAAAAATGCAAGGAAAAGTTGAGCGATGACTTTAAATACGAATTTTGTTAGAGGATCGAACCCCGTTTGGTACTTCGTTAATCTCGTTGGCCTCCCATTTGATGATACATATTGGATGTGGACACTAACTAACACTATTCCTTATATTCCTCAGGCTGTTTATACAGATATCAATGGTTTGATACCATATGGCGAACCAGTGCAATTCTTGGCTAACGGCACGCTCCCTGTTAACTTATTTTTCGATGATACCTTAGTTTACCGATTAGAATTTCGCCAGCATGTAGGGCTCGGGCCGCCTACACAGGCCGACCCTTTAATTTATCTTGTAGAAAACTATATTCCTAATGGCACAGGATTTGTCCCGAGCGAAGCTGAAGGCGCTGTCACAGAGAATCAAATCAGCAACCCTCAGTTTTCTATTGTTAATTGGACGACACCGAATTTAATAATAAGCGGCCTTGCAGGCGCTACGACAATTAATATCGCACCTGATTGGTATTTGGATTTAAATGGCGCGGGATCTGTGACTTTAACGCAGGTTCCTTTGGTTACGACTGCTCCAACCCCTACAAGCCCTACAAATGCGCCTTATGCGCTTTTGCTTAATATTTCGGGACCTTGGAACACACAGCCTGTTTTAAGGCAGCGTTTCTATGAAAATGGTCAAAACTGGCAGAATAAATATGTTTCAACCTCTATAACCGGTCTTATATTAGGCCCACAGCAACCTATTGCAGCTACTTTAGTTGCTTCTAATGGCCAACCGATGGGCATATTATTCAACGGATTGCTGACAAATGCATTTACAGAGCTGACGGGTTTTGCATTAATTACGCCATTTACTAACCCGAATATCCCACCTGCAGCTTATATCGATTATAAAATTGCACTACCCGATACTGCCGATTTATATCTAACGAGCATCCAGGTAGCTATAGGAAATGAGCCACAAGCGTATGCGTATGAGCAAGATACGATAAATAGACAGCTCGATCATTTGTTTCATTATTATGCTCCTCAATTAGCTACAAAACCTATTCCAAGCTATTTAGTGGGATGGGATTTTGCTTTAAACCCAGCGCAATTTGGCTCAACTGTACCAGCTTTTTCAACAGGCGCTAATAAATCTAATTACGTTTGGGACCAAACGATTGTATTCCAAAATACAAATAGTGGACTTAATTACATAAGGACCGCTGATGGCTCGTTAAAAATAAATGCAAGCGTAGGCGGAACATCAGGCGCTATAATTCAATATTTGAGCGGGGATGAAGTTGTTAATCTTCTTGAAAACCCTTTGTGTGTTTATCTACAAATATCCTCAACTGCCATTATTCCTGTAACGGTAAGTTTATGGTATACGTCAGGCACAGGCTTGCCATCTATGGGTTCAAATCTTTCTATCGTTGCTACCTTGAACGCTGATGGTAGCGTTTTAACAACTAATGCTCCAACGGCTGGTACATGGACACAAATACCTCATGGTCTGTTAGGTTTGCAGCAAGTTAAAACATCAGGCGCAGCAAGTACATACGACGAATTCTTTTTAAACAACTGGCAGGCTGTTACAAGCACGATATCGACCGCTACTTATTTTGCGATTGTTGTAAGCTTTGGTGCATTGCCTACAAATACTGATAACATCACATTTAATGCTGTTAGTCTTCAGGCGGGTTTTGTCCCCACTAGACCAGCCCCTGAAAGCTATCAGCAGGTTTTAACCGATTGCCAGCAATACTATGAAACGAGCTATCCAATTGGTGGCGCAACTAATGCTGTTGCAACTATAACAAAATTAAATCAGCAAGTCGGCGCATGCGGATTGAGTGTGAGTGATGGAAATTCAGTATTTATTGCAAGTGCTTTCACTCTCAACTACAGAACCCTTAAAAATATTGCTACGCCCGTTGTAAAAGTATATTCACCGTCTACATCGGGCGCGGGTGGCGCAGGAAAAGTCGATGCTTATTGCAAAGCATTGCCTAACGCTATAGTAGGGCCAACTGCTACAGTATTAGCAACATATTGGAATGCAAATATCAGTAATGTTGGTGCAAGCTTTACGCCCAATGAAACGGGGTTTACTGGTGGAACGTATCAATCAGGTGGAACCAATGGTGGGGCTGGACATGTGACATATCATTACGTCGTTGATGCTCGGCTTGGTTATTAATAGAAATTAGGAGTTAGAATCATGGCTATTCTTTATAACAGTAATTACGATTTGACCTGTCCTTGGTCAGATATTTGCATACAGGTTGCTTTAGCAGCTAATGCAGAATTGACATTTACCATACCAGGGGCTTCTACAGTTCAATATAGCGCGCGTTTTACCTATACAGCTACGTCTAATGTTTTTGTAGCAAGAAACGCCGTACCGGTTATCCCAGGTGGCGGAACAGTAGGCACGCAAATATATAGTGAATTTAGACCTGGTTGTGACCGTACACAGCGTTACTTTAATGGCGGAGATGTGGTACATTTTATAACACCCGATGTCACTGCGTATGTTGGTATGCGCCTCATGCAATTGACTTAAGCTCAGGGAAAAGCAATGACTATTATTTTTACACGTAAGTTTAGCCAGTTTGTACCGCAGCCTGTTCAATCTGTTGTTGGGTTAACAGGTGGGGCTAATTCCATTGGTCCTGGAGGCGGTGGCGGCGCAGGCGTAACCACTACAATTACCCAGGCTAATGGTTTTGTGCCTGGTCAATGGCTACGTGTAGATGACACAGGAACGTACCAACTTGCAGAGGCGAATGACGCGCAAGACGGTGAAGCTGTAGGTGTTGTTATTGCTGCAACGCCAACAGAATTTACGCTACAACAAGCAGGGTATATAACGCCTGGTCAAAACGTATTTAATGCTTACTTACCTCTTGGTATTGGACAAGTTTACTTTCTTAACCCGGCCGTACCTGGGGGCATGATAGCTCAAGACGCGACCCAAAACGGTCAGATCACACGTCCGCTTTTCCTGCCTGATACTACTGGGGGCGGTTGGGTTTTACCCTACAGACCTTTAATTGTAGGTGGAGAAGCACCAGTCGGTCCTAATACAGATGCTAATTTCGTAACGATAACACAAGCAGGAAATACATTTGTTGTTGGAGATTGGATTCGAGTAAATACGGATGATGCTACTGGACCAGTATCTTATACCTTAGCTGAAGCAACGACTTTAGCAAATGCTCAATGCGTAGGCGTAGTCGTAGAAATTTTAGTTGCTGGAAGTCAATTTGTCCTGCAATTTTCAGGATATAATACAGGTTCAGTAACGCAAGACGATCAATTTGCACCAATTGTTTCATCGAATGTTTATTATTTATCGGGAACAAGAGCTGGCTACATAACAAGTATCGATCCAGGTTTAACAGGCTTAATAAGCAAACCATTATATATCTCTGAACAAACAACAATGTTTCCCCAAGGTTTAGATAATGGTTATATTTTGCCTCAAAGACCATTACCAGAATCATTCCCAAATCCAAATGTGGTTCTTATTACTCAGCCTGGACATGGATTAACCGCAGGTCAAATAGTTCGACTAAATGGAAGCATTGATTACGTACCTGCGCAAGCGGATACATTAGCCCATTCGCAAGCAGTGGGCGTTGTCATTGATGTAATTCCAGGAACGCCAAGCAATCAATTTGTATTACAAACTGAAGGTTATTATACCAATTCGCCGGGTGCAAATACTGGGCCATTTAGTGTTGATGACGGCGGAAACCCTCTTGTAGCATCGACGGTTTACTATTTATCAACGACAGTTGCAGGGGCTTTAAATGCAACAAATCCCTTATTAAATGGATTGCCAAGCAAACCGATTTACATATCAGAGCAAATATGGAATACAACTGGAACTAATGCTGGATATATTGAGCCACAAAGACCTATTCAAATACCAACCGGTACAATAGGAACAGTCTTAACTTCAAAAGGTGTCGGTAATGCTCAAACATTTAGTGCATATCCATTTCCTTATTATGGATATGGACAAAAATTTTATTATGCTTGCACCGATATAGGTCACACTCAAGGAAATTCAGCGACATTGGGAACGTATTCCTATACCGCTGGAAATATGAATTTAATGGCATTTTTTTGTCATAATACGGCAATGGTATCCGAAGTTGGTTTTTATTTAGTAACAGGTGTTGATGCAAGTAGCGTTTGTTTTGGAATTTTATCTATTAATACAAATATATATATTCCTTTATCTTTGACAGGAAATATTGCCACACCTTCAGCACTAAGTGAAACATTTGTAAAATATGTATATCCTACTCAATTTCAATTGGTAGGCGGACAAGTTTATTATGTATGTTTTCAAGGCACATCAAGTTCATTGCAAATATCAGGTGTACCCCAAGGGCAAGATTTACAAACAGGGTTTGCATCAGGAAACGATTTTTTCCCAGCATTTAATCCATCATTAGTCAATTTACACACTATTGGTGCTTTCGCTCCATATGCTTACGATCCAACATTTACAGCATTTCCAGTGACGGGCGGCATTAGTGTTTCTGATCCCGCCGGCGTTCCATTATTTTATTTGTCATTAGGATAGAAATTAATTATGGCATATTCAGCACGGTCAATGAGCACAGACAGCTTAACAAAGCTGGTATTTCAGCTTGCTCATGGTTTTACTGTCGGCCAAATAGTGGTATCAAATGGAACAGAATTAGTTCTAAGTAAAGCCGATAATTTAGCAGATTGCCAAGGTTCTATGATGGTTTCCATCGTTGTTGACGTAAATAGTTTTTATGTAACACAAACTGGCTGGGTATCGGGAATACCAATAACATATATTCCAGGAACTCAGTATTATGTTTCACCTTCAAGCGCTGGAAATTTAACATCAACAATGCCGTCAAGCTCAGGAAATATAATTTTAGCCTGTTTTGTGGCAGATACAACGACGTCCGGTTATTTCTACACAAGTTCTGGATTCGAAATAGAATCAGGACCATTATTTAATTGGACAACAGCCACATCTAATACGAACATGGGTGTTAATCAAGGTTATTTCACATTCAGCGTAATTACATTACATATGACATTGCCGACAGTTGCTAATATAGGGGATGTTATTAGAATATCCAATTTAAAAGGTAATTTTTCAGTTCTTACAAATTTAGGCCAAACTATTAATTTTGGTAATGACATAGTTTCAACTGGAATAACATCAAATTCAGTTGGCGATACATTGGAATTGATTTGTTATTTAGCAACGCCTGTTCCATTGTTTCAAGTATTAAGTTGCATGGGGAATTTAACCTATGTTTAAGAATATAAATATAACTCTAAGGAGTATTTAAATTGACGACCTATAATAACTCGGTAAATGCCCCATTCCCTCTATATTCAGCCGCTACAACAGGACCTGCTGCTCACGGGATTATTATTGGGGAAGGAACAAGCGCTGTAACATCAACGGTTTTGTCTGCGGGTCAAATTTTAATTGGAACTACAGCTAGTGACCCGGCTGCAGCAAGTATAACAGGCTCAGGCGGCGTTACTGTGACATCAACCACAGGTGCTATCGCGATATCTGGTAGTGGCGCAGGTATAACTTGGGTTGCGCAGTCAACAGGCACGGTAACAGCCGCTGTAGGCAGCGCATATATAATCACCGATGCATCAGCGGTTACCGTAACTTTACCTACCGTCGCCGCTGTCGGAAGCGTTATTGGCATTGTTTGAAATGGCGCAGGCGGTTGGACATTAGCTCAGGCGGTAGGCGGCAATACAAGATTTGGAAATGTGAATTCCACGACTAGTATAGCAAGCACAAATCAATACGACACTATTTTTATCGTTTGTGTTATAGCAAACACAACATGGGTGGTTTATAGTTCTGTCGGCAATTTGGCCTATAGTTAATAGGAGTATTTTATTTTGGCTACAAATAATTCAACAAATACACCCGAACTTACTGCCAATGGTCAATTAATAATTGGTAATGCGGGTAATAATCCGTCGGCGGCAACATTAACCGCTAGTACAAATATGGTTATTACTAATGCGGCTGGCGCTATAACAATAGCTACAAAAAACTTAGCACCTCAAATTTGGGGTTACACATGGGTATGGGGACGATAAATTATGGCAGCTCCTAATCTACTTTCACTTACAACGGTAACGCCGTCATCAATACAAAGTGCACCTGTAAATACAAATGCTACACAATTGGTAACTAATGCTGCTGCTAGCGCAACAACATGCATTGTTTATTCATTATTTATTGCAAATACCAATACCACTACCGCTTATTCTGTAACAGTTAATTATTACAGTGCGGCTACATTGGGGGGTACGGCTTATGCTATTGCATCTACTGTCAGCGTGCCTCCAAATGCAACAATTGTAATTATAAATAGAGACGATCCAGTTTATATGCTTGAAAATACAAGCCTTGGATTTACTTGTAGCACGGGAAGCGAATTAGTAGCCAACTGCTTTTGGGATGTGGTTTCATGAGAAATAACGCTGGTTTTATTGGTGCGATATGCCAGCCTTATACGCTTTATGCAACAGGTGGAACGATAACCACGTCAACTGTTTCAGGCATAACTTGGAGAATTCATACATTTACTACTTCAGGAACATTTACTTATGTTCCACAAGGTCCGTATGGAATAGCTAGCCTAGATGATTATGCTGATGCGCAATGGGGAGCTGATAGCGGTGGAAGCTCAAGCAATATGCCGGTTAATATTACCATGATTGTCCTGGGAGGTGGTGGCGGCGGTGGCGGCTCATCTGCTGCAACTGCGAGTGGTGGCGGCGGTGGTTCAGGTGGGCTTTTAGGGGGTCCATACAATGGCTTAACTGGAGCATTTGTATTAGGACCAAATAGGACCTATACGATTATTATTGGTGCTGGCGGCGGAGGTGGCGCAAATACTGGAGCAGCCGGAGCTATAGGAAATAATAGTAGCGTTGGTGCCTTTACAGCCTATGGTGGTGGTGGCGGAAATGCCTATGGAACCGGTGCAACTCCACTAGCAAGTGGAGGTGGAGGCGCCAATCTTGCCAATAATGTTACCGCGATATATTCAAATCAAGGCGGCTTTGGTGGACCAGCCTCATCAACTGGCGGCGGTGGCGGGGGCGGAACAAGCGGAAATTATGGTTCGGCCTCAACAACAGTCAGCGGTGCAAATGGCGGTGTTGGCGCAGTTGGGCCAGGCGTATTGAACGGCACAACCTATGGTGGTGGTGGTGGGGGAGGCGCTTACGTTGCAGGAACACCGGGCAGCGGGGCAAGCAGTAACGGCGGCGCTGGTGGCGCTACAGGCGCAGCGGGAAATGCAGGGGTTGTAAACACAGGTGGCGGCGGTGGCGGTGCAGGTGGCGCGGTTGCATCGGCTCATGCGGGCGCAGCAGGCGGCTCAGGAATAGTCATAATTGCTTACCCAATATCATATCCTTCATAAGGTGGTTTATGTCGCATTTTGCTGAAATCGATGAAAATGGCATTGTTAAAAGAGTTATTGTTGCTGAGCAAGATTTTATCGACGCTGAGCACGAAGGCTTAGGCCCTAAAGAAAATTGGATTCAAACGTCGTATAATCATAATATAAGACGTACGTACGCTGGCATTGGTTGGAAATATCATAAAGATGAAAGCTTAAAAGATGGTGGTATCTTTCTTCATCCGCATGAGATTGGAAAAGAAGATGAAATAGTTGCTCAATGGAAAGCTCAAGGGGAAACAAATGCCGTTGATTAAAAGCCCAAGCAAAAAGGCTAGAGAAAAGAATATAGAGATAGAAATTGCCGCTGGAAAAAAACCTAGGCAAGCAGTAGCAATTGGATATTCTGTTCAAAAAGAAGCTAAAAAGAGTTCTAAATCTAAATAAGGATATTATTATGAAACGTGAAACGATGAAAGAAGAGCATAAACGCGAACATAAAAAAGAAATGAAAAAAGAGCATAAAAAAGAAATGCCAAAAGATGAAAAATCTAAAAAGAAGGACTGCATGTAATGGCAGAAAAATGGATTTCTGGTGCAATTAAAAAACCTGGTGCATTGCATAAAGCATTAAAAGTTCCTGAAGGGAAAAAATTCCCGAAAAGAAACTTGTAAAAGCTGAGAAAGCCCCAGGGAAATTGGGTAAAGAGGCTCGATTAGCTGAAACTTTAAAGGGTTTCAAAAAGAAATAGGAGCATTTATGGCTATAGGAAAAGATAGTAAATTTTACTATCCCCCAAATAAACCGAAAGAAGAAAAGATAACTTTTCAAAATGAACGTCATACCGATCGTGAAAATAAAATACGAACGAATTATGATAATGATATTGATGTTGCGGAACGTTCGAGAAATAATCAATACCTAGATACATCTCCTAAACTTGAAAAAGAAGGATTTCTAGGCATGGATGATCTTGATAGATTACGTCGAAGAAAGATTTCGAAAATCTTTTAAACTTAGGAGAATTGGAAAATGAGTATAACAAATCTAAGCACCGATTGGGGCACTTACCCACGTATCGTTCGTATCAC
>Ga0187872_10002605_pt1 | contig 15661 bp, 13 predicted proteins | sample June2016WEW_16_4_FD_132973 | JGI IMG/M metagenome (GOLD analysis project Ga0187872, IMG submission 132973) | Peatland microbial communities from SPRUCE experiment site at the Marcell Experimental Forest, Minnesota, USA - June2016WEW_16_40 | ecosystem: Environmental > Terrestrial > Soil >...
AACCGCAACGCCCTTTGAGGTCTTCGGTGCAGGCGCAACCGCCGCAACGAAGGATCCTCCCGCGCAGGCTGCCTGGTTCGACGGCAAGGCGTTCGCCGCCTACCTGACGGCGCGCAAGATTCCCGGCGTCGCATTCTCCGCGACAACCTTCCCCGTCGCCGACGACGCGAACCACTACCCGTACCACGGGCAGACCATCGAGGGAGTGCGCGTCACCGTCACCGACCGCACCGCGCTCGACTCGCCGGAGCTGGGCATCGAGATTCTCTCCGCACTGCACCATCTCTATCCCACGCAGTTCAAGCTGGAGAAGGCCGCGCCGCTGGTGGCGAATGCGGAAACGATGGCGGCGCTCGAGCGCGGCGACGATCCGCGAACGATTGCCGCCGGCTGGGCCTCCGCGCTGGCCGATTTCAAAGCGCGCCGGGCGAAGTATCTGATCTACCCCTGACGCCGTGAAGGTATCTTTGGGGCTACTCTGTCACGACCTATTCACACGCCGGTTTCACATCTGAGTCACAATAGAGGTTGTCGCTTTTTCCGTCGAGGAGTCTTCAATCATGCCGCGCATCAACTTTCATCTGCAACTGGCCGAGCTGAAGGACAAGCTGCTGGCGATGGCGGCCTTGTCGCAGCAGGCGCTGGAGTTCTCCGTGGAGGGCTACCTGGAGCGCGACATGGCGCTGTGCGAGCATGTGCTGGAGATCGAAGAGGCGATCAACACAGCCGAAACCGTGGTCGACGAGATGGCATACGAACTGCTGGCCAAGGAGCAGCCCATGGCCATCGACCTGCGCTTCATCCTGTCGGTGATCAAGATCAATGGCGACCTGGAGCGGATCGGCGACCAGGCGGCGAACATTGCGGAGCGCGCGCTGGCGTTGAAAGACGAGCCGGTGTTCCAGCTTCCGGTCGACATCCAGGAGATGGGCGAGCGGACCGGGGTGATGATCCGCACCTCGATCCAGGCGCTGCTGGAAGCGGACGCGCGCATGGCCGACAGCGTGCTCTCGATGGACGACGCGGTGGACGAGGCCAACAAGGCGGTGCAGGCCGAGCTGATGGAGGTGATGCAGCAGAAGCCGGAGGTGAGCACGCAGGCGATTACTGCGATCCTGATTGCGCGCAACCTGGAGCGCGCCGCCGACCATGCGACCAACATCGCCGAGGACGTGATCTTCTGGCTGCGCGGCTCGGACGTGCGGCACAAGTTCTCGCTGGTTGAGGCGGACTGAAGCGGCGCCGATCGGCGATACGATCCGGGTTGCGACGTAGAGGAATAGCGCACCCGTAAACCCACATCTCAAAATCGAGATGTGGGGCACCCGCACCCGGCAGATTCCCTTTGGGAACGACAACCAAAAGGAACGACAGACAACGCTACTTGACCTCGACCACCGGGGTGACGGAGAGGCCGGGGCGCAGGACGTAGTCGCCGTCCTCCTGTTGCAGGTTTGTGAAGTCGATGCGCACCGGGAGGCGCTGCACCACCTTGACGTAGTTTCCCGTGGCGTTCTCCGGCGGGAAGAGCGAGAGCATGGAGCCGGTGGCGCCGCCGATCTGCGTGACTGCGCCGGAGAACTTGCGCCCTCCGTAGGCATCGACTTTGATGGTCACCTTCTGGCCGGCGCGCATGTGGGTGAGTTGCGTCTCCTTGAAGTTGGCGGTGACCCACAGGTCGGTGAGCGGGATGATGGTCATCAGGTCCTGGCCGGCGGCCAGGTTTGCGCCCACCTCTACGTTCTTCTTGTTGACGATTCCCGCCACCGGCGCGGTGATGCGCGTGTAGCTGAGGTTCAGCCGCGCCTGCTCGACGCGCGCCTGGGCCTGCTGGATGGCTGCCGCGGCGGCGGCGGCGCGGGACTGCTGCACACGGACCTGGTCGGGGCCGTTCTTCACCGACTGCGCCGACTGCGCCTCGGCTTGGGCGAGACGCTGGCGCGCGCTGGCGACGGCGTTCTGTGCCGCGAGCACCTCGGCCTCGGCCTCGGCGACGGCGGCCTTCGAGGCCGCGGCTGCGGCCACCGCAGCGTCGTACTGCTGCTTGGAGATCACGTCCTTCTCGACCAGCGGGGTGTAGCGATCGACGTCCGCCTGCGCCTTGAGCGCGTTGGCCTTGGCCTCGGCGACGCGTGCGTTGGCGGCCTCCACCTGTTTCTCCGCCTGCGCAATCACATCGGTTGCCCCCTTCACGTCGCTGGCGGTGGTGCTGACCATGGTGCCGACCGTGACCTGCGTGATGGGCACATTGACCGTGGCCTGCGCATACTCTGCCTGCGCGCTGGCCAGGTTGGCCTGCGCCTGATCGAGCGCGACCTGGTAGTCGGTGGGATCGATCTCGGCCAGCAGTTGGCCCGCCTGCACGGTCTGGTTGTCGTCCACGGTGACCTTCACCACCTGGCCCGCAATGCGCGAGCTGATCTGGTACAGGTTGCCGTCCACCTGCGCGTCGTCGGTGTCTTCGACGAAGGTGGAGCGCCAGTAAAAGAAGGCCGCGCCGAGAACGATCAGCAGCACGACGCCGATGACGGCGAACTTGCGGTTGCCGTTGGTCTCGGCGGAGTCGTTGGTCCCGCTCTGCGCGACGGCGCCGGTCTGGGCTGCGGTCTGGTCGGCGGCCTGCGTGCCGCTCCGGTTCTGTTCGTCTGCCACGGTTACTTTCCTCCGAGATAATCTTTCAGGTTGGACTGCGCGACGCCGAGGGCGCGCGCCAGCGAGAGCTTGGCGGCGTTGTGCTGGTAGAGTGCGGCGATGTACTGGTCGTTGGCCTGCTCCACCGAGGACTGCGCCTGGCTGACGGGCAGGTTGTCGCTGACGCCGGCGTGGAAGCGCTGCTGCGCCTCGCTGAGCGCCTCGTTGGCCAGATCGACGTTGGACTTTGCGGCTTCGACGAGCTTCGCGGCGGACTGGATGTCGAGGATGGAGTCGCGAATCTCGGCGTTCACCTGCTGCACCTGGTCGGCCAGCTTGTCGCTGGCCTGCGCAACCTGCGCGCCGGCAATGTCCTCCTCGCCGCGGGTCTTGGCGATCTGCAGAATGGGCGCGGAGACGCTGCCGGTTGCGCTGTAGGTGCCGTGCGAGTGGTTGGCGGTCTGGCCGATGTCGCCGAAGTCGCCGGAGAACTGCACGGTGGGGAGCTGGTCGGCGCGGGCCGCGTTCTGCACGGCGCGCGCGGCGGCCACCTGCTCGTTGGCCGCGGCCAGGTCCTTGCGGTTCTTCAGCGCCTGCGCAAACGCAGTTGCGGGATCCAGGTTGTCCAGCGCGGCGTAGGGCTCCGTGTCGGTGAGGCGATAAGCCTGGTCCAGCGGCAGCCCGATGGCGCGCGCCAGCGCCAGCTTGTCCTTGGCCAGCTGGTTGGTGGTGGAGATGAGCGCCTGCTGCTCGTTCTGGTAGTCCACCTGCGCGCGCAGAACGTCGAGCCGCGGGCTGACGCCTGCGTTGTGCGCGGCCGTGGCCTGGTCCAGCGAGAGCTTGCTGGTGGCCAGCTCGGCGTTCACCGCCGTGATGCGTGCCGCGTCGGCAAGGCACAGCAGGTAGGCGTTGCCCACGGTGAGCACCACCATCTCTCGCGCGTCTTCGGCGGTGAGCTTCGCCGCGGCAAAGTTATGCCTGGCGGCGATGTAGCTCTCCAGCGCGGGAACGTTGATGAGGCTCTGCGTCAGGTAGGCGCGGAAATCCACCACCTGGAAGGGGCCGATGATGGGGTTCAGTCCGGGGAGCTTGAGGCCGAAGGCGGCCAGGTCGATCTGCTCCGCTTCGATGGATGCGTCGCCGGTGACGGTGGGAAGCAGCGCCTGCAGTTGCTCCATCTGCTGGCCGTGCGCGCTCTGCTGCGCCGTGGCCTGCAGGATGAGCCCCAGGTTCTGGCGCAGGCCGCGCGCGATGGCGTCGTCCAGCGAGAGGTCGAGCACTCCGTCCGTCGCCTTGCCCGCGACCAGCGACCCGCCGAATGCGCCCTGCGTGGGCGTGGCTAGGTTCACTCCGCCGGGCGCTGCGAGTTGCTGCAACGCGCCCTCGGTGGCCTGCGCCTCGGCCGCGGATGTGGCCCCGGGGCTGCCCGCCTGCGCGTACCCTGTGGCGGCGGTAAGAAACAGAGAAACAAGCAGCAGGGAAGTGGCTCCGCCGGCCACGAGGGCCCTCCAGCCGGGCGACACTGCGTTCCGTTGCATCATTGCTTCTATGTTACCTGTTCTTCATCTGTAACTGAAAGATGAACCTGTCCTGAGCGTAGCCGAAGGATGACGTAACTACCGTCTTGCTTAAGGGCACGGATTTATCCGTGCCGTAAAGGCTGCGCCGGCGCTGCGGCTTCAGCCGCTGAGGTCAATTTCAAACTTCACCGCATCTCCCATCGAACAAAGTGAACATGCACTCTCCTCCTGCAAGCGGATACACTTTGGATGCAATCGAAATGGAATCGGCGAGCGACGGAATTGAAGGAGCGACTGCGAGATGTTTCTGGGAATCGATGTTGGGACGGGGGGAACGCGGGCCTTGCTGGTGGACCGCGAGGGCCGCGTGGTGGCGTCGGCGGCCAGTGAGCACGCGCCGGTCCGCTCCGAGCAGATCGGCTGGGCGGAGCAGCAGCCCGAGGACTGGTGGCGCGCGGCGCGCGAGGCCATCGCCGGCGCGATTGCTTCCGCCGAACTGGATGGCGCAAAGATCGAGTCCGTCGGACTCACCGGCCAGATGCACGGTTGCGTCATGTTGGACGCGGCGGGCGAAGTGCTGCGCCCCGCGCTCATCTGGTGCGACCAGCGCACCCAGCCGGAGTGCGACTGGCTCGAAGCCAAGCTGGGCCGAGAGCGGCTGATCGAGCTGACCTGCAACCCCGCGCTGCCCAACTTCACCCTCACCAAGCTGCTCTGGGTGCGCACCCATCAGCCCGAAATCTTCTCCCGCATCGCGCACGTCCTCTGCCCCAAGGACTACGTCCGCTATCGCCTCACCGGCGAGTTTGCCATCGACATGCAGGAGGCCAGCGGAACGCTTCTGCTCGACGTAGCGCATCGCCGATGGTCCGCCGAAGTCGCCGAGGCCGCGGGCATTCCGCTCGCCTGGCTTCCGCGTCTCTTTGAAGGCCCCGAGATCTGCGCGCGCGTGAGCGATGCAGGCGCGGCCGCCACCGGGCTGGCCGCAGGAACGCCCGTTGCCGCGGGCGCGGGCGATCAGGGCGCGGGCGCGGTCGGAATGGGGATCGTCGCGCCGGGCGCGGTCTCCGCCACCATCGGCACCAGCGGCGTGGTTTTTGCAGCGACAGACAAGCCCACCATGGACCGCCTGGGCCGCTTGCATACCTTCTGCCACGCCGTGCCGGAGATGTGGCATGTGATGGGCGTGACCAACGGTGCGGGCCTCTCGCTGCGCTGGTTGCGAGACACCTTCGCCCCCGGCGTCTCCTACGACGAGCTGACCGCCGAGGCAGCGCGAATCCCCGCCGCCAGCGATGGAATGCTGTGGGCGCCATATCTCTTCGGCGAGCGCACGCCGCACCTCGATCCCGAAGCCCGCGCCGCATTCGTCGGCGTCACGGCATCGCACACGCGCGCCCACTTCGTCCGCGCGGTCATGGAGGGCGTGGCCTTCAGCCTGCGCGACACTCTCTCCTTGTTCGCGGAGCTGGGGATTCCTGTGGCACAGATCCGTCTCGGCGGTGGTGGTGCGCGCGGCCCGCTCTGGCGGCAGATTCAGGCCGATGTCTACGGCCAGCCGGTGGAGCTGCTCGCCGCCGAGGAGGGCGGGGCCTTCGGCGCGGCGTTGCTGGCCGCGGTTGGTGTCCTCGCGTGGCCCAGCGTGCAGGCGGCCTGCAACGAGACGGTTCACGTCGCCGAGACGATCCAGCCGAAGGACGCAGCCGCGATGGACGCGGCGTACGCGCGCTTCCGCCGGGTTTATCCTGCATTGAAGGGCCTTTGAGCAGGCCTGCGTTTTGAAGGGGCGGGACTTTAGTCCCGCCGTAAGCGATGCATAATTCAGGCGCCTTACTAGCTTTGAAAGAACTCATGTTTTTCTTTTTGGAGGGAGCAGGGGGCTTCAGCCCCCTGAATAAGGCCAATCGATTTAAAGGGCTTTAGCCCCGGGCCTTTTGCTCGTCCTGCCAAATAGCTTTTTCGCAATCTGTTGAACACCGAGGGAATTGAATTAGGGGGAATGGTAATGGCACAGCGGGAGATCGGCGTTGGTGTGATCGGGTACGGGCTGGGCGGGCGCGTCTTTCATGCGCCCTTCGTCAATGCGGTAAACGGCCTGCGCCTCGCCGCCATCATGCAGCGCAAGGGAGACGAGGCGGCCAAGGCATATTCCGCAACGAAGATTGCGCGCTCGGTCGAGGAGCTGCTGGCAGACAAGTCCATCGAGCTGGTCGTCGTCTCCACGCCCAACGAGACGCACTTCGCGCTGGCCAGGCAGGCGCTCGAAGCCGGCAAACACGTCGTCATCGACAAGCCCTTCGCCGCCACCAGCGAAGAGGCGCTGGAACTGGGGCGCATCGCCAAAGCCAAGGGTATGCTGGTCATTCCCTTCCACAACCGCCGCTGGGACGGCGACTTCCTCACCGTCAAAAAACTCCTCGCCGGCCACGCCGTCGGCCGCCTCGTCACATTCGAGTCGCACTTCGACCGCTTCCGTCCCGTCCCGCGCGAGAACACGTGGAAGGAGGCGGAGAACCCAGCCAACGGAATGCTCTTCGACCTCGGCCCGCACCTCGTCGATCAAGTCTTGACGCTCTTCGGCCCTCCTGCCGCCATCACCGCCAGCGTCCGCGCAGACCGCGACCAGACGGCCATCGAAGACGCCTTCGACATCACCCTGCATTATCCAGCCGCGAACGGCAAGGGCCTGCTGGCGCACTGCCGCACCAGCTACCTGGCCTGCGACAACGCGCCGCGCTTCCTGCTGCATGGGACCAAAGGCAGCTTCCGCAAGCACGGCCTCGACCCGCAGGAGCCCGCGCTGGTCGGTGGCGCGAAGGTCCCCGCGCAGGGCTCACAGCAGGTGTGGTTGCAGGAGAACGAGTCCGCGTGGGGAACGCTCACCGTCGCTCCCAATCCGGCCGACCCGGCAACGCTCATCACGCGCCAGGTCAAGACTGAATTGGGAGACTATCGCGGCTTTTACGCCAACGTCCGCGACGCAATCCTCGGCACAGCGCCGCTCGCCGTCACGCCCGAGGACGGCTTCCGCGTCATCCGCCTGCTGGAGCTGGCCCGCCAAAGCTCCGCCCAGGCCCGCACCCTGGAGGTGGAGTTCTAAATTTTCGTTTTACCTGTGCCGAGCGAATCGCAGCACGCTCGCGATCAAGATCAGAGCCAGTCCCGCAAATAGCGCTGGCCCGGCCCACCGCGCGCTTGAGGCCGCATGCGGCACCACTGCCACGGCGAGGCCGAGCCAGACGAGAATGGCAATTGCAAAGCTGCCGTCGTCAACGAAGAGGCCGTATATCTCGCGCGCAATCGACTTGATCCAGCGCATCGTTAGCCCTCCACCGCGTCAGCGCGCGCGACGCTGCGGCAGACTGGCACGAGGCACAGCGCGATCACAAGATAAGCTGCCATGAGGGCAGGGACCGCCAGATCGTTCCCCGGCCATACGGTCCCCGCGCCTTCGCCCACCCAGAACGTCCCGAACGCCGACAGCAGCACTCCGACGACAAACTTCAGAGTGTTCTCCGGCACTCGTGCCAGCGGCCGGTGCAGCGCAACTCCCAGCGCGGAGATCGTCAGCAACGCGGCAATCGCGCCCAGCGAGGCCGTCCACATCAACCCGCGCCCGCTGGCGCCCAGCGCGATGACGATGAAGACCACCTCCGTGCCTTCCAGCATCGTGATGTTGAACGCGACGGCGAAGGCCAGCCTGTCCCATCCGCGAGCGACACCGGCTCCGCGCAGGGCCGCAGTGTTTTTGGCGTAGGCCGCCTGCTCGTTGTGCAGCGCGATCAGCCCGGCGGAGCGCAGAATCGCCTTGCGCAGCCAGCGCATTCCGAACAGCAGAATCATCGCTCCGACAACAAGCTGGACCAGATGCAGCGGAATGCGCGTCAACGCCGGCCCCACCGCCGCGACAATCCCCGCCAGCACGCCCAGTGCCGTTGCTGCTCCGGCCAGCGCGCCCGGCCATCCGCGCACGCCGCCCACCGCCAGCACCACGGTCAGCGCCTCCACGCACTCCACCAGTGAGGCGAGAAATGACGCGACCAGTGTCGTCCAAAGGCGAGTCGCTTCATGTCCTAAGCTGAGGTCCATTTCGCTTCCACCATTCCGGAAGTTGAGAGTTCGAAGCCGCGCGGATTTCAAAATCCTGCGTTCCACGCATAGGATGCTTGTGACAGCGCTTTTGACGGAATGAAATACTACGCACCCTGTGACGCGCTGCGGGAAAAGCCCATGACTTTGCTGCCAAAGACGGACGCAACACCTCCGGTTTCGCCCAGCCGGAGGAACTTCTGTTGCGGGGCCTCCGCACTGCTGCTGGCGCGTGGTGGGCTGTTGCGCGCGGCGAGCCTGGCGACGCAGGTGCAGCACAGTCCGCCCGCAACCGCGACCCGGCCCGACGTAGCGGCCATCGATCGCGACCGCATCCTTGCCGCAGCCACGCGCTATCTCACGCAGCCGCCCACGCCCATCACCGCGCTGCCATGCGCGCGCAGTCCCGGCTCGCCGCACGATTACTACTCCGAAGCGGGGCCTGCCGCGTTGGCCGAAGGCGAATCGTCTGCGGGATCGGGCTCTGCGGCGAAGCCAGGCGCGGCATCCGCCGCATCTCCGCCGCCCTTCACCGCGCACCGCGACGCGCTCTTCACGCTGGGGCTTGCCGTTCCCGCGCTGGCCGCCGCGCACCTGCTCACCGGCGATGCGCGCTACGCCGAGCACGCCGCAGAGTGGCTGCGCGCGTGGTTCGTCGATCCGGCAACCCGCATGGTGCCGCGCCTTGATTACGGCCAGGTCGCGCCCGGCCAACCCGCGGCCGGACAGTCGGCAGGCGGGAGCTTCGCTGGCATTCTGGAGACGCTGCCGCTGGTTGAAGTCGCGCAGTCCATCCCCTTTCTTGCCTCCGCGCTCGGCCCGTCCGGCCGGCTTGCTCTGCTCGAGTGGTTCGACAATTATCTGCGCTGGCTCACCCAGCCCGAGGACAGCGGCCCGCGTCTGCCTGCGCTGGCGCGCGACCGCAAGGACCACCACGGGACGTCGTGGCTGTTGCAGGCCGCCGCCTACGCCCTACTGACCGCGCCCGTTGGCGATGCTCCCAGGTCCGAATCCGCCGCGCTGGACGAGCTGCGCCACCGCTTCCGCACCGTCACCCTGCGCGCGCAGATCGCCGCCGACGGCAGCTTCCCCCACGAGCTCACGTCGCAGTCTCCCTACCGCGATTCGCTCTTCAACCTGGACATGATGGCCGCCATCTGCCATCTACTCTCCACCCGCTTCGAGAGCCTCTGGGAGGCCCAGTTGGACGACGGCCCGGGAATGCGCTCGGCCATCGCATTCCACTTTCCCTTCATCGCGGACCGCGCCCTGTGGCCCTTCCGCGCCGACGCCACGCACTTCGACCAGCTCCCCGCGCGCCGCGCCAGCCTGCTGCTGGCCGCGCGCGCCTACCAGCGCCCGGAGTACGCCGCGCTGTGGAAGACGCTGCCGCCCGATCCCGCCGCGCCCGACATCCTGCGCACGCTGCCCATCCACCAGCCGTTGCTGTGGGTGCGCCAGCCCGCGCGCGCCGGTTGAAGACAATCCGGTTCAAGGCGGGCCGGTTGAAGGCGATCTGAAGTCTCTTTATGCCTGCGGAGTTATGCCTGCGGAGTCATGCCTGCGGAGTCATGTCTGCGGAGTCATGTCTGCGGAGTTATATCTGCGGAGTTATATCTGCGGACTTCGGTCCTGCTCCGCAACCCCGGTGTCGGGAACCGGCTTGCTCCGTCTGGTGCGGTAGCCACGGCTGCGAAACAGGAACAGCGATCCGCAGGCGCCGCACTTCCATGGGTAGATCCCGAAGTGGCCCAACACGTTCTGCTGCAAAAATCCGTTGCGATGGACTCGCATGGTGGCGCCGTCGCTGCATGTGGGGCACTTCACTTCTTTCGACTGTGCCATGGCTTCCTGTTGCCGCTGGGAGATTTCGCGCTACTCCTGAACGGTTTCACCGTGCCGGATTCGAGCGAGAGTGGTGCAATGTGGTTTTCTTGCGAAAAACCCGCAAACTTTCTTCGCATCTGGAACCGCCTGCGATAAAACCCTCATAGGCCGCATCCTGAGACAACCCAGTATGGAACTCTATCGGCAGGGGGAGGCAGTTGCTACATTGGCCCGAAATCTGTTTACAAACTGAATCTACAAACTGAATCTGAAAACTGCTGTATCCCCGGTCACACCGCAGGCCGGAGCTGTGCGGCAGGACCACGAACGCTGCTGCAAGAATAAACTCAGCCGGCGGCCTGCGCCTGCGATTCGTGGAACTTTTGCACAATGGCTAGGTACTTCCGTGCGTTTTCGGTAATCGTCTCGGGGTGACCCCCCCGGATGGCCTTCGGGTCCACCAGGTCGGCGCCCACGCCGAGCGCGAAGGCCCCCGCCTCCAGAAACTCCGCGGCCGTGGCCAGCGACACGCCGCCGGTGGGCACCAGCTCCACCTGGGGCAGCGGCGCCTTGATCGACTTCAGGTACTTCGCCCCGCCCAGCGCGCTTGCCGGGAACACCTTCACCGCGTCCGCGCCCGCCTCCCACGCGGTGAGGATCTCGGTGGGCGTCAGCGCGCCCGGAAGCACCGGCACGCCGTAGCGATGGCACATCTCGATGGTCTTCAGGTTGAGCACCGGACTGACCACAAACTCCGCGCCCTCCAGAATGCAAAGCCGCGCCGTCTCTGCGTCCAGCACGGTGCCCGCGCCGATCATAATGTCGGGCCGCTCCTGGGCCAGGCGGCGCATCACGCGGAACGCGCCAGGGACGGTCATCGTGACTTCCAGGACGTTGACGCCGCCGGCTGCCACCGCCGTTGCCAGCGCCAGCGCCTGCTCTTCGTTCTCGGCGCGCAGCACCGGCACCAGGCCGAGCTTGCGCAGTGCATTCAGGACCTCTGCTTTCTTCATACTCTCTCCTGTTCCCTGTTAACTGTTCCCTGCCTTACCGCTGTACGCGCGCTCCGCCGCCCTTCATAATGCGCTGCACCTCGTCGAACGTCGCCATGGTTGTGTCGCCGGGGGTGGTCATGGCCAGCGCTCCATGCGCGCAGCCGCAGTTCACGGCCCACTCCGCGCCCTTCTCATTCAAAAAGCCGTAGATCAGCCCCGATGCGAACGAATCGCCGCCGCCCACGCGGTCGAAGATCTCCAGGTCCGGCATGGGCCGCGCCTCGTGGAACGCGCCCTCGTAGTAGCACACCGCGCCCCAGTCGTTGACCGTCGCCGTCTTGGCGTGGCGCAGCGTGGTGGCCACCGCGCGGAAGTTGGGAAACGCCGCCACCGCCTTCTCGATCATCCGCCGGAAACTGCCCGAATCCAGCGCGCCGAGTTCATCGCCCTCGCCTGCGCCCTCGATCCTAAAGCCCAGCGCCGCGGTGAAGTCCTCTTCGTTGCCCAGCATCACATCCACATGCTTCGCCAGTTCGCGGTTCACCTCGGTGGCGCGCGCCTTGCCGCCAATCGACTTCCACAGCGAGTCGCGATAGTTCAGGTCATAACTTACGATGACCCCGTGTTTGTGCGCGGCAATCATCGCTTCTTTCGCAACCTCCGCGGTCGATTCGCTCAGCGCGCAGAAAATTCCGCCGGTGTGCAGCCAGCGCGCGCCCTCGGCGCCGAAGATCTCGTCCCAGTCCACCTCGCCCGGCTTCATCTGGCTCGCCGCCGTGTGGCCGCGGTCGCTGCAGCCCAGCGCGGCACGCACGCCAAACCCGCGCTCGGTAAAGTTGAGCCCATTGCGCACGGTCCGGCCCACGCCGTCGAACTTCGCCCACTTCACATGCGACTGGTCCACGCCGCCCTGCAGCATCAGGTCTTCGATCAGCCGTCCCACGGCGTTGTCGGCCAGCGCGGTCACCACCGCCGTCTTCATCCCGAAGCAGCGGCGCAGGCCGCGCGCCACGTTGTACTCGCCGCCGCCCTCCCACAACTGGAACTGCCGCGCCGTGGCCACCCGCACGTCGCCCGGGTCCAGCCGCAGCATCACCTCGCCCAGGCTCACCAGGTCCCACTTGCACTCGTCCTTGCTGCGAATTGCCAGACTATTCTTTCCATCCGCCATTAATTCCGAGCTCCTTGGTCCAATTTCTACCTGAATTTATTTCTATTTTCTCTGTATTTAATTATTTGCTTTTAATTCTTTACTTCAGGTCCCGAATCGCAACCGGGTCCATGTCGTCGTAGGCCTGGTTTTCTCCGCCCATGCCCCAGCAGAAGCCATAGCTCTTGGTGCCCACGCCGGCGTGGATCGACCAGCCCGGAGAGACCACCACCTGCTTGTCCGCCATGATCAAATGGCTGGTCGCGTCCGGCGGCCCCATCAGGTGCATTACGCGCTGGTCCGGCCCCACATCGAAGTAGAAGTAGACCTCCGACCGCCGCATGTGCGTGTGCGCGGGCATGGTGTTCCAGTTGCTTCCCGGCGCAAGCAGGGTGAATCCCATCACCAACTGGCAGCTCTGGATGCCGTCGCGATAGATGGCCTTGTAGATGGTCCGCTTGTTGCAGGTTGCGGCCGATCCAAGCTCCAGCCCCTTCAGGTCGGCGAACTTCACCATCTTGGTGGGATATTCGGTGTGCGCCAGATAGCTCAGTAAGTAGAAAGCAGCCGGCGCAAAGGCCGACTTACTTGAGAAACTAACCGACTTACTTCCGCGGCTTACATAAAGGCAGTCCAGCTTGTCCAGGTCGAAGCCGACTCCATCCACCGTGACCGTGCCCGGCCCGCCGGTGTTGAGCACCCCCAGCTCGCGACGCTCCAGAAAATAGTCGGCGCGCAGCTCCGGCTGGGTCTCCAGCGACAGCGCGCTGACCGTCGGCACCGCGGAGCCGATCACCGTCCGGTCCAGGTCCACATAGGCCAGGTCGATGCGTTCGGGGGTAAACAAACCTTCCAGCAGAAACGTCTCGCGCAGCTCTTCGCTCGTCATCCGCGCATAGCGCACGGGGTCGGCCATCTGAACCAGCTTCATAAGTCTCCTTCGGCCTCCACGTCCAATCGCGCCGCGTGGAGACACCGCAGATCATTGTAGCGGAGTGGTCCGGAAAAATGCGTGACCAAACTCACAGTCCCGGCGACGATATGCCTGCCGCCAGAGCAGGTCGTTCGGAAGGGCACGGCTTCAGCCGTGCCGATCAGAGCATTCATTGATAAGCTCGCGCAACCCCGATTGCAAAGCAATCGGGGTTGCGCGAGGAAGATGGGCCGCCAAACTGGCCCAGGATCCAGCTCGCCAGTCGTGTTTGCCCGATGCGCCAGGGCCAGCGTAAAGTATCTCTTACCATGACAAACATTCTCGACTCCTTCCGTCTCGACAACAAGATCGCCCTCGTGACCGGCTCGGCCGGCGGAATGGGCGCGGCCATTGCCATCGCCTTCGCCCAGGCCGGAGCCACCGTCGCCACGCACGACATCCGGATCCCCAGCGCCACCACCGATGCCATCATCGCCGCGGGTGGCAAGTCCGCAGCCTTTGTCGCCGACCTCTCCGACACCGCCGCCCCGGAGGCGCTCTTCAAGCAGGTCCTCGCCAAGTTTGGCCGCGTAGACATCCTGGTCAACAACGCCGGAATCATCCTGCGCGAGGACGCCGTCAACGTGCCGCTCGCCGACTGGCTCAAGGTCATTCAGATCAACGAGACCGCCGTCTTCCAGCTCTCGCAGCTTGCCGGTCGCGACATGATCGCGCGCAACGCTCCGGGCAAGATCATCAGCACCGCGTCCCTGCTCAGCTTCCAGGGCGGAATCCGCGTGCCTTCCTACGCCGCGGCCAAGGGCGCCGTCGCGCAGATCACCAAGGCGCTGGCCAACGAGTGGGCCGTCAAGAACATTCAGGTCAACGCCATCGCCCCCGGCTACATCGCCACCGACAACACCGCGCCGCTGCGCGCCGACCCGGTCCGCAGCAAGGCGATCCTCGACCGCATCCCGGCAGGACGCTGGGGCGAGGCCACCGACGTCGCCGGCACCGCCGTCTTCCTCGCCTCCTCCGCGGCCGACTACATCACCGGCCACGTCCTGGTGGTCGATGGCGGATGGTTGGCGCGCTAGCGTCATTTTGCTGCAAAAAATCTGTCATCCTGAGCGGAGCCTCCCGCAGTTTCATCGCGGGAGGCGCAGTCGAAGGACCCCGACGATCTACGCCAAACCACAACCGTCCGAACATTTCTCCCAACAATCTCCAGCCTTTTGCCGGGTGCCCCATCCATTCCGCGTTTTGTGCGGAATGGGTGGGACTAACCGCGCACCGTCACTTCTCATTCTTCTCCGCTGCCGGCGGGATCGTGATGTCCAGCTCCGTCACCTTACCCAGCGCGGAGAGCGGAGGCTTGATCTCCGTCTTGTTGCCCACCACCAGAATGGCCAGCTTCGACACGTCGATGTACTTGTTCGCCACGCGCGTCACATCGGCCGCGGTCACGCGCGCAATGCCGTCGCGATACTTCTCCAGAAAGTCCGGCGGATAGCCGTAAAACGCCAGCGTCACCTGCTCGTTCAGCGTCTTCTCCGGCGTGTCGTAGTGGAAGATGAACGAGTTCATCACGTCGTCCTTGGCCTTCTTCAACTCCTCGGGCGTGGGCGGCTTGGTCTTCAGCCGCCCAATCTCCTCCAGCACCGCCTGGGTTGCGGCGACCGTGCTGACGCTCTTTGTCCCGGCCTCGCTGCGAAAGACGCCCGGATGATCGTACGCGGCTCCGTAGCTGCCGCCCACGTCGTATGCCAGCCCCAGCTTGGTGCGCACATACTGGAAGACGCGCGATCCAAAGCCGCCGGAGAAGATCTCGTTCATCACATTCAGCGCGTAGTAGTCGGGATTGCTGCGCTCGGTGCCGATGCCTACGATCTGCACCGACGACTGGTCCACATCCTCCTTGTCCACGAAGTAGACGCCCGGCTTCGGCCCTGCGAAATCCGCCTTCACCGTCTCGATCGCCGCGCCGCGCGGCAGCGGCCCGAAGGCCTTGCGCAGCTTGGCCTCCATCGCCGCAGGGTCGAAGTCGCCAACCACAGAGACGATCATTCCGTTGGGAACCACGCTGCGGTCGTGCCACGCCTCCAGGTCGTCCACCGTGACTGCATCCACGGTTGCGTACTCGGCCTGGCGCGCGTAGGGACTCTCCGCTCCATAGACCAGCTTGGTCGACTCGCGCCCCGCAATTTCGCCCGGGTCGTCGTTGCGCCGCGAGATTCCCGTGTCGATCCCGCGCTTCGCCAGCGCCAGCTTCTCCGCCTTGAAGGCCGGATGCAGCAGCAGGTCCACCGCTTCGCCGAAGACGCCATCGAAGTCCTGCTTGAAGCTCGACCACTCCACCGACGTGTTGGCCAGCCCGCCGCCGGTCTCGATGGCCGCCGCCTTCTGGGCCAGCTCCGCGTCCAGCGCGTCGCCGCTCTTCGCCGCTGTCCCGCTGGTGCGCCACGCCTCGCCGTACAGCGAGACGAGTCCTACCTTCGCGGCCGGCTCCTCGCGGCTCCCCCCGCGAATCAGAATC
>Ga0187872_10002606_pt1 | contig 15652 bp, 11 predicted proteins | sample June2016WEW_16_4_FD_132973 | JGI IMG/M metagenome (GOLD analysis project Ga0187872, IMG submission 132973) | Peatland microbial communities from SPRUCE experiment site at the Marcell Experimental Forest, Minnesota, USA - June2016WEW_16_40 | ecosystem: Environmental > Terrestrial > Soil >...
CGCAAGGAGGCAGGCGCTCAAGGTATGACTCATGATTGGGGTGAAGTCGTAACAAGGTAGCCGTAGGAGAACCTGCGGCTGGATCACCTCCTTTCTAAAAGAAAAGGGAGCACGATCCGCCTTTGGCGGATACGGCTCTCCATCGGCTCTCACGGGCCGAGTTCGGTTTACTCAAGCTCTGCGCGAGAAATCGCGCCGGGTAAACCGACGGGTTCTGGCCTGTCTCATTCGATTCGTTCAAAGAGTTTGCAGACAAACGAAAGCCCGCCACGGCGGGCTTTTTGTTTTTCCAGACCCCTGCAGAGTGGTCAAAATCCGTTCGACATCGAAGCACCAACTCGTTCCGACTGGTGGCAAAAATGGGCCTTAAACTGCCCCCCGAATGCCAATTTGGCGCGTTTCTGCCGGTCTTAACACACGGAAAAGAGAATGCGGCCGGTGAAAATGGGGCCGGGCTTTTTTGTTTGCGTGCGAGAATGCAGCTGAGGATACCGCGTGCCGCCCGACGACCACACCGATTCCAAAAGCTCGCACAAGGATCTTGGAAACCTTACCGGAGCGTTCCATTCAGGGCTCGCATCGCATTTCCGCGCTGGAGGCTCGAATTACTCGCAAACGACTTACAGTCCGCTGAAGGCTTTCCTTCCCGGTCATCTTTTCACTTGGATTTCCCACGTTGCAAAATTTTGGTTTCATAACAAGCACAACTTCAGGGACTACACGACACATGGCAAAGGCAACGGCATCCACGAAATCGCCGACTGCGTCACTATGAGCCTGATTGGAGACTGGGGAACGGGGACGGACGAGGCCCAGATGGTGGCGAATCGCGTTGCCAAGTTCCGTCCCGATTTCACCATTCATTTAGGGGACGTGTATTACGTAGGCGACGGAACGGAAGTGAAGGAAAATTTTCTTGGCGAGAAAACGAGCGGCTACACGCCTGTAAAGTGGCCGATGGGCACGAAAGGGAGTTTTGCGCTCACCGGAAATCACGAAATGTACGCGCATGGCGACGGATACTTCCGATTCGTGCTCCCGAAAATGGGGCTGAAGGATTCGAATAGCGAATGGGGCGGCGGCCAATGGGCCAGTTTTTTCTGTCTCCAGAACAAGCACTGGCGCGTCATCGGGATCGATACCGGCTACAACTCGACGCAGTTTGACTGGGGCAGGGTGCCCATCATCCAAAAGAGCAAGTTCATTCGCACATCGCTGAGGTTCAAGCCCAAGTGTATCCTCCCGCCGAATTTGATGAAGTGGCTCGAGTCCACGGTGAATCCAGATCGCGATAATCGAGGACTCATTTTACTTTCGCATCATGGCAGCCATTCCTCATTCGGCGAGTGGTACCAAATTCCGTCCAGGCAATTGACGAAAGTGATTCATCGGCCCGTGATCTGGTTCTGGGGCCACGAACACAAGCTCGCGATCTACGATAAATATGCGGTGCCAAACGGGATCACGTGTTACGGTCGCTGCATCGGGCACGGTGGCATGCCGGTCGAGCGCGGTGCCCTTCCTGATATTCACGAATGCCGGTGGCTTGCGTGGGACAACCGCCGCTACGACAACGGCGAAAAAATCGACGCGGGCTACAACGGCCACGCGAACCTGGTACTCGATGGACCGGAGATGCGCGTCGAGTATTACGATTTGCACGGCACTCTGCTATTCAAAGAAAAGTGGAGGGTAGATTTGAAGTCGGGCGCACTCGAAGGACCGAATTTGCAAAAGGTCCTCGATGATAAATCGCTGCATTTCCGCGAGCCCGCCAGCGGCGACTAGAATTGGGTGCTGCTAGGTCTCGTGCCTAGCCGCTGTCTACGTCGCTGCGGAACAGACAAAACGAAAGCCCCGGTTCCCGTGCCGGGGCAGCTTCCGCCGGGATCTCCGAGGCCGTCCGTCATCTTGGGTGGCGAAAGCTTACGATTGCAGGTGTCGTCGTACCACAGGCCCGTGGTGACCGGGGAACCGCCGGTGACGAGCGAGGCGAGGCCCGGAAAAGAATCCGAGGGCTGCGATGTGGAATTGTTCGTATAGGTGATACCGTGCTGGCTCAACTGTGCGAGCGTGGAATTTGGATGAGAGGCGACGTAGTTGGTGAGGTCGAGGGCCGTGCAGGCCGTCCACGCTAATTAGCAGAAGATGGCGAACGGGCTGGTTGCCGTCATGGTCCTGACGGTTATTGGCTTGAACCGGTAGCGTGATGAGCGCAGCTATCGCCAGCGACGAAACGATCGTGCGGGAAAACCGCATGAAGCTTCCTCCTTAGAAATGTTGGTGCCGGAGGAACCTTAGCGGAGGGAGGGCGTCTGTTGGTGAACGCGGCGTGAAGTGCCGGTTAAAACGTTGCCAACACGACAGCGCCAACGCAAGCGAATGCGATCGAGAACTCGGTCTTTCGTATCGATACGCGCGGCTATTTTTTCGTGGGCTCGTAGAGTTCGATGAAGGCGCCGACATCGAGGTCGCGGACCAAGGCAACGCGGTAGCCGCCCTTCATCTCGACGATTCCGTCGGACACAACCGTGACGCCGGCGCCCTTCAACCGGGCGAGAAGCGAATCGATGTCGCTGACCTCGAATCCGACGTAGTTCACGCCGATATCGGTGATGTTGTAAGGCTCGACCGGCTTCTTGCGGTTTTCGTACTCGACAAGCTCAAAGCGCATTCGCGCGTCCCGGTCGGCCGCTAGCGGAAACGTCCCGTTGACGATGCGCAGGACGTTGCCGTGGCCGCCCACCGCGGAGTCCATGAAATCGCCGCTGGCCCACTGCGAAGGTGCGGCCGGAAACTGCTCTCCAAGCAAGGCTCCATAAAATGCCCTGCCTTTGTCGGGATCCAGGATGACAAGGCCGACGTGGTTGAATCCGGGAGGATTGGCGGGACGCGCGGGACGGCCGTCCGTCGCGGGCACGGCGGGGCTTTGCTCTACAATCTCCACGTCCATGCCGTCCGGGTCGGTCATGTAGGCGATCGTGCCTTTTGTCTGGCCGGGGGCAGCAATCAGTTCGCCGCCCCAGGTGCGCGGCCAGAGCATGTTGGCGGCCTTCAACTCGGACCACAATTTCTCGGAATCCGGAACCACCAGCTCGATGTGCGTCGCGCCCGGCTCCCAGGCGGTCTTGCCGCCCATCACGTTCCGGCGCTTGATCCCCTTGAATTCGCGCAGGTACAAAGTGAATGGCGTTTGCTCTCCGAGGTTGGAGTTGATTGTGAGCTTTGCCATGCGAGACTGCACGCCCTTGGTGCCGTGAATGCGGTTCATCACCTCGTCGTTGCGCCAGGACTTGTCGACGCCCGGGACTTCGGCAAATCCGATTGCCTTGTAGAAAACGACCGACTTGTCGAGGTCCGAGACCGAGCGGCCGTCAAACTCGACGCCGATGACCTGGCCCTTGCTGGTACCCAGGAACGCTTGTGGCGCGGCGTGCGACGATTGCAAGAGAGCGGCGCCCGCGAGTGCAGTGAACAGAGCGCACACAAGAGCCAGAGCCGTAAAACTAGAAAGTCGAGAAGACCGCGCGGGCTTTGCCTTACTCATTTCATTCTCCCCGAATCCAAATGTCAGGCGTCAGGTCGCCGTTTGCGCCGTATGTCTAGCACGCTTTCAGACCGCATGTCTACCCGTTTGGTTTCCGTCGATTGGGTCGCAGTGCCGCGGGCGCGCACGCGCGGCTACAAGCCATCTCATAAATGGTGGCTGCCGCGAACTCCGAGCACCTCAGGGGCTAAAGCCCTCTCTTTATTGGCTCTTTTATGTCGGATCTGAAGCTCCGACCCCCTAAAAACCATTTATGAGATGAGTTTTAGGGGCCGGAGACGAAGACGTTGCTCGCGGCCGTGATGGAGATGTTACGCCGCTCGGTTGTCACCTTGAAGCCGCGGAACTCACCCTTCTTTTTGTTGCTGCGGGCGGTTGTGAACCTGAGGAAGTACTGATTATGGAGCACCATGTCCAATTGATCTAAGAATGGCGTGAACGAGACAGGCGTTTCGAGGCCCTGGAAGAACGATTGCCCGCCGGTTTCGCCGGCCACGCGCGTGAGATTGCTCTGCGCGTAGTTCAGGCGAATCGAACCGAATCTGGCGCGGCCGACACTCGCGTAGAGCGTGTGGATCACGATGCCGGTCTTTTGCCCGCTGTCGATCACGCTCTGGACATCCGGGCTATCCAAATCGCCGCGGAGACGGTCGTGGCCGTCGCCGATGAGCAGAATCTCACGCCGGCCCTTCATGGGCGCCAGCTTCTTCATGACGTCGATCGTCGAAAGATAGATGCTGGTGGAAACGCCGGTGCGACCCAGAGTGATGCGAAGCTTTTTGGCCACGGCGTCGTGGTCGGCGCTAAAAGGCGCCACGGTCTGCGTCATGCCCATGCTGGCGTAGAAGAGGCCGATGCTCGTGGACTTCGGCTGCGTTTGGATGAAGTGGCGCAGGTCGGAGAGTTGCGTGCCGATATCGCTGCCGTCGTCGATGAGGATCGCGAGCTGCAGCGGAGCGAGATCACCCTGCGCGGGGGCCCATGCTGTGACGTCCTCCCGATGGCTCCCGGTGTGCACCACGACATCTTCCTTGCCGAGGGGAGGCGGAGCCGTGTAACTGGGGCCCAGGACCGTGACGACGGTTGCGACCGGCACCGTCGAAGAGGCGGCTTGCTGCTGAGTATTGGTCTGAACACTGGTCTGAGCATTGGCCTGAGCGGGGGCGGTGCGCGCAACAAAAACGATCGAAGCCAGAATAAGCGGGGCCGCGAGCAACTTGAGCTTGGTCATGTAAGCACCCTCCAGTACAAAGATGCCCCGAGCGCGGGGAAGGGTGCATGGCTGCCGGCGGGATTTGACCGGAACCGTTCACTGGGTTAGGCTTGCGGCAGTTTTGCGGGAAATCGAGCCGACTGAAAAAGGCTTCGTCTCTCGGGAGGCCGACATGCGGATGGCGCAACGCGTTCTCTTCTGTTTTTTGCTGGCATGTTTTCTGCTGAGCCTCGCAATTTCTTCGAGCCGGTACACGGCGGCCATGCCTCAGACCGCAACCGGTCCGGTACAGGACACCATCGAAAAAGCCGTGCAGAACTACATGGACGCCTGGAACACACACAGCGTGCATGCCGTGGCGCTGACGTACACAGAGGACTGCGATTTCGTCAACAACTTTGGCACGCTGACTCACGGCCGCGCGGGGATGGAGGCGACGTTCGGGCCATTCATGACGGGGGCGTACAGCGAGACGCGTCAAACGGGTAAAATCCGGACCATCCGCTTTCTAAAACCCGACGTGGCGGCGGTGGACGTGGATTGGGAGATGACGGGCGCGAAAAATCCCGACGGAAGCATGCGGCCCACCCGCAAGGGTCTTCACAGTTTGATCATGACGAAGCAGAGCGACGGGTCGTGGCTGATTGCGGTAATGCACGTCCACGAATTCACGAATACGCCGCCCATTACGCCGCAGACGCCCCCGGCCGCGCCGAAGTGAGGCGCTATTTCTGTATCGTCACCTGGGTCGCTACGTAGCAGACATTCGCCCAATGTGCCTCGACTGAAACCTTGGCGTCTGGCTTCAACGCACTTCGATCCACGTGAAGTTCCGCCGGAATGGTTACCCAGACCGCCGGGGCGTTGGCCGGCTTGATGTCCAGAATGTTTCCGCTGAGCGATTGCACGGTGCCAGAAATTTGTGTGGGCGGGGCAGAAGCGTCGTCCGATTGGACAAAGCTCGGAATCGCGGCCAGCAAGACAAGAACGACTAGAAGTGATCCGACTCGCAGCATACGACCCTCCACTTCTTATTTCGCCAAGGGGCAAGCGGCTGAAACAAACGCCAGATCTATCAAGTTCCCAATCATTCTTCCACGTTGGCGTCGCGATCAGCGAGCCCACAGACGCCAGGCTGAATCAAGAGCTGGACGATAGATCCACTGTGGGCAGGAAGCGAGGCGGCTTGCGGGCGCGCGTCGCTTGCTCGAAGGAGTAGGCGATCTTGATCAGCTTTGGTTCGCTCCAGGCGCGGCCGAAAAACGAAACTCCCACGGGCATGCCGAAGACGAATCCCGCCGGGACGTGGATATTCGGGTAACCGGCGACGGCGGGGAGAGACGAACTCCCGCCGGTGTCGTGGTCCCCATCGACAGGATCGGTCAACCAGGAAGGACCCGCCGTCGGCGCGACCAGCGCATCCAAGCGGTGCTTATCCATCACGGTGTCGATGCCTTCAGTTCGCGTGAGGCGATGGTTTTTCGCAAGCGCGTCCAGGTATGCCTTGTCGACGAGCGGGCCTTTCTTCTCCGCCTTTTCGAAGAGGTCCTGGCCAAAGTATGGCATTTCCTTGTCGCGGTTCCGTTCGTTGAATTCGATGATTTCGTTGAGGGAACGGGCGGGCGGCTGCCCAGATGACGCGAGATACGCGTTGAGATCGTGCTTGAATTCGTAAAGCAACACGTCCATCTCGGAATCGTCGAATTTCCCAAGCGAGCCGATCTCAACCGGATCGATGAGAACGGCGCCTTCACGCTTCATGGCGTCGAGAGCGGCCCGCCACACGGGTTCGACGCTTTCGCTGAAGGCGTACTCGCGCTGCACGACCCCGATGCGCGCCCCGCGCAAGGCGGCGCGATCCAGGAACTGCGCGTAGTCGGCGAACGCCTTGCGGCCCGGGGCCTTCGTGGCGGCGTCGTCCGCGTCCATTCCCGCAAGCGCTCCGAGCAGCGCGGCTGCATCGGCGACGGTGCGGCACATCGGGCCTGCGGTGTCCTGGCTGTGCGCGATGGGGACGATCCCGGCGCGGCTGATTAATCCCACCGTAGGCTTGATGCCCACGATTCCATTCGCCGAGGATGGGCAGACGATCGAGCCATCGGTCTCCGAGCCTACGGCTGCCGCGCAGAGATTCGCGGATACGGCCGCTCCCGAGCCCGAACTCGAGCCGCAGGGATTGCGATCGAGCGCGTAGGGATTTCGCGTTTGCCCGCCGCGGCCGCTCCACCCGCTCGACGAATGCGACGACCGAAAATTGGCCCACTCGCTGAGATTGGTTTTCCCGAGCATCACGGCGCCAGCGTCGCGAAGGCGCCGGGCCACGCCCGAGTCCTTGGCGGGAGTGAACCCCAGAAGAGCGAGCGAGCCGGCGGTGGTCATCATGCGGTCGGCCGTGCCGATGTTGTCCTTGATGAGGATCGGAATGCCGTGGAGCGGTCCGCGCGGCCCCTTGGATTTCCGCTCGGCATCGAGCGCGTCGGCGATGGCAAGCACCTCGGGATTGAGTTCGATGACGGCGTTAAGCGCCGGGCCGCCCTTATCGATCTCAACGATTCGCGCGAGATATCTCTTGGCGAGGCCGCGCGACGTGAACTTGCCTGCTCGCATGCCTTCCTGCAATTCCAGAAGAGTCAGCTCATCGAGTTCGAACGGCTGCACGTGCTGCGGAGGTTCGCCGGTGTTCGCGCGCGCAAACGCAGGAAGAGCCAGCGATGCGGCCCCCGCCTTCAGGCCAGATGCGAGAAACTTTCGGCGAGTGGGTTGGGTTGCGACGCCATCGTCATCTTTTTTCCTGGGGCGCATGTGGAAGGATTGTAAGCAAATCGTCGCGGGAATTCATTCTTGATTTCAGACGGCGAGGGCCGATTGCCGCGCGGACTGCGATTGAGCGAGCACGGAAACGGCGCGATGAGCGGAGAGCGCGGCGCCTTCTTGCCAGCCGACGATGTGGCTCACGTGGTCGCCGGCCAGGAAGATCGGATCATCCGACTGGATCGCGCGCTCGTATCCGGGATACATGTTGGGTTCCTCGATGTGGATCCACGACCCCAGGTTGTAGGGGATGCGACCCCAACAAACGCACACGGGCGTGGCGAGTTCCTTGGAGTGTCCCGGGTGCAAGTGCTCAATCGCCTGCCGCGAGGCTTCGAGTTTTGCGGCAAGATCCATCGCCTCGAGCTTGGAGCCGTTCTCCAGGCCGTAGCCGCCGATCACAACGCCTTTCTCGGAGAAAAGGCGGGCGCTCGGATACCACACCAGACTCACCGGCTGGTCCAGGAACGAAATGCCGCCGTAAATGGAGTAGTCGCGCTCCCAGAAACGGCGAGATTCCCAGGCAATCTTGTATGCGGCGTCATAGGTGGCGGCGCTGATGATCCGCTTGAGGTCAGGCGAAAGATCGGTGTCCAAATCCTTCAGAATCGAGAAGGGCAGAGCGCAGATGCAATAGTGCGCATTGATGCTGTGAGTGGATCCGGTTTTGGCATCGCGATACGCCACACGAACGCCGTTGGGTGTCTTGCGAATCTGTTGCACCGGACACTGGAATCGAATCATGCGTTCGAGGCGCTTTTCAAATGCAGCCGGGATTCGATCCATGCCGCCGATGGGCTGGAACATCGTCGCCTGCCAGGAGAACTGCTCTTCATAGAGCATTCCCTCCCAAAGGATGGGGTCCAGGAGAGCGTGCATATCCAGGGGATCGCGAACCTGGCCGGTTTGCTCGCCCGCTCCGGGCATGACCTTGTAGCCCGAGCGGTCAGACCCCTTGTAGAAATAGTCCGGCGACAGATCACCGTAGGTCCGCAGGAATTCGAGCATGCGTTCCTTGTCTTCCGACGAAAGCTCCTGGTCGAGCGCATTGCGACGGATCGATTTGGCGAGGAGTTCGGCGACGTGCCCGCGCGTGTCATTGACGACTTGACGCTGCTGAACCGGCTTGCCGCCGTTCATTTGGTCGCTTTGCATAAGCGCACTTCGGGACGTGTTCACTTCCACTTCGAGAGGCACGCCGAACTGGCGGCAGTAACCCAACATCGTCAGGTGCTGCGAAGGGAGCCGCGCGGGACCGGCGTTGAAGTAGTTAAACTCACCGAAAGTACACATCTGCGTGGTGCCGTCGGTCATTTCCACGCGCGTCCCGCTGCGAATGGTCCAATTGCGTCCGCCAGCGCGGCCGCGCGCTTCCAATATGGTGCAGTCATAGCCGGCCTTGGAAAGTTCCCAAGCCGACACCAGCCCGGCAATTCCTGCTCCCAGTATTACTACGCTTTTGCCCCTGCCGAGCGTCTGCGACAGGCGCAACATGCTGGCTTCGCTGGGCGGGACGGGCAAGAGGCCGAGCGACTGCATGATCAGGTAGGTTGCGCCGAAGCCGCCGGCGCGGCCGACCTGCGTGAGGAAGTTGCGACGAGTAGTCATCAGGCGCTCGCTACATCGCGTACAAATCACGGCATGGGCCGATAGGGTACGTCGAACAGCAGCAAGTGTCCAATGCGTTTAACGTATCGCGTGGATTGGTTTTTCCCTGTGGAGCGGCATGGCGATCAAAGGTGGTGGGCCTGGGTAGACTTGAACTACCGACCTCACCCTTATCAGGGGTGCGCTCTAGCCACCTGAGCTACAGGCCCACGAATGGAGAACCATTCTAGGAACAACTGAGAGATTCTACCACGTGCTGCGGCGCGCGGTGAACAGCAGCGGCGCGCGGTTAGAGCTTGTTGAGGCCGTCGAGGGCGGCGACTTTGTAGGCTTCGGCGAGAGTCGGGTAGTTGAAGACAGTGTCGCGAAAGTATTCGATCGAGCCGCCGTGGGCCAGCACGGCCTGTCCGATATGGACGATTTCCGTGGCGCGCTGGCCGATGATGTGCACGCCGAGAAGTTTCCGGGTGTTGCGATCGAAGAGCAGCTTCAGCATTCCCGTTTCATCGCCCAGCATCATGCTCTTCGCCAGCTCTGCGTATTTTGAAATTCCCACCTCATAGGGAACCTTTGCCGCTGTGAGTTTTTCCTCCGTCTGGCCAACCATGGAAATTTCGGGGATCGTGTAGATGCCGTAGGGAAAGAGTTCCGGCATGTGCTCGGAGGGCGCGCCGAACATTCGACAGCTTGCTAGGCGGCCTTGCTCCATCGACGTGCTCGCCAGGGCGGGGAACCCGATCACATCGCCGGCGGCGTAGATGTGCGGAACATCGGTCTGATAGCAATCGTTTACTTTCAGCTTGCCGCGAGAAACCAGCTGGAGACCTGCCGCTTCGACGCAAAGCTGATCTCCGTTTGCCTGCCGCCCCACGGCATGGAGAAGCACGTCGGCTTGCACCTTCTTACCGCTTTCGAGCTCCGCGAAGACGCGGTCCCTCTGGGAGTCGTAGCCGACGCGGGTGACTTTTTCGCCGAGACGAAAGGTGGTCCCCATCTGCCGCAGGTGATAGGCCAGCGCCTCGACGATTTCGCGATCGACGAAATCGAGGATCGACGGCCGCTGGTCGATCAGCGTGACTTCCGCGCCGAGGGCAGCCATGAAGGATGCGTACTCGAGACCCACGACGCCCGCGCCGACGACGATGATCTCGCGGGGCAGCGCGCCGATGCCGTTGAACTCGTCGGTATCGAGAATGCGCTTGCCGTCGAAAGGAATGTCCGGGCTGCGCGCAGGGCGCGTGCCGCAAGCGATCAGGATGTTCTCACCGTGCAGCGTGATTTTTTCGCTCTCGCCCTGCACTTCGATCGTGTGCGGGCCGGCGAACTGCGCCAGCCCCTGAAAGATCGAGATGCCGTTGCGCTTGAGTTGCGCGCGAATGACCTCCGTCTCGCGCGAGACGATGCTCGTCACGCGGAACGAGAGGTCCTGGAGCGACACGTCTCCATTGCCGCGGTAGTTGCTGCCGTAGAAGGCGCGGACCGCGATTCCAGTCAATTGGAAGATGGCCTCGCGGACGCTCTTGCTGGGGATGGTGCCCGTATGGACGCAAACGCCGCCCATCATGAGCCGGCGGTCAATCACGGCGACGCGCTTGCGCAGCTTCGCGGCGCAAATCGCGCCCTTCTGGCCGGCAGGGCCGCTGCCGATGACGATGAGATCGTAGTTTTGGTCACTCATGACGAAAAGTGAAGGCTCAATTTGCAGGTGCGGCAGGAGCACGCCCCGAGCCAGTATCCGACATGAATTTTACAGGAGTATGAACGCAGACGTGAAGGCCGGGCGGCAAGTCTGCCTTGGGGCATCCGCCGGTTCATGCGAGGACAATCAGATCGATCTCGACCCGAATGTCGAGCGGCAGTCGCGCCGCCTGGATCGTCGTTCGCGCGGGCGGGTTTTGCGGGAAATAGCGCGAGTAGACTTCGTTCATCGCGGCGAAGTCGTTCATGTCTTTCAAATAGACATTCGCCTTCACGGCCCGGTCGAGGGATGATCCGGCAGCCTCGACGATCGCTTTCAGATTCTCGAGGGCGCGAACCGTCTGGGTCGCCGTATCGCCTTCGACGAGCTTTCCCGTCGCCGGATCGAGCGGACCTTGGCCCGCAGTGAAAATGAAGCCGTTCGCCTTCACGGCCTGAGAATACGGGCCCAGCGCTTTGGGTCCCCTTTCCGTTGATACGATTTCCGTCACGAAGCCTCCCGGAAAACAGAAATTGGAAACTGGGAAACGAGCTCTTTCACTGGTTCTCACCGCCGTTCTAGTAACGGTCCCTAAAGTCCGCGGGAATACCTTTGTCGTTGAGCCAGATGCGAAACATCTCGCCCAGATGCTTGCCGCTCGACTGCTCGAGCGCCGATAGCAGACTATCGTAGCTCGCTTCCTGGCCGCGCAACAAAGTGACCATCTGCCGGAGGCCGTTTCGCATCGGGGCTTCGCCGCAAGCATCCTCGAGCGCCACGAAGAAAAGCGGCGCCTTAGCGAGAGCGATGCGGCGTTGCTCCGCCGAGTCATTCAACAGTGTGGCGCCCAGCGGTTTTTCGGACGCGCCCGCTCGCGCTTCGTCGTATTCCTGCAAGTACTTGATGATGCGCCGGCGGCGGGCGGCGGGACCGTTGAGCGCTTCGTCGATGACGATCGTGGCGTATTCCGGCAGGCCTTCGCCCATGCCCAGGGCCGCATCGGGGCTCGGGTACATTTCGTCGCCGAACCAATTATGCGCGAGCGTGTGCGCCGTGACTTCGCGGAAGCGATCGCTATCGATCCCAAGCGCCAACGCCGCCAGATTCACCAGCACCCCTCCCGGGAAAGCCGCCGCCGCTGGTCCCGCATCGCCGGGGAAATGCTCGCGCAGTTCCGGTGATTCGACCACGTGCGGTGCGGCGATGTTTCTATCGAGCGGGCCGAAATCGATTTCGAGGATGTTCCAGGCCTTTGCGATTTCCGCCGCCGCTGGCCCGGGGTCGTCCTTGAGGGGCTGGAGGGTCCAAAACGGGGCCGATTTCGAGCCGCCATCCGAGGGGGACACGACGTAACGCCCGGCGACGACGTAGGGCGGGAGATCGTCCTGGCGAAGTGCGAAGCGGTATTCGATTTCGCCGCCGTCCTTCTTCCGGCCTTTGGGTGCGCCGCGCGCCAGCACGAGAAAATCGGAAGGCACGCGGACTGCATAGAGCGTCACGCTCGGCCGCCGTGGAAAGGGAGAAAGAAAGTGCTTAGGGGCTTGGAGCACGGGGAACCAGCCGCGCGAGCCGAGATGAAAGTCGTTCTCCCCCAGCGTGATCCGGGAGCCGGAATCCTGGGGTGAGGCAAGGCTGTACTCGATCACTAATTCGAGTGTGCGATTGCGTGCCCAAGGCGGATCGAGCGGGATACGAAGCGTGTTGCTCGGTTGCTCCTGTTGGTACTCCGCTGGAAGATTCGCGGGAACGACTTCGCGGCCGTCGATCTCGACGTGAAGGTCTTTCCGGCCGAAGGCCTTCTCGTCCGGGAAGTTTGCGTCCACGAACGCCAAATCGCTGTCGCCGGTGTCCTCAAGTTTGAAGCGGCCGCGAATCTGCAGCTTCGGAGGCTGGCCCGCAACGAAGCGGACTTCGCGCGATTCCTTGAGGACGCGATAGCCGGGCGCGAGCGGAACGGCGCAGGAAACGGCGCAGAGAAAAAGGAGAACCGGAAACAAGACGAGAGCAAGCGAGCGCGGAGGCGTTCGGTTCAAGATGTGAAGATTCTACCGGGACGAGACGCGCGCGGGCAAACCGTAGTTCAGGAGCCGGTGAAGCGGCGGAGAATCTCGTCGTCGCTCGCACCACGGCGGCGAAAGGAGAGGATCGCATCCGCCTGCGAATCGGGAACGCTGCGGCGCGCAAGTTCGAGGAGCGTCGACTCGCGCAGGCCGGCGTTTTTCAGGCTGGCGAGAGACGCTCCGGCGAGCACGGGCTTGCCTCCGGCGTGGCGCCGGGCCACTTCGAGGATGATGGTGTCCGAAAGCCCGGCGAGCTTCATCGCCTGAAGTTCGCCCGCGCCGAACCCAAGCTGATTCAGCCTGGCAAGCTCGAGGATGGTATCCGCCTGCATTCCCGCGCGAAGCAGGCCGGCGATGGCATCGCCCGCGTCGAATGCCTGGCCTCGGCCGTGAAATATCTGCAGAGACTCCACACAGCTCACATCGGGGAACCCTCCCTGGCGAGCGGAGGCAACCTGCGCAACTTCGGGCGTCGTGATGTCGAGCGCCTTCAACTGCTTGATAGCGTCGTAACCCATGCCTGCATTGTCGAGCGCCGCCGTATCCACAAGCAGATGGCGGTGGCATCCGGAAATGCAAAACGCAAGCGCCGCGAGCAGCAGGAAGGGAAGAAGCCGGCGCCGGGATGCAGGCCGATCGGATCCGTGCACACGGCTTGCGAGGATGCGCCCCATGAACTCATTGTACGCGCCGTGCGATGGGCGGGCGGCGGGCACGGGCAGGGTGTCGCGGAAGAATTACCGGCGTCAAGGGAAGCCGGGCGCGGCACCGCATTTCAGACGTTGTAGACGCGCTCGATATCGAAGACGCCCGGGATTCGCTTGATCCCGGAGATGATGTGCTCGACCTGCTTGCGGTCGCGTACGTCGAGCGCGACTTCGATGCGGGCGCGAATGTCGTGGCCGCCGCTCTCGAAGGTGCGGATGTTGGCGCCCGTCTCGCTGATGACGCTGGTGATGGCGGCGAGCATGCCAGGGCGGTCCTCGGTGAAAATACGCAAGCGGACCGGAAACGTGGCCTGGGTCGATTCAGCCCATTCGACCGGGATTCGCCGCGCGGCCTCGTAGAGCAGGTTTTCGACGTTGGGGCAGTTCTTGCTGTGGACGGCGATGCCGCGTCCGCGGGTGACGTAGCCGATAATGTCGTCGCCGGGAATCGGATTGCAGCATTTCGAGCGGTAGACCATCAGGTCGCCATGTCCGCGCACGACGATCGCCGCCTCGTCCATCCCGAGGATACGCTTGACGGTCGAGGCGAGCTTCGGCTGCTTGTCCTCCGCCGTCTCAGCGAGCGGCTGGCCGGTTGCCTTGGCGAGCACCTGGCGGGCGGACCATTTGCCGTAGCCGAGCTCGGCGTAGAGGTCTTCCAGGCGCGAGCAGCCGTATTCGGAGGCGACGCGCTGCCAATCCTCGTCCGCGATCTTCTTCAGGCTCACACCCGCCTGGCGCGCTTCCTTTTCGAGCAGGCGCCGCCCGACATCCGTCGCCTGTCCGCGCTCGTGGAGATTGATCCACTGGCGAATTTTGCTGCGCGCGCGCGACGTGTGGACGAAGGAAAGCCAGTCCCGCGACGGTGTGTGCCCCTTCTGCGTGACAATTTCGACGACGTCGCCGTTCGCCAGCGCGTGGCGCAGCGGAACCATCTCACCGTTTACCTTCGCGCCCGCGCACTGATGCCCGACTTCGGTATGCACGGCGTAAGCGAAATCGACCGGCGTGGCGCCACGCGGCAGCACCACGACGCGGCCTTTCGGAGTGAAGGTGTAGACCTCTTCGGGGTACAGATCCACGCGGAGCGTCGAAAGAAACTCGCTCGGCTCTTGCATCTCCTGCACCCACTCGATCAAATGCCGCATCCAGATGATGCGCTGATCGTCCGCCGAAGATGCCGGCGCTTCGCGGCCCGCGCCGTCCTTGTATTTCCAGTGGGCGGCGACGCCCTGGTCGGCGATGCGGTGCATCTCCTGCGTGCGAATCTGTACCTCGAACGGCTGCCCGGAGTGGATCACAGCCGTGTGCAGCGACTGGTAGAGGTTCGGCCGCGGCATGGCGATGTAGTCCTTGAATCTGCCGGGCACGGGCCGCCAGATCTGATGGATCACGCCGAGCGCCGCGTAACAATTCTTCACCGTGTCGGTAATCACGCGCACAGCCAGCAGATCGTAGACTTGATCGAGGGTCCGCTGCTGCTTTTGGATCTTCAGGTGCAGCGAATAGAGCCGCTTGATGCGGCCCTGCACCTCGGCGGGTACGCTGCTCTCGACCAGCTTTTCACGGATTGCGTCCTGCACTTCCTGGAGGAACTTGTCGAAGACTTTCTGCTTCGAGGCGACCTTCTTTTGCAGCTCGAAAAACGCTTCCGGCTCGAGGTAGCGAAATGCCAGATCTTCGAGCTCGCCGCGAATCAAGCCCATGCCGAGCCGGTTCGCGACCGGGGCGTAGATATCGAGCGTCTCGCGCGCAATGCGCTGTTGGCGTTCGGGCGCGAGGAATTCGAGGGTGCGCATGTTGTGCAGCCGGTCGGCGAGCTTCACCATCACGACGCGAACGTCGTTGACCATCGCGAGCAGCATCTTGCGGACGTTTTCGGCCTGGCGGTCTTCCGGCGCGAGGAGATCGAGCTTGCTGATCTTCGTCACGCCTTCCACGAGGCGCGCGACGTCCGGGCCGAAATGCTCCGCGATTTTCTCGAGCGGAAGCTTCGTGTCCTCGACCACGTCGTGGAGCAGCGCGGCG
>Ga0187872_10002607_pt1 | contig 15641 bp, 12 predicted proteins | sample June2016WEW_16_4_FD_132973 | JGI IMG/M metagenome (GOLD analysis project Ga0187872, IMG submission 132973) | Peatland microbial communities from SPRUCE experiment site at the Marcell Experimental Forest, Minnesota, USA - June2016WEW_16_40 | ecosystem: Environmental > Terrestrial > Soil >...
CTCGTGATTGCCGAGCACGTAGATGACGGGCCGGTCAGGAAATGCCTTCAGTGCCCATTTCAAGCCATTGCGCCCAGTGCCAACGTCCCCGGCAAGAATGACCACATCCGCCTCCACTGCCGGTGGCGTGAAGGGCGCAAATTCCAGGTGCAAATCGCTGAGGATGTGGAGGCGCATTAAGGTCGTTTCTTCAGCCAGTTCCCACCGTTACCCGCCATACCAGTTCGCTTTCCGGCTCGATGCGGATGGGTACGGGCAAAAACCGCCGGATAATCTCGGCATTCGTGGTCGTGTGCAGCGAGGGTTTGGTCGTTTGGAAAGAGCCTCTCCCTGCCAATGCCATGGGGAGCAACAACTGGTCAGCCAGATGTTCGTCCACCGGCACGTTCGCATCGAGCCATGCCTTGGCGGCTTTGACTGCCGATTTGGCGACTTCCTCTGCGGGCCGGCCACGCTCGCCAAAGCCGGTGAAGACCGCGGTCACGTGCTCAGCTTCGATTTCCAGGACGACGGCGTTGCCGGGCCCCACAGGGCGCGGAACATTCTCGACGCTGCATTCATCGGCCCGCCATTTCAGTTCCTCCCGCACAACCGCCAGTTCCCTTTCGGCCACGTGCTCGGGGAGCTTGGAGGTCCAAATGCGGGCATGCTGGCTTCGAATCGAACCCCGCTCCAGCAAATCGATCGGGGACAATTTCGTTGCCGGTTGCACCCGAGCGTGAAATTGCCCGCCACCTGCCGGGAAGAATCCCGGGCGCTTCAATTCCAGCTCTACCGTCGGCCCCATCCGGTGAATCAAGGGCATGAAACACTTGGCCAGGAAATCAAACGAGGGTGCCAGAGGGTTGTGCGTCCCGCCTTCCAAGGTGAGCGTGCTGGGGCCGGAGGCAGTCAACAGTGAGGGAAGCACCGTCTGCAGCACCAACGTGGCGCTGCCGGCTGTGCCCACGGCAAATCTGTAATTGCCCGGCGTCACCGGCCCCGGGCGGAACTCCAGCACCTGCGAGCTCAGCGTGGCTCCAATGACCTCGGCGCAACCGACTGTCCGGGCCGCCTCGACGGCAGTCAGGTGCTGCCGCAGCAGCCCCGGCTTCTGGCGCCTGGCTCGGATGCGCTCCATGCGAAACGGTTGGCCCGTGACCAGCGACAGCGCCAAGGACGTGCGCAGGATCTGGCCGCCACCCTCGCCTTCTGACCCATCAATGGCGATCATCACGTCAGTCTTCCGCCCGCTCGCCGTGCGGCGCCATCTTGACCAGCTTGGGATCGAATTGGCCAAGGATGGTCACCAGGTCGTGTTGAGCCGCCATCACCTCGTGGATGTTCTTATAGACCATCGGCACTTCGTCCAAACCAGCGGAGATCAGCGTCACGCCCTTCTCCCGCAGGAACGCATTCACTTTCTTCCACTCGAAGGTCTTGGTCGCCTGCGTTCGGCTCATCACCCGGCCGGCGCCATGGGAGGCCGAGTTGAGCGATTCCGGGTTGCCTTTGCCGCTCACGACGAAGCCCGGCGAGGCCATCGAACCGGGAATGATGCCCAGCACACCCTGGCCAGCAGGCGTCGCTCCTTTGCGGTGAACAATGACTTCCTTTTCGACACCGTTGATGACGTGCCGCTCCTTCCAGGCGAAGTTGTGATGGTTCTCCAGGTCCAGCAGCACCTCGGCCCCAAGATTCGCGGCGACGTGCTTATGGATGAGCGCATGGTTCGCGGCGGCGTAACGGCCCATCAACTCCATCGCCGCCCAGTATTCCTGGCCATCCTGGGAATCCAGTGACAACCAGGCCAGCCGCTTGAACTCGCTCGGCAGGTCCGGGAACTGGCTGAAGGCAATCTTGCTGTAATGATCGCACACGGCGGCACCCGTGCCGCGGCTTCCGCTGTGGGAGAGCAGTGCCACATAAGTTCCCGGCGCAAGTCCATGAATTTCCCCATGAGCAGTGAACAGGCCGAACTCGACGAAATGATTGCCGCTGCCGCTGGTGCCGAGTTGCGACCAGGCCCGGTCCTTGTTCTGCTTGGTGACCGGGCTGATGTTCCAATCCGCGTCCAAAACCTCATGCTGGCGGCGGTGCTTGAACGAGGCGCCGATTCCAAAGCGCGTCTCGGCCTCGATGGCCTGCGTCAGGCGGTCCTGGTGGTGCTCCAGGTCCCGGGCGGGAATATCCAGCACCGTCATCTTCATGCGGCAGGCGATGTCCACGCCCACCGCGTAGGGGATCACCGTATTTTCAGTGGCCAGCACCCCGCCGATCGGGAGACCGTAGCCGACGTGGGCATCGGGCATCAGGGCCCCCGCCACAGCCACCGGCAGCAGGCAGGCCTTTTCCATCTGCATGACAGCTTCATGCTCAAGCCTTTCGCCCCACTGCCGGTATTTGATCGGCTCGGAGCGTGGCGGTGGCGGGGCGTTCAGCAAGGCTTTGGCCAATTCGCCCCGCAAGCTGTCCTCGGTGAAGGCTGAAGGATTGGCGATGATCGCCTTCACTTCCTCTTCCAAACGGGTTTTGTCACCGCCGGCGAGGATGAATCTGCTGATGAAATCCGTTGCTCGCCGGGTCGCTTCCCCCAGCGGTACGCCGAGACGAACAAAGTCCTTACTGTTCACAAATGGAGACCGAAGGTCGGCGAGTGGCACTCAGGTCACCACAGCAAATCCTCCAGCTTGGTAATTCGTTGAACCGACTGTTTGACAAAGAAAGCTACGTTTCCAGGTATTAAGAGAAAGGACCCCGAATCCATCGCGAAGCGTGGCACAACTGAAACCCCGCTTTCTTTGCAAGCCGACCCGCTCAACCGAGGTAGCCACTTCAATGACTTTGCCCAAGACTCACCGGGCTGATCCTCAACAAACTTCACAATACGAGGGTCCGTTGCTCCAAACATCCACCGCGAACTCTTGACCAGGCGCATCATTAGCTCCAGCACGTCACGACGCGGTGGTCTTGGCATCATATGAACGTCGAGGAAGCGATTTGCCCTGCCCGCTGAATCCAAACCAAGAGTAACGACAAACGGCTCCCTAAACATGAAGCGAATGCTACCTTCGCCATTTGGTTCGCAAGACCAAAAATAGACAGGCAGCTTCACAAGGTCGGCCAGCACAACGATACACGTATGCAACCAAAGGCCGACGCGGGAGGGCTCTGCTTGGCCCAACAGCACTGTCATTTCTTCCGGAGAAAGTGCCGTGTCGACATGCGCAGAAATCTTGTTCCGTGCGGATGATAACAACGTGCCTTTTCCGATTGCTGAGATCTGCAGCAGTTGGAGACGGAGCTGGGGAATAACTGAGCGTGCATGGTCAGGTAATTGGCAAAAGGTGTCTGGATTGTTCTCTAAGTCATTCGCCAAATCGCGAACGGCTTCAACAAGAGAATGCAAAGGCGTGAGGAGGATTTTCAACTTCCTGCGCTTTTTCACTTTGCTCTTGGTGCGTCCGGCAGTCGCAATTAGTACCTCAAGATCGCGCAGGGACTCCATACATCGGAATAGTTTCTGAGCTGCGACGTTGGCAGGCTTCCAAGCTTGAGGCTGGCATTCCGTTGTGACGTCTGCGATGTGCCGGGTTTCGTCAGCATAAACCGGTCGTTTGCCGAACCACGCCATCACGGGCCCTTTCTGTGCGATTTCTTCGGACATAATTCAGTCAGCAGCATCAGGCAAGCCCTGAACTGTACGACGGCCAATTCTCGCAAGAATCGGATGGTAGGACGAGCAACATTTTGATCCCGATTTTGGGCCGCCATTTCTGGCGGCCCAACACTCTTCAGTCCTCCACAAACAACCTCCAGTCCGCGATGGCGTGCAAGTTGCGAATGAACGCCATCGCCGGCAGGTCCTTCGGCGCCCGGGGGATGGACAGGAGCTTCAGTCCGGCTTCGTGCGGCAGGCGGTCAGCCTTGCGCTGGTTCACCTCCTTGGCCGACCAGACGAGGTTTTCCCAGGCGTCCTTGCCGCCGCGCGAGCGCGGAACAACGTGGTCGAGACTGCCCTCGTCCGGGTGCAGAACCCGGCCGGTATACTGGCAGCGGTTGCCATCGCGCTCCCGGATCGCGCGGGCGCAGAGCTTCGGGCGCTTCTTGGGCACCTTGGCGTAGTTGACCGCCACGATGACGGTCGGCACGCGAATCTGACCGCGCACGGTATGCACCGCATCGTCCTGGTCGCGAATCGGCAGAGTAATCCACTCTTCCCAGGTGACTGGGTGGATATGGTCCTCGCCCTCGATCTCCAGGCCGGTGGCAACATTGGTGGCCATCATGCAGAACGCCTCCTGAGGCGTGCGCACGTTGATGGCCTGCCAGTTGCGGTTCAGCACCAGCACGGTCGCTTTCGTCAGTATGTTGCTCATAAATGTTCTTGGGTGTTTGTTCTTTGTTGAACGGCGTCTGAGCGATTTCGGCCTTCGGATTTCGGATTTCGGACTTACCGTTGGCTGCCTCGCCTGGAATCGCACCAGGACCTCCGGTGTCAGAGACCGGCACGCTGCGGATTACGCCACGAGGCAAATGGTCGCCCGGGAAGGTTCTGCCCCTCCGATTTCTGGGTGTAGGCCAGACGTGATACTATTTCACCACCGAGCGGAAAAGATCGGCAATAATATCGGCAATCTGTTGGCCAATCATGTTGCATACATTGACAATATGCTTGTAAACTGGCGTTGCTTATGCTCTATTAGATCGGCAATAATATCGGCACAAATGACGAGACAAGCAGCCATTAAGACACTGTTCGATCACCCATCGGACATGGAGCCGCTTCTGCCTGGTGATGGTGACAGCAAGTCGTCGAGCCTGGCTTTGGCGCTGATACGCGGCGCCGAACGGCTCCGCACTTCGCTCCATCCGACCACCCGCAAACTGGTGGCGGACTTGGTGTGCTCGATGAACAGCTACTACTCGAACCTCATCGAAGGTCATCGCACGCGCCCGAGAGACATTGACGCGGCAATCAGGAAGGATTTTTCCGCCGACCCCGCCCGACGGTCCCTTCAGATCCAGCATGTCGCCCACATGGAAGTTCAGGCGGAGATGGAAGCCAGGTTGCCAGCGATGGCTGCCGGCGCTATCTGCTCGACTGAATTTCTCTGCTGGCTGCACGAGGGATTCTATCGGCGGCTGCCGGAAGAATTCCGCAAGGTGGAAGACGAAAAGGGAAAGGCCCATGAAGTCCAGCCAGGCGCCTTTCGCCAAGGCGAGGTCAGCGTGGGCCGACACATGGCGCCATCCAGCAAGAGGCTCAGGGAATTCCTCAAGCGCTTCGCAGAGTTTTACGGTCCGCTGGTGACGACCGATCCAGGCAGTCTGATTGCGGCTGCGGCCGCCCATCACCGCCTGACGTGGATACATCCGTTCCTGGATGGCAATGGCCGCGTGGCCCGATTGTTCACCCACGCCTGGTTTGCGAACGCGGGGGTGGACAGTGACGGGCTCTGGACGATCTCGCGCGGCCTGGCCCGGCGGAAGGCGGAATATCAAGCCGCACTGGCCAATGCCGATGAGAAGCGGGTGAACGATTACGACGGCCGCGGCTATCTTTCGCAGCGCTATCTCGGCGAATTCTGCCAGTTCTTTCTGGGTACCGCCAGCGACCAGGTCGAATTCATGCAGGAACTCCTGGCTCTCGAGGGAATGCTGGATCGCATCACCGGTTATGCTAAACGCAGAGAGTTTGCGAAGGAGCTTCCCCGTGGTTCTGCCCTGGTGCTCAGGGACATCTTTCTCCGCGGAGAAATCGCGCGCGGCGACGTGGCGCGAATCATCGGCGCATCGCCGCGTACGGCCCAGAAGGTCACCGGCGAACTGCTCTCACAACGGTTGGTCACCTCCGGTTCGCCGAAAGGGCCATTGCGACTGGGCTTCCCTGCGGACGCGGCCGGCCATTACTTCCCGAACCTGTATCCGGCGGGCGGGGATTGATACGCAAAAGATGGCTGCCGGGGATGGACTCGCACCACCACGCTCGCCTTCAAAGGGCGATGTCCTGCTGTTTAGACGACCCGGCATTGAATTTGGTGGCCCGCCAGGGTAACGCTCCCTGTTCAACGGATTAAAAGTCCGTTGCATCACTTTAATGCTTGCAGGCCGAAATGGTGCTCGCGGCAGGATTCGCACCCGCACTGGCGACGCTCTCGACGTCGTGTCTCTGCTGTTGGACTACGAGAGCGAAATGGATGGAGCCTCCTGCCGGTGCTGCCCCGGCCTGACTTTCTTACAAAGGAAGCCTGCGGGCTGCCGCAAGGAGGCGAAGTGGTCGCAATCCCCAGTGCTGCCCTGGGCACAGCGGGCTTATGAAACCTGCCTGAGCGCTGGCTCGACTGCGACGCTGACGGATAAAGAAGAATGGGGCCCCCACCCGGAGTTGCACCGAGTTCCCTTGCCTACCGAGCAAGCGCATCGCTTAAAATGCTTTGGGGGCGCTGAAAATGGTCGGCGCGAGACGACTTGCACGTCCAAGGCTGCCTGGTTCTAAGCCAGGTGGGTCTGCTATTCCCCGTAAACCACACGCCGAGAAATTGGCGTCCCTGACCGGCTTCGCTCCGGTGATCTCCTGCATGAGAGGCAGGCATGTTGGCTGGACTACACCACAGGGACAAAAAGATGGTGAGGGCAAAAGGAGTTGCACCTTTGACCTGATGCATGTGACGCATCCGCTCTGGCTGGCTGAGCTATGCCCTCAAAATGGTGGGGAAGAAGAGTGCTGCCCTCTTTGCCTCTCGCATGTCAAACGAGCGCTCTGCTGATGAGCTACGTCCCCGAAAATGGAGCGGGTGAACGGAGTCGCACCGTCGTCTCAGCCTTGGCACGGCCGCATTCTGCTGTTGAACTACACCCGCCTGAAATGGTGTCCCCAGCCGGACTCTCACCAGCAACCTGGAGTTTAGGACACTCCCGCTCTGTGCTTTGAGCTATGGGGACAAGGGATCGAACCCCCGGATGGTCTCTTCCACCAGCTCACACCCAGCGCTTTCTCAAAGCCCTATTCAAGAAGGAAAGGGCTGGGCCGCTCGAGCTGCTTCGCGTTCAGGGGTTCGAAATGGTACGCGCGTCCGGTAACGCTCCGGATCCAGGCACTCATCTAGTGCGACTCAGTTTATAAGACTGACGGTTCTGCTTTGAACTACGCGCGCAGAAAATGGCGGAATGCCGTGGGCTTGCACCACTTGCCCGAAGGCACGCACTGTTTAGCAAACAGGCCCGGTTCGCTTGCCCGGTTGGCATTCCTGAAAATGGTCGGCGTGGGGAGACTTGCACGCCCAAGGCTGTTCGGGTTTGAGCCGAACCGGTCTGCTGTTCCCAGTTAACCACACGCCGGTCGGCGCCCCGGGACTTGCACCCCCAAGGCTGCCAGATTCTGAATCTGGACCCTCTGCTATTCGGGTTGAACCACATGCCCAGTGAAAATGGCACTCCCGGCAGGACTCTCACCTGCAACCCGGCGGTTCGAAGCCGCCCGCTCTGATAATTTGAGCTACGGGAGCATGAAATGGGGCCGACGGGGAGACTCGCACTCCCGTGGGGCGGATCGCCCGGCAGTTTACGAAACTGCTGCTGTCGCTGCTGAGCCACGTTGGCAAGAAATGGTGGGTTGCCACAGTGCTGCCCCGTGCTCTGCGGTTTAAGAAACCGCTGCATCGCGGCAATGCTTGCAACCCAATCGCGACACGAAGGCGGAGTTGAACCGCCACAGTCAGGTCTGTGAAGTCCTGACTGGCACCGGTGTTCGCGTCGCGTGAAATGGTCAGAGTGGCGGGTAACGCTCCCGCTTGCTCTTGCTCCCGAAGCAAGCGCCTCACTTTTAGGCTACGCTCTGGTAGACTCCCCAGCGCACTGAACCCGGCATCCGGCCATTTCTTCGACCGTGCGAGGTTTCTGCCGGCACACCAGGCTCAACTGGGGGAAATGGTCGAGCATCAGGGTATTGCGCCCTGTATTCCGGTTTGGAAGACCGGCGTGTATCTCTCAACACCTATGCTCGAAGAAATGGAGTCCCGTAAGGGAGTTGCACCCATCTGAACGGTTTTGCAGACCGCTGCCTGAGCTGCTCGGCCAACGGGACACGTAAATTCGGATTGTGGCGCGGAGAGCTTGGAATCCTCCTGAGGAGGGGGCGGGAGTTTTCCCGCCCGCACGCGTTGTATTCAACTTCAGGCTGGGACCTCAGGAGCCGAGTCGGCCTTGCCGGTCGGGACCGGGCATACCAAGCGCCCGTGGAATGCCTGCAGTCTGCCCGCCGAGAGTAACTACGTCAGGCGCAACTTCGGACGCCAATTGCATGGATGACCGCGGATTTTACGGGTGAGAATTGGTGCCTGTTGCGAATCCGGTGATCCTGCCGACCGTGCTCCAGACTTTCTCGGGATAGCGTCGCAAGGTTTTATTCAATCGCCGGCGGCTCAACGTATCCAGGTTCTGAAATGTAACCAGGGACTGCGGATCAAGGCCGTCACGAAGGTTCAGCCAGGCAAAATCACAGAGCGCCTGCTCAACGGGCGCGATCACCTGGTCCGCAGGCTTGGCATAAACGCTGGCGGGGACGCAGATGAACCTCAGTTTACCGGCCGGGGTGATGCGATCGGACTTCCGGTTATGGCGGCGATGGGTGAAGCAGGTGATTTCCGTCGGCACCTGAGTGACGAGGTGGCACCGAAACAGCGCGTAAAAGCCCGTGATGTAGGCCCCTGGATCGACCGCCGACAGAATGGCCTCAGGACGCACTCCCTGGCTTGGACCGTACCGCCCGTGGGCGTAACGATGGATGATACCACGCCGCACCAAACGGCCGAGTTCGGTATTCACCGCGTGGAGCGTGGTCTGTGCCACGTTCGCAAGCTCCGCGACGGAGAAAACCACCTTCCCGTGCTGGGCTCCCTGTTCAGCGAAAAAGCTTTGCCATTCCAGAGTTTTCATGATGGACAAACCCGCACAATCAGATTCAAGGCTGATTCGAGAACCGCTCTGCCACCTCCCCCGGCATTCATCTGTTGCACCACCGTTGAATCCATCTGCTCGTCGATGACCTTCTGAATGGCGGCCGCGTGGTAGTCCCGGTTTTCCTGCAGGTCTTTCAACCTCCGAGCGACAGTCTCCGGGCGGAGTTCCATTTTCGCCACCTTTTGCTGCAGCCGAGCGGGTGAATCCGGGCGCAGTTTGTCCCTGTAAAGAAAGAGGTCCACCAAATCACGGTGCTGGAGGAAGATCCGGTTCAGGACCGCGATGACTTTGCTTTCGATCAGGTCAGCATCGGAAGGCGTCGGATGCACCGTTCCGCCCGCTGTCCGGATGGTTGGCGGATCCAGGCAGATGATTTGGGTGACCTCCAGCGGGATTTCAATGTGGAGATCGCCTTTCCAAAATCGAAGATCGACGAATTTTGCGTTGGGTGAATCTGCGTCAGGCCCAGTGCGGGCAGAAACCGAGCCTTCGTAACCGAGTTCCCGACGGACCTGGCCCAGAATGACCCGCCGACAAAGACCGAGTAGCTCCCGCTGTTTTGCCTTCAGATCCCCTCCCCAATGATAATCGATATCCACTGAGAAGCGCTGGCTGTTGTCGAGCAAGCGATACCGGAATCCGCCGATCAGCAGCAAATTAACTCCAGCCGGACTGGTCGCTACCAATCTGGCGACGACCTTCTGTAATCTGTCTGTTTCCTGAAACTCGGTTTTCACTGTGTAATGGATAAGCCATTTATTCACGATATACAACATAAATGTTGTATATCGTAATCTAGCTGTGAGCTGATGGCGTCATAGCGGACAACGTAAACCACTTGCGGGCGGATGGTTGCGCATCCGCCCGCGTTGTTTGCCTCTGGCGTCCTTGAACCGTCAAGGTCGCTGGTTAGCTAGGACCTGATGAAGTCCGAGATGACCGCCGGCACGCTGGTGTCGAAGCCCACCACGTCCAGCATTCCGCGGTCGTTCGGGTCGGCCAGGGTGAAGCCGTTGGAGGTCATCCCCACAACGACCGCCTTGGCGTCCCACTCGAACTCCTTGCGATACTGACGCAGTGCCTGAGCTGGGTGGATGTTACCCGCCCAGGTTTCGCTGTCGGTGTACGTTAGGAACGCCGAAACCTTCACGTCGTTTTCTAACGCCCAACGCAAAGGCAGCGAGCAGTCGGTGCCCATGAACGGCAGGCTGCTGAGTGCCTTGATCACGCCATCCAGCCGCATGCGCGGCGAGATATTCAACGGCATGAACCGGTCCGCGAATGCCATGATGTGGCACTCGCGTTCGGTTGCCGCCGTGACCAGGGCCATCGCAGCGCTCGCCTCTCGTGCCGAGAGGCACGAACCTGCAATCATCGAGCCACCCATAGAACCGCTGACGTCCAGGGCCAGGAGCACCGGCTTGCCGCACGGTTCCACGTTCTTGAACGTGGCGTAAAACGCCGCGTCCAAAGCATCAATGATCTTCGGCACCGGCTGCCAGGTGAGACCGCCCTTCTCACCGCGGCCTTGCGCATACACCTTCTGGGCGATTAACACTGCCAGCGGGTGGATGCGAGCGCGCTTGAGCAGGGCTTCGTCGCCCAGCTTGCGGATAACCAGGTTAGCCGCCGCACTGAACGGCTTGACCAGGCCGACGGCGGTCATCTTGCCCAGGTTACGCACCAGGGCCGTGAGCGGCATGCGCTGCAGCAGGGCATCCCAAACCTCGAGCTCGTTGAGCCACTGAGTCGGAATCGCCTCACGCGGCAGATCGCAGTCGTTGATCAGGGCAACGATCTCGGCCTTGCTCGAAGCCTTCTTGGCCTTCTCGAATGCTTCGATGATCTCCGGCAGCTTGCCGGCCGCGGCGTAGGTTGCCACACGGTCCTCACCATTTACCTTACGCTCGACCGTGCGCTCGCCCAGGCCTTCCGCGCCGGACAGGATCCAGCGGAACACCGCTTCGTGCTCAGCCGAAGGAGCCTTCGGGTGAGCCAGGCGCAGCAGGTCGCCGTGCGACCAGCGGTCGCGTTGCTGATACTTCACCACCTGGTAAGCCAGCTTGTCGGCTTCCTGCTCAAGGTACCAGCGGCCAACGGCATTGCGCAGGCCGCGGCCCCAGCCGCGCAGAGCATTCACATACTCGGCGAAGTGGAACAGATGAGTGCCGATGCGGCAGACCTTGGCCAGGTTCTGGAGGGCCAGACCCTTGGCTTCCGGGCTGCCGTGAGCCGCCACGAGGGCCAGCGCAAAGATCGCGGGGTCGTTCTTGGGCGCGCGGCCGCTGTCGCTGATCTCCACGATGCGGTTTACGGCGCGAACACCGTCAGCCTTGATGCAACGGACAATCGCGTCCTGGTTCTGCTTCACCAGGTCGCGCTCGCCGATGTAATAAGTGCCCCCTTCGGCGCCGAGAATCAGGAACCGGTCGAACCGGGTCCAGTCATCAACCTGCCAGGAGTAGCCACCGGCCGAGTTGGCCATCTGGGTCGAGCCCGGGATGGGCTGCGATTGCGGGGTGATGCGGCGGTTGAACAGTTTTGCGTAGTTAAGGGCCGTGTTGGCCTCCTTTCGATGTTGCGCCGCCAACTTTCGGCACGATCTATTTGGTTGCACTGCGGACAAGTTGGTGAACCTGGGGTTGGTCCTTTTCGAGAAGATAACCCAGGTTCTTCGGCCCGCAGAAAGCGTTACGACGGTCCTGTTTTTCAAAAGGTCGGGCCGCACGCGACGAAGGCGGCGGCCCTGTATTTTGTTTTGCCCGGCTTGAGCCGGACGGCGGTTAAACAAACCGCTTCATTAGTCAGGTATTAATCAATGCGGTAACCCACATTCATCGGCCCGCTGGATCGCTCGGGCGGCTTGCGCCGCCGTCCTCGCGAGCGGACAAGGGGGAACGTGGAGTTGGTTGCCTATCGGCAACGTTGCTCCACGCCCCTACGGCGGTTTATCGCGCCGTCCGCTGCTACGAGGTTCTTTCACTGCTCGCATCATTTCCTTTCGTTTTGCTGGCGCTTGGGCTCGCGCCCCATTGACCAGGCAGAGCTAAAACCATTTGCGCCGGCTTGTTTATGGTGGAAAAAACAACCATTATGACTGCCCGGTCATGTTCGAGAATCTTTTCGCACAATCAGGGCTATCGCTGGAACGCTTGAAGACGTTCCGAGAGATCGTGGCTGCCGGCGGCATCACCGCTGCTGCCGGCGACGACTCGAACCGGCAAAGCCAGTTCAGTCGCCAGCTCAAGGAACTGGAACGCTACTTCGGAGTCGAGTTGCTCAAGCGCGGACGTGGTCCGGCCGAACTGACCGACGCCGGCCAGTGGCTTTACGAGATTATCGGCCACACGCTTCGGGCGTTGGAAGAATTCCGGAGCACCTGCGCCGGCCAGCCGGTGGAACTCGTGGTCGGAGCTGGGGAAAGCCTGATCCAATGGCTGTTGCTGCCGCGCCTGCCGGGACTCGCCGAGGCGCATCCGCGGCTGGCGGTCACCTTCCAGAACCTCAAGACCGATGAGATCCTGCATCGGCTGCTCGATGGCGGGGTTGATTTCGGCGTGGTCAGCCGTTATGAGCCGAGTCGGCTGCTGGCCTCGGCGCCGCTCGGCAAACTGGAGTTTTGCCTTTTCGCACCGGCCGCCCTGTTGCCGGCAAACCCAAAACTCAAGGTGAAGTCGGATATTCTTGGCACGCTGCCGCTGGCGATGTTGGAAGGCAGTGCCGGCATTCGCAAGGCAGTGGAACAGGAAGCTCAACGCAACGGGATCAAGCTGAATGTGCGGCTGCGGTTCAGTTCCTATCCGCAGCTCGCCCAAGCCGTGCAAAGCCTGAGCGTCGCGGCGATCATGCCCAAGCTGGCCGCGGCTTCGTTCCGGGAAACGGACGTGCGGACCGTGCCATTGCCCTTTCTGGGAGCTTTGTCGCGTCAGGTATCGCTGGTCTGGAATCGGAAGACGGCCGAGGTGCGCCCGGCAATTGCCCAATACGCCCGGTTGTTGCCCCCGATGTTTCAAATGGACGGACGCTGAAAGCAGCGGGCAAGGGCTGACCTTGGGCTTTTTTGCGTGCTCTGCCGTTGAGCTACTCCGCCATTGCGTGGCGGAGGGCGGACTCGAACCGCCAACCCTGCATTTCACGAGAACCCACTGTCTTCGGCCCGCTGAAAAGTCAGATGGGCAAGGGGCGCCATGGAATTACTCCTCGCGGAGGCTGCTCTGCCATTGAGCTACCGCCCCGTTCGGCGGGGCGGATTGGATTCGAACCAACAACACGCGATAATCCACAACTTCGGCCCATCGAAAGCGAGCGGGCAAGAAGGCGACTGTGGAATTGCCCGGAGTGCTGCCGTTACACCACCGCCGCTTGCACGACGGAGCGGAGTCGAACCGCTGCTGCCGAGTCCCGATAACCCACAATCTACGGCCCGCTAAAGAACCGACGGATAAAAACGAACTGGGAGTCTACGTGCTCTGCCACTGAGCTACTCCGGCCTCTGGAGCCGAAGGCTGGACTCGAACCAGCGACCGCGTCGTTATCAACGATAACCCAATCCTGCGACCCGTCGAAACCAACGCGTTGGGCAAGGAGATGCGGACGGGTTTTGGATTCGGCAGGATTCGAACCTGCTGCTTCCCGGTCCAGGCCGGGCGTTCTACCGGTTGAACTACGATAACCATCTGCGTTCGGCCCAACAACGACGACGGACAAGAGGCGAGTTGGGATACCATCAGTCGCCTGATGGCGCGGGGTTTGAACCCGCTTGTCCCGACACATCGACGACACATCGGAACTTCACCGATAACCCAGACTCAACGGCCCGTCTAAAGAACTCGATGGACAAATGGCGTGATCGAGCGGAGGCACTCCATGCCGGGAATCGAACCCGGAGCGCTCGGACGGTCGCCCGAGACGCTACGCCCTCCTTTGCTTTGGCGGAGGATAAACGATCAACTTCGGCCCATCGAAATTGGGGTGACCAACCGGATTCGCACCGGCACAAACGCCTTCACGGGGCGTGATGCTGCTCTTACATCATAATCACCATCAAACTGGCCTGCCAAGCCGTAGCTGGCAGGCGAAGGCTGGAGCCTCTGGTCGGACTCGCACCGACGAATACGAGTTCACGGAACTCGCCCTGTGGCTGCCGAGGCACAGAGGCAAACTGGCGTCCGCGGCAGGAGTTGCACCTGCGACCTCCACCTTCGCACGGTGGCGCTCTGATTCTAACTGAGCTACGCGGACAGAATGGCATCCGTGGCCGGACTCGCACCGGCTAGGGTCGGCTTGAAGGGCCGGCTGCTCGAGCTGCTTTGCATTCACGGACAAATCGTTCGCCGCGGAAGGCAGGAACACACGGGGTCGCTGCTCGCGGGCAGGCTTTAACCCCGTGGAATCCGATCCTCCGTGGCGGTAATGGACGCGCTAACGCCGCAGGGCGCGCGTCTTGTAAGTGAGGAGCGGTCGGAACGTCGCAATGACCGAAACCAGTCGGTCATCCACGAGATCCTGAACTACGTCCTCGATGTTCTTGTAAGCGGCGGGAGCCTCTTCGTAGAGCAATTCGCGCCGTTCGCAGATGACCCGGCCACCCAGCGGTGTCTGGGTCAACTGGTGCGTGCCGAAGCGCTCGCGCATGCGCAGACGGGTCTCGCTCCGCGCCCACTTGCGCCCGGCCCCGTGAGCCAGCGACCAGGCGTGGCTTTCGCCCTCCCCGATTGGCTTCACGAGGTAACTGAGCGACCCGCGGGAACCGGGGATCACCACCGGCTCGCCTTCGGTCGCCACGGCACCCTTGCGATGGACCCAGACAGCCTTCCCCTCGAACTCTCGACGGGTGATGCTGTTGTGGCAGCCGTCCCAGAGGCACTGGGCCTCAGCACCCATCGCCTCGATGAACCGTCGGGCGATAAGTGCGCGGTTAGCCATGGCCCAGCGCACGGCCAGGTCATGGTCCCGGAGGTAAGCCGCAGCCGCAAAGGATTCGGCATCCGAGCCGTTGGCCTGGTGCTCCTCCGCATAAGCGCGCAGGATGGATTCACCTAGACCTCGCGAACCGCTGTGGACCAGAACAACCAATTGCTGCTTGCCCAAGCCCAACTGCCTGAATTCCCGGGCGTTCACCACCTCCTCGACCGCCTGCAGCTCGGCGAAGTGGTTGTCGCCACCAATCGTGCCCAGCGCCTCGTCGAATTCCGTGGATTCGAGCTCGGAGGCCGCGAGAACCTCGTGCGCATCGCCTTCCCACGGATGCTCCAGGTCGAAGCGGAGATCCGCCCAGCGGTTGAGCTTGAGGTCGCGCTGAACCAGGTCGGTTTTGAACAAGGCCATGCCGCAGCCGATGTCCCCGCCGATCAGGTGAGGGTAGATGAATCCCTCGGTTACAAAGGCCGCGCCCACCGGGCTGCCCTTGCCGGAGTGCAAATCCGGAAACCCGACTGCCAGGCGCATCCCTTCAAGTTTCGCCGCCGCATAGAGCTGGCGGAGCGCTTCGCCTTCGATCCAGCTTCGGGCCGAGGCGAAAAGGCGCACATTGGTCTCGATCAGAGTATTCATGCTTCCTTTCTTGCCCGCCAAAGCGGGATTCAGTTGAGAGTTGGCCACTGGAGTCGGGATTGCGCCGACACCTCCGGCTTTTCAGACCGGCGTGCAGACTGACTACACCATCCAGTGGCAGTAGCGGTGCGCGGCAGCTTGGGTCAGCC
>Ga0187872_10002609_pt1 | contig 15637 bp, 15 predicted proteins | sample June2016WEW_16_4_FD_132973 | JGI IMG/M metagenome (GOLD analysis project Ga0187872, IMG submission 132973) | Peatland microbial communities from SPRUCE experiment site at the Marcell Experimental Forest, Minnesota, USA - June2016WEW_16_40 | ecosystem: Environmental > Terrestrial > Soil >...
AACAGCGCTACTATGGCCTGCTGCGCCGATTGCAGAAGTAAGGTTCTCTATGCCGCAAAACTACGTCCCCATCTTCATCTTCATCGCTATCGTCGGCACGCTCCTGCCGATTACCCTGCTGCTCGCCAAACTGGTGCGTCCCTCGAATCCCAGCAAGACCAAGCTCATGCCCTACGAATGCGGCATCGACCCTATCGACAGCGCACGCGGACGCTACACCGTCCGCTATTACATCATCGCGATCCTTTTTGTCGTCTTCGACGTGGAAACAATTTTTCTCTTCCCCTGGGCCGTCCGGTTCAAAGCCTTCGGCCTGTTCGGCTTGCTGGAAATGCTGATTTTCCTGGTGATCCTGATCGTCGGCTACATCTGGGTATGGAGAAAAGGCGCACTCGAGTGGGTGTAAGGGAATTCTACTTCCCTCTAGTTTCGAGCGCGGCCCTGTCATTTTGAGCATAGGAAACAGCAGGTTTCTCGACTCCGCAAACCGGACCATTTTGCTGCGCTCGAAATGACAAGAGCTGGCGGAACCGATTTTTAGTATCCAAGAAGAAAAACCGATGCCCACACTGCCCGACAATCCCATGGACAGCTCTCCCGCCCAAACCTTCACGGCCAGCCGCTGGACGCAAGGCAACTTCTTTTTCCCCACGCGCCTCGTCATCAGCCCGCAGCGCGTCACCCGTATCAAGTCGCGCCTGTTCGGCAGCAACGAAGAGAGCATTGGCATGACGAAGATCGCATCCGTCCACATCTCCACCGGCGTCTTCTGGTCCGAGATCGTCATCGAATCCACCGGCGGCACCGACCCCATCACCAGCCACGGCCACCGGAAAGCCGACGCGCAACGCATCCGCGACCTCATCGAAACCTACCAGGCCCAATCCCGCGGCTAGCGCCGTCTTTCGAAATTCCCCGTCATCCCCTCTGTAACGACGGTGTGCCGCAAGACGCCTGATAAACTACGCGCGATGGCGACATCCTCCCGGCCTGCATTCCCCAGGTTCTTCCTCTGGCTCTTATCGTTGTCGTTTGTGCTGCAGCTGGCGGCCATCGCAGCCTTCCATCAGTATCGAACCCGTCCCGGCGACGACCACTTCGAATTTGGTTGGGAGATGGGCCGCGTCGGCCGGTCCATTGCTTTGGGCCACGGCTTTAGCAGTCCTTACGAAGGCGACACCGGTCCCACTGCCTGGGAGCCGCCGCTCTATCCCTATCTAATCGGCGGAGTCTTCAAGATTTTCGGCATCTACACGCATGCTTCCGCCTGGGTCTTGCTGAGCATCAACAGCTTGTTCGCGACGCTGACTTGCATCCCGATTTTTTTCATCGCGCACAAAACGTTCGGCGAACGCAATGCCCTATGGTCTGCGGGGACGTGGGCGCTGTGTCCCTACGTTTGGTATTGGTCGGTTCACTGGATCTGGGACACGACTTTCACTCCGCTCGTACTCGCGTGCCTATTCCTGCTTGCTTTGGAATTACAGGATTGGGAGGGCCGGCGAGGCTGGATTCTATTTGGCGCACTCTACGGCATTGGAGCGCTGGCCAATCCCACGATGCTGGCCTTCCTGCCGTTCTGCGGGCTCTGGATCTGGCGGCAACGCTACCGCCGCGGACTGTCCTCCTTCAGCGGTGTCGCGCTTTCGTCCGTCGTGTTCTTTCTGGTTCTGACTCCGTGGGTGGTGCGGAACTACGAAGTCTTCGGACGCTTCGTCTTTCTTCGCGATGATTTCGGATTGCAAATCCGCTTAGGCAACGGCCCTTCGGCCGACGGCATGCTGATGGCCTACCTCCAGCCCAATCTCAATAAACTGGAGCTGGAAAAGTTTCAACGAATGGGCGAGCTCGCTTACGCGGAGTCCTGCAAACGGTTCACGTTCGCTTGGATCCACACCCATCCGGCGCGCTTTGCGGTCATCAGCCTGAAGCGCTTTTTCTATTACTGGAATGGTGTTCCCAGACCAACCAGCAGCGTCGTCCCGGTGGACTTCCGCACCTCGGCGTTTCTGGCAACGTCCGTGCTGGCGCTCTGGGGACTCGGGCGTGCGATACGCCAGAAGCGGCCCGGGGCATGGCTTTTCGGGGGACTGGTGCTGACTTATCCCACGGTATATTACTTCGTATTTCCGCACGCCCGCTACCGCCATCCCATTGAACCGGAGTTGCTTATCCTGATCGTTTTCCTGCTGTCAGAAGCTAGCAGGCGCAAGGCAGCACCGTCCGCTGAGGGCGCACCTCAGTAACAGATTCCCGTGTGAGACAATTCCGAGTTGCGAAGTCGAATGGTCGCATTCCATTTATGACCCTTTCCGCCTTCATCTCAGTCGTCATCATTACGCACAACGAAGAAGCGAACCTCGGCCGCACGCTGCAAAGCATCAGTCCGCTCCTTCACGCGTACGGTACGCGAAATAGCGAGGAAGTCATCGTAGTCGACTCTGGATCGACGGATCGCACAATTGAGATCGCGAAGTCATTCGGCGCGAAGGTCTTCGTGGAGGAATGGAAGGGCTACGCCGCGCAGAAGAATTCAGCCATCGATAAGGCAACCGGAGCTTGGATATTGAGCTTGGACGCCGACGAGGCCGTCAGCCCGGAACTCCTGAAGGAGATTGGGGAGGCTCTTGGCAGACAGATTCTTCTCCGCTCAGAACAGCCACCCGACAGGCCGGTGTTTGTGGACGCATTTTCCATGCCCCGACAGAACATATTCCTGTTACGACCGATCAGGCACGGCGGCTTCTGGCCAGATAGAAAGGTTCGTCTTTTCCGCAAGGGCAAAGGCCGGTTTGCAGTGCGGCCAGTCCACGAAAGCGTTCAAGTAACCGGGAGAGTTGCAAAACTCAGTGCCGCCCTCCTCCACCACTCCTACCCCACGCTCGCCGACTACATCGAGCACATGAACCGCTACTCTTCTCTGGGCGCGGAAATGGTCGTGGCGGAGGCCGGCGGTAAAGTTCGTTTCAGCGTGATCAACGTCATGTTGCGACCGTTCGCGACGTTCCTCTACAACTACATCTTCCGCCTCGGCTTTCTTGATGGCCGCGAAGGACTCCTGCTGCACCTTTATCATGCCGTATACGTCTCGTGGAAATACGCCAAGGCGTGGGAACTCTCGCGCAAACTGTCGTGATGGTGGCGCCGAGGAACACCGCGTCACAACTTCCTTGACCGACCGGTCGTTCTTGCCATATGCCTCCAACCTTGCTCCGGCGCCTTCACTTCCCTATCATCGAAATAGAGCACTGGGGTTCGCATGCCAAAGAAGCCTAAGCCGCAAGTGGCCGAGAGTCCGATCGCCGACGTTTTTGAAAACCGCCATCCTTCCGACGCCGAAAAGAAATGGGCGGAGAAGACGCTCGCGCCCACGCTGGAAAAATCTCCCGAGCGTCCCATAGGCGCGCCCACCGGCGTAAATCTCGACGAGCACGGCCACGCGCGCTTCACCACGATTTCCGGCGTGCCCATTCGCCGTCTCTACACGCAAGCCGATCTGCCGGAGGACTGGAGCGAAGAAAACCATCTCGGCTATCCCGGCGTACCGCCCTACACGCGCGGCATTCACGCTACCGGATATCGCGGCAAGCTTTACACCATGCGGCAATTCTCGGGTTTCGCCTCGCCCGAAGAGACTAACCAGCGCTACAAATATTTGCTGGAACACGGCGGCAGCGGACTTTCGGTCGCGTTCGATCTGCCCACGCTCATGGGCTACGACTCCGACCATCCGGCCAGCGAAGGCGAAGTCGGCAAGTGCGGCGTCGCCATCGATTCGCTCGAAGACATGGAGATTCTTTTCGGCGGCATCGATCTGGAGAAGACCACCGTCTCGATGACTATCAACTCGCCCGCCTCAGTGCTGTGGGCCATGTACCTGGTCGTTGCGGAAAAGCAGGGCGCCGACTGGAAGAAAATTTCTGGCACGATTCAGAACGACATTCTCAAGGAATACATCGCGCAGAAGGAATACATCTATCCGCCGGCGCCCTCGATGCGGCTGGTGATCGACACTTTTGAGTTCGGCTCGATATTCACGCCGCGCTTCAACACAATTTCCATCAGCGGATACCACATTCGCGAGGCGGGCTCGACCGCGTTGCAGGAACTGGCGTTCACGCTCTATGACGGCGTCGAATATGTGGAGTGGGCGCGCCGCCGGGGGCTGGATGTCGATGAGTTCGGTCCGCGCCTGAGCTTCTTCTTCAACGCGCACAACGATTTCTTCGAAGAGATCGCCAAATACCGCGCCGCGCGCAAGATCTGGTATCGCGTCATGAAAGATCGCTTCAGGGCCAAGAACCAGCGCACCTGGCTGATGCGATTCCATACTCAGACGGCGGGAGTATCTCTGCCCGCGCAACAACCCATGAATAACATTGCGCGCGTGGCGATCCAGGCCCTGGCCGCCGTTCTGGGCGGAACCCAGTCGCTGCACACGGATTCCTATGACGAGGCTCTGGCTCTTCCCACCGAAGAAGCCGCCCGCATCGCGCTGCGCACCCAGCAGATTATTGCCTATGAGTCGGGAGTCGCGCAGACGGTCGATCCCCTGGGCGGGTCATACTTCCTGGAAAACTTAACGCTCCAAATGGAAAGCGGCGCGGGCGATTATTTCGGCAAGCTCGACGCCATGGGCGGCATGGTGAAAGCCATCGAGCGCGGCTATCCGCAGAAAGAGATTGCCGAGGCGTCCTACCAATACCAGCGCGCGGTCGAGGCCCGCGAGAAAGTGATCGTGGGCGCAAACGAATTCGTCATCGAAGAGGAGTCGCCGAATATTCTCTACATCGATGAGACCGTGGCCCGCCAGCAGTCGGCGAAGCTGAAGACTCTGCGTGCGCGTCGCTCGAATGATGAGGTACACCGCACCCTTGAGGCGCTGAAGAAGGCCGCAGCCCAAGGGCCGCATGCGGGCACCAACGGCAACGTCTCCTCCGCCAACACCATGCCCTATATCGTGGACGCGGTCCGCGCCTACGCCACCGTGGGCGAGATCTGCGAAGCCTTGCGGCAGGTGTACGGCACGTATACGGAAGTCAGCATTACGTAAGGATTCCGGAAAGAGGCTGAATGTTCACAGAGTAGAAGCTAAGAGCTTCAAAGGATTCGGTCCCGGCGCTGTCCGAGTTCGGTTGCGCTCACTTACCATACTGCTAAGAGAGAATAATTCCGGTAAGACGTCCGTCAGTTCGAAGCAGGAATGACTTGAGACAGGCCAGCCGTTCAATGCAGCACAAGGAAGGACGACCAATAAAATCCCTCTGCACTGATAAATTCTGGGAGCGCCCCCTCTAAGTATTAAGCTGCACGGTTGAGCGTTCCCCCATCTTTCTCCCGCTCAGCAAGAGCGCTATCGGTAACCTGCAAACTCGCCCTGTTTACGCAGCGGACTGGCGGCTGTGATCTGGTAGTCCTGATAATCAATGGTGAAGGAGGCATGCCCTCCCAGCCGGATCTCGCTGCTGCTTCGATTGGACAACGGAAGCCAGAAGCTGCCCACCTTGCCGTAGACCTGTTCGATTTTTGTTGCCTTCGTCCAGAATGAGGGATTTTTCGCCGGGGCGCCTTCAATGCGCACCACGGCGAAGTCCTCGGCATCGACCCAAATTCGGCCGCGGTATAGAAGCTTGTTGTCGGTTCGGGGCTCGACGGAAAGAATGTAGGATGGGCCAGTGGGCATGCTCTCGAACCCGGCTAGCGCAAATCGGTAGTTATCCTGATTGAGGGCGACGCGACTCTGGTTCTCCTCGGTCAGCGCCTCTTTTTCCGTCTGCAACATCCGTTTGAATATCCTGTCAATGATGAGCCTGGAGCCATTTTCGGAGCGGATGCTGAAATCTTTCGTTCCGGGAGAGCGATACTTTACCTCCACGATCATGTCGGCGCTTCTGGAGCTGGGGAAGCCGCGATATTCCAGGCGATAGACGCGAGTTCCCTGGTAGGCGCCCAGGGCGCGGGCGCGTTCCAGATTTCTCTCGACCATCTTGGTCACAATTTCTTCCGCGCTGAGCAGCGGGACAGGGCTTGCTGCGGGCGGATCCAAGGGGGCGGCTGCCAACTGCCTGGCTCCGAACCCGATCAGGAGCGACAAGATACAGCCAAGCGCCCGGAGAGATATTTTCATTGAGAGTCCCCAGTTGGTTCACGATAACGCGGACTATTTTTAAAAAGTGTTCAATTTTGAACAGACTTGATTTTTCACTCGACGCCGCAGGAACTGTTCCACGTCGGAAAGTGTGCACTTGTGACCAGAGAAATCTTCAGCGTTAGAGTAACAATACACCATGACCAAGCGACAGTGTCTGGAATGCGGTGGCGATCTGGTGATGGCCTTCCGTCCCAGCGAAAGTGGCCGGGGCAGCCCGAGCGAGGGAATCATGGCCAGACCAAACGCCAAGTGGAGATGCAGCACCTGCGGAAACTCTTATACTGCAGAACAGCTTCGTGCCGACGCGCGGGCGAATTCGAAAACTGCCGAGCCCAGATAGCGACGCTTCCACAAATGGACAGCGGGATGGTAGCGGCAAACGCCAGATGCCATCGATCCAGTAAACCTCCAGATGGCGTTCGTCGAGCGTTGGATTGCGCCGAGCGGTTAGATTCTGCACTTTCACCCTAAGCTGGCTTGAGAGACCTGCCGCACTCCAGGCAGCAGGTTTCGTGGCGCGGCGTGATCAGTCCACAAAACGGGCACATTCGCTGCGAGGCGAAGTCGCCATCGTGCGCTTCCATCTTCAGCAACTTCCGCAGGGACGCGGCCAGGAATGCGCGCAGGCTGCGAAGGTTGGCAACAAACGGATGCGGGGCGAAGGACATGGTTGAAATTCCGCGTTATTACCCTGGCCAGACCCAAGCATGACAGGTCGCGGCCGGCGATTCTGTGCAAAATTGCTCCATTTTCCCTGGGAAGGTGAAGGGCACGGTGGATGGAGGCTCCAGAAGGGATTGGGTCTGCAAGTGAGCAATTCAGACCAGTCATTCTTGCCAACCTGGGGCCATCATGATGCTGGGGACGAGCGTCTCCTCTCTCATTGCTCTCGAAGCCGTATAACTCAGAAAGGCGGCAAGACATGAAACTCCTTCTGCGAAAATCTGTTTGGGTCCACGTGGCCTGTGTCATCTTGTGGTCTGCGCTTGCATTTGGCCAATCATCGGACGCGCGGGACAGTCTAGGGCTGTGCAACACGGGCCGGCGAGCATGCGAAGCGTCCAGAACTGTTCCGCCACAATTGCCGGCGGCCGCCGCAAGCGGCACGCAGCAAAAGCCCTCGGGAGCAGCAGAACTCAGTGACCGCCTCGTGGCCTGCACCGATCGCTGGGAGACGTGCGAGTTTTCTCTGTTGGCTCAGGCCGATCTGAATAGCGCCGAGCATCAGCGCAACGTATCCGATTGCAGGAACGGTTCACAGGCCTGCGACCGCTCGAAACTCACGCCGCAGGAGGCAATTGCACTGGCTGTAGCCGACCACAAGCGGAACGTCTCCGACTGCACCGACGGATTTACATCCTGCGATCACTCGCGCTTGACCCCGACCGAGGCCCGCACGGTAGCTGCCGCCGAGCACGACCGCAACCTTTCGGACTGCAAGGATGGCTTGGGGCCGTGCGACAGCATCAAGCTGACCGCTTCAGAGGCGAATCAGGTAGCGATCGCGGGGCACCAGCGCAATGTGTCCGATTGCCGGGATGGCGTAAGCTCGTGTGATCACTCCAAGTTGACTCCGGCGGAAGCCAGTGGAGTGACTTCTGCGCAACAGCAGCGCAACCTCTCGAATTGCAGCGACGGCTGGGGCGACTGCGACCACTCCCAGTTGACAGCTTCGGAATCCCGCGACGTAGGCCTGGCCGAGCACCGTCGTAATCTCGCCGAGTGCAAGGATGGCCTCGCAACCTGCGACTATTCGGCGCTTAGCGCAGCTGAAGTTGGTGCATTAACCAAAGCCGAACACCAGCGAAATTATGCGGCGTGCATGAAGGGCTCTGGTTATTGCGATCTCTCCCGCTTGACGCCTACGGAAGCAAGTGCGATTCCACCCGTCCATAGCACCGTTCCCCGGTAGATGCACGAGGGAAGGACCTGTCCGAGCGCTTCAAGGGTTGATGGAAAAATGTTCGAACCTGACAGAACGCGCTTTTCCCTGAGGCGAAGGCGTTACTATCCTCGCAGAGCAGCCCTTCAGCCTCGGAAAATGCGACCTTTTTCAAGCATAGGAATGCCGGGACGCCTGTGCTAGCATGAATAAAGCTCTAATTCCCGCTTTCTGTTGAACTTGCCACTATAGTAGCCAAGTTCTCTTCTCCCCATACAGAGGCACTGAAGAGGCATTCTGCTTGGCGATAGGCGACATAAAGAACCGATCGATGCTGGAAAACACAAAGTCGGGCGTCACAGACGACGAGGTGAACGATCTGCTTCCACCAGACGCGCATTCCCCCGACGTCGACGACATGCTGAGCTCCATTGGCACGCGGGGCCTTGATGTCGTGGAAGGCGAGCCGCACTCGCCTTTTTCCACGCTGGAACAACGCATGGCGCACGATAGTGAAGAGGTCGAACTTGACCTGACTCCCGGCGCCGCCGAGTCGACGAGCGACCCGGTGCGGGTTTACCTGCGCGAGATGGGCGCCTCGCCCCTGCTTACCCGCGAGGAGGAAGTGGAGATTGCCAAGCGCATCGAGCGCGGACAGGTCACTTCGCTGAAAGCCCTTTCGCGCTCGCCCATTGTGATCCAGCAGGTGCTGGCTATTGGCGAGGATTTGAAACGTGGCCTGCGCTCCATCAAAGACACTGTAGTGATCGACGAGGAAGAGATCACCGATGAGATTTTGCAGCAGCGTGTCGCGGACATTACCGGCCGCATCGACCGATTGAACAAGCATTACAAAAATTCCCTCCGGCTGGCCGAACGGCTGGCGAGCCTGTCGGCGAAAAAGAAACCGCGCGAATACCGGCGTTGTCGCGGACAGTTAGCTCGCGAGATGGTTCGGATTTCGCTCATCATCCGGAGTCTTGGGTTGAACCACGCGGAGCGCAAGCGTCTGATCGAGCGGGTAAATAAGACCATCGAACTCATGCGCTCTCTGGAGCGGCAGATCGTCACCCTGGAAGCCAAGATTACGGCGACGCGCAGCGACGAACTCAAGAAGAACTACCGTGCGACCCAGCGGCAGCATCGCGTTGAAATCAAAAGGCTGGAGGAGGAGGCCGGAATGACGTTCTCGGATCTGCAGCGCACACAGCGCAGAATGATCCAGGGCGACATGAATGCGGAGCAGGCCAAGCGCGAACTTATCGAGGCCAACCTGCGTCTGGTGGTTTCCATCGCCAAGAAGTACGGCAACCGCGGGCTTCAGTTCCTCGACTTGATTCAGGAAGGCAACGTCGGCCTGATGAAGGCGGTGGATAAGTTCGAATACCGCCGCGGCTACAAGTTTTCTACCTATGCGACCTGGTGGATCCGCCAGGCCATCAGCCGGGCAATCGCCGATCAGGCGCGCACCATCCGGCTGCCGGTACACATGATTGAAGTCGTGAACAAGTTGATTCGCACCTCGCGGCAACTGGTGCAAGCGTCCGGGCATGAACCCACGTCGGCGGAAATTGCCAAGCAGATGGACATCCCCGAGGCGATGGTGCGCAAGGTTAAAAAAATCATGCGCGTGCCGATTTCGCTGGAGACACCGATTGGTGAAGAGGGCGATTCACATCTCGGCGACCTCATCGAGGACCGCACGAAAATGTCGCCCGCCGAAGCGGTCCTGAACGTCAACCTGAAGGAACGCACCGCGCACGTGCTGCGCACCCTCAGCCCGCGAGAAGAGAAAATTATCCGCATGCGTTTTGGGATGGACGACGGTTCAGAACACACGCTGGAAGAAGTCGGCCAGTCGTTCGACGTGACTCGGGAACGCATTCGCCAGATCGAAGCCAAGGCTCTGCGTAAACTGCGTCACCCCTCGCGCTCCGGCAAACTCCGCTCTCTGCTCGACGACGTGGAGAAATGATGCCGGAATCGGTTCGATCCTGCGGTTAAAGGGCGCGTTCCCTCTTCCTTATGCGAACTCCGTCCGCTAACCTGGTGGATTCCGTAGCCAGCGATGACCCGGCGGGCACGCTCGTGCTCTACAGAAAAGAAGACATCCTTCGAGAAACGCCAGCCCAACGCCTCGATCCCCACTCGTCCGCATTGTCGGAGTGCCTGATGACTGCCGAGATGCTGGGGTCGAGCCCGCCCAGAAGAAACTCTCTCCCGATGAACCTGGTATCTGGTGGAGCGACTCCCAACCTTCAGCGCCGATCGAAACGCGAGGATGAAGAGCAACGGCGTGCGGCGCACGAAATCTGAAGTTTCGGTTTCCTAACCTTCTTACCCACTTCCACAACTTCTGCTGAGTCCGCAGGTGCGTTCGAACAACTATGCACGCGCAACTGCAACCTGCCTCTGAATGCAGGCTAGCGGGGCGAGCTAGTTCATATCGCCGAGGGAGCAGGCGCCGGGGCCGCGGGGATCGCCGCAGGATCCGCAGGCACGTGCCGGGGACGCAGAAGGCGACGAACCTTTTGCGGACACCGCAAAAACGGAAAGCTGCGGTTCCAGCTTGGTAGCGTGACACTTGGGACACTCCGCCTTTTCCTTGCCATAAAGGAGAGTCTCGAACTGGTGATGGCATTCCTTGCAGATGTACTCGAAGATGGGCATGGGTAACTCCAGAACCTATTAGAATCAATTTGTGGGGACTTCGCAAATTCCAGATTCTCCAATTCCAGATTTTCGAATCCCAGACTCTGCCCGGCGCTGGTCAGACCGGGCGCCGTTCCGTTCGCGCCGGTGGCTGGGCGGCGGGCACGTGCAGACCATTGCCAGCTTTCTGCTGCCGCGCAGGATTCAATTGCCTCCCGGCGAGGAACGATTGGTTGAGGTTGAGCCGGGCATCAAAGTTCGGTGCTGGTGCTACTGGCAGGGCGAAGCACAGCGCCGACAGGCCCTGACCCTGATCGTTGTCCACGGCCTCGAAGGGTCTTCCGACTCGCAGTACATGCTGGGCGTGGCCCGCAACGGGCTGGCCGCGGGGATGAACGTCGTGCTCATCAACCAGCGCAACTGCGGCGGAATGGATGCTTGTGCGCCCACGCTCTACAACTCGAGCTTGTCTGGCGATGTCGCCGCGGTAGTGCGAGGCGTGCTCGAGAACGATGGCATCTCACGGTTCGCGCTGATCGGGTTTTCGATGGGCGGAAACCTTGTGCTGAAACTGGCGGGAGAGTGGGGAAAGGATGGGCCGCCACAATTTCGAGCGGTGGCGGCGGTTTGTCCAGCGATCGACTTGGCGGCGTCCGCGGACGCGCTGCATGAGCCGCGCAACCGGCTTTATGAGTATTACTTTTTACTGCAATTGTTCCGTAGAATCCGCCTCAAAGCACGGCTGTTTCCCGGGAAGTTTGACGTCTCGCGCTTGCGAGGCGTTTCCAGCCTGCGGATGTTTGATGACCGCATCACCGCGTACTACTGCGGATTTGCGGGGGCCGATGACTACTATGCGCGGGCCGCGGCCGCCAACGTGGTAAACCGGATCGCCGTGCCCGCCTTGATCATTCATGCCGCGAATGATCCTTTCATTCGTATGCAGCCGGAAACTCTGCGCCGCATTGCGGCAAATCCAAACATCACTTACGTGGAAACGGACGACGGCGGCCACTGCGCGTTTCTGGGCGAACGCAACGGCGACCCGGCCGACGATGGCCGGTGGGCAGAGCGCGAGGTGGTGGAGTTTGCGGCCGGTCACTGAGTGTTACGGGATTTTGCAAGACCTAGATCGGTTAAGTGTGGGCGAAACGCAGATTACCTACTGTTTCGGCGAAGATGCAGGGCCGACCTGATCCTGTCCGCGAGTAGTCAGTTGCGGCTCAGGGGTTGGCGTGGCAGGTGCTGCGTCGATTGTCTTGCGGTCCAACTCAACCGCGCCCATGAAGCCGCCGTCCTCGCTCTCCATCAGGTCGTACCGCTGACTTTACTCGCGAAGAGTGGGGACCGGACCCGGCTGCCGGAAGTGGTAGGCAGGCTCAAGCTGATGATTCGAGTGCCACGCAAAACCGAAAGCGTACGCGTGGTGGATTAGGCGGACTTCTTCTGCGCAGAGGAGTATTCTGCCGCTGGAACCGTTGCAGCCACTGCGGTGCCTTTTTCGGTCGAGACTACTTCGAGCGAACCTCCCAGTTGCCGCATGCGTTCGTTCATGCCTCGCAATCCCACTCCGAGTGCCCCCGTCCAGTCTTGGCCAGATTGTTCCAAGAGTCCTGACGGAATTCCTTTTCCTGTGTCGGTCACTTCCAGAGTAACCGTTCCTTTGCGCATTAGGAGTCTAATGTGTGCAGTCTGGCTTCCAGAATGACGGTGAACATTGGTGAGACTCTCCTGAAGCACTCGAAATAGTGCCAGCTCCACATCGCGCTGCAGGCGGCCAAGGTCATTGTCAACTTCGAAAGTGGTGTTGATCCCGCTGCGTGCGGAGAATCCATCAACATACCACCGTATCGCTGATTTCAAGCCCATCTCTTCAAGCATGGGAGGATACATGAGGTAGGAGATGGTTCGAACCTCCTTTAGCGACTCCTCCGCCAAACGAACGCATTCTGCAATCTCGGAAGCTGCCTCATCATTCTTTCGTCCGGTAAGGGATGCCAACATATCCAGCTTAATCTTCAGCGCCGTAAGGCATTGCCCAAGGCTGTCGTGAAGGTCCCTGCCGATGCGTCTCCGCTCTTCATCCTGCGTGCGGAGCAGGTGGAGGGATAATTGGCGCAGTGACTTTTCCGAATTTTGTAAATGTAGTTCGGCTTCTCGCCTTTGAGCAACTTCCTCACGCAAGGTCCTCTCCAGCTGCATTCTTTCCGTGAAATCCCGCGTGACTTTTCCGAAACCGATCAGTTTGCCGGCATCATCTCGAATGGCCGTGATGATCACATTTGCCCAAAACCTGGAACCATCTTTACGCACACGCCAGCCTTCGTCTTCGAATCGCCCTTCTTTTGCGGCAACCTCCAATTCCCATTGTGGCTTGCCATTTCGCAAATCTTCTTCTGGGTAGAAGCACGAGAAGTGTTTGCCTATAATTTCCGCACTGTCATACCCCTTGATACGTTTTGCCCCCTTATTCCAGTTCCGGACGCGGCCATCGGGATCTAGCATGAAAATTGCATAATCTTGCACCCCCTCTATGAGCAATCGGAACCGGTCCTCGCTTTCCTGCAATGTCAATTTGCTTTCCAGCACCTGAGCCCTTTGTTGAAGCTGAGCAATGGCGCGAAGTCGCTCCTCGACGCTGCTCAGCCCCAAATAGCTCTCGCTGGGAACCACGCTGGAGTGCTGCGCACACATCTTCAGAAATGGCTCGATGTGTCTCTCATTTTTGAAGCCGGTGATCGGGTAGGCACAAAGAAGCGAGAACGAATGTTTTTGAGCCAAGTTGTTCCAGAAGTCCTCGACCCGCAGAGCCTCCAGGGATTTTCCGTCCGCCCACAATAGCGCCACCAGTTCTCCGAATACGGCAACGCGGGAATCTTTGTCGTCAGCAGCGTTTCGGACTCGCGTCAGAACATCGCTGATAGTGTTGATGAATCGGGTCTCATCGACCGAGCCATTTACCATAAGTCTGGGAAGAGTTTCATTCGCGTCCAGTAGGACGTAACGCCCTTGGCTGATCGCCTTTGCTGTGTCCACGCCTCGTGCTGTCAGCCGCTGCGCAAGTCCATCCTGGTGCGCCTGGGTAGCGATGACGACGGCGCCATCCCCTACCGCGATGGCCCCTCCGATGAATCGGCTCAACACATCGAGAAGAAACCCATCGTCCGTATATAACTGAACGAAATGTCCGTCCTGGTGAGAGCCAGGCGTGGGCGCGATGGACGGCATCAACTGGAGACCGGAGTTGCTAGGAGAAGTGCTCACTTCCACCTCCGCGGGATAGCGCTAACAAACCAGCGACTGTATTAGATGACTCGCGGCGAGTTAGGAGATGCCATTTCACTTTGTGTTCCATACGTACAGAAAGGTAGCGTCGCTTGCAGTAGCGACATCGCGTCCCGCTTTCCGAGTTGCACGATTCAACGCTGATCGTACCTTTTCTTTGCTTTCAACCAATGCTGCTAAGGGCACTTTGAGTGCGACGCCATCCGGCAGCTGAGCAAGATCCGAAAGAATCTTGGTAACAATCTGCTTGTGCTTTCCGTTCCGGCCTTGAGGAACATCCGGCTGTGACATTGTCGTGAAGTTCATTGGGGCATTGTGGGTCTTGGGACTCATCGGGCATCCTCCGTGGGCGCGACAAACGTTAAACTAACGTGACGCAAATGGTACGACAGCGTAACGAGGTATGCAAGTACAAACTCGGGCCATAAAACACCGGTACGCTTTCCCTCGCCGCGCCGGAAACTCGCCATCGACAAAGGGAGGGTACAAGTGTCGGGAAATGAGCAACTTTCCCCTGCTAACGGCAAATGCCGCTTCCCAAAGGATATGACCCCGCATGACTCCCAGCCTGCTAGTGTTTGTGGGTGACTAGAAGGAGGAGATTGGAATGCGAAGGGTGAAAACACATTTCGAGCAGATTCCGGTAGAGGTAGTGAAGAAGATAGCTCAAGAAGCATTTCCTGAAGTGAAAGAGATCCGAAATAACAATGTAATCCTTAGAGTTCCCGCCAAAAAAAATGAGCCCCATGCAAGGGGGGAACATTCGCGTTGCAGAAATGGGGTTTAACCGTGGAAAACCGATTGGGAAGCGAAGACGATGGAGTTATTAAATATCCGGACTGGCAAAAGCCTTTACAAGAGGCCCTGGTTGAAGTTGACGAGGACAACTTGAAGTCACGGGTGGGCGCTGCAGAAACCGCTATTTTCAATCGTCTGCAAGCCATTTCACGCAGTTCAGATCACGCTGCCGAGCGCCAGGCCATCGCGGACGCTCTGGCCCTCATCCGCGTTCTCAAGCGGGACGCTGTAGATTTTCCTGAGTGGGAAAAGAAATAGTCAGGCGCCAAGCTGGTCAAGCAAACTGCGCGCTTTGCCAAGGAGCACACACACTGACACATGCGAGACTTTGAAACGAGTTGCCTCTAGTCTACGAACGGGGCACCATCCCACGAGTAGTCTGAGAGCTCATTGGCTACGACTTGAGCCGCTGAACTATTGCAACCACGAAAGCGGTCGATGATTCTGTACCCTAAGCTGTAAGGTCTATTTCTTCGATCGGATACCTGCTTGTTTTCAGAAGGCAGGTGGAGAATAGAACTAAGATCATGGTCAAACTTGTCCAAGGCATCTGATACGGCGTGTGCTCGTTCTGAATATCCCCTCGTTTCGTCCGGCTCCGATCCTCCTTGCGCGGACACCAGTTCCCCTCTCTCGCGGACTGTACCTATCACATACGAAAGCCAATAGTTGAATGCTATTGCACATTCCCGGTAATCTTGATCGAGTATTGCTTCCTCCGAAATCGGAATATTGTTGTCCCTCAAGTTCTGGCTCTGTGCAGGAATCTGGATAACTGATCGATTGACGGGGGTTTTCGAGTCGCGGCTTTTTCAGTACGCTCAGCAGAATGAGCGAGAGTGAATGGACGAAGATTCTGCGATGGCCGG
>Ga0187872_10002614_pt1 | contig 15612 bp, 20 predicted proteins | sample June2016WEW_16_4_FD_132973 | JGI IMG/M metagenome (GOLD analysis project Ga0187872, IMG submission 132973) | Peatland microbial communities from SPRUCE experiment site at the Marcell Experimental Forest, Minnesota, USA - June2016WEW_16_40 | ecosystem: Environmental > Terrestrial > Soil >...
GTCCCCACACGAGGAGGCTTTCAAATCACACGACATTCGTGTGTTGGCGGATGAGCGACAGGAATTCGGTTCGCGTTCCCTCTTCGTTGCGGAAGCAGCCGAGCATGGACGAAGTTACCGCCGAAGAATGCTGTTTCTCGACGCCGCGCATCATCATGCAGAGATGCCGGGCCTCGATGACTACGCCGACGCCCTGCGGTTCGATGGTGTTCTGGATCGCCTCCGCAATTTGCGTGGTGAGCCGCTCCTGGATCTGCAAGCGGCGCGAGAAGGCTTCGATGAGGCGGGGTATTTTGCTCAGGCCGATCACTTTTCCGTTTGGGATGTAGGCCACGTGCACCTTGCCAAAAAACGGCAAAAGGTGGTGTTCGCACAGGCTGAACATTTCGATATCTTTCACGATCACCATCTCGTCGTAGCTGACCGTGAACAGCGCCTCGCGCAAAAGCGCTTCGGGATCGTCCTTGTAGCCCTTGACGAGAAATTGCATGGCCTTCTCCACACGCTCGGGCGTGCGCGACAGGCCTTCGCGATCGGGATCTTCGCCGAGGCGGACAAGCATTTCGCGCACCAGTTCTTCGTAACTGGCGCTGGTCAGAGTGGTGGGTAGGTCCGCGGGCGTTTTCATAGAATCTTAGTCGTCAGTCGTTGGTCGTTAGTCGTTCGCGGATACGGTTTGCGAACGACCAGAGCAACGACTAGCGACCGTTCTCTCCAGAATACTCAAACGAATTCATCATCGTCTCTTCAATTCTTATTTTCTCTAGATGAGCCCTACCGAAGCCGCGCTTCACAATTTCGTAGATCGCGATGCATAGGTTTTCCGTGGTCGGAACATGCTCGGCGAATTCTGAAAGCAGGTTCAAATTCTGGTGGTCGTAGCGTTCGAGGATATGGCTGTGTACGAAGCCATCCAGATCGACCAGATTGCAGACCATACCGGTCTGGTCACCGACTGGTCCACTGACGGTGACTTCGAGCATGTAGTTGTGCCCATGTCCATAGGGATTATTGCATTTGCCGTAAGTCGCGCGGTTTTCTTCCGACGACATCTGGTCGCTGTGCAAGCGGTGCGACGCCGAAAACATGTACCGCCGGGTCAAATGCGCCTTCATGCTTCTCCGTGGAAATCTTCGCCGTAGAAATCGACAAACAGATCGGGTGTTTCGTAGACGCGCACGCGGTGTAACTGCGCGGCGTTCAGTTTCGGCGCGAGGCGCTGCCAGATGGCAATCGCGAGGTTCTCGGTCGTCGGGATCATCGTCGGAACAGCGGTGAAGAACTCGGGCACTTCCTTGTTGAGGAAGCGATGGTCGAACGCGTCGAGCACTTCCCTGCTCATGACGTCCTTCAATTGCTTCAGGTCGACGACGAATCCCGACTTCGGATCGACGGCGCCCTTCACGGTCACTTCCAGAGTGTAGTTGTGCCCGTGCCCGTTGGGATTATTGCACTTGCCGAAGACGCGTTGGTTCTCATCCGGAGTGAATTCCGGATTGTGATAGAAGTGCGACGCGGAAAATTCCGCTTTGCGTGTGAGATAGACCATAGAAAGTTCTCAGCTTTCAGTTCTCAGTTCTCAGTTTCTGATTCTCAGCCCCTGGAATCAGAACTGCGGCTTTCATTTCGGCAGGCCGACTTCCACTTGGACGGCCAACACTGTAAGCACGGCCCTTCCACGATACTTGGCCATTGGCGTGGGCCCTCCTCGAGCGCAGCAGCAGATGTGCGAACATCGGCAGACCAAAGGCGATCGCGATCAGGTTATTCTCGGTGGCGAAATGTGCGACTCGAATTCGCAGGTACACCAACAGCCAGAAAGCAGCAAACCCCATCCTCAGCATGTGGTGGCTACCTGCGCCAGACACGGCAACGCCAAGCGTCACCCATGCCACAAACCACAAAAACAAACTTTGGAGCGCCAGCCGTTCGGGTTGAGGGAACAGCAACGCCAGGTTCTTCGTCCATCCTTCGCGAAGCTGAGACCAGTTGCGGTACATGCGCGTGCGCACGGCGTCTCCGCCATAACGGAAGTGCACGCGCTGGCCGGCGTTGCGGAACAGCCGGGCCAGCGCTACGTCCTCAAGTATTTCCGTGGCCACCGCGGCGTGTCCGCCCACGGCATCGTAGGCTGCGCGGCGGACAAGGATGTACTGCCCGTTGGCAGCTACAATTCCAGAATTCTGCTCGCGCACTTTGTGTGGGGGGTACTGCCCCGCCAGTTCCGCGAAGATTACGGGCATCACGGCCCTTTCGGCGAAGGTGACGACCACCTGCTCGGGCGAGTAAGACAACAATTCGACGCGCTCATTCTTGGCTTCAGCCAAAGCCCACGCTAGAGATCCCGGCAGATGCACAGTGTCCGCGTCGGTGAACAACAGCCACTTCGCATGCGCTTCCTTGGCCCCGGCAACTAACGCATTGTTTTTCCCCGTCCAGTTCGCGCGCAGAGGCTCCGGAGAAATCACTCGCAGTCCGGCAAAAGTTTGCGCTACTTCTCGCGTGCGGTCGGACGAGCCGTCGTCGACCACGATGATCTCGAAAGACACGCCGGTTTGGGCGGTCAGCGATGCCAGGCAAGCGCCGAGGCTGGCCTCTTCGTTCCGGGCCGGAACGATTATCGAGACCTCGGGAAGGGAGGCCTCTGGGATCGGGAACTGGAGCCGCGCGGCTGGAAGTGAACTATCCATCAGTTTTTCGCTATTATAACGGGGTGAGACGAACGCTTCTTCCTACGCTTCTAACCATTGGATTGCTCGCTGCCCTGATCGGATGCTACAGCGGGAGCCATCCCGCGCGCATCGGCTCGAATGCCCCGGACTTCACCTTGCAGGATTCCGACCGTAAAGTCACGCTCAGCCAGTTTCGCGGGCAGGTGGTGGTGCTGAATTTCTGGGCGACATGGTGTCCGCCGTGCGTTGAAGAGACGCCATCGCTGGTTCGGATGCAGGCGCGTCTTAAAGATAAAGGTGTCGTGGTGCTCGCCGTCAGTATCGACGCCGACGACGCGGCGTATCACAAGTTCCTCAAGGACTACAGCGTCAACATGGTCACCGTGCGGGATGAGGCGCAGAAGGCGAGTTCGCTCTACGGCACGTTTGGCTGGCCGGAAAGTTACGTCATCGATCGCAACGGAGTCATCCGCCGCAAATTTATCGGACCCGTGGATTGGACCAGCCCGGAAGTCACGGATTACCTGAGCAAACTGTAAAGCAAGGTCTCAGGTCTTAGGTCTTAGGTGTCAGGTCCCAGGGAAACCATCGCGGTCAGCGGCTTCGTTTTTCCTGACACCTGGGACCTGGCGCCTGGGACCTAGAGCTTCACCTTCCGCAACCTGAGCGAGTTCATAATTACCGAGACCGAACTGAAGCTCATTGCGGCCGCAGCCAGAATCGGGCTCAGCAGCAGTCCGAACGCTGGATACAGCATGCCTGCGGCAATCGGCACTCCGATCGAGTTATAGACAAATGCGAAGAACAGATTCTGCCGGATGTTGCGCATCGTCGCATGGCTCAGCTTGCGCGCCCGCAGAATTCCTTCAAGGTCTCCTTTAAGCAGTGTGATGCCGCCAGTTTCCATCGCGATGTCGGTTCCCGTGCCCATGGCAATTCCGACTTGCGCTTGCGCCAGCGCGGGCGCGTCGTTGATGCCGTCGCCCGCCACGGCAACCACGTGACCTTCGCTCTGCAGATTCTTTACGATCTCGGCCTTTTGCGCCGGCAGAACTTCGGCTTTGAAGTCTGCGATATCGAGGCGCCGCGCGATCTCCTGGGCCGTCGCCTGGTTGTCGCCGGTGAGCATGACCAACCGGATTCCCTGGGCTTTCAGCTCGCGTAGTGCGTTCGCAGTGGACGGCTTTAGCGGATCCGCGACTGCGATGTACCCGGCATACTTGCCATCGACCGCCACATAAATCACAGTAGAGCCGGCGATTACGGGAGCTGGGATCGTGGTCTCGTTCCCGAAAGCTCCGACCGCTCGCATTAGGGCTCTGTTCCCAGCCGCCACGCTCTTCCCTTCCACGGTCCCGCGCACGCCCTGGCCCGGCGTGGATTGAAAATTGGCGGGATCACTCAAACTTAACTTCTTTTCCTTCGCCTTCAAGACAATTGCCGCGCCGAGCGGATGCTCGCTGGCGCGCTCCAGACTCGCGGCCAGCCGCAGAAGATCATTTTTTGAAATGGTTGGCGAACTCTCTGCGGGTGAAATCGCCACCACTTTCGGTTTTCCCTCGGTCAGGGTCCCGGTCTTGTCGAAGACGATGGTGTCCACTTTTTCCAGCGTTTCGAGCGCCTCGGCATTCTTGATGAGCACGCCTGCCTGCGCGCCGCGTCCGGTGCCGACCATGATTGCCATCGGCGTCGCGAGGCCGAGCGCGCACGGACACGCGATGATCAGCACGGCTACGGCGTTGACGATGGCATGCGCGAAACGGGGCTCTGGCCCGAAGGTCGCCCACACTATGAATGTCACCACCGCAATCGCGATCACCGCCGGAACAAACCAGCCGGCAACCTTATCCGCGAGCCCTTGGATGGGAGCGCGCGTGCGCTGCGCCTGGCTGACCATCTGCACGATCTGCGCCAGCATTGTTTCGCTGCCGACGCGCTCGGCGCGCATCACGAGAGATCCGTTGCCGTTCACGGTGGCGCCGATTACGCGCGAGGCCACCGTCTTCTCCACCGGAACGGACTCGCCCGTGATCATGGACTCGTCCACTAAGCTCAACCCATCCAGCACAACGCCGTCGACAGGAATCTTTTCCCCCGGACGGACGCGCAGCCGGTCTCCCGGTTTCACCTCTTCGAGGGGAATATCCTGCTCCGAGCCGTCCTCACTCATCAGGCGCGCCTTCTTCGGAGTGAGATCGAGCAGCGCCCGGATTGCACTCGACGTCTGGCTGCGGGCGCGCAGCTCCAGCACCTGTCCCAGTAGGACGAGGGTGACAATCGCCGCTGCCGCCTCAAAGTAAACGTCGGGGCGATCGCCCATGCTGCGGAACGAGGCCGGAAAGATCCGCGGGAATAAAGTCGCCACCACACTGTAGAGGTAGGCGACACCCGTGCCCATCGCAATCAGCGTGAACATGTTGGTGCTGCGGTTGACCACTGACGCCCATCCACGCTGGAAGAACGGCCAGCCACCCCACAAGACGACCGGGGTAGCCAGCAGCAATTCGAGCCACGGCAATCCCCAGTTCCAAGGCGATGCCATGAACGCATGCGGCCGAAACATGCTGCCCATGGCAATCGCCAGCAATGGCGCAGTCAGCGCGAGGCTGATCCAAAAACGCCGCGTCATGTCGCGCAGCTCGGGATTGTCTTCTTTGACTGCCACCGTGCGCGGCTCCAGTGCCATGCCGCAAATCGGACAATACCCCGGCTCGGCTCGCACGATTTTCGGATGCATCGGGCAGGTGTACTCGATCTTGGTGGCAGGCAGCACGGGTGATTCCGGCTCCAGCGCCATGCCACACTTGGGACATGGTCCCGGCCCGATCTGCCGCACCTCTGGGCACATCGGACAAACGTAGGCCCGCATGTCTTGATTGGGATGGCTTGCCAACGGAGCATCAGCGCGACCCGTGCCAACCGCGGGCGGTGTACTCACGGTTGGCGTGATCAGTGGCGCAGCACCAAGAGACACCAATCCCGATCCCATCGGCTTGGGCACGGAGGATAGAATCTTCTCGGGATTCGCCTGGAACTTCGCAAGGCAACCAGCGGAGCAGAAGAAATACTCTTTCCCCTTGTGCAGCGTTTTGTAGCGAGCGGTTGCCGGATTCACATCCATCCCGCAGACAGGGTCTTTCTGCTTGGCGGGTGACGATGGGGCGTTCGACGTGTCCACAGGGTCGGGGCGATCCATAGTTTCGTTGACAGAAGTCCTATATCCAGTCCAGAGTTACCGTGACTACAGAGAGCTGCCGAGCTTCGCTCGGCTTGGACGGCCGAGGGCGCCCGTCCCTACACGAGCAGATCGCGCTTGGCGGAATCCAGCCCTTATTAGATACTCATATTAGATACACAAGAGTAATCCTCGAACCTTATTCCGTGGGAGAAATGAAATGACGTACCTCGAAGTCGCCTACCGCTACCACACTCCGCCCGGAGAAGCTGAGTTGCGGGCCATTGACAGTGTCCGCGAGGTGTACGGCATCCAACGCATCCAGTTCAACGAGAAGGAGCGGACGGTGCGGGTGCGGTTCGACGCCTCGCGAATGAAGGGCGACACGGTCGCCAAGTTGCTGCGCCAGGCCGGCATCGACGTGCAGGATCAGCTTGTTCTTGCGTAAGAGTTTAAGATGAGGGTCTCTAGCGAGAGATGAGAAGGATTAGACGGCACTCCGCCCGCTTCCCATTCCAGGGAGGACTCTCGGGGGAGGGCCAGGAAATTAAGCGGAGTGCACCTTGGCGACAAACGGAGTATTGCAAAGGGGCATTCAGAAAGACCTCTGGCCGAAGTGATTTCCCAAATGCCCCGTTGCGCGCCACTTCGTCTGCGTCAAGGAGAAGCATGCCGGGTGCCATTGCTAACGCCTTGCCAACATGCATTGGTAGAACGCAGGGGCCGGTAGGTTTTGCGCTGGGCTGGAAACTTTTACTCTAATTTACAAATCTTCCTTTTTCCGGCAGGGCTGCGGATTTCCACAGTCAGCGCGGGAATTGGCGCGAATCGCAACTCGGCTCAGGGTTTTTCGGCGAGCAGTATCCGGCGATTGGGTTGGGCGAAACGATTCTGTTTCCGTTATAATTCAGAGACGCAATTCTGCCACGATGCGCCCGTAGCTCAATTGGATAGAGTGCATGGCTACGAACCATGAGGTTGGGAGTTCGATTCTCTCCGGGCGCACCACCCTACCTGCCGAAGGCGCTCTTGAGAATGTCTTCGGCGGACGCAGATCCTTCCCCACACAAATCTAGCCCTGCTTTAGCTTCAGCTTGCTCTTATTTTCTTCAATAAAAGCCTTAAGTTCGGGGGCGGCGCCGAGCAGCCTCATCCACTGTTCGTAGTAGAGCGTCACCGGAAAGCGCCCCAGTCCGTACACGCTGACGCCACCCTTCTCACTCACGCGGAACTCTATGCTTCTCTTTTTTGTCTCCACCTGCTTTTCCAGATCGGCCAGGCGAGCTTTCAATTCTTCGTAACTTGGTTCTGCCATGCATGCACCTCGAATGATTCTTCTTATCATAAGGTGGCCGGGGGAGTTTCGTCGAGACAGGGCCTTCCCAGTTTGCCTCAAAAGAACCAGCCCATCTTGTAGCTGAAAACTGCCGCACTCTACTCCTACGACAGCTTCCCGTTAGGCGAAAACTCTTCCCAATCGTCCTTGACAGCAGGCCCTTCGCCGCCATTTCTCGCTGCCACAACCTGTTTCGGTCCCTCTCTCAGCCGGTAATGAAAACGCAAATGCTAAACTAAATTGGGCAACAAATCCCGAGTGGAGAACACAGAAATGGCGAAATTATTGAAGAATGCACTTCTTGAGAGCGTACCCATGCTAATGCTGCTGGGGTTGCTCGCCGGCGCCGTGGGAGGGCTGGTGATCGGCCTGATCCAAATGAAGGCCAGCCAGCGCTAACAAGTAAATTCTGATTCCCGCATAGAATCAACCAATCTCTGGAGCGGGAGACGGGGATCGAACCCGCAACCCCCGGCTTGGGAAGCCGATGCTCTACCGTTGAGCTACTCCCGCTCTGCTAGCAGAGTATATCGCAAAGTCTTCGGGCGTTGCCTGCCGCGATTCGAAGTCAGACAGCGATGAACAAATTAGGCATTTGCTGGATCTAATCCGGAAATTGGCGCTATTTTCATCGTGACCAACAGTTCCAACAACGTGGCGGTGTTACGAACGCTTCCTGAGATGGTGATGAGTTGTTGTGAGACGAGGGGATGTTGTTCCGCCAGCGAGTCAAGACGGTCACTCACGTTGTAGAGTTGCTGAACTTCGTGCAGGATTGCACTCGGATGCATGGGGTACGCTGCTTTCCTGAGAGCCTAAGGAGAGAGAACTTCAGATGGGCTGACTTAGTTCAGGGAACCTGAAAGAGGAGAAGATGGAAACCAGCTCAATTGGATTATATCACGTGAGCAGCTCGAATGTTGCAGCCCCCTCGGGCGCCTGAAAATCTGGTAGAGTGCAGACGGCTGTCACATACTGTGCCCTCGCCAGATTGCCCCGACTCTTGCAGATAAACTGCAAAAAATTTGTGCAAGCTTGACCGAATCGCAGGTGAAGTCCTTTGTTGTCAGTATGATCTAAATTGGTAAAGAAATTGCCACATGGGCGCGGGGTTCTCAATGAAAACATCACTCGGCTGCCTTGCTCGGTTGTCTGCGGTTCTTGTCATGCTGGGTTGTGCCCAAAGTCTGTATGCGGGCTCGATCTACAACGTCGTAACCGGGTTTTCTGGTACCAGTAACCCGAATGGGGTGTGGACCTACGACTACAACGGAACCGCATACACCAGTTCCCAGGAGGTTAGCAACTACTTGGGCACAGGCCTTTCGGGCTGGTCGACTGGAGAAGCCGTTCCGAACAGAATCTATATCCTCCAGAACGTCACGGGCGGTACCGTCACCTATTCCACGGTCCAGGACCCCACAAGCACCTTGTGGATGGATCCTGAGAGCGGCACCGTTTCAATCGTGTTCACGGCACCTTCGGCGGGTATCTACACCATTACCGGTGATTTTCTTGGCATCGACAAGTACGAGAATTCGCATCCGGTCGAGATCTTGGACAACGGTACTGTCATATGGAGCGGGACGATTTCAAGCGACGGCGGCAAAGACTCCTTTAGTTTGTTGGAAACTCTCAAGGCGGGCGGTACCCTCACCTTCTACGTGGGGACAGGCTCCAGCGGCTGCACTTACTGCGATCTCAGTACCGGACTCGACGGAACAATTACTGAAGGTGCCACGACTGTGCCCGAGCCGGGCACACTGATAATGCTTGGGTCGGGCTTGCTCGGTTTGATTCCCATGTTGCGCCGCAAGTGGTTCGCCCAATCGTAGCCCTAGGCGGGCGCGTTTCGCAGCCGCTCGAAGGAAATAAACATGGGTGCACTTTGCCGGAAACCGTAGCTAGCGATTCGGACTTCCTGCTCCCTTGCGCCACGATTTTGGATTTTTCCAGCACTTCCCAAGGGATAAACCGGCGGTAAACTCCAACCCCCTGGCCGATGTTAACCGTTTGCAAAGCCTAATTTTGCAAGGGAAAGTGGCGCGCCTCAGGGGATGACTTCCGAGCTGAGTTGTTGTGCTTGATTGTGAAGCTCTGCAAAGATTGCAAAGTCGTGTTCCACATCACGAGAAGCTGCGCGTGCTCAGCCGTGAATAGCACCCGCCGGAAGTACGTGTTCTCCAGAATCTGCTTTTCAATCGCCCCAACGTATTCAGTCATAGGCTTAGTCTGCCTGTTTTTGTCTTTGCCTTTATGGGTCTATCCTGCTCCTAATCGGCGCTGGAAAAGCGCTCAGACATTGATGAATCGGCTTGTCGCGTTCTGCTCGGCAGCTTGGAGGGGAAATGCCACGCGGGCAGGTTGCATGCGATTATCGCGAGCTCGTACGAAGGCCCGCATATAAGACTGCGCTACCCGGTTCCAGACCATGTGGCGTGCATAGAGATAAGCACGTTCGCGCATCGCCTGGCGGAGCGCATCGTTGTCCAAAAGTTCAATTGCCATATCTGCGATAGCGGCTGGGTCCCCGAAGGGAACCAGCGCCCCGCGCCCATCGGCCAAGAGTTCGGCGGCGTGCCAGTATGGAGTTGAGATAATCGCTTTCCCGGCACCCAAGGCATACGCGAGTGTTCCGGATACGGCTTGCGCCTCGTAGCGATACGGCGTGACGTAAATATCGGCCGAACCAATCAGCGAGGCCATTTCTTGAGGGGTGACGAACCGGTTGTGGAAGACCACGTTCTCCTCAACTCCCAGCTCTTTGGCTAAGGCCTGCAACTGGAGCCGATATCGATCACCCTCGCGGCGTCTGACATGCGGGTGAGTGGCGCCTGCGATTATGTAGACAACGTTGCTGTGCCGAGACAAGATGCGCGGCAGGGCTTGAATCATGCTTTCGAATCCCTTGTTTGGAGACAACAGGCCGAACGTGAGTAGAACAGTCTTTCCTGCTGAAAACGAATCTTTGTAAAAAGCCGGTTCCGCAAAGGGCAGGTCGGGGATGCCATGAGGAATCAGGTCAATTTTTTCGCGCGGGACTCTGAATACCTCTTGCAGAAACTGAGAAGAGTGCTCGCTCATAACAATAAGACGATCGGAGCGCGCGGCGATTTCTTGCATGACGATGAGTTGGTCGACATCGGGCTCACGAAGAACCGTATGCAGCGTTGTCACGACTGGCATGTTGAGGTGCTGCAGCAGGCGCAAGATATGGCTGCCGGACTTCCCTCCAAAAATCCCATACTCGTGCTGCAAACACACCAGGTCGATATTGTTGGAATTAAGAAAGTCGGCGGCTGCTCGATAGGATGAGAGGTCGCCCTCGGTTAGCTCGAACCGCACTCGCGCAGGGTAGCTGTACCGCGATTGCGGGTCATTCACGGCTACCACCAACACTCCGGCGGCTCCGTACTCAACCGCAATAGCATCACACAAATCCGTCGTGAAGGTCGCAATTCCACACTGTCGAGGAAGGTGGTTCCCGACGATCGCTACCCGCACTGGAAGCGAGAGGCTGGGTATCACTGGCAAGGATGATGGGGACTTCTTTTCGAACGCCAGCGGACGCGCTTTGCACCGCACCAGGGTGTCCGGCTTCAAACTCACGGAGGGGTCGGGCGCGAACATTGCAGCTCCTTAACGGTGTGGTCCGGTTGAAAGAGGACCGGACGGGGGTGAAGGCGCCAGGAGGCTACACCGAGGCCTCCTGGTGCCGGGACGCGTAATGCCTTTGTTCAAACCGCACTTCGTCGTCCGCTCAGTAGGTTAATGACCAGAACCACCAAACCCACAACCAGAAGCAAGTGGATCAGGCTTCCGCCGATGTGCAAACTAAAACCCAGAAGCCACAAAATCAGAAGAACAACGAAAATCGTCCAAAGCATGTCAAACTCCTTTGCTCGTTAGCGAGCACTCGCGCGAGCACTCGAAAGCGAATCTCATCCAACGTGCGCGAGAGAACTGCTTCGCGCGAACGGAAGAAGAGGGTAGATGATGGGACTGTGCCGCTACTTGAACATCAGAGTCGGCTGAATGACAAACAGCGGCAATCCCAATTCTGCAAGTTTCTACTTGTCCTCTCTGGACTCAGCTTTTGCGTGGCGAACTTCCGCAACGAACGGCTGGGCTACGGCTGGTACTGGCACTTCGCCCAACAGCAACGCCCGGGTTGTGACGTTATCTCCGTAGATCGCTTTCCGGGAGTCATTGTCTTGGCGTAGCGACGCACCTGTCAGCGTGAGCCCAGCGAATGCACCCTTGGCACGGGAGTAGGTCAGGATCTCGGTATCCAACTTCCAATCTGTACCAGCCGTGGCATGCCGGCCAACTGGACCCGCTGCCGCGGAAGCGTCCGCTCCAACTTGGAAATTACTCTCAAGCAGCCTTTTCATCGCTTTGTCATTCTGAAAGATCATTACCACGTCCACACCTTCTACACCGATCTGCAGCCCCCAGCTTCCACCCGAAATTGTGATGAACGCCGGCGCACTCCAGCCATTCGCCGTGCGGCAGGTGGCTACGCCTTTGCCTCCTTCAGCTCCGAAGATAAAGCCGCCTTTGACCATGTGCGGTATAACGGCCACGCACTTTGCGTGCTCCAACACTTCTTCCGGGATTCCCTTGTCAGGCATCCCCATAATTTCGTGCAACACACTGGTCGCGTTCTCTAGCCGGTTGGTGGCATCTTCCCGCGCCGACCCGGCCCAGCACAACGTGCCGAGACTCAACATCGCAAGTACGAACATTAATTTTTTCATGGAATACCCTCGTTTCTGTGCCTCTGCACCGAATCTCCGGCTTCGTGTGCGTACTCGGCACACAAATCCGGGGTATATTGCCGGCGCACCAGGTCAGTTCCGACCTTAGCAAATCGGGATTCAAGAGGTCTGAGCAATAAAGCTCACCTTTGCCACACGCAAGTGCGGACAAATTCTGTCGAGGAATCCTGTTTTGTGCTGCACGGGTTCCAGCGTGAACTCGTGTTGGACCTCACATTTCACATTCCAACGACAACCTGAGCGACTGCCTTTAGTCAGATTGATTGTCAGAACTGTGCACTTTGGACCAGCCAAACCATTCGTCGCCAAGCTATGGTGTACCTATTGAGGCGATGAAGAGTCGCAACGAGGGGCGCGGCTCTGTCCTCGTGGAAAGAAACAAGGGAATATGACCCATATCTCCAATAATCCGGTACCCAAAATGGCCAAGCTGCATAAAGCGCCCCAACCGCCCCTGTCACACCCGGGGGCGGCCGCTGACGCGGATCGTGCCAAGAAGCCACGCCTCGCCGAGCCCCCTGCCACCGACCAGGAGCTGAATCCTGGAGATCGCGTCGAGGGTTTGGGCAACTTCGGAAAGCCGAGTGGAGAATTCGGCACAGTTGAGCAAGCTAACGAAGATGACGCGCTCGTCAAATGGGATGATGACGGCCGTATGAGGCTCGGCCAACCGTGGCTCAAGAAGGTTTAGCCGACAACAAGGCTGGGCCGATCTGCCAAGTTTGAGGCAATCCAGCAAGCTTCGGAAACTTGCTTTGAGCAAACCCGCACCTCAGTGGCCGTGGATAGACACGTACTCACCGGCGGCGATCAATATAGCCCCCGCGGTCCTTGGGTGCTGTAGCTAGATGCGATAGCACTGATCTGCAAGACGATCAATTCTGACCAGTTTTCCGAAGCCTAAAGTTTGATACTGACGATTGACGAGGTTCTACCGCAAAGGGAACTTCGTGAACAAATCTGGTTTTGTGGACATTCTGTGATGTAGGGAGGCTTCAATGAATCTGAATCTGCTGGATCCGAAACTGATTGTGCTAGCGGCCGTGGTGATTCTACTCATCGCAGTGCTGGCTTGGCTGTACGTCCGAAAGCGCAGGAGTACGACTGCAAACCTGCGGCAAAAGTTTGGGCCCGAGTACGATCGGGCGGTGCAGACGCATGGGTCAGAACGAAAAGCAGAAGCGACATTAGTGGATCGCGAGAAGCGGGTTGAAAAGCTCAACCTTCGCGATCTTGATCCGATGGAACGCGAACGTTTTGTGAAGCGGTGGGATGCCATACAGTCTCGTTTTGTCGATTCCCCCAAGGGGGCAGTCACAGAAGCCGATGATCTGGTGTCTTCTTTAATGAAAACTCGTGGCTATCCCATGTCCGATTTCGATCAGCGTGCCGCGGACATTTCTGTCGACCATTCCCGAGTGGTGGAGAACTACCGGTCTGCGCATGAGATTGCGCTGCGGGTTGGAAAAGACGCAGCGACAACCGAAGATCTGAGAACGGCGATGATTCACTACCGCTCTTTATTTGAGGAACTGGTGCAGGCGCCAGCTAGTGTTGAAAGAAAAGAAGTGGCGTAACGGCCTAACTGATGACAAAAGAAGAAGAGCTTACGACGGCCGACCTGGCGACAATGTTTTAAGACGAGGGTTGCAACAGGAGAACAATGATGACGACAAATGAACAGAATAAGTGTGCGCACCTACCATGCCGGTGCAAGGTGAAACCTGGCGACAAATACTGTGGTCAGGTCTGTAAGGAAGCGGGAGCCGGGGATGTCGAGATTGCGTGCCAGTGCGGCCACGCAGCTTGCCCGCTTACCGCGTGAAGAACAGTAACCTTTTGGTGTGCAGGCTGGATCTTAGATTGACCAAGGAGATCTCCGGCATGAAGAACAATCGGCACGGAGCGCCAAATCGGGGTTCAAATCCGTGATCGACCGGGAATTCAGGGCCATCGCAGGCGTGGACCCTTTACTTCCAGGGCAACGGAACTTACTCATGTCTTCCACGGAGAGCTCCGCCAGGGGCCTGATCAACGAATTTCTCGAGTGGTTCGGGGATCTGGGCATATTTTTCTGGCGAGTTGTGCGCGCTGCAGTAACGCCGCCGTTTGAATTTCGCGAATTGTTTCGACAACTCGACGAGATCGGCTCAATGTCTCTGCCGCTGGTCGCTTTGGCCGGCGCCGCCACCGGGGTTGTACTCTCTTTGGAAGCCCGTTACAGCCTGACTCGATTTGGGGCCAAATCTTTGCTTCCCGCCGCTATCGTGTTCTCCATTCTTCACGAGACCGGTCCGATCATCACTGGGCTGGTAGTGAGTGGCCGAGTAGGCGCTGGCATTGGCGCGGAGTTGGCGTCGATGAAAGTGACAGAACAGATCGATGCCATCGAGGCGTCCGCGGTAAATCCTTATAGGCTTCTGGCGGCGCCCCGCATCCTGGCTTGCATCCTGATGCTGCCTTTGCTGACCCTCGCTGGCGACTTTTGCGGCTTGGTCATGGGCTGGGTTGCGCAGGCCTTGGTTGAGCCGCTCTCGTTCCACCAGTTCATCGATAGCGGTTTTAAGGGCGCCGACTTCAATGATTTCCTGCCCCCCACGTTTAAGACCATGGTGTTTGGCCTGATCATTGGGCTGATCGCCTGTTTTCAGGGAATGCGGACACGGGGAGGCGCTGCGGGCGTGGGCCGCGCGGCCACGAGCTCGGTAGTCTTGTCCTCGCTGTTCGTGATCCTGGCCGATGTGGTGCTGGTGAAATTCATTCTCATGTTTTTCCCATGACCATTGATTGGACAGCTCGCGAAACAAATATGGACACAATCGAACAAATTGCCGTGAAGCAAAAAGGAGCCGAGGAAGACGGCAGCGCGCCAGTTGTCGCCGTCGAGGACTTGCATAAGTCCTTCGGAAGTCAAAAGGTTTTGAATGGGATTAGCCTGACCGTGAGGCGCGGCGAGACCCTGGCGGTGCTGGGGCGCAGTGGTTCCGGTAAGAGCGTATTGCTGAGGCTCATCGTCGGCCTGGAGAAGCCTGACTCGGGATCGGTTCGCATCCACGGTCAAGACATCGCCGGCCTGGCTCTCGACCAGCTCGGCGAAATCAGGAAGAAAATTGGTTTTCTGTTTCAGCATGCCGCACTTTACGATTCGCTGACCGTCGAGCAGAACGTGGCTTTTCCGCTGCGGCACCATAAGAAGGAGATGTCGAAGCCTGAGCGGGCCGACCGGATCAAGAAGTTACTGGCGGAAGTGGGCATGGAAGGCGATCTTGAGAAAATGCCGTCGGATATCTCGGGTGGGATGCAGAAACGAGTAGGGCTGGCGCGTGCCCTGGCTTTGGAACCGGATATTCTGCTGCTCGACGAGCCCACGGCTGGCCTCGATCCCATCAGCGCTGCGGAGATCGATGATCTGGTTCTCAAGCTTCAAGCGGAACATCACATGGCGTCCATCGTAGTGACTCACGATCTGCACAGCGCGAAGACGATTGCGGACCGTCTGGCCCTGCTCAATGAGGGAAATGTGGTGATCGAAGGCAACTTTGAAGAACTTCAGAAAAGTGACATCGAGTTTGTCAGGGAATTTCTAAAGCATTCGTAGGAGGACATATGTCGAGAGCGGCGCGGTTAGGAGCTTTCATCGTTGCGACA
>Ga0187872_10002617_pt1 | contig 15607 bp, 15 predicted proteins | sample June2016WEW_16_4_FD_132973 | JGI IMG/M metagenome (GOLD analysis project Ga0187872, IMG submission 132973) | Peatland microbial communities from SPRUCE experiment site at the Marcell Experimental Forest, Minnesota, USA - June2016WEW_16_40 | ecosystem: Environmental > Terrestrial > Soil >...
ATCTTGCGCAGCGGCCGAATGTGGATGCGCTCGAACCAGTGAGTGATGCGGTCCAGCGCCAGGAAGAAGTTGCGCCAGCCGATGGGGTGCTTGCGGTCCCACTTCAGGTGCAGGTTCGCCTTCCTGCGCCCGCCCACGAAGAGTTCATCGATCCCCTGTTCCGGCGGAATCTTCTTGAACGGCTTCTTGGCGTACGCAACCGATAGCGGAACCAGGATCGCGCGCGACCACGACGAAATCTCATAGATGTTGAAGTAGAACCAGTTGGGAAAGAGAACAATCTCCGGCGGGACCGCGGGCACGGCATTGTAGTCATATTGCCCCAGCGAGCAGAGGTAGATCTTGGTGAACGTATTGACCGCGGTCACGCCGCCGTGGGCCAGAATCCACTCCCGCGCCTTCACCAGCGCCGGATGCTCCGCCGGCCATCCCATCAGTTTCAGCGCCAGGTACGCCTTGACCCCCAGCGAGATGTTCGACGGCCCGTTGGGGTAGATGCTCCACCCTCCGTCCGCGTTCTGATGGCGCAGGACCTCATTGATCGCGCGCTCCATCTTGCCGCGGTCGCCCGTCCCCAGCATGGTGTGCAGGAAGATGTAGTCCGACTCCAGCATCGAGTCGGCCTCCAGTTCGCCGCACCAGTAGCCCTCCGGGTGTTGCATGCCGAGCAGCCACTCCGTGGCCCGCGCGATGCCCTCGGAGACACGGTCCAGCCCGATGTCCATCCGTCCATAGCGCGGCCGCACAGGCATCGCGGGCGCCGCCTTCGGATTCCGAGGAAATGTGCTCATCAATGGCAAACTCTCTGAAATCTCCAGGCGCTCGATCGAACTCTGCCTGGCCTATCTGGAACGGCAGCTCGCAGGCTTCTGTCGGAAGACCGGCCTGCGTAGGATTGCGTTCTACTGCTGGACCGGCGGGGCCGACGCAATCGCCTGCACGATCTCCGGAGGAAGTCCGAAGCGCACATTCTCAGGCATCACCTCAACCTCGTCAACCGACCCGTACCCCATCTCCTGCAGATAATCAACGACATGCTGCACCACAACCTCGGGGGCCGAAGCGCCAGCCGTCACGGCTACCGTATTCACGCCTGCAAGCCACTCCGTCCGGATCGCGTCCGCCGAATCGATCAGGTAGGAGTTTGTGCCCAGGTTCTTCGATACCTCCACCAGCCGGTTGGAGTTCGAGCTGTTCTTCGACCCCACCACCAGCACCAGGTCCGCGCCGTGGGCCACGTTCTTGACCGCAACCTGCCGGTTCTCCGTCGCATAGCAGATGTCCTGCGCATGGGGCCCGGCAATATTGGGGAACTTCCGCTTCAACGCGTCGATCATGTATCGCGCTTCATCCAAAGAGAGTGTAGTTTGAGTAAGATACGCAACCTTGTTGGGGTCCGGAACCACCAGTTCCTCCACCTCCTTCACTGTCGACACCACCTGCGTCGCGTCCGGAGCCTCGCCCTGCGTTCCCTCCACCTCTTCATGGTCGCGATGTCCCACCAGCACCAGCGAATAGCCCCGCCTGGAGAACTTGATCGCCTCCTGATGCACCTTCGTCACCAGCGGGCAGGTCGCGTCGATCACCTTCAGCTTCCGCTCCAGCGCGCGCTCCCGCACCGCCGGCGATACGCCATGCGCCGAGAAGATCACCCGCGCCCCCTCCGGCACCTCGTCCAGCTCGTTGACGAAGATCGCGCCCTTCTTCGCCAGGTCCGTCACCACATAGCTGTTGTGCACGATCTCCTTGCGCACGTAAATCGGGGCGCCAAAGGTCTCCAGCGCAATCTGCACAATGTCGATGGCCCGCACCACCCCCGCGCAGAAGCCCCGCGGCTTCAAAAGAAGTACCCGCTTGGTGGCAATCGCCGCGCCGCTGTGGCCGAGACTGGGTGAGTCCAGTGTGGTTGTAGTCACAGGTTCAAGTATACCGTGTCCAGCCCCGCCGCAACACCGCTCAGGAGCCACAGACATCCCTCGGCGGTCCGCTCATGGCTCAAAGCTCATAGCTCATGGCAGAACCACAAATCCACATTCAGCTTCGGTAAACGGCGCAGAGCTTCAGCCCACGAATTTCAATCCGCCGAACGCCGCCCCGTCCCCCGGTCTCCGCCCGGTCCGGATCTATGCCGCCACTGCCTTCTCATCGCATCCAACGTGGCCGCAATGGCAGCTCAGTGTCATCATCTTCTTCGTGTCCTCGCAGTGCTGGGAACAGTACTTCTTGCCTACGGGGGCCATGCAGGTACAAGCCATGTGAGCGCATTTGATGGGTGCTGCTGGTGTGGTTGACATACGTCCTCCTCAAAGCGGTCCAACTCCGATCATCCAGGAGAGCCAACATTCTACTCGCAGGTACGATTCACTGGCACATATTTGTAATTCTTGAATTCGATGCGCGCGGCCCGGCAAAGGATGCCGCATTGCAAGCCGCCCAATGACCGCCGCGCTGGCTACCGGCTCGACTTCAGCAGACTCCGCGCGTGCTCCACGCTGCTCTCGGTCAGCTTCGCCCCCGAAAGCATCCGCGCAATCTCCTGCGCGCGCTCCCCCTCCTCCATCCGGCGCACGCTGGTGCGCGTCCGTCCGCCCTTCTCCGCCTTCTCGATCAGAAAATGCTGGTCCGCGAAAGCAGCAATCTGCGGCAGATGCGTGATGCACACCACCTGCTGCCGCCGGGCCAGCGTCTTCAGCTTCCGCCCCACAGCCTCCGCCGCCCGCCCGCCAATCCCAATGTCGATCTCGTCGAAGACCAGCATTCGCGGCGTAGGCAGCGCACTCTTCTTCTTGCTATGCCCCACCCCTGCGGCGAAGCTCTCCTCCACCGTCACCTTCAGCGCCAGCAGCACACGCGACATCTCCCCGCCCGACGCAATCTGGTCCAGCGGCTTCAGCGGCTCACCCGCGTTGGTTGCAATCAGGCACTCCACCCGGTCCCACCCATGCGCCGCCCAGTTCGCCTCCTCCTCTTCGGCCGTAACCTGCACCTTGAACCGCACCGTCATCGCCAGGTCGTTGATCTCCGCCGTCGCCAGCTTCTCCAGCCGCGCCGCCGCAGCCCTCCGCGCCGCCGTCAACTTCTCCGCCGCCGCGCGATACGCCGCCACGTCCCGCTCCAACTGCACCTTCAGCTCCGCCAGCAGCTCGTCGCGGTTCTCCAACTCGGCCAGCCGCCGCGCCGCCTCTTCGCCAAAGCGCATCACCTCCGCCAGCGTCTGACTCCCGCCCGCCCCGCCGTACTTCCGCTTCAGCCGATCCAGCGCCGCCAGCCGGTCCTCGATCTCCGCCAGCCGCTCCGGCGAAGCATGGACCTTCTCGGCAAAGTCCCTCGCCTGTGCGCTCACGTCCTCCACCGCCGCCTTGGCCGCCGCAAGCTGCGCCGCCGGCTCGGCAAATCGCGCGTCGAACTTCGCCAGCTCCTCCACCTGCTTCAGCGCCGCCGTCAGCGTCGTCTGGGCGGCGCCCTCCGACTCATACAGCAGTTCATGCGCCGTCTTCGCCGCCGTATACAGCTTTTCTGCATTCGCCAGCACGCGCTTCTCCGCCTCAAGCTGCGCGTCCTCGTCCTCCGCCGCAAGCTGCGCGTCGGCAATCTCCTTCGCCTGAAACCTCCACAGGTCGGCCATGCGCATCCGGTCCTGCTCGGAGGCCTGCAACTCCGCAAGACGCTCCGTTGTCGTCCGCCAGGCCGCATACGCCGCAGCCACATCGTCCGTCGCGATCCCACCAAAGCGGTCCAGCAGCCCCCGCTGCTGCGCCTGGTCGAACGAGCCCAGCGTCTCGCCCTGCGAATGGATCAGCCCCAACTCCGGCGCCAGCTCGCGCAGCACCGCCACCGTCGCCGGCTGGTTGTTGACGAAGACCCTCCCCTTGCCATTGGCCGCAATCTCCCGCCGCAGCAGGATGTCGTCGCTGAAGGCCCCCGCATCGATCCCGTTCGCGTCTAAAATTGCCACGGCTCCGGGGGTAGATTCAAAGACGCATCCCAGCACCGCCTTCTCCGCGCCATGCCGCACCACATCCGGCGAAGCCTTCCCGCCCAGCAGCAGCGCCAGCGCGTCGATCAATATCGACTTGCCCGCGCCCGTCTCCCCGGTCAGCAGGTTCAACCCCGGCCCAAAGCTGGCCACCGCCTGGTCGATCACCGCATAGTTTTCCGCCCGCAGCTCCAGCAGCATATCCGCCCGCGCCTCATCCTCGATGCGAAAAGCCTAGCACGATCACCATTGCAAGGGGCCGGTTTGCATGTTGGTTTGTGGAACAAGCTGCCGGCTGACCGCGATCGACGAATAGATGCTTGTCCTAAATCCCATATACTTCCCCTTTTCCTGGTAAGGCGCATAGATCGTTCGCCGCGCGGCATCCAGCGCATAATCCCCAATATCCTTGTCGTCGGCGTCCTCCAGCACCGCCTTGGTCACCTTTCCTTTCTCATCCACCCACACATAGACTTGCGCGCTTCCGCTGGTCACTGGACGCAGGGTAGAGACTCCGTGGCTCAGCACCGGATGGAAAGGAGCGGCCAGGTCGGCCCCGGGCACTTCAAACACACTGAGCGGCGTCCCCGACTTTACCTGGACCGCTCCCTCGGGGACCGCAAACACATCCGGCGAGACGTCATTCGACGCCACCGTCATCGTCGCCTCCAGGATCATACGGTTGTTGTGCGTGTCCCGCACCACTCCAGCCATATATTTCCAGCCAATCTTCCTCCATGCCTCGTAGGTAATCACCTCCTGGTCCACCGACGCGACAGCGATAAAGCCGGTCGCCTGGTCGAAGCACACCTTCGCCGTCTCGCCGTCTCCTGCGCACAGCAGAGTCGCATCATTCACCTTCCTCGGTTTCAGGCTCGGGCCGCCAACCAGCGAGCGCTGGATCGCCGTCTGCGGCTCCAAACGTTCCGCCACAAACTCCGACACGCGCAGAGGCCGTGGACCATCATGCAGCAGCCACCGCCCGCCATCCGACAGCTCCACCTCGGTCCCGTTGTAGTTGTCGAGGTGGATCTCCGTGCGGCGCCCGTCCGTGCTGTTCCACACCTCGAAGCTCCCCGTGTGCGGCTTGCCCTTCACATCCTCCATCTTCAACTCGTAGCGCAGATGCAGCGGATCCAGGGTGGTGCCATGCGCGGTCGTTGCCGTCTGCATCCGCTCCACAGCCAGGGCGAAGTTGTCTCCCTTCATCGCCTTCGGCAGCGGAGAGGGCTTGGCCAGAACCACATCCGGGTTCGTCCTGGGCTGCGCCAGCTGCGCGCCAGCCTGCACCGCGGCGTCCTGCGCCCAAACCGTCCCCGCCAGCGCCGTCAACAGTACCAGCCCCAACCCGACTCCACGCCAACCAATCAGCCCTTTTTCCCCGTTCCAATCCATCAAGTAGTTCACATCGCCTCCGTGTGCCCTCAGTGCGATCCCCAACAATTTAGGCCGCAGCCAGCATCACTGGCCACAACCCACATCCCCGCATTCGATCAGCAACTGCCCCATTCCCATCACGTATTTGCTTCACATTCCTCCCGGCGCTCCCTGTCCTCCCGGCGCTTCACCGCCACCGCCCTCACCCATTCCGCCTCCGCCGCCTCTCCCGCCCATCCCTCGCCCGCCCATGCCCATTCCGCCACCGCCAAACATGCCACGCTTGTAGTAGCTGGTTTCAAAGCTGGCAGGTTTTCCATTCTCCACATACGGAACAAACAGCAACAACGTCGCCCTGGAGTAGCCCGCGTCCGCGGCTTCTTTATCGTCGGCATCCTCAACCACGGCCTTCGATACCATCCCCTTTTCATCCACCCAAACCCGCAGTTGGGCCTGGCCGGCGACGTCCGGTGTAGGCTGCGGCGCATTTGGTTTCCGCATATTCATCGGCAGCTGTGGGTGCGCCTCCGCACTGAACACCAATCCACGCTGCTCATCGATCCTCGTGCCTGCCGGCTCCTGAATCGCCCCAGCCGGAACGGCCAGCGCATCCGGCGATACATCCGTCGACGCGTCCGTCAACTTCGCCTCAAAGAGCTCATGCTTCCCATAACTCCTGCGGACGGTGGTCGCCAGATGCAGTGGGCCAACCTGCTTCCAGTCCTCGTACGCCACCTTCTCCGTGTCCCGGATGACCAGCGCGACGTATCCGGTCGCCGGGTCGAAGCAGACAGCGCCTCTGTCGTCTTGCCCTCCGCATGTCAGCGCGACGCCATCCACCGTGCGCGGCTTCATCTTTTGGTCTCCGCGCATGGCAGTCATCAGCACACTGCGATACATCCAATGCACCTCCGCAAACTCCATGATCCGCAGAGGCCGCAGACCTTTTTCGTTCGCCCAGACACTATCGCCCTTTGTCAGATCGCTCTCGTCGTAGGCGTCTGTATGGATCGCGGTATGCACCCCGTCTTTGCTGATCCATGTCTCGTAGGTGCCTGTGTGCGGTTTATTCTTGTAGTCCGTAATCTTCAGCTCGTAGCGCAGGTGCAAGGGGGTCGCCGGTTCTCCCTTCGCATTCGTTATCGACGTTGCAACCCACATCCGCTGCAAGGCCTGGGTGAAGGTGTCACTCCCAATTGCGCGCGGCAGCCCGGATGGGTTTGCCGGAGTCCCTCCTGTCGGCGGTGGAATGGTCTGCGCCGCTGGCTGCGCCCCTGGCTGCATCCCGGCCTGCATCCCTCCCTGCCCCCGTCCCTGCATCCCGCCTTGCATCCCGCCCTGGCCCCGTCCCTGCGCCCAAACCGTCCCAGCCAGCGCCAGCAGCATCGCCAGCCCCAACCCAAATCCCCGAAGACCACAACCAGCCAGCCGATTGCTCCCTTTCGCGCCCTTCAATAAGTTCACGCCGCCTCCGTGTGCCCCATGAAATCCCCACCAATCTAGGTCGCACCCGTCAAGGGGTCAAGCGAATTCCCCGAACCAACCCGTATACGCGCGCCGCCACCTTCGATACCATGCAGTCCTAAAGCACTCCCATCCCGAAATGCGCGATGAACTGAATCCCCGGCACATGCAGTCTGCGGTTCAGCAGTTGCGTATCGCCGGTCAGAAACATATCGACTCCCGCCGCCGCCGCACACGCCAGATGGATGGCGTCAGGGGCCTTCAGGCCCATGACTGACCGCAACCGCGCAAAGGGTGTCACACACTTCCCATCAAAGGGCAGAAACGAGAACCCCATCTCTTCAATCTTTGTTCGTACTCTTTCCGCTCCCTTGATGTTGCCTTTTCCCCCAGCCATTACTTCGCCAAGCGCTAAATGGCTGGTCAACAACACATCACCTCGATCCTGGGACCTCTCCAGTGCCCCTATTACCTGCGGCCCAAAAATCGGATGTCCCTCCAACAAGTAGATGAACATCATCGCGTCCCAGAAGATGCGGCTCATGCTGCATCCTCATCTTCATCGGACCGCACCCAGCGAATGAAACCTTCCGTACCTCCGTGCGCCGCAATCTCTTCCTTGAACATCCCCCACAGTTCGTCAGCCGCACGAAGCGCACGTTCCTTCGGCGTCTCGGTCGGTCTCTCCTGATTTTTCTGCCGTTCATCGACAAATCGAAACTCAAAGATTGTTTCGTCGTTTCGGCTCTGGCCCTTTGGTGTGCACATCTCCAGCCCGCGTGGCTGCCAGAATTTTGAAGACTCGAGCGGTGTAGCAATCTGGTTGAAGTGCCCCGCTGGAAATCCAAGCCTCACCATTCGGGCCCTCAGGTCTCCAAATCGAATCTTCACCCTGTTCCCTCCGGATCGTGCCGGCTGCACGTATTCTCTGTCCGCAACGTCGCGTACTCGTTCGCTCCAACCAGTTCTCATATGCTCCTCCCTCCATTTTGTAAAAGTACCAGCGATTTGTACATTTGTCAATTATAATTTGTCATTTGTCACTAATCCATCCCAACTACAGCCGAAAGGCTGGCATGGCGGCCCCAGTCTCGAACCTTGAATGGTTCCCCATAATTCTTCCCGCCCCGCCGCGCCTTACAATAGCACTAATGATTCTGCATCCATTGGCCTCGCCCATCGCCCTCGCGCTCTGCTTCTTTCAGGATGACGCCACGCTTCCGCCGGTTGGCGCCGGTGGCGGCGAGCTCATGGAGATGGTGCGCAACTCCGGCCCCGTCGCCTTCGCCGTCCTCATCATCCTGCTGGCAGCCAGCATCTGCTCCTGGGCCATCATGATCTCCAAGTGGCGCCGCTTTGGCCGCGCGCGCCGCCAGAGCCAGGGCTTTCTGCGCGCCTTCCGCAAGTCCGGCCGCCTCTCCGAGATCGCCGCCATCGCCGGCAGCTTCAAGCCCAGCCCGCTGGTCTCCGTCTTCAACGAGATCAACGACGAGTACCAGCGCCAGAGCGGAGGCCGCGGGACGCCGCGCAACCCCGCCGCCCTGGAACGCGCCGCCCAGACCGCCTCCTCCGAGGCCCTCACCGCCATGGAGACGCGCATGACCTGGCTGGCCACCATCGCCAACGGGGCCACCTTCGTCGGCCTCTTCGGCACCGTCATGGGCATCATCGACGCCTTCCACGGCCTGGGCACCGCCGGCGCGGCCACTCTGCGCGCCGTCGCCCCCGGCATCTCCGAGGCGCTCATCACCACCGCCGCCGGCCTCTTCGTCGCCATCCCCGCTCTGGTCGGCTACAACCAGCTCACCGCGCAGTTGCGCGACTTCGCCGCCCGCATGGACGACTTCGGCCGCGAGCTGCTGAACGCCATCGAGAACGCAGCATTACTTGCGCCGCAGGCGCCACCCGCCCCGCCCCCGCCGCCCGAAGACCCCGCCCAGCCCCGCCGGAGGACGTTTTAACCATGGCCTTCTCCACCAGAAACGGCGGCCAGACGCGCACCCAGACCGCGCTGGCAGACATCAACATCACGCCGCTGGTCGACGTCGTGCTTGTGCTTCTGCTCATCTTCATGCTCACCGCGCCGGTGCTGCAATCCGGCATCAACGTCGCCGTGCCCCACACCCGCACCGTCAACCAGATCACCGAGCAGCGCACCGTCGTCACCATCGACAAGGACCAGAACGTCTTCCTCCAGACCGGCGGCCCGGACCGGCCAACCAACCTCGCCGGCCTCACCGCGAGTCTAAGGAGCATGGGCCGCGGCGATCCGGCCAAGCGCGTCATCTATCTGCGCGCCGACGAAAAAGTGCCCTTCGGCGCATTCGCCTCCGTGATGGACGCCGTCAAACGCGCTGGCATCACCAACATCAGCATCGTCACTCAGCCGCTGGAATCCACCCCGGCGGCTGACACTGCTTCAAAGTAGGTTTTTGATAGGGCGGGACTTTAGTCCCGCAGCAAGTGCCACAAGCAGGAACGGGCTTTAGCCCCTGAGGGAATCTTTCAGGACCGAATTTTTCCCGCAAACCATGGAGACCCAGCTCACAACCCGCGCCCTCAACATCGCCCCCAATGGCGAGCAGCTTGGCGGCGGCTTCATGGGCTCCTTCGCCCTGCACGCCGCACTCATCGCGCTGCTCCTGTCCTGGGCCTGGATCTTCCACTCCGGGCAGAGCTGGGGCGACGCCGGGGCAACCTCCGGGGCCATCCAGGCCACCATGGTCGACGCCCTCCCGCTGCCGCCCAAGCAACCCATGGACCAGAACAACGTCCTTGCCACCGACCAGCCCTCGCCCGCGCCCATCACCTCCACGGCGCACACCGTCGACGTGCCCCGCCCCGACGCCATCGCTATCCCAACCCGGTCCGCCAAGCCGCTCAAGACCGCCGACCAGGCCACTCCGGCCCCGCCGCTCCATCCCCAGCCCGGCAAAGCCGATCTCAACAAGGTCCAGACCGGCGAGGCCGGCGGATTCAACCTCGCCATGAGCACCGCCCATACCAGCGCCGGCACCAGCAGTGCCGCCGCCTCCGACGCCGCCTTTGACACCAAATACGCCTACTATGTCCAGCAAATCACCAATAAGGTCGCCGCGCAGTGGCTCACCAGCATGCTCGACCCGCAGGCCGCCGGACACCGCGTCTACATCACCTTCCAGGTGGAGCGCGACGGCTCGGTCACCCACATCGTGCTGGCCCAGCGCAGCGGCGACGCCACGCTCGACCTCACCGCGCTCAACGCCGTCCGCCACATCGACACCTTCGGCTCCCTGCCCGAGAGCTACACCGGAAACCACATCAACGTAACCTACTACTTCGATCCCCCGCCCCGCCCATAGTTCGTTTGTCATTCCGCAGCATCGTTGTCTGTCATTCCGCAGAGCTATCGCTTGTCATTCTGAGCGCAGCGAAGAATCCCCGTATTTTGTTTGAGTCAACCTACTCCCCCCTTCACTGACAATGTTCTCCGCCCTCCGGTTACAACCAAAGATTCATCGCGACCGTCTACCATAGAGAGCATGGATCGCACGACCCGCAAACTCCGCACGCACGCCGTCCCATCCCGATCCACCATCGCCGTCCTGCTGCTGGCGCTGGCCGCGCTGCTCTCCCCGCCCGCCCGCGCCCAGGACAACGTCCTCACCGGGACCAGCACAGGCGTCACCTCCATCCGCATCGCCGTCGCCGACTTCAAGCCGCTGGCCGACGACCCCCAGACCGCCGCCTTCAAGCAGACCTTCGACGCCACCCTCTACGCCGACCTGGCCAGCGCCGGCATCTTCGACATCGTCTCCAAGAGCCTCATGCCGCCCGGCTCTCCCGGCGCGCCCGCCGAGGTCCAGATGCAGAGCTACTCCAATGCGCCCGCCAGCGCCGCCATGCTGGTCTTCGGCTCCCTCGGCCAGGCCGGCGGCAAGCTGCTGGTCAACGGCTATCTCTTCGACGTCAAGAACCTGCAGTACCCCCAGGTCATCGCCAAGCAGTACAGCGAGGCCCCCAGCGAAGACTCCGCCCGCCAGGTCGCCCACCGTTTCGCCGACGAGATCATCTACCGCCTTGGCGGAGGCACCCCCGGCATCGCCGAGACAAAAATCTACTACGTCCAGATGACTGGCGACCTTACCCGAGACGTCAGCAAAGAGATATGGCAGATGGACTACGACGGAGCCAACCAGCGCCCCATCACCCACCTCGGCGCCATCTCCATCTCGCCGCGCGTCTCGCCCGACAACACCCGCCTCGCCTTCGCATCGCTCGGCCGATACGGCTTTCAGCTCAAGATGTACTCGCTCCTGCTCGACCGTTACGTCGCCTTTCCCATCGGCAACGGCAGCACGGAGTCGCCCGCATGGGCGCCCAGCGGCAACGAACTGGCCTACGCCGCCGCTCCCAACGGCTCCTTCGAGATCTGGGTCGCCGACTCCAACGGCAACCTCGGCCGGCGCATCACCAGCTTCCGCGGAGGCAACGTCAGCCCCGTCTACAACCCCAAGACCGGGGCCCAGATCGCCTTCATCAGCGACCGCACCGGCCTGCCCCAGCTCTACATCATGAACTCCGACGGCTCCAGCGTGCAGCAGATGACCGACGGAGGATACGCCTCCTCGCCCTCCTGGTCGCCCAACGGACAGTTCCTCGCCTTTGCCTGGGACCGCAAGTACGGCCCCGGAGCGCCCGGCGGACAGGACATCTACGTCATGGAGGTCGCCACCAGGAAATGGACCCAGCTCACCCACGACGGGGGCCGCTGCGACTTCCCCTCCTGGTCGCCCGACAATCGCCACATCGTCTACGCCAACTCCGCCGACGGCCGCGCCGACCACATGCGCGTCTGGACCATGCTTACCGACGGCACACAGCGCCGTCCCCTCACCGGCCCCGGCGCCGATATGCCCAACTGGAGCTGGAAATAATGCGCCCCATCTCCCACAATCTCTCCGCTGCAAAAACTTCCCTGACGCAAATCTTGATTTTCAGTAACATGGAATAGGCAAAGCGTTGGAAATCGTGCCGGACATAGCGTTGGAAATCGTGCCGGACGGCCCACTGGAAACACCGTTGGATGTAGCATTGGCAACGCAGGAGAAACCGATGACCCACTCGCACTCGTCTCAGCCGAAGTCCTTCCTCGCCCGGTCGCTTCGCTCCGCCCTCTTCCTGGCGGTCGCGCTCGGGGCCGTCTCCGGCTGCCACAAGAACGCCGCCACCAGCGTGAACCCCGAAAGCACAGCGCCCACGCCCGCGCCGCTGCCGCCCATGCCCACCGCTTCGCTCACCGCCGATCCGCTGGCCATCGACCTCGGCCAGTCCGTCGTCCTCAACTGGCGCACCACCGACGCCACCAACGTCAGCATCGAAGGCCTCGGCCCGGTCAATCCCAACGGCACCCAGACCGTCTCGCCCACCGCCTCCACCAACTTCCACATCGTCGCCAAGGGCGATGGCGGCTCCACTGAAGCCAGCGTCCGCGTCACCGTCCGCGTTCCCGTCGCGCCCACCGTCCCCGTGGACAACACGGCAACCGCCGACATGGGCTCTGAAAGCGTCTTCCACGACAACGTCCAGGACATCTACTTCGACTACGACAGCTACGAGCTGCGCCCCGACGCGCAGGCCTCCGCCGTCAAGTCCGCCTCCTTCCTCGTCGCCCACCCCGACATCCGCATCGTCATCGGGGGCTACTGCGACGACCGCGGCTCCGCCGAGTACAACCTGGCCCTGGGAGAGAACCGCGCCAACGCCGCCAAGACCGCTCTGGTCAACGCCGGAGTCGCCCCCGCGCGCATCCGGGTCGTCAGCTACGGCAAGGAGAAACAGTTCTGCACCGACGAGACCGAGTCCTGCTGGCAGCAGAACCGCCGCGCCCAGTTCGCCCTCGACCGCTAGAACAGGAGCCGGGTTGATGGTTCAACAATCGAACGATGTCATCCTGAGCGGAGCATTCGCGTACTTTGCGAATCGCGCAGTCGAAGGGCCTGTTCTGAGCGTAGTCGAAGGAACCCCGATGCATCCGGCCCTGTCACAACCGCTCGAACCGTTTCAACCACGAAACTTGTTCTCTTGCTCTTTCGTGCCGCTGAATCTGATCATGAGGTAATCGCCGTATGATCCAACTCCGTCCCCGATTCGCCTGCGCTCTCCTCGTCCTTGCCCTCGCCGCTCCCCCCGCCTTCGCCGCCAACAAGGACATGATTCAGCTCCAGACCCAGGTCCAGGAGCTGCAGGCCGCCGTCGCCCGCCTCCAGCAGTCCAACGACGAGCGCATGGGGGTCCTCAAGGACCTCGTCCAGCAGAACGCCGATTCAGTCAACAAGATGTCGGTCGCCGTCGACGCCATGCAGCAACAGATGCGCGCCCAGCACGACTCGACCAACGCCAAGCTCGACCAGTTCTCCGGCCAGATGCAGACCCTCAGCGACTCGCTCGACGAGGTCAAGGCGCGCCTCAACAACCTGGAAAAAGCCATGAAATCCGTCCAGGACCAGCAGCAGTCCATCGACGCCGCCCTGCAGAACCTCACCCAACCCGCCGCCGAACCCGGTGCAACCGGCACGGCAACCCCCTCCCCGAACACGTCCCCGCTCCCACCGCCGCCCAGCGAGCAGGCTCCCAACACAGGCAACATGGGAACCTCGTCCGCGGCAACATCGCCATCCTACGCGCCGGCCGCTCCACGCTCCGCGGCCGTCTCTCCGTCGAAGCTGGCCGCGCCCGCCCCTTCCGCCCTCTACAAGACAGCCCTCAGCGACTACATGGCCGCCCACTACGCGCTGGCCTCCACCGAGTTCGCCGAGATCATCCGCTCCGGCCCTGCCGACCCCCTGGCCGGCAACTCCTTCTACTATCTGGGCGAGATCGACTACCGCTCCGGCAAGTACTCCACCGCCATCAAGGACTACGACCGCGTCCTCACGCAGTTCCCCAACAACGCCAAGTGCCCCGTCTCGCACCTGCACAAGGGCCTCGCCCTCTTCGAGACCGGCAAGCGCGAGGCCGGCATCACCGAACTGCGCGCCCTGATCTCGCGCTTCCCCAACTCCCCCGAAGCCGCCCAGGCCCGCAGCAAGCTCAACGGAATGGGCGTCCCCCTCGCTCCCCGCCGCCCCGCCCAGTAACGCCTCCCCCATCGTTTCTGCGCCGTCCTTCTGTGCGCCAATTTTGTTTGTCATTCTGAGCGCAGCTCAGAATCTCCGTATTTCGCCGTTGCCTTTTCCTGCACTTTTCCGGCTCCATCCTCCGTGAAATGCGTTTAAGCTATAGATGTTGGGCCGCATCGCCTCTGAACGCACGATGCAGGAGAGACAGACCCCCCGCGTGAAAGAGCGTATTCGCAAACTGGACAGTCGCCCCAACGCAGGCAGCAAGCCTCTTCGGCTGGTGGCCGCGGCGCTGATCCTGCGCCCCTCCGCCGGCCAACTCCCCGGCCAGTCCGGCGGCACCGAAGTCCTCATCTGCCAGCTCCGCCCAGACCAGCCCATGGGCCTCAAATGGGAGTTCCCCGGCGGCAAGATCGAGCCCGGCGAGACCGCCGAGCATGCCCTTGTCCGCGAGCTCGAAGAGGAACTCGGCATCGCGGCCGTCATCGGCCGCAGGGTCGCGCAGGTCCGCCATCGCTATCGCAACGGCGGCGCCGTCGACCTTCAGTTCTTCGTCGTCACGAGCTTCACCGGCGAGCTGGACAACCGCATCTTCAACGCCCTCGAGTGGTCCCCCCTCAGCCAGCTCCCCACCTTCGACTTCCTCGCCGCCGACTACAACCTTGTCCGCGACCTCGCCGAAGGCAAGCTCCTCTGAAGCTGACGCACACGCCTTTCTCCCTCGACATCTCGCGCTCACAGCTCATGGCTCATGGCTCACAGCTTATGGCTCACAGCTCAAAGCCGAAACTCAAATCCCCTCCAGCGCCCCCACAATCTCCTGGGTCCGCCGCACCCGCCCAATCCGCGGAAAGATCCGCTCCACCGCATTGGCGTGGCTCTGGGCGCTGCGGCCCGTCATGGCGTCCTCCGCAAACACAATCTCATAACCGCGCTCGTACGCATCTCTCGCCGTGCTCTCCACTCCAAACTCGGTCGCAATCCCGCACAGCACAATCGTCGTCAGCCCCCGCCGCCGCAGTTGCAGGTCCAGGTCGGTCCCATAGAACGCGCCCCACTGCCGCTTCAGAATCGCAATATCGCCCGGCTGCCGGTCCAGCTCCGGAATCAACTCGCTCCAGTCCGGCGGCGGCGGCGCAGCTCCGCGCATCGGCTGGTCCACCGTCGTATGCAGCCGGTCGGCGCCATTCGCCGCGCCTCCCACATGCACCAGCACGGCCTGTGCCCCCTTGCCGCGGGCCGCTGCCAGCAGCCGCGCGCAGTTCGCAATCACCGTCGCCGTCGAGTGAGGATCGCCCTCCACCCCCACAATTCCCTTCTGCAGATCGATCACCACCACCGCCGTCCGCTTCGCTTCCAGAACCAGCTCGCTCATCTCAACCCCCTGTTGCCTGTTCCCTACCCGCCGTGCATCTGGTTCCACATCATCACCAGCGAAAGCCCGATCACAATCGCAGCCGTAATCCATGCCACCCAGTTGAACCACGCCGAGTTGGTGTGTTCGCCCATCAACTCACTCTTGTTGATCAGCCGCAGCATGAAGATCATGATCACCGGCAGCAGCACGCCGTTCAGCACCTGCGACAGAATGATCACCTTCACCAGCGGAAAATCTGGCCACAGCACCAGGCCCGCGCCCAGCACGATCAGCGCTGTGTAAAACCAGTAGAAGAACGGCGCCTCCTTGAAG
>Ga0187872_10002627_pt1 | contig 15565 bp, 18 predicted proteins | sample June2016WEW_16_4_FD_132973 | JGI IMG/M metagenome (GOLD analysis project Ga0187872, IMG submission 132973) | Peatland microbial communities from SPRUCE experiment site at the Marcell Experimental Forest, Minnesota, USA - June2016WEW_16_40 | ecosystem: Environmental > Terrestrial > Soil >...
CGCCATCCAGCGTTTCCTTGACGCCTGGAACGAGCGCAAACATCCTTTCGTCTGGGTGAAGTCCCCAGCTCAGGTTCTACGCTCTTACAACCGCGAAGCTATTTCCGTGTCAGTGCACTAGGCTGACCGGCACCACCGTCACCTCGCCGGTCGGCGATCCGGTGGCCACCGTCGCCAGCATTTGGGGGTCCAGGCTCCAGCCCTTGGGGGCGGACCAGTTCCACACCGTCGAGCCGTCCATCGGGTTGAGGGCCTCCACGCCACCGGAGGTCACACATCCGTAGCCGACCACGGCCACGGTCTGACCCGTGCTCGAGAGGCTGAGGGGGCCAACAGGGACGGCTCCCGGGCTCAGGGGTCCCAGCCAGCCGGAGCACTTCTGATGGGCGGCGTCCTTCCAGAGCTGATGCCCGTCGCCCTCGTCAAGTCCCACCACCGTGCCGTTTGCCTCAGTGACGACGACCACGCCACCGGCAAGCACGGCCGGGACTGCTTGGCTGTCCTCTGGGATGCTGAAAGCCCATCGCGGGCTGCCCGTGGCGGGGTCGTAGGCGACCAGGCCGGTGGCGGCCCCGTAGACCATCGCCGGCGCATGACCGAACTGATTCCCGACGGCGGCGAGGACCGTGGTCGAGTCGGCGATCACCCCGAGGAGTTCTGGGTGATCGGCGGGGGGCTTGGTTGCCCACTGAATCTGCCCGCTCGCCAGGTCGGTGGCGACGACACAGGCTGTCCCCGAGTTGTCCTCGTAAACGATGCCGAAGCTCCGATCCCCCTCCACGGCCTGAGGGCGTCCTATCCGCGCTGACCAGACCGGAGCCGTGGCCCCCCGGGCGTCGAGCCCGAGGGCCGCGGGCGCACCGCTGTAGGGCGACGAGTTAGGAAGGGTGCAGCCGCTGGAGGAGAGCGAGGCGGCCGGCGGGGAGGCTGAGGGCAATGTGGTCTCGAGCGACGCGCATCCGGCAGCCGCCAGCGCCCCCAGCCCGAGTAGGGCCACTCGGGCGATGCGCATCCTCATACCGGATACAACGCCGGGTTCCCGCCGCAGGTTCCGGGCCTAACGAGCCCGGTGGACGTGCAGATCACCGCCGCCGCCGGGTAGCACCTTTCGTCACCCCCGCCAGGTGAGGATCTCACCCCTCTGCCCGTTACAAGAATCCCGCTGCTCGAGTGTGAGTGAGGGCACCCTGGGCTGGGCCACGCGGTCGCTCATCCCACTACTTGATTGTCAGGGAGATGTCTCCCGGACGTGGCCACGGTCCCTGATGGGGCGTCGCCCTCCGGGAAGCAACAGGCAGACGATGATCGCCAGAGCCAAGGGAGCGGTGATCTCCGCCGCAATGCCGACGAACGCCAACAAGCCAATGAGCACGGCGCTCTCCAGGATCAGCAGAACGACCCTCGGACCCGGTCTGGGCTGTGTCAGGCGGAGGGACGCAACTAGGATGAGGCCGCCCATCAGGAGCAGGGCGACCACGAGGCCGGTAATGTCATCCAAGGTCAGTGGGGGGTCTCCACGGGGCTGGGCAACGGTGTCGATGATCAGCCACATGGTCGCGGTGATCCACACACTAGCCTGAACGATGCCGAGGATCCGGGCGGTCTTGATGACCCCCGGAACGCGCGAGCTCGCTGCCATGAGGGTTCCCAGCCTAGTCCGATCGGCGGCGTTCGTCGCTGCCCATCTGGCGCCACGTCGCCTCCGTCCACTCCTGACACCCCCGAGCAGATCCGCGCCTGGCACTGGCCTCAGCCTCGGAGCGTCAGACGCTTGATTCGACCAGCCCCGCCGCCGGGCCTGGCTCTCGATCACATGAGGGCACACTGGGCTGGCCCAGTGTTGAGCTATGACACATGAGGGCCGGAAGCATCGTTGCGGGGTCCCGGTGCCGTCCGGCTGGTGCTCCCGACCAGCCTGGGCGGCTCGCGAGCGGAGCAACTCGCCGGCGTGATCCGCCCGATCGACGAGGCTCCCCGTCTGGAACGGTCAGCTGCGCGACTGAGATCGTGGGTGCCGTGATCGGCACTGCAACGTGGTCCCCCGACGTGACGTATACCTTTTGTCCCCTGGGGCTCGGCACTCGCAGGCAGCCCAACCCGGGGCGCAGGAGGTGGCCGGTGGTTCCACGAGCGGCAACTCGGTGGAGTGTCGCGGGATTGGCGGCCGTCAGCGCCGCCTGGGTGCTGAGCGGATGCTCTTCGATCCCCACGAGCATGAGCGCGAGCCATACCCCCGTCTCCATCGCCACCCCGAGCGCCACGACCTCACCGGCGGCGGCCACGGTGACGCCTACCCCCAGCCCGCCGGCGGCGTGGACACTGCCCGCCGCGGCGGCCGCCGAAGACCTGTCCGTGTCGTCCGTTACGTTCGTCTCGACTGAGGAGGGGTGGGTCTTGGGGTCGGCTCCCTGCGGGACGTCCTCTCAGTGCCTTGCGCTGATGCGCACCGAGGACGGCGGGAAGACCTGGGTCAGCGTTACCCCGCCACCCACGTCCCTCTTGGCGGGAGAGGAGCAGGGCGGGGTGAGCGAGGTTCGCTTCGCCAACAGCCAGGATGGGTGGGCGTTCGACCCCGAGTTGTGGTCGACCCACGACGGCGGGGCGACCTGGACACAGATCAGCCTACCGGGCGTCTCATCCGACGCCATCGTCTCGAGCCTCGAAACCGCCGATGGTGTCGTCGATGCAGCCGTCCTCGATGACAACGCGATGGTCCGGATCGAGACCAGTCCAGTGGGGTCGGACAGCTGGCAGGTCTCACCGACGACCATCCCGCTGGGAGCCGGGCCTGCCGCGATGCCTCAGCTCGTTCTCCAGGGAGCGGTGGGGTGGCTCATCGAAGACGACCGAACGGTGATCGGTGGCGCCCGGCTGATCGGCGGGCAGTGGCTGCCGTGGCAGCCGCCGTGCCTTCAGGTCAATGGCGCAGCCTTCCTCGCCGCCTCGACGCCTCAAGACCTGGTCGCCGTCTGCGACCAGGGCGCGTGGGGGCCCGCTACCCCAGCCGGGGTATACGCCTATGTCTCCACCGACTGGGGATCCTCCTTCGCGATGCTCGGCACTCCCCTTCCGAGTTCGATCGAGGATGAGGGCAGCAGCCTTGCCAGCCCGAGCCCCGGCGTGGCCTTTATCACGGCGTCAGTCGGCCTGGTGGGCACCTTCAATGGCGGGGCCACGTGGACCACGGTGTACTCGTCTCCCCCGGGCCCCGGGTGGCCTGTCTATGTCGGCTTCGAGACTGAAGCTCAAGGGGTCGCGATCTGGGTCAATGACCAAGGCCTCACAACGGTCGGGAGTCTGATGATGACGTTCGACGGCGGCACCGACTGGACCACCGTGACGTTCTGAATCGGGCCGGCGATAGCGTGCCGGCTCTGGTTTGCCCGCTGAGCCGCCGCCTCGGCGGCGAGCTTTCAACCCAAGGTCCGTGCTCCAACCCGGCCACCTGCCCAATCGAGGCGATCGCCGATTACGTCGGCGACGCCATGGACAGAGGAGACGCTGAGAGGCCCCAGGAGCTCGGAGAGGGGTCCCGAGGGGCCGACGGCGGCCTGCCGCCGGCCGTGCCGGCCGGCACAGCGGCTCCCGGCGGGCTGGCCCAGCCGGGGGAGCTCCTCGAGGCGGCCCGGGAGTTCGCCCAGGCGGCCAAGAGCCGGGCCACCCGCCGCGCCTACGCCGCCGATCTGCGCGACTTCGACGCTTGGTGCCGCGGCCAGGGCCGGGCCGCCCTACCCGCCGAGCCGGCGACGGTCGCCCTCTACGTCACCCACCTGGCCCGCAGCGGAGCCGCGGCCGCGACCATCCAGCGCCGGCTCGCCGCCATCAGCCAGGTCCACCAGCTGGCCGGCCACGTGCCCCCGCCCACCGCCGACTGGGAGGTCCGCCAGGTGGTTCAGGGGATCCGCCGCCGGCTGGGAACCGCCCCCGCCCAGAAGGAGGCGGTGCTCACCGCCACCCTGCGCCGCCTGGTCGCCACCTGCGACGCCTCGACCCGCGCCGGCGCCCGCGACCGGGCCCTGCTCCTGATCGGCTTCGGGGCGGCGCTCCGGCGCAGCGAGCTGGTGGCCCTCGACATCGAGGACGTCACGGAGACCGACGAGGGGCTCCGCGTCCGGATCCGGCGCAGCAAGACTGACCCAGAGGGGAGCGGCGCCGAGGTGGGCATCGTCCGCGGCCAGCACCCCGACATCGATCCGGTCCGGGCGCTCCGGACCTGGCGCGAGCTGGGTGCCATCACCTCAGGACCCCTCTTTCACCCGGTCACCCGCGCCGACACCGTGCGCGAGGGACGGCTCAGCGACCAGGCGGTCGCCCTCATCGTCCGGCGCGCCGCCGAGAGGGCCGGCCTCCCCGACCCGGAGGCCTTCGCCGGCCACTCTCTCCGCTCCGGCTGCGCCACCCAGGCGGCCATGGAGGGCGCCCCCGAGCGGGCGATCATGCGCCAGGGCCGCTGGCGCAGCACCGCCACCGTCCGCCGCTACATCCACACGGGCGGCCTCTGGCAGGAGAACGCGTCCGCCTGGTTAGGGCTGTAACCAGAGGCGGAAGGCGCCCCTACCGAAAGGCAATAGTGGCTTTAGCGAGCGTGGAAGGAGACCCGCCGGCGAGACGTGCTTGGGGGAGACGATGATCGTATGTGAGTACTGCAGACTAGAGAACCGGGGGCTATCGGCGTCCGTCTGCGAAAACTGCGGCGCCCCCTTGCGACTTGCCAATGCGGTCGTTGGACCACCGGGTTCTGAAGCGGCGGCTCCGGTAGCGGAAGGCCCCCCTGCTCCGCCAAGGCAGCCTATGCCTTGCCGCCCAGGAGACATGGTAAAGCTGGGCAAGCTGCCATTCGGACTGCTATTCGGCCGCTCCGTCTTCAGTCCGCGCATGTGGCAGTGGATAGACGGAGAAGTCGGACGGGTCAAGGATCACGAACAACTCTGGGTACCCGCGCTGATGGCCCATTACGCGGCCCACCAAGTCCTAACGAGAGATATACCAACGCTGGCGAAGCAGAAGGCCCAATCCTTCACGAAAGCCAACTTCCGTCTCAAGACCCAGTTTTGCGCGAGTTGGCAGGTCTACGAGGTCGTCTGGCGCTACTACCTCGAAAACAAACCAATATTGGCGCAACAACTTCAGAAGCACCCTTATGATCGGGAAGTCCTCCGCAACAGCAAATACTTCGGCGCGGCAATTGCCGGCATCCTCGCTGAACTCGACTACGCGGCTGCCGCTGCGCCTCAGGCCGACGAACGGGACTGTCCCTTCTGTGCGGAGCGGATAAAGGCCGCTGCAGTGGTTTGCCGTCACTGCCAGCGCGACCTGCCCCCAGCCAAATAGTGGCTCGCCGGCGTGATTCCGCCGTGGCTGGCCCTCGCCCGCCGGCGGACGCCCCCGCCCAGTCCGCCCTTGGGCCCCGGCAGCATCGCCCCCATCAACGTCACCTTCATCAGCTTCATCAACGTCAACAACATCAACGTGAACGTCAACTTGGCCACCATGCAGCCCGCAAGGACTGGCTACCACGAGTAGTTAGAACCCCCCGTACGTCCGACAGCCGTTCACGCCGGCACCTTCGAGCGGCGTGCACGGCGGGCGGCGCGCGCCCCTTCGGGCAAAACCGGAGCCGACGGCCCCTTCAAGAGTCCGAGGTCGAGTGATCCCGCCTGCGGGCTCTTTAGCTCGCGGGCGATATAACTCCACTGACCGCGTCGGACGGCGGCACACCGCCGGTCCCGTTCGCGGCGAAGTACCCCACTGCTGGGGCGCCGCACCCCAGGTCCATGGACTGGGTGAGCGTCACGGGGTCACCACCCAGCGTGATGGTCGCGCTGGTGGCCGTTACGGGGGGGTCACTGGACGGGCACACGCTGGTGCTGCCGAAGACGAGGATCGCGGCTGTGCCGGGCTCGATGTCGATCGTCTCCGTCGCCAGTGGTCCCGGCGGGACGGCCTCCACCTCGCCCGAGCTGAGGGTGAACTGGATCTCCGGTGGACCCGCCATGTAGCACGCGGTGGACGTGGTGTTCGTGAACTCGACGCTCTCTCCCTCATCAGCAACCGAGTAGAAGCTGCCCCAACCGACGACCTGAAGATCGCCGAGGGTGCAGACGACTGTCGCGGGCGGGGGCAGTGTGGGCAGGGGCACGTTCGGCGTCGGCTTTCCCGGATACGGGGTCAGCGGGGTTGGTGTCGCGACCGGACCGCTCGTGCTCGGTCGCGGTGCCGTGGAGCCCGTGAGCTGGGAGTGGACGGCGGCAAACCCGACGATGATGGCCGCGGCAGCCGCCAGGCTCACCAGGCCGGTCGCCAGCGCGCGCCTGAGCCGCGCCCCTCGGCCTGCCACTGCGCGGGCGATCGCCCGCTCCTCGAGATCGGCCGACGGTTGCTGCCGGCGCCGGTGAGCAACATAGGATCGGATCAGGCGGACGATGTCGTGGTCAGACGGCGGATGGTCAGACATCGGCCAGCTCCTTCCTGAGCTTGGACATGGCACGGCCCAGGTGACTTCGGGCTGTCCCCGGTCGGCAGCGGAGCACCGCCGCGCACTCGGTCACGGTGTAGCCGTCGCAGAGATGGAGGACGATCATGGCGCGCTGGGGAGGAGAGAGAGCGTGCATCGCGTGCTGCACCGAGACCAGGCGCTCACCCAGCTCGGCGGGCTCCACTCCGGGCACCGGCGCCGGAGGCCCCTGCCCGCCCGAGGTGATCCAGCGTCGCAGGACGTGCCGCTGGCGAAGGCACCGGTGGACGCAGATGCGCGTCAGCCACGCCGACAGGTCCTCTCGCCGCCGCAGGGAGGCCCAGGCCCGCCAGGCGAGCAGCAGGGTGTCCTGGACCGCATCTTCGGCATCGTGAGGGTCGTCCAGGATGGCGACGGCTATCCGGTAGAGGCGGGCTACCTCCGGCGCCACCAAGACCTCGAAGGCACGCCGGCGGTCCTCCTCGCCGGCGAGAACCCCCATCACGGTTGCCCCTGTGTCCATACCCATTAGATACCGCAGAGCCGCAATCTTCTTACCGGCCGGAACCGAGCAGGCCGACGCCCCGGCCCGGCTTAGGCGTCCACCTCGACGCCTCTCCACCTCCGCGGCTCCATCGTCTATCACTCTCCGCCGGCCCCAGGCTGCTCACGTCAGATCTCACCTCTTCGTCCGGGAACCTGTTCAGCCTGTTGGCGGCTGGTCGTCCGCACAGGTGTTACTCGTGGTTCCGGAGGGCGTCGTGAGCGAGTTGGCACAATCTTCGTCGACGTACATCGTATAGCCGCCCCAGGTCTGTTCAATCCCTGATACCGAGCCCCAATACTGCTTCAGTCGCTGATTGTAGATCCAGTCGCCGTTCGGCACGCCGTTATCGGGCGCGCAGGATTGATCGTCCATCACAGCGGTGTTGTAGTTCTCGTCCCAATCGGCTCCCCAGATGAAGTACGGGACCGGGCTTATGCCGGCCAAGTCTGCGAGGTACGACGTGCAGACCGATCCGTACACGCCCGGGAGCTGGTGGTAAGAGCCAGTGTCTGCCTCCGCGTCCCACCCTTCGATGAAGGCGTCGACCGCGGACTGGAAGGAGTACCCATCGCAACTTCCTGGGCTGTAGCCCTCCAGGTCGTAGATGAGGGGTACCTCCTGCCCATAAGCCTCCACCCCGTCAGCCTCGAGCTGGTCGGCAGCGTCGTTCTCCTGTGCAACACCTTGGCTGTATGCAGTACTTGGAACGTAACTGAAGACACTGCTATTTACAGTACAAGATTGAGGGGCCTGAGGGCCGACCCACGTGTACTCGAAGTTCCATCCGTAGCTATTGACGGTGTCCAACCAATCGGACATGTGGGTATCGTTTGCCAGGCTACACCCATACTCAACACCGCCGATGTAGACGTTGTACCAGTAGTACGGCGAGTAATCCCACCAGTACAGCATGTCAGTGGTGGAGGGGAGAGAACAGACGTCGAACCCTAACGTGATGTTCAGGCCGTTGCCGTCGCTGATGGCCAACCCCGGTTGTGCCGGAGCGAGCACGGCGACAAGTGCGGCGGCCGCACCGAGCCCGGCCAACCGGTACGCTTTACACCTTCGACGCGATCCACCCGCTGGTGGCGCCGCGGCTGCGTGCCCGGAGCGAAGCCTGCGCAGAACCCGGAGCGGGATCCCGACATCGATCATGTCCCGTCCTCCTTCCTGACGTCCACTTGAGTCTCAGCGCGAGCAGCGCCGGTCCTTCCCAGCCGCGTGAATCTCTTCCTCGACCTTCACGGAGGGTGACTCGCCCCGACCCCCCCGTCTATCCCCCTCGCGTGTAGATCTGGCATCCGGAGGTGAAAATTCCACGCTCGGTGTGGAGCCGAGGAGCTTTCCGACCGCGCCGGCGCGGGTGCGCACCCCCAGCCTGCGGTAGACGTCTCGCCAGTGGCTCCTGACGGTGGCACCACTGACCCCGAGGTCGGCGGCAATCTGCCCGTTGTCGCGGTCCAGCGCGGCGAGCTGGACCACGCGGAGCTGCTGGCGGGTCAGCACCGCGGGAGCCGCTGCTGCGGCTTGGCGAGATCGGACGGCAGCGACCACGGCCGCGGATTCCTGAGCGAGCTCGCTGGCCTTGGCTGCCATCTCTCGGGCGAGTCGGCTGAGGGCCTGGCCCTGCGGCTCCACCCGATCGGCGAACGCCTCCAGCAAGGCCAGGACCGCCACCTCCGTGAGGGGCTCGGGACCGGCGGGGCCGAGGTGTCGTCCGTGACTGGCAGGCACGCCGCGGAGGGCCTGGACCTCCTCGGGGTCCGCGGTGTCGGGGCGGATGTCGACGTCGCTCTCGCCGGGCGGGTGGCCCGTGTCGGGACGCGAGAGGTCGGGCACGGCACGCTCTCCTTCCAGGGTGCCACCCCCCTTGTAGCGCCCAGGATAGGCGAGGCCGAACGCGGGCACCTGATGCAGCTGTCACCGGCCGGTTAGCCGTTTGCATCCCCCGAGCGCTACCTGTCGGCGCTCGGGGGTGCAAACGTCGCTGGTCTGCTCGATTGCGCCCGCCTAAAGCCGCTCGGAGTCGCCCTGACGGAGGTCGTCCACTGCAAGTCCACCGCGGAGGTCGGCGTGGCCCAGGCACTCTCCACCTGCACCGAGAGGTGGCTCCGGCCGATCCTGCGCCTCGCCACCGCCCGTGTTGTGGTGCTCCTGGGCCGCCGTGCTCAGCAGCCGTTCCTCGCCCTCTACCCCGGTCTGGCGCCCGTCGCCCTCAGCGGCCCTCAACAGGTCGAGGGACGACCCCGGATCATCCTCCAGGTGCCCCATTCCAACGCTCACGTGGAGAGAGCCAACCTCTTCCCCCTCACCCCGGACCAGCGCGGGGCGGTGCGCGCCCACCTGCGAGGCGTCTGAGCCGGCCCGGCTCCCGAACCATGCGCTGGGCCGTGGGCGGGCTGGTGCGCGGCTCCCAGGTGAGCCAGGGAGGGAACCCCCCCAGCCCCTGATCGTCGGCACCGGCGCCTGACGGGCGAACGCGCCTGTCGCCCGCGCCCCGCCACGCCGCCATCCCCCGTCCTCAGCGGGACCGCTGCGGGCCGCCGGAACTCACGGAAGAGGCGCTGCGGGCCTGGCTGGCGCCCCTGACCGGGCTCGGAGCCGCCAGTGCGCTCGCGGAGGCCATGGCCGGCCTCGCGGAAGTTCCTCAGCCTGGCGAGGGGTAGGGCGGCAGCGACGCGCCCGACCTGTTGGACGGGGTACCGGAGAACTCCGACGATCTCGGCGGCGCGTCGACCCGACGAAGTGTCGGGCTCCTTACCCGGATCAGGACCGGCTGAGACCCTGAGGGCCTCCCTCCGCGCTCGGGCTTTGGCCTCATCCGCGTTCCTGCCCGCCGCGGCCGTGCCTCAGCTGGCCAGGGCTTCCCCGGGAGCCGACCAGACGTCCAACGTGGGGTGGCGAACCGACTCCGCCGTCAGCATCGCCAGGGTGGCGATCCGGGCGGGCGGGGGCGCGGAAGACAGGATGACCAGGCCCACGGAGCACAGCTCCGCGACGAGAGGGGCTCCAGATGCTTCAGTCCCGTCCTGGAGCGCCGACCGACGGATCCAGCGGAGGATCTGGGGCATTGACCGCAGCATGGTCGCGGCTCGACGCACGTCTTCGGGTCGCGCACGCTGGAGGTCCCGGAGCAGAAGGTTTGACCCGTCATCGGGTGCCAGGGCTGCCGCGGCCATCGAGGTGACGTCCACGATCTCGGCGGGGCCGGGCAACCCAGGCGGCATGCCAGCCGCCGCGGACCGCAGCCGGTCCAGAACCGCAGGGCGCGACCCGCGGAACATCCGGTCGACGAGAGCCGCGCCGATGTCCAGGGCCCGGGGATCCTCGAGGGCAGCTCCGAGCAACTGTCGCTGGTCGGGGGTGAGGCCTGGAATCGACTCGGGGTCCAGATCGGCAGCTGCGCGGCGCACCTGGCGCTGGATTCGCAGCGGAGTGCGGGCGCTGGTCCTGCCCTCCGGCTCGAGCGCCATCTCCTGCCGGGCCCTGCTGGCCATCTTCGCGCAGGCCCATGTGAGATCCCCGACGAGACGCGCCTCGTCGCCACCGTAGCCGGAGGCCCAGAGGAGAAGCCGCAACTCCCTGACCTGGGTGACGCCAGCCTCACGCAGCCGAAGGGCTGCGAGCAGTCGGCGGTACGAGCCCAGGACTGGCCACTCGCCGTGCGCCCCGTGGCAGCCCTGATGGAGAGTGAGCGAGGGGCCGCTTATGACGCGGTTCTTGGAGCGTGTCCACTCGTCGATGAGGGCGTCGGTGACGGCGACGCTATAACCGCGCGGGGCCGCCCAGGCCACCGCATGGGTGATCAGGCACGAGCGAGAGAGGAAGCGGCGGTGGCGGATGAGGCAGCTGTGCGCGGTGATCATGGCGCCTGGCATCTCAGTAGGCGAGGAGGAGCCCCGTGGCAACGACGGCACCTGCGGCGCTGGTCCGGCTGGGGGCGTTCAAACAGCGCACCCAGGCGACAACGGCGGCGACGAGGCGGGCGAGGAAGTCGAGAACGTCGAGAGCGTCCATTGGAGTGATTCCTCCTGTGTGGTGCGGGATTGATCCTCCCGATGATCTTGGCTGGCATCGCCCAGGCATTCCACCCCCCGGGCACCCGAGGTCCACCACGCCCGCCGGGGCGGCCCGCTCGCTGCAGCGGGCCACCACCGCCCCGAGGCGCAGATGCAGCTGGTGCAGTCCGACGGGGGCGAAGCCCAACGCGCCCCCGGGGGGGCCGGCCGCGACTACTTCTTCTTTGCCGGCCCGTGGGAGGTGTCGGGGGTGGAGCGATCGTGCCGGGGCACCTGAACCGTGTGGCCGTCCTGCTTCCGCTCGTAGGGCTTCACGGGAACGATCTTCTTGCCCTGCTCCGTCTCAGCCATGTGGCCGCCTCCTTACCCGCCCCGCGTTCCCCGAGCGGGGAACATCGGTTCGTATTGTACCTCCGACGCCGGGCGGCCCAAGAGGTTCTTCTCGTCAAGGTACATTCCCCAACACTCGGGTGGCCCAGTGTTGGGGAATCACATCTATGAAGGGGTCGTCCCTGTCAAGGGGGTCGAGGTCCTTGGGGAGAACATCGGGGAGGTGGACGGTGGTCGTTGGCCGCGGTGACCACGGGGTGCGGTCGGATGATCAGACCACACATCTATTCGGGGAGCTCCCATGGTGGGCATGCGGCCGGGGCGGCTCAATCACTATGAGCAGCCGCCCGATAGTCGGGGGCTATGTGATTCTCGAGCGCGCCTGACCACGTTCGACGAGCAGGTCATGCTGCGGCCAGCGGGTACGCGGCGCATCCGGCCGGGTCGCGTAACGCGTAGAAGCAGAGACAGAGCAGGCGGCGTGCCAGGGCCAGGCGGGCGATCTTGAGACCGCGGCGTCGGGCGATACGCGCTTCGAACTGACGGAGCTCGGGGTCTCTTCCGGTGTGGTTGGTGGCTGCCTCCACCAGGATCCAGCGCAGCCAGCGCGAGCCCTGCTTGGAGATGTGCCCTCGCCGGGTGTGCTCGGCGCTGGAGCGCTCGGTGGGCGTGAGCCCGGCCCAGGAGCAGAGTTGGTCGGCGCGGTGAAACCGGCTGACATCCCAGACCTCGGCGATCACCGTTGCCGCGGCCACGAAGCCGATCCCCGGTATCCGCATCAACCGAGGCAGGGCGGGATGCTTGCCGAACACTGCCTTCATCTCGTTATCGACGCCCTCCACCTCGATGGCGAGGGCGTCGATGAGGCGCAGGCACCCATCGATGCGGTGCCGCGAGAGGGGCGGCAGCTCGAGCTGAGCGAGCAGCCGACGCCCTGCCACCCCGAAGAGGTCGCTCATGTCGGGGGTGATGCCGTGATCGGCAAGCACCGCGTGGACCTGGCAGCGCAGGCGCGAGCGGATGCGCACCAGCGCCGCCCGCGAGCGGACCAGCCGGCGGGCCTCGCGGGCTTCAGGTGGCGCGATCCACGCCTCGGGCAGCAGGTGGGTGCGGAGCAGCTGGGCCAGGGTGGTGGCGTCGATGGTGTCGTTTTTCACCCGAGCTGAGGCGATCGCCCGCGTCGCCAGGGGGTGCGACATATGAGCGGGTATGCCGACCTCGTCGAGGAGGTCGGCCAGCCATCCCCACCCGTATGTGGCCTCGAAGGCCACCTCGAAAGACCCGGGCTCGAGCTCGCCGAAGACACGGAGGAAGTCCGCCGGCGAGCTCGGGATCCGGCGCTTCCAAACGACGCTTCCGAGGTCGTCGACGCCGACCAGGTCCGAGCGCCGGCGGTGCAGGTCAATGCCAACCGATACCATGTGCTGGGGCCTCCCTTTCCGGGCTCTTGCTTCTGCCGGAAGTGTCCTCTCCCTCAACGGGGGAGGCGGGAGGCCTCCCTCTTCATGGCATCACTTGATGGCTCGCTCTCTGGTCACGTGCTCCCAGGGATGACGAAGCATCCCTGACCACGGGTCCCCTGGAAGTCGTTCCACTCCGAGATCAGCCAGCCGCCGGGCCCTTCGTCAGGGGTCGCCGGGTAGCGCGCTCGCAGGCGCTCAGCCGGCGACGATGGGGGTGACCGGCGTCCATGTACTGCCACCGTCCGACGTCTGGAGGAGGCCGGACGCCTGTGTGTCGGAGTTGAAGGTGGTGGCCCAGCCGAGCTCCGAGGTCACGAACTGCACACCGGTGATCTGGTCGGCGCTGGCGCGGGCGGACATCTGGGTCCAGTTAGCCCCTCCGTCGGGTGTGACCCACAGCGTCGTGGCCAGCGGCGGCGTTTTGGCTGTGGTGGTGGTGAAGGTGAGCAGCCAGCCGTCCGCGTCGTCGAGGAAGTCCGCGGTCTCCGGAGTTTGCCCAGTGCCAGGCATGGCGATCTGGCTCCAGCTCCGGCCGGCGTCCGTGGTGATGCACAGGGTGGTGGTCGACTGCCCCGACGGCGCGAAGCTCCCGACCGCCACTAGCGCGCCCTCTCCCGACCAGACCTGGAGCACCTGGGTGGTCGGCTGCAAGAGTCCGGAGGTCGACGGCAGTGGCTGTGCGCTCCAGCTGCTCCCGCCGTCCTGGGTGACCCAGAAGAGGGGGCCAGTACCATCTGTGCTGCTCCCGATCCACCCGGTGATGGGATCGACGAAGGTGGCGCTTCCCTTGTCACCGCCGAAGGGGATGGAGCCGGGGGAACCGGCGGGCTGGGGGCTTTGCGGGTTGGTCTCAGCCACCTCGCTCCACTCGACACCGCCGTCGACGGTCTGGTAGAGCGCCATGCCCGACGATCCCATGGCCGCGCCCTCATACACGGAGAGCCAGCCGTCCTCGGAGTTCACGAAGTCCACGGTCCCGCCCGGGAAGTCCGACACCTGGAACGTCCCCTCCTCTGTCCAGGTCGTCCCACCGTCGACCGTCGACCAGGCGATCAGCTCGGCGCTCTCGGGCCCTGGCACCGGATAGCAGTTGTAAAGGGTGCCGGTGAGCGCCTCCGCGGTGCTGGCGTCAAGGAAGGAGGCGGCCACGAACTGCTGGTCTCCGGCGAGGGGCGGAGAGGCCACCGTCCACTCTGCGGCGCCGTCCACCGTGCGGAGGATCGCGCCGTCGGAGGCGCGCTGCGCCCACCCGCTGCTGCTGCTGAACATGTGCAGGTTCTCCAGCTGATCCTCGCTGCCGGCCTGCGGCGCGGGGCTCGCGCACGGGAAGGGTGTGGGCGTGGGCGTTGGCGCGGGCGTGGCGGTGGGAGGCGCGGGGGTAGCGACCGCGCCGATTTCGGCTAGCTGCCATTTGCCGTCCCACGTCCAGGTGTTGCCCAGGTACTCCTCGGTGTCGCCGGCTGGGTAGTTGCCTCCGAAGAGGACGATCGCCCCGTCGCCCGGGTCGTAGGCGACGGACTCCTCGGTGCGCCACGGGATGGTGCCGGTTGCCAGCTCTCCCAGCGCACCGGGCAGCGCGGCGATCTGCGTCCATCCCTCGGGGCCCCAGGAGAACACCGACCACGCCATCAGGAGCACGCCGTCCTTCGCCGAGCCCACCGGTCGGCCAGTGTTCAACAGCTTGACGCTGGCGGCGCCCGCGCTTCCGGTCGGGCCCGTGCCGAGCAGCTCCCAGGTGGACCCGTTCCATGACCAGGCAAGGGTGGTGAAAGCGGTCGCCGTTGCGGCCGAGCAGCCTACCTCCGACACGGTGTAGAGGATCAGCCTGCCACTCGAGGGATCGTAAGCGAGGCTGCCGAAGTTGGCGGGACCGGGCGCGGTCGCCGGCTGCAGCTGCACCCATGCGCCAACGCTCCACTGCCAGGTCACGGGGTCGGAACAGCCCCCACCCAGGCCGGTCACCAGGATGAGTTGCCCTGATGCAGCGTCGGTCGCGAGGGCGTCCTCCAACGCCGGGACCGGCAGACTGCCGTGTGGAGCCGCGCTCCAGCTGGCCCCATCCCACGTCCAGGTTCCCGACTGGGGCTCTCCGCCGACTACGGAGCTGCCTCCGCTCAGCACCAGCCGGCGGCTCTGCGGGTCGTACGCCAGCATCGCCTGGGTAAGGGGAGGCGGTGACGATCCTGGATGCAGCTTCAACCAGACACTGCCGTCCCAGCTCCAGGTGTCGGAGAGGGTCGTCCCGCCGTCGTCGCCGCCATACATGACCACCGTGCCGGTGCCAGGGTCGTAGGCCATCGCCGCGCCCTCTCGTGGCGGCGGCGCGCCGGGGGTCGCGGTTGCGATGCTGCTGGCCGACGCTGTGGAGGTGACGCCTGTCGTGATCGGCCGCCCGCACGCGGCCACGGCAACACCGAGGGCGAGCGCCCCAACTCCCAGCACAGCTGCTCGGCGGAGCGTCCCCCTCGGGTGACAACGCCGAAAGGGAGGCCGGGGCCGACGGCTGCCCGAGCCAAGAGCCCGCGGCTCAACGTCCTCCTCAGGACCTGCGCCCCCGAGCATGTCGAGCACCGCCTTCCACATGTTTGGCGCCCGCCGCGGCCGTAGAGCCGCCATCTCTTGTATGTACGTCGGAAAGGCGCGAAACGCTACGCCTGCCACGCCAGAGGGCCACCGAGCCTGCCCCCGATTGGCAGACAAGCCAAGCCAATGAGTCCGCCAGAAGGGCAGACGATCTGCGCCACCGCCGACG
>Ga0187872_10002628_pt1 | contig 15563 bp, 9 predicted proteins | sample June2016WEW_16_4_FD_132973 | JGI IMG/M metagenome (GOLD analysis project Ga0187872, IMG submission 132973) | Peatland microbial communities from SPRUCE experiment site at the Marcell Experimental Forest, Minnesota, USA - June2016WEW_16_40 | ecosystem: Environmental > Terrestrial > Soil >...
AGGCGTCCGCCATGGTCAGCAGAACGCGTTGGAAGCTCGGCCGGTTGTAACCGTCCTCTGGCGGAAAGTACGTCCCGCCGTAGTACGGCCTGCCCTCGGGAGTCAGAAACGCCGTCAACGGCCAGCCCCCCTGTCCGCTGATCGCAGACACCGCGGCCTGGTAGCGCGCGTCCACGTCCGGCCGCTCGTCCCGGTCCACCTTCACCGCAACAAAATGCTCATTGATAATGCGCGCCGTCTCCGCGTCCTCATACGACTCGCGGTCCATCACATGGCACCAGTGGCACCACACCGCGCCGATGTCCAGCAGGATCGGCTTGTCCTCCCGCGCCGCGCGCTCGAACGCACGCTCGCCCCACTCCATCCACGCCACCGGCTGGTGCATCGCCGAGCGCAGATAGGCCGAAGCCGAGCCCGCCAGCGCGTTCCTCCGCCCATCCCCCCCATCGTCAGCAATGTCCACTGGCTCAAGGCTCACAGTCGTCCCGCTACTGCTCTGCATTTGACTCATCGCTTCAAAAATCCCTGGGAGCAACAGTTGCACACTGCTTACGACTTATACCCAGTCTAGTCACCAGCACGCAGCCGCCAATCCCACACAAGTTCCATGCCTCCATCCACCTAGGTAACCACGTTTCCGCCTGCAGCGATGCCTGCGCCCTGCATCCCCGCAAGTGTATTTGATCGCCGGGGTGGGCCTCTCGATTCTCCGATCTGGCTTCCCCACAGTGCAAAACCGCGTATTTGCTCAAACCCGCGTCTTCACACATTGCGGAATATCCTGTCTTGCTTAAGGGCACTGCCTTGCCCTCACTCACGCCGTCATTCTGGCGCAGCCAGAATCTCAGTATTTGGCCCGTATTGTTTAAGGGCACGGCTTTACAGGCTGCGGAAAAACTTCTGTTTTTGTCTTTGGGAGGGAGCAGGGGGCTTCAGCCCCCTGAATAAAGCCAATGGATTCATGGGCTTCACAGGCTGCGGAAAAACTTCCGTCTTTGCCTTTGGGAGGGAGCAGGGGGCTTCAGCCCCCTGAATAAGGCCAATCGATTCAAGGGGCTTTAGCCCCGGGCCTTTTGCCAGAAGCTGCAATCAACCCTCTTCCCGCAGCCTCTTCAACTCATGCAAGACCTCATGCAGACAAGAAAGGCCCGAAGCATTCCGCCCGGGCCCTCTCTTGAAACTCCCTCCCTAGCCCTTACTGTGGGTGCCCCATCCTTCGTAGTCGCATCGCGAAGGGTGGGTTGCCGTTAGAATCGCCTCCGCCCTACTTCGCTGGCGCAGCCTCCACCGCAATCGGCTTCGGAGCTGCCGGGGCCGTGGGAGCCGTCAGCCCCGGAATCACCGGCGCCGCCGTCATCACGCCCGTCGCCGCGTCCGTAATGCTGATCCCGTACCGGTCCAGCGTATTCGACAGCAACTCCAGCAGTCCGGCCCGGTCCTTGGCATACGCCGCCGTCGCCGAGATCAGCGTATTCTCCGCCGTCGCCAGGTTCCGCTGCTGCTGCAGCACCAGCGCCGAGGTCGAAGCCCCCAGCTTGAACTTCTTCTGCTCCGCGTCCAGCGACTGCGCCGAGTAGTCGCGTCCTGCCTGCGCCGCGCCCACCTGCGCCCGGTCGTTGGTCAGAGCGTACTGCCCGTTGATCACCTGGATCCGCACCTGCGTGTAGAGCTGTTGCAGACGCATCTGCGCCTGCCGGTACTCCATCTGCGACCGCGCCTGGTCGGCTTGCGCCACCCGGTTGCGCAGCGGGATCGTGATGTTCACTCCCACGCCCTTGTCCGGCGCGGTGCTGTTGAACAGATTGCCAATCGCCGAACCGTAGCTAATCGATGGAAAACTTCCCGCGGGGTAGTTCGTCCCCGTATCGAAGTTCAGCGCGTTCGGGTTCTGCGCGCCCGCCAACTGACTCGATCCGTAGAATGCGTACGCATCCACCGTCGGCAGCAGCCCGTTCTTCTCCGCCTTCATCGTGATCTCGTTGTTCTTCATGTTCAGCACCGCCTGCTCGATCTGCGGATTGTTGGCGTACGCCTGCTGCACCAGGTCGTCCACCGCCATGTCTTCTTCCGGCAGTCGGTCCAGCGCCACGCGGTCGGTCGGAACCACCGGCGCGGCCATCAGCGCCGGGTCGGTCAGCTCCCGCGCTATCGCCTGCTTCATAATCAGTTGCTGATACGTCAGGTTCGACTGCGAAGCCACCAGCGCCTGCTTGTCCGCAGCCACCGCCGAGTCCGAGTTCACCACATCCAGCGGCGCCAGCGTCCCAATCTGTAGCTGCTTGCGGTTGTCCGAGGTCAGTTGCGTCGACTGCGCCAGCGCGCGCTCCTTCGCCTGCTCGTCCTCGTACGCGCTCACCAGCCCCCAGTAGATGTTCTCCACCTGGTTCACCGTATACAGCAACTGCTGGCGGAACGCCGAATCCGTAATCCTCCGGTCGTTCTTCGCCTGCACAATAAACCGCCCGTTGATCCCCCACCCGAAGCCCTGCAACAGGTGTTGTGTCGCGGTCGCGCGGAAGCTGGTCGTAATGTCCGGGCTGTAGTCCGTGAATGGGTTGTTGGTCGTGGTCCGGCTGTTGTTGAACGAAACCCCAAGCTGCGTGCCGGTCAGAAATCCCTGCGTGTAGCCGAAGTTATACGTCGATGTGTCGGTCGATAGCACCGATTTGCCGCCGCTGAACAGCAGGTTCGACTGCTGCTGGTCCAGCGTCTCGTACTGCACGGTGCCCGTCAGCGTCGGATCGAGGTTCTCCGGCTGCGCCCCGCCGCCATTGGTGCTCAACACCAGGCCTCCGGCGCCCGCGCCGCTGCCGCCCACGCCGCCCGACGTTCCCCCCGGCCCGCCGCCGCCCGACACCGTGGTCCCCGACCCGCCCAGCGTGCCGCTCACCAGCCCGGTCGAAACTCCGCGCAGCCCCGCCCCAGCCTTCGCCCGCAGGATGTCCGTGTCCGCAATGTCCAGGTTGATCCGCGCAATCGCGATGTCGAAGTTGTTCTCCAGCGCCAGCAGCACCGCGTCCGACAGGCTCAGATAGATCTTCCCGTCGCGCACCAGCGAGTCCAGCCGAGGAGTATTCCCCAGCCTTGCCAACGGAACATCGGTCGGCGAGTACAGCTTCAGCGGATTGGGAAAGAATGGATGCTGGTGCGTGTAGTCCCTGCCCGTGTCGCGCAGATATAGCGGCCCGGTCAGCTTGGGCGCCGGTGCCGGCGGCAGATTGCCCGCCGCTGTCTGCGCGGCCGGAGTCGCCGTCGCAGCCTGCGCTCCCGCCGTTTGAATGTTCCCGCTCACCACCAGCAGCACAATCGCCGCCGTCGCCTGCAAATCCCTCAATCTCACCTTCATCGTCTCCAACCCTTCTTGCAAAACAGCGCAAAAAAACGCACAGCCGTCCCCCACAGATACGCTCCCGTAGGCAGCCTGGTTCCCCGCGCCATCCGCCGCGCGCTGAACGCCCAGTATACCAACCTCCCAGCCCACAACTGGGTGCCCCATTCATCGCGGTCTCATCGCGATGAGTGGGATTGCCTGCCCAAACCTCTTCCCGCCCCACATTCCTCTCCAGCCGTGATACCGTGCAATTCAGCCCCCATGACGAACTGGAAGCTCACCCTCGCCTACGACGGCTCCCCCTACCGCGGATGGCAGATCCAGCCCAACCTTCCCACCGTCCAGGGACTGCTCTCCGACGCCATCCACCGCACCACCGGCGAGCGCGTCCTTCCCCAGGGCTCCGGTCGCACCGACGCCGGCGTTCACGCCCTCGCCCAGGTCGCCAGCTTCTCTCTCTCCGCCCCCATCCCCGCCGCCAACCTGCACCGCGCCCTCAACCGCTGCCTTCCCCCCAGCATCCGCGTCCTTTCCGTCGAACCCGTCCCCCCCACCTTCCACGCCCGCCACTCCGCCCTCCGCAAGACCTACGAGTACCGCATCTTCCCCCTCCGCGCACTATCTCTCGAACCCCGAACCTCGAATCTTGAACCTGATCTCATCTGCCCCCCCATCCTCGCCCCAACCGTCTGGCCCTGTCCCTGGCCGCTCGATCTGGCCGCCCTCAACCAGGCCGCCGCGCACGTCCTCGGCACGCACGACTTCACCTCCTTCGCCGCCGCAGACCCCGACCTTTCATCGCGCGAGTTTTCGCCTTTCGGAGGGAGCAGGGGGCTTCAGCCCCCTGAAAATAGCCAATGGATTCAAGGGGCTTTAGCCCCGGGCTTTCTGGCCCAACCAACAACCAGCAACCAGCAACCAACAACCTCCATCCGCACCATCACCCACTCTGAATGGCGCGCCGCCGGCGACCTCCTCATCTACCGCGTCACCGCCGACGGCTTTCTCCACCACATGGTGCGCAACCTGGTCGGCACCTTCGTCCAGGCCGGCGCCCACCGCCTCTCGCCGGACTCCATCCCCACGCTGCTCGCCGCCCGCGACCGCGCCAGTGCCGGCCCCACCGCCCCCGCCTCTGGCCTCTTTCTCGTCTCCGTCGACTACCCCGCTCCACTGGCGCTGTCATCCTGAGCGGAGCAGCTCGCGTTCTTTGCGAACTGCGCAGTCGAAGGACCCCGACGAACTCGCGCCCGCCTCAACCGCCCACCCCTTTCTCCCACAAAATCCCCGCCTTTGTTCTTTCTTACCCTTTACCCCTGACCCCTGACCACTGTTGTCAAGACCCTCGATGTCCAAAAATTAACATAACCAACACCCCATCAACCACTTACCTCCGAAAAATACTTGGCATACTAGTTTCCCTCCACGGCGTATAATTAAGTCAGTAAGCAAACAAAGAGACCCGGCCAACCGCCGGGCCTTCGCATTTAACCCTCAACCGCAGCAACGAAGTCCAGACTGAGTCCAGACTTAGTCCAGACCTGAACCATAAAAGTCCAGACTTAACATGCCTTTTTTGAAGACTTTAGTATTTTTTCGCACACAAGGGAGAAACCGCATGACCGAAGCAGCCGCAACCGCCAGAATCTTCGCCTTTACTATGTCTCACGTGCTTAGCGCGAGCTTAATTGACATTTTTTGAATACTTTACGCTATTCACCCCCGGGGGGGGGGGGTACAACCGGCCCGCATGCTGCTTCACCGCACCGTCAAGCTGTACGTCGCCGAATGGCTCAGTTGCCCGTCCGTCGCCGTCACCGTCACCGTATAGTTCCCCGGCGCGGTCCATGCCGGATTTTCGGCCGGCAGCTTGCCTGTGCAGCTGGTCAGCCCCAGCCCCATCGCCGCCAGCAGCGCCATCAGCAGACCGCGGGTGCCCCATATCTCGATTTTGAGATATGGGAGGAAAACGCGCCAGCCCCTGCGTCGTCGCCACAGCAGCCAGCCGCTGGCCGCCGCCACCAGCCACAGCAGGCCCCGCCCGCCGAAGCCGCTGTAGCCGATCACCGTGTACTGCGATGTAGTCCCGATGCTCACCACCGTCGTCACTACCGCCGGCGGCGTCAGCGCCGCCGAACTCAGCGAGCACACTGCCGCCGTCGCTCCCGCCGCCACCGCGCAGCTCACAAACAGCGGCGCGCTGAACCCCGCAATTGGAGTCACGGTCGCGGTCGTCGTCGTCCCGTCGCCCGCCGCCACGCTTCCCGCCGTGGGGTTCAGGCTGATCGTGAAGTCCACCCCGGTGCCGTTCAGCGTCGCCGTCAGTCCTGTGTAGATCAGGCTGCCCGGCCCCGGCGAGTTGGTCGCGCTCACCGCGAAGCTCCCATTCTGCGCCCCCGTCGCCGCCGGCTTGAAGCTCACGCCGATCTGGCAGCTCGCCAGCGCCGCCAGCGAACTGCCGCACGCCGCCTGGTTCACCGCATACTCGCCCGCGGGAGTGGTCGCAAACACCGGCACAGCCAGCGGCCCACTGGCGTTGCTGGTCAGCGTCAGCGTCTGCGGCGCGGAGGCAAAGCCCACGTCCTGGTTGCCGAAGCTCAGCGACCCCGGCGTCAGCGTGAATCCCGGCACGCCCGTCCCGGTCAGCGTCGCCGTCAGCGTGATGCCCGCCGACAGCACATTCAGCGTCGCGCTCTCCGCGCCCAGCAGGCTCGGCGTAAACACCACCGTGATCGGGCAGCTCGTCCCGGCCGCCACCGCGCCGCAGCCGTTCGACGTGAGGTTGAAGTCCGCGGCGTTCGTCCCGGTAAACACCACCGACGACACCTGCGCCGCGAAGCTCGAATTGTTCGTCCAGGTAAAGGTCTGCGGCGCGCTGGGGTACGTCACCGCCTCCGGCCCGAAGTCCTGCGTCAGGGGCGCCAGCGACGGCTGCCCGCCCTCGTCCGTCAGCTCGAACAGCATGTACTCCAGCAGCTTCTCCTGCGGCGTCATCGCCGCGCTGGTGTTGCACTCGTGGGGGAAGGTCGTGCCGGCTATAATACTGCTGTTCTCCACGTGGTACTCGTTGTAAAGAACGCGTCCACATTGATTGGTTGCGCCGATCGGTGTATCGAAGACGAACTGCATCACAGGGTTGTCGTATGTTGGATTGTTGAGTGTCAACCACGACTGCGTCGGCGCGATTACGCCATTTGTGTCCTTTCTCAGCGTGGAGATCGTCATCTGGCCTTCGGTCGTAGTTGCGCCGATGGCTGGAAGCTGAAGCCATTGCGCGAGTGTCAGACCAGCAGTAAAGCTCGTGTCCACCGTCGCAACACCTGGGTCAGGCGTAACAGAATTTGATGCGGTGCCACCAATCCAGTTGGCAACACCATTAAATGGAGGGTTGTTGTACATCCACGAGTAACCAAAGTGGCTAGTGTAGATGCGACCACCGGAGTTAGCAAAAGTGATCAGGTTCTGAAGCTCAGCATCAGGCTTGTTGATTTCGCTGCCCTCACACGGCAACATCAGCACGTCGTACTGATTGAGCGTCGAAGAAGTACCCATCAACGAAGCCTGCGTGGGAGTGCCAGAATCGAGGGTCACGCCAGTACCGGATGCGCCGCCGCCATAGAGATTGATTCTTCCTCCGAGGCCGGGATCGGTAAACTCCGATTGGCTGATACCCATCTTCAACAGAACGCATTCCACCTGGTCCGCCGACCCCGTCGCAATCGCGATCTTGGGAATGTCGCCCTGCGTATGGTTCTGCGGCATACTCAGAATCATCGTGGTATTGCTGCATGCGACCGTATTCACCGTCGACTGCACCCGCCATCTGCCGGAGACGGCGACGATCGGTATGTTCGCTCCCACCGGCATATCGACCAGCGTGAACTTGCCGTGTACGTCCGTGATTGTCCCCACCAGCGGCGATCCCGAGGGCGGCGAGCCGGAGATCGGGCAGCTCACCCCCGGCGTGAACGGCTGCACCGTGTCGTTCGGGACGTACACCGTCACATTGGGCAGCGGGTCCGTCCCATTCGGCGCGTACACCACCCCATTGACCGATGTGGTCCCGTTGCCCGGGCATTTTATCTGTTGCAGACACAGCCCCGTGCACGTCTGCGCGCAGGCCGCGCCGCTCAGACCCAGTCCGAGTCCAAGCGCGACGATCGGCAGTGTGGAGAAGGAGAATGTACGCATGGTGGGCCTGCCCGGCGAATCGCTAAAACCTGCTACCATTCGCAGGAGTTTACACTGAATCCGTTATACCCGTTTTTTTTGCGGCGAGTTGCAATCTGTAGACGTTCCCGGCGGCAGCTTCGATTACCCCAGCGCATCGCCGCGCAATCGAATTGAATCTGAACATTGGATTGTCCTCAATCGGCAATCGGTTCAGCAACCGTTTCGCAAGCAGAACAAAGGAAGGAGGAGAATGAGCGGCCCGCGCACCCGAGAGAACTCCTCGTCCCACCGAAACGGATTTCGCCGCCGCCTCGACGCGCTCGCCCTCGCCCTCCTGCTCGCCTGCTGTCTCTCCGCCTCGGCGCGCGCCCAGTCCGTGCCCACCGCAAGCCGCGTCGGAGACCTCCAGTTCGGCGGCGGATTCACCCTCGGCAACTCCACCTACAACTTCAACAAGCTCAGCCTCACCGGAGGCACAGCCTACGCCACCTTCGACAAGCGCGACTACTGGGGCTTCGAGGCCGACTTCCGCCAGGTCCGCCCCTCCACGGACGCCACCATCTACGAGCGCACCTACGAGGTCGGCCCCCGCTTCTACCTCACCCGCGGACGCCTCGCCCCCTATGGCAAAGTCCTCATCGGCCGCGGCGTCTACAACTTCTCCGGCAACATCGCCAACATCGCCTATAACCTCTACACCGTCGGCGGCGGCGCAGACTTCAGTCTCACCCCAACCATCAACCTCCGCGCCGACTACGAACTCCAGAACTGGCTCAACTTCCCCCTCGCAACCCTCCGCCCCAACCTCTTCACCATCGGCGCCGCCTACCACTTCCGCATCTACCCCAAGCCGCCGCGCTGATTGCCGCGACGCCCGCGCTACTCCTCCTCCAGATACGCCCGCGTGTTCAGCAGCGGCCGCTCCATGCTCCTCACCCACTCCGTCATCTCCGCCCCGCTCTTGCCCGACGCCTGGTCGCGCCCGAACTCGTTGCGCATGGCCTGCATCTTCGCCTCCACGTCGTCCAGCGCGCTCAGCAGCACAGCCTCCGGCGTCATCGGCAGCTTCGGCGACCCGAACTCGTACCTCCCGTGGTGGCTCAGGATCATGTGCTCCACCAGCACGCGCAGCTTCTCCGGAAACCCCGGCAGCCCAGCCACCTTCTCGCGCAACATCCCCTGCGCAATCGAGATGTGCCCGATCATCTGCCCCTCCAGCGTGTACCCGAAGGTCGTCCCCCAGCTCAGCTCGCGCGTCTTCCCGATGTCGTGCAGAATCGCGCCCGTCACCAGCAGGTCCACATCCACCTCGGGATAGAACGGAGCCGTCGCCCTGCACACCCGCACCAGCGTCACCACATGCTCCAGCAGCCCGCCGATCCACGCATGGTGCAGCACCTTGGCCGCTGGGGCCGCGCGGTACGCCGCCCCGATCTCCTCATCGTCCAGGAACGCGAAGACCAGCCGCCGCAGCTCCGCATTCTTGAACTCCCCCACATATCCGCGCAGCTCCGCCCACATCTCCCCAATGTCGAACTGCGTCGTCGGCACAAAGTCCGCCGCCTCCACCTCGCTCTCCGCCGCCAGCCGCATCTTGGTCAGCGTCATCTGCCACTTTCCCTGGTACTTCGACACCTGCCCCTGTACCTTGACGTAGCAGCCCTCGCTGCACGTCGCCACCGCCGATGCAATCTCCTCCCACATCCGCGCCTCGATCGTCCCCGTCTTGTCGCCCAGCGTCAGCGCCAGATACTGCCCCGCGCCCGTCTTCTTCTCCCGCACCGACATCGACGACACCGCAAAGAACGTCGTCACCGCCGCCCCATCGAACTTCGCCGCGTCCACCACATAGAAATCTTTCATGCCCCCAGCATACCCCCGCCCGCTGAAAAACTCCGCGTTCTTAAGCGCACATCTTTACCGCCTGCAAAAACCCCGTTTTGCTTCAGGGCACCGGTTTACCCGTGCTGTAAGCAAACCCTTTTTAAAAGGAAGCGCTCCCTCGAAGCGCAATCAAGGGAGCGCAAAAGAACTACTTCGCCGCGGCGGGGCTCGCCGGCGCGCTGGGCTGCGCGTCCGCGGGCACCGTCACCGCAGGCACCGCCGGCGGCGGGCTCACCACCGGCTCGCCGTTCTCGCGCACGCTCTTGGGCGGAATCGGCGTCGCCTCTGGTTTGGCCTTGGGTGGCGCGGGGGCCTGTTCCTGTAGCCGCTCCTTCGCTGCTCCCTTCACCCGCTTCTTCTTTTTCTTGGCCGCCGTATCTCCACTCAGTCCCAGCGGCGCGGACTGCATCTGCTGCGCCGCCTTCTCCTCTGCGGCCATCGGGGCCGGGGCCGACGCGGCCTTCTCCTTCACCTTCGCCGCCTTCGCCGCGTCCCTTCTTGCCTTGTCTTCGATCGGCGCGCGATCGCTGTACCTTGTCTTCTTCCGCGCCGCCGCCTTGGGAGCAAGCGGTTCGTCGTCCGCTGCCACATCCGCCGTCTGCTCGATCGGCGCAATCGCCGCGCCCGGCGCGGGCAGCGCGCTCGGGGCCGCGCCCAGACCCTGGTCTGCGCCAGAGGCCATCGTCTCCTCCGGCGAGGCCGGAAGCGAGTTTCGCGGGGCCTGCCCGAAGCGGATCTTCTCCCGCCGGATCTTCTTGGGCTTCTTGCCTGCGGCCACCGTCCTGGTCTTCGCGCCGGCAGAGTTCGCCCCCGGCGTCGCCGTCGGGCCCGCAGCTCCCGGCTTCGCACCCCTGGCCGCCGCCGCCGCCGCTGTCCCGCCCGCAGCCGCTGTCCCGCCCGTCGCCGCTCGCCCGCGATCGAGCCGCGCCTTCTGCGCCTCCTTCTTCTTCGCCGCAGGCGCGGCATACGCCGAAAACACCGGTTTGGTCTGCTTCGCGCTTGCGCCCGTGTCCACAAATCCCGGCGCAATGTCGATGTACGCCTTCTCCCGCAGCCCCGTCAGATAGGTCCGCAGCGCAGGCTGGATCGCCTCGCTATAGATCGCCTCCTGCACCTGCTGTTCCACCGCGTTCAGCGGAGGAATCCCCGCCTGCGTGTGTTCCGTTACCTTCAGCACCACAAATCCCTGCCGTGTGCGGATCGGCGCAGTCCATTCGCCTGCCTGTAGCGCAAACACCGGGTCCTCCAGCGCACTCGACCCCAGCGCGCCGCGTTTGAACTCGCCCAGGTCTCCGCCTTTCGCCGCCGTCTGCCCGCCTGAGAGCTGCTTCGCCATCTCCTCAAAGCTCGCTCCCGCCTTCAGCTTCGCCTCCACGTCCTCCGCTCTGGACTTGGCCTGCGCAATCGCTGCATCCGTCGCGTCGTCCGGCGTCGCCACCAGGATCTCGCTCAGCCGGACCTGCTCCGGCTCTGCGTACTCCTGCTTGTGCGCTTCGTAGTAGGCCTGCTCCTGCTTGGCCGTCAGCCGCAGCGTCTGGCCCACCTCCTGGCCCACCACCTTCTGGGTGATGATGCTGTTCTTGATGTTCGCCTTGAAGTCCTCATACGAGATGCCCGACTGGACCACCGCCTTCTCCAGGTCCTCCATCGTGTCGAACTTGTTCTGCTTGCGGATCTCGTCCAGCCGCCGGATCACATCCGCGTCGGCGTTGATGTCCAGCTCCTTGCCGCGCGACAGCAGCAGTTGCTGGTCGATCATGTCGCGCAGCAGGTCCTTCTGCCGCTCGGCCTGCTCCTCCGCCGTCAGGTTCGACCGCCGCACCTCCTCCTGCAACTCCGCTGCCGCGCGCATATAGTCGCTGCGGTCGATGATCTGGTCGTTCACGCGAACGATCTCGTCCTCCACCACCGTACCGTTGGTCGTGATCGCCGGCGGCTCCGGAATCGTCATCTGCGGCGCCGGCGCCTCGACCGGGCTCTGGTAGCGCGGCACCTGCACCTGTCCCCGGGCCGCACCCGCCGCCGGCAGCGCAACCGCCACCAGCAGCGCCAGCCCGCGGCTCCCGCGCAAAACCCGCCGCCCCGCCCCATTCCCCAACCTGGTCCGCATCGCATCCACTGAGTTCAAGCTCACCACTCTCAAAAGGCCTCTCTCGCTTCCCTTGCCCCAAAAAACATCCCGCACCTTGCAAACCGATCGTCCGCTCCGTACGCAACAATCCGCTCACCCCATTCTATCTCTATCTGCCCCGCCCCGCCCCGCACCAATCCCCAACTCTCACTCCCGGCCGCGCAGCGCGCAGGAGCAAAGAAACGCGCCCGCCGCCGCCGCCGCCCTGCTGCCCAAACCGATGTATACTCGTCCTAAGCTGGACTGGAGTTTTTCCTGGGCAACCCGGCCTCCCGCATCCCTTCCCGCCCATCTTCGAGGTAATCCAAGCCGATGGCCCCACGCACCCGCCGCGCACTCTTCTCCGTCACCCTCTTTCTGGCAAGCTGCGCCCTCGCCGGCTCCTTCATCAGCAACAAGGTCGCCGCCCAGTCCGCCACGGACGAGTCCACCCTGCGCGACTCCCTGCACCAGTTCACCGACGTCTACAGCCTGGTCGAGCAGAACTACGCCGAGCCGCTGGACGCCGACAAGATCGACCGCGCCATCTACGACGGCGCCATCCCTGGCATGTTGCACGCCCTCGACCCCCACTCCACCTTTTACGACCCCAAGGCCTTCGCCCAGATGCGCGAGGAGCAGCACGGCAAGTACTACGGCGTCGGCATGACCATCCAGCCCCTGGCGGACAAAGCCGGCGTCCTGCACGTCATGGTGCTTGCCCCGTTCGAGGGAACGCCCGCCTTTAAGGCCGGAATCCGTCCCGGCGACATCATCCTCTCGGTCGACGGCAAGTCCGCCGATGGCCTCGACTCCGCCGCCGTCGCCGCCATGCTCAAGGGGCACAAAGGAACCCACGTCCTGGTCTCCATGCAGCGCGAGGGCCATAACGGCCCGCTCACCTTCGACCTCGTGCGCGACGAGATTCCCCGCGACTCCGTCGATATCGCCTTCCTGCTCAAGCCCGGCATCGGATACATCCATGTCACCAACTTCATGGAGACCACCAGCCGCGAGGTGGGCGACGCGCTCGACAACTTCCAGGCCGCCGGCTCCCTGCACGGCCTCATCCTCGACCTGCGCAACAACCCCGGCGGCCTGCTCAACGAGGCCGTCGATGTCTCCGGCAAGTTCCTCAAGGAGGGCCAGATCGTCGTCTCCCAGCGCGGCCGCGCCTTCCCCGACCAGGTCTACCGCGCCGCCCACGGCGAAGCCGGCTCCGACAAGTACCCCATCGTCGTCCTAGTCAACCGCAACACCGCCTCCGCCGCCGAGATCGTCTCCGGCGCCCTGCAGGACCACGACCGCGCCCTCATCGTCGGCGAGACCACCTTCGGCAAGGGCCTCGTCCAGACCGTCTTCAACACCTTCGACGACACCGGCCTCGCCCTCACCACATACCACTACTACACCCCCTCCGGCCGCCTCATCCAGCGCGACTACAACGGCGTTTCGGCCTACGACTACTTCTTCGTCCGCGACGGCGCCAAGAAGGCCGACAAATCCAACCTCGAAGTCAAGCTCACCGACTCCGGCCGCACCGTCTACGGCGGCGGAGGCATCACCCCAGACGAGAAGATCGACTTGCCCGACCTCAACCGCTTTCAGATCTCGCTGCTGCAACAGCCGAACTCCGTCTTCTTCATCAACTTCGCCAAGCACTACCTGGCATCCCACACCGTCTCCCGCGACTTCGCCGTCGACGACGCCGTCCTCCAGCAGTTCAAGGACTTCCTCAAGGCCAATCAGATCGACTTCAGCGACGCCGACATCGCAGCCAACCTCGACTGGATCAAAACCAACATAAAAGCCGAGCTCTTCACCTCCCAGTTCGGCCAGCTCGAGGGCCTCAAGGTCCGCGCCCAAGCAGACCCCGAGATCGCCAAGGCCATCACCTTCCTCCCCGAAGCCATGGCCCTCGAAGACCGCGACAATGGCCCCCAGAAAACCGCCAGCCTCATCCAATAGACCCGATTCACGTCTTCCTCTTTGCTCGTCATCCTGAGCGGAGTTTGGCGCGCACTCGCGCCAAACATAGTCGAAGAGCCTGTCCTGAGCTTGTCGAAGGAACCTGCGGTTGCGTGTTGATAATCGTCATCCTGAGCGGAGTTTGGCGCGCACTCGCGCCAAACGCAGTCGAAGGACCCCGACGAACTTCGCTTCGCCCATACCCTCCGCACCTTTCTCCCAATCAATCCGCTTTTCGTTCTTCGGAGCGAGCGTGGGGCTTCAGAGGGTGCTGAAAACTCACGTTTTTGTTTTTCGGAGGGAGCAGGGGGCTTCAGCCCCCTGAAAAAAGCCAATGGATTCAACGGGCTTTAGCCCCGGGCCTTCTGCACTCTCACTCAAATCATTTGCAATGGAAAGAAACGCTGAAGAGAAAACCCTGGAGCGGGAGACGGGGATCGAACCCGCAACCAACGGCTTGGGAAGCCGCTACTCTACCATTGAGCTACTCCCGCTTCACCTCAGAATTATACCCGCAACCCTCCCCGCAACGATTTGGCAGGCCTCTTTGTTTGTCATGCTTTTTTGTTTGTCATTCCCGCAGCCGGGGTCCCCAACGAGCGCACTTACTCGTTGGGGTAGACAGGGAATCTGCTTTTGTCCTTTCTCCCCCTCCGCCTTCTGCGCTACTCTTATCCCGCATCGCCGCCTGCTCCCCGCAGAGTTCCCCAGGAGACCCCTCATGCCCATCCTTCGCAACCGTCTCGCGCTCTTCACCGCCAGCCTTTTCCTCGCTTCATCCCTTAGCGTCGCCCAATCCGCGCCCGCCGCGGCGCCCGCCGCGGCGCCCGCCGCCAAGCCCGCGCAATCCGTCGCCCAGAGGATCGCCGCATCCAAGGCCCTGCTCGACATCAACACCGCCACCGCCGCCCAGCTCAAGGCCCTCCCCGGCATGGGCGACGAGTACGTCCGGCGCATCATCGCCGGCCGCCCCTACACCGCCAAGAACCAGCTCACCACCCGCGGCATCATCCCCCAGTCCGCCTACGAACAGATTCGCGAACTCATCATCGCCCACCGCCCCAAGCCGTAGCGCAGCCGCCGCGCCGTCCCCGCGTTGACAAAGCTCCCACCAGCCGGTAACTTCAGTACAGATGATCTTTTCGACCCAGCATCGAGGGCACCACCATCACCATGCGCAGCGCGTGTTGGCGGCAGTGTCCGGTCGGGCGAAGTAACGAAACCCACATCAGGATTGCAAAGGCCCGCCGACGCGCACACCGCGAGCGGGCCTTTTTGCTGCCCGCCGTCGGATCAGGGTCTCATGTTTATGTCGTCATTCTGACCCTGACCCTGAGCGCAGCCGAAGGGGAAGGGGAAGAATCCCCGCATTTGTTTTCGTTCAACCGAGAAAGAGAGAGATACGATGGACGCAGTGAATAACCCACCCGCAATCGACTTCGCCAAGATGGACGGCCTCGTCCCCGGCATTGTCCAGGACGCCCGCACCGGCCAGATGCTCATGCTCGGCTTCCTCAACGAAACCAGTTACCGCAGGACGCTGGACTCCGGCTTCATCACCTTCTGGAGCCGCACCCGCCAGAAGCTATGGATGAAGGGCGAGACCAGCGGCAACCGCCTGCGCGTCGTCACCGCCTTCACCGACTGCGACAACGACGCCCTGCTCTTCCGCGTCATCGTCGAGGGCGACGGCCTGGTCTGCCACCAGGGCACCGTCAGTTGTTTCACCAAACCAATTCCCATGCCAAACTCCGCGGAGGCAAAATAATGGCCAACAAACTCAAGCTTGGAATCCCCAAGGGCAGCCTGCAGGACGCCACCATCGCGCTGTTCGAGCGCGCCGGCTGGCGCATCGCCGCCAATGGCCGAAGCTACTTCCCCGCCATCGACGACCCCGAGATCGAGTGCATGCTGGTGCGCGCGCAGGAGATGGCGCGCTACGTCGAGCACGGCGCGCTCGACGCCGGCCTCACCGGCAACGATTGGGTCCTCGAAAACCAGACCGACGTCGAGTACGTCACCAGCCTCACCTACTCCAAGGTCAGCCGCCAGCGCGTCAAGTGGGTGCTCGCCGTGCCCGAGGACTCGCCCTTCCAG
>Ga0187872_10002630_pt1 | contig 15550 bp, 16 predicted proteins | sample June2016WEW_16_4_FD_132973 | JGI IMG/M metagenome (GOLD analysis project Ga0187872, IMG submission 132973) | Peatland microbial communities from SPRUCE experiment site at the Marcell Experimental Forest, Minnesota, USA - June2016WEW_16_40 | ecosystem: Environmental > Terrestrial > Soil >...
CCGACAGGTTTGTTGCCTCCGCCGCCGCTTCGATTGCTTCCGGGTGGAGCGAACCAGTTCCCGGGCGGGAGTTGCACCCGCTGAAGCCCAGCGCCTTTCACGGCGCACTGTTACGCCAACTGACAAGTGCGTTTAATCAACGCAGTCGGTCAGAAGAATCTCGCAGCATGGAAGATGGATGAACGTTGCAAAAATCTTGCAAGAATGTTTCGTTAAATTAAATAAGATCGTGTTGTTAAATGTGACGGATATCGCCGAATTTCCCTTGCTTCCCGCCTGTGCTGTAGAATTCACGCGTCACTTAAACGGTGCGGTTCTCGGTCTCGCCCAAAGTTCCGACCAGCGGCCACGTGCGATCGAGGAACGCAAAATCCAAATTCCAGGAAGGAAGAACATGAAGGTAGTGCGCGTACTCTCTCTCGCTCTCTATCTTTGTCTCGTTCTCAAGCGCACCCCTCAGCAGCAGGCGGACCTCGATCATCTCCTCGCTCGCCAGCAGCAGAGAACCGCACCGGAATATCACCAATGGCTGACGCCCCAGGAGTTCGGCGCCCGCTTCGGCGCTTCGCACGAAGACCTTGGGAAGCTCAAGAATTGGCTGGAGTCGCGCGGTTTCCAGGTGCGCAGCGTGTTGAATAATGCCAGCGTCATTGATTTCGCCGCCACCGCAGGCAAGATCCGCGACGAGTTCCACACGGCACGGTGCATCCGGGGAAATAATGGTCATTGACATCCACACTCACTTCTTCCCCGATGCGTGGCCCGATCTTGCCGACCGCTACGGTACGCCCGACTGGCCCCGAATCAGGCACCTGGAGGGCGGCGAAGCCGATATTCTGCTCGGCGACCGCTTTTTCCGCCGAATCAATTCGGCCTGCTGGGATGTGGAACGGCGCATCCAGGATCTGGACCGCGACGGCATCGATCTGCAAATCATTTCTCCAATGTCGGTGCTGTCCTCCTATGCGCGCCCGGTGGAACACGCGCTGGACATGGCCCGGTTGTTTAATGACGCCGCACTGGAGCTCTGCAGCCGCAGCGACGGACGCATGAAATCGCTGTGCCAGGCGCCGCTGCAGGATATTGACGCCGCCTGTGGGGAGATCAGCCGCTGCATGCAGGCCGGCCACCTTGGCGTCGAGATTGGGGATCACATCGCCCTGAAAAACCTCGACGAACCCGGCATGATTACTTTCCTGCACCATTGCGCCGATGTGGGCGCTGCTGTGCTTGTGCATCCGTGGGACATGATGGCCGGCGACTGCATGGCCGAAGACATGATGCCCTGGACGGTTGGCATGCCGGCGGAAACGCATCTGCTTGTGGCCATGATCGAGGGCGGCGCGTTCGATCGCCTCCCGCACAGCCTGCGGATTTGCTTTGCCCACGGCGGCGGAAGCCTTCCCTTTCTTTTAGGAAGGATGCAAAATGCCTGGGAGCATCTTCCGGTCGCACGGAGCAAGTCGGAGCTTCCGCCGAAGCAATACGTGGACCGGTTTTTCGTTGACTCAGCGGTGTTCGACGACCGCACCCTGCAATTCCTGGTGAGCATCATGGGGCCCGATCAGGTGGTGCTTGGCTCGGATTATCCGTTTCCGCTGGGAGAGGAACGGCCCGGGACTTTGGTGCGAAATGCCGGTTTGCCGCTGGAGGTGAAGGCCAGAGTTCTTGACGGCAACGCCCGGAAATTTCTCGGGCTTGACCACGCGGCGCATCCATCGGCGGTGAAATCCGCCCCATTGTTGACCTACGGCCGTTACCTCCACGTGCCCGAACTGCTGCATTTGCAGTCTACGCCGTCCTCGCCGCCGCATCACGACGAACTGTTGTTCATCATCGTGCACCAGGTCTATGAGCTTTGGTTCAAGGAGCTGTTACACGATCTGGACGAAGTGGCCGCCTGCCTGAAAGCCTCCACCGCTGCACCCGGTTCCTCGCCCCACCGCCCTTCGTGCGGCGGGGGCGGCGGCTCTGAAAAGAATGGTCCAGATGGCGAACATCCGACAGGCTCGGAAGAAGTCTATGAGGCTGCGCGGATACTTCGGCGCTGCACTGAGATCATGCGGCTGCTGGTTGATCAGTTCACCATTCTGGAGACTATGCTGCCCACGCACTTCCTCGCTTTTCGCGGCAAGCTGGATGCGGCCAGCGGATTCCAGTCGGAACAGTTTCGCGAAATCGAGTTCCTTTGCGGCCAGAAAGACGAGAAGCTACTGCACCACCATGCTCCCGATCTGGAGGCCTATGCGAAGCTGATGCGGCGTCTGCGCGAACCTTCATTGCACGACGTATTCTTCGAGGCGCTGCGGACCATCGGTGGGCCGCCTGGCACGAGCGGAAGCAACGAAGGAGATGGGCACGAGGCGCGTGTTCAGGCCATTCGCCATCTGTACCAATCCGAGCGCCAGCATCGCGATTGGATCGACGTAAGCGAGCGGCTGGTCGAATTCGATGAGCTGTTCATGGGCTGGCGGTTACGCCATATACAACTGGTGGAGCGGATGATCGGGACGCGTACGGGCACCGGCGGCTACGCCGGCTCCCTGTATCTGCGGCAGACTCTCGATAAGAAGTTCTTTCCTGAGCTATGGGAAGCGCGCACGATCCTGCAGGCGGAATGAAGACTCCCACAATCACAATCGCCGGCGCTGGACTGGTGGGGCCGTTGCTTGCCATCTCGCTTAGACAGCGGGGGTTCCCGGTGGTCCTCTACGAACGGCGCGCGGACATGCGCCGCGTCCAAGTCAGCGACGGGCGCTCGATCAATCTGGCCGTTTCCGCGCGCGGCATCTATGCGCTGCAGCAAGCCGGCGTGTGGAGCGAGTTGCGCGACATTGCAATTCCCATGCGCGGCCGCCTGATGCATTTGCTCACCGGCGAATTGATCTTTCAACCTTACGGGCAAGACGAATCCGAGGTTATCAATTCCGTTTCTCGCGCGGCCTTGAATATCGCGCTACTTGATGCCGCCGAAGCCGCGGGGGGCGCAATTCACTTCCAGCAACGCTGCCTCGGATGCGCTCGCGCCGACGATGGCATTGTTGTGCGTTTGCGTGACGAACAATCGGGCAAGGAAACAGCGATTGCCGCCGAAGTCGTAATCGGCGCTGATGGTTCGTCTTCGGCTGTTCGCGGGGAAATGTCCAGGTCGCCGGAGTTCAGGCTCTCGCAGGAGAGGCTGGATTACGGCTACAAAGAGTTGACAATTCCCGCCGGGCAAGGCGGCAGCCACGCAATGGAGACGCGCGCGCTTCACATCTGGCCGCGCGGCTCGTACATGCTGATCGCATTGCCGAATGTGGACGGGACGTATGGCTGCATTCTGTTCCTGCCATTCGAGGGCCAACGTGGATTTGCGGCCCTCGATTCCGAGTCGAGGGTGGTGGAATTTTTCCGCGCCAACTTTCCCGACGCGCTCGCCTTAATGCCGAATCTGGCGGAGAACTACTTTGCCAATCCCACGGGCGCCATGGTTACGGTCCGCTGCTTTCCGTGGCATCAGGAAGGAAACATATTGCTCCTGGGCGACGCCGCGCACGCGATTGTCCCGTTTTTCGGGCAGGGAGTTAACTGCGGGTTCGAGGATTGCACCTGCTTCCTGGAATTACTGGATGCCGCGCGGACGAGCGGCGCAGAGTCGATCGACTGGCAGAAGCTGTTCACTGACGTCGAGAGCTCGCGCAAGCCCAATACCGAAGCCATCGCCGACCTGGCGTTAGAGAACTTTGTCGAAATGCGGGACCGCGTCGCTGATCCGCATTTCCTTTTCAAGAAGAAAGTGGACCTGGCATTGGAAGCCAGATTTCCCGGCCTCTACGTGCCCAAATATGCGATGGTCGCGTTCCATCGCATTCCGTATGCGGTCGCACAACAACGCGGGCGGATTCAGGATCGTTTGCTGGACGAGCTCTGCGCCGGCATGAACCGCCTGGAAGACATCGATTGGAGCAAAGCGGCCATGCTCGTGCATCGCGATTTGACGCCGCTGGGGAAGCGATAATGCAGGCCACGTTTGAAGCCGGTTGCGGAGTGCTTTCAGACTGCGGTCGGGCTCGAGTAGTGCGGAATCGCGAAGAGACCGCAGACCAATAGCTCACCGTGAGTGGTGGGAAAAGGGCCATACGTCACACCCATGGCGGCATCATGCCGCTTCGTCTTGGATCATGTGTATGACGCATTCCAGCACCGTGGCCCATGCTGCCGACTCCGGATCGACTAAATCCATGTGCTCCGCGCCGGCAATTTCCACTAGCCGGAGGTTTTCCCGGTCCGCCGCCCGCCGTTCGAGAAAGCAACGGCTCAGCGAAACGGGTACCGTTTCATCGACGGCTCCGTGCACCACGATAGCCGGCGTCTTCAATGCATGGCGCGAAGGGCAAGCCTCCTCATAAACAGCGGGCGCTTGCTCCTGACCGCTTCCGAGAAATTCAGAGACCGCGTCATTGCTTAGGTGGAGTTCATAAGCCAGATCGAGGCAAGCTATCGGCGCCAGGGCGACCACCCCACGCATAGCGTATTTCTCGTCGGCGAGGCGCAGAGCGAGATGACCGCCGGCGGAGTGTCCCAACAAGACCACACGGGCGGACTTGTCGAAGTGCGCGCAGGCAGCGGTGAAGCCGTCGATGACATCCTCGAATGTACTCGGCCAGCCACCGCCTGAGTCGCCGACGCGCCGATATTCCAGGCTCGCGACTGCCAGGCCAGCCCGCGCCAGCGCGGCGCAGGCGTGGCTCGCATGCGTCAGGTCATATCGTGCGCGCCAGAATCCACCATGGATCATCACGATTGCGCCGCGGAACTCTTTTCCTTCTTCTTGCGACTGCCAGAAGTCAAAAAACTGATTCGGTTCGGTGCCGTAAGCTATTCGCTCATCGGCAGAAACTGGAGGCAGAGAGAGAAGGTCGCGTCCCATAGCTTTCAATTAACCCGGAGTTCTTCGCCGAAAAACTTATCCCACCATCACCGATCCGCCGTTCACGTTCATGATTTCGCCCGTCATGAACCCCGCATGGGGAGTGCATAGAAAAAGCACCGGCGCCGCTATTTCTTCGGGCGTACCTACGCGGCGTAAAGGAATGGTTCGCAAAATGCCTTCTCGCAAGGCAGGATCGGTAAGGTAGGGCGCGGCCATGTCGGTATTCACCCAGCCGGGTGCAACGCAGTTCACGTAAATGCCAAATGAAGCCAACTCGGCCGCGAGGCTCTTGGTCAGGCTGATGATGGCGCCCTTCGAAGCCCCGTAGTCGCAGAGACGGGCTTCGCCGCGCTGACCGGAGGCGGAGCTGATGAGAACGATGTGGCCTGGACCTTCCTGCGCCTTCATCTGCGCGACTGCGCCTCGCACCAGGGCAAAAGCACTATCCAGGTTCACAGCCAGTGTGTGTCGCCACCGCGCATCGGTCATTTGATCGACGGGCAACTCATCCGGCGCAACGCCATGATTCACCACCAGAGCGTCGAGCCTTCCATAATGCTCTACGGCCGCAGCGACGAGAGCCTGCGCCGCCGCGGTGTTATTCAGCTCGGACGCAATCGCAAAGCAATTGCGCGGGCCGCACTCGCGCACCAGAGCTTCAGCCTGGCTGCGCGCCTGGCGATAACTGAAGGCCACACGCGCGCCCGCCTCGGCAAATAACCGGACACATGCGGCGCCAATTCCGCGCGAACCGCCGGTGATGAGAACGACTCCATTCGCAAAGGACAATGTGACGGCCATAGTCCTATTTACCACGGGGGACGCAAAGGGCGCACAGGAAAACAGCGCCAGTAGAATCGAGGTTGGCGTTCCAGCATCAACTGCGGCTCAGGGGCCTGCAGCTGAGATAAACCGCTCCGCCAAGGATCAGCGCACCGCCGGCGAGAGCCATCCTCCCCAGGATCTCATGCAGAACCGAGACGCCGAGGATCGCTCCGACCAGCGGTTCCAGGTTAATGAAGATTCCTGCCTGCGATTCGGGAACCCTCTTCAGTCCCCAGTTCCACAGCACGGCTGTGGTCGCCGTTGCCAATAGCCCTTGCTCGGCCACCGCAACCCAGGCACGGGACGAGTAATGCACGGAAGGAAGACCTGATGCCGTCGTGACCACCGCAGCCAGCATCATAGTGCCAATCCAATACACGAAGGCAGTGACCATTAGGGCGGAATGCCGCTGCACCAGACGCTTAGAAATAAGAATCCAGCCGATGGCTGCAAACACGGAAAGCACAACCAGCAAATCGCCTCGAAGGGTCGGGCCTGCCGCGCCAGAGTCTCTCCCGCTGGAGAGCGCAATCATCCCGGCGCCTACGGTCGAGGCGAGAACTGCAAACCAGCCGCCTAAGTACAACTGCTCTCCGGTGAACAGCACCGCCGCAACGGAGCGCATTCTGCTGATGATTCCGCGACTTTTTGAGTGCAACTGCTCTCCGGCGAACAGCACCGCCGCAATGGCGAGCAGCACTGGCAGGGTACCGACCATCAGAGCAGCGTGCGAAACCGTCGTGAGGGAGAGCCCTTTGAACTGAAGGAGGAATACGACGGGCACCCCGAGCGCCGCGGCGGCGAGAACCCAGACCCATTCCGCCCGGGCAAAGCGAGGACGGTCAAAGAACAGGAAAGGCAGCAAGCCGGCGCACGCGAAAAGCAAACGAAACAAAACCATGGTTGAGACGGGCATCTCGCGAAGTGCTATCTTGCCGAAAAAGAATCCGGTTCCCCACAGGCACCCCGCCGTTGCCAGCGCGAAAATAGGAAAGAAACGACCGTGTCGCTCAGACATTGCTTCCGATAATACCTAAAAAGGGAGCCGGCGTTGAGGACTTGTTGGTCTCCGTAAGAAGCTTGCGCTGGTACTAACGATTCTTTGCGGGCTGGTGGCTGGCACAATGCCAGTGACGGTGGCGAATCAGTCTTGCCGAAAACTCACAAAGATCGCTGATCCAGGAACGAGTCAGGGCTGGCCTGCGACACGCCCGAGCTAGGGGCAAGCAGCTCGGGCGACCAAGAGTTGTTGTGGATGCCGCCAGGATAGCTTCACTTCGCGCCTCGGGCGCTTCCTGGCGCACGATCTCAGAAAAGTTCGCAAGTTATTGAAACTTCGTTCGCCGTAGGCCCCGAATTTCGCTGAAATTACTGTTCTGGTTCCTTTTTCAACAGCCACAGGCGTTTACACTCATTGAGAATTGGGCGTGAAATGACGACGTTACAACAGCTATCGAAGGAATCCGTCTTAAGCCGAGGAATTCTGCGAAAGAGGGGGCACAGAAAAATTAGGCGGCGTGAAACAGTAGGCATTCCGGCGCTGCTTGTGGGCTCGCCAATCTGTTTAAGCTGCTGCGGGCCGGAAATTCTACTCCGACTTCAGATCCGAAACGCCCATCTGCGGATCAATCGCGTCCAGGTAGGCCTGCATGCGATTCTTCACTTCGGCGGGCATGCCGGTGAACTCGATTCCATTGCCCACACCGGGATCCGACGTCCGCACCGCCGCCGTGATACTGATATGTTCCGCGTCCAGCCAGAAATCTATCCGCAGCACAGTTCCGAGCGGAAATGGCATCATACTCTCGACATAGCATCCGTTGCCGCTCACGTCGGTGGCATTCATGCGAATCGGCGCTTTGGCGTGCTCGGCGCGAAGTTCCAGCGGAACCGAGATCTTATGCCGGCGCCAGCGCCGGGTGTTGGAGGGAGCAATCGTTACCGTCGCGCCGTTGAGCGGCAGATAGCTTTTCCACGGGCACTCCTGAGCGGCTACCAACTTAATTCCTACTTGATGTTTCTTGACCGGACCGGTGTTCAGCACTGAGATCACCCTGCAGCGGGTTTTTTCTCCATCGAACTGCACTCCGATCACGTCACCCACCTTCAGTTCGCTTTCGACTCCCGAAATCGATGCGCCCTCCGAGCTGATGTCCAGAGCGTGAGCCGATTGGGAAAAAGGGCGTCCTTGGGCAGTCATTCCCCAGACCCGCACCGGCAGGTCGACACTCAGGCGAGGTTCGGTTTGCTGATTATCCATGCCTTATCCTAGGCCAGCCCGAACGAAGAGGACACGGCGCCATTTGCGTGAGTCTACTTGGTAATTTCGGCGCCGGGAATGTTACGAGGGTAATGAGCCGCCAAGGTGCCCCTTGACCTTCCCATCCTGAAGGAAGCGAAAGCGGAGTACGCGAAGCTGCAGTAGCAGCGTGGCCGATCTTCTAACTATGCCTGACCTAGTTGCACAAAAATTGTCAAATGACGCTATCAGGCGATAACGCTCAAAACCCCTCAATGAGCGATATCGAGATATTACAACAGCTATCCGAAATGCTGATTGCACAGGAGTTCGACTGTATGCTGAAGGTTCCAAAAAACGGCAGCTTCGGGGGGAGTTATGGGCTGATGACAGCTTTGAATGGAGATATCCTTACTCTCGTGAGTTGCAGGGGCATACCCGTACTCTCGCAGTATGCCCTAATGTGCTGCAACACCAGCCTAACGAGCTTCAGATACGTGCTCGCACGGAGGACATCCGATGGGCTAGGGCCACGGTCGTCCCTTTGAAAGTGCACTTGCCGGAAAAGCCAATTATTTCCATTGCGCGTTAGTATCGCTGAAAAGCGTAGAGGGCGATCCGACCTCTGTTCGTGTACCACTCCAACACTCGCAATCCACGCGACATCCCCTGATGACCAGATGATGGAATCGTCGACCGCGAACCTGAAGTCCCCCCACTTCAGCCAGTCCGTCCTGATGAACTCCGCCACCGGACGATAGCCCCGCACCCACTCGCCTGCGTCCGTACCCAGGAGGAGAATGTCGTCGTTTTCCGGAAACAGACGATACATGAAAGAATCCAACTCTTTGGGGTCTCGCCTGATATACCCCTCCTGGAAGGCTCTCAATGCGACTAGCACTTCCGCACGCACCGACGCCGGCGCATCCCCTGTCTGAAGCAGATACTGATGGCGGAGGTCACTAGACGTAACACTCTTCAAGTGCAGGCATGAGACAAAACCGAATGCGAAGCCGCCAACCATAAGCAGGACGGCCGCCAGGGCCAACAAGACCCTCTTGCGAGTCAACCCAACTGTCACGTTTGCCTCGTATAACACATCGCGGAACACGATACGTCTCATCGTGCTCTCCGGCAAAACCCTCCCTACGCTAGGCATAGTCGATTGGATTCCTCTCGAGCCAGTGTTCATCGCTAGCCCTGCCGATGTTTTTCCAAGCACGAGAAACGACGCTCGCTCCTAGACGACGGTTCCCCCAAGCGACACCTAAGCCAAAGCCGATTGCACCACCGAACATACCGAACGCGAATGCTCTGCTTGCAGACTCGTGCCAGTTCCCCAAATAACTACTCAGCAGGCCGATGCACGCTCCGACGGCCGCGACACTCAGAGCCTTCCGAGCTGACTCGCTAAGAAAACGAATAAGAGGCTTTCCGTGGAGAAACGCTTCTCGACCGGAACGCGCTCCCTCCAGCCCGGAATTCAGAAGTTTGCGGCCGTAATCAACATAAGAATTCGACCGCTCGCGTAAGTTCATGGCACCTTCCCACTCTGCTGAACAATTTGGACAACGCTCTCAAGTTCACGCTGCATCGCTGCTGGTCCGAAACGTTACGCCCCGTGCAGGACAGAAGCCGTGATTCTCACGGGTACCCAGGCCCGGCACTTTAAATTGCACCTTGGGTGCCAGAAAGTCGGGTTGTAACTTATAGATAACAGATTTGTTATTCGTCATGGCGCGACACTTGAGGTGAGCTACTGCAAAGTGTTGCGTATGCCCGTAGAAATGCATACCGACAGCTCTAACATTCATATCGAGCGCATCAAGGGCCCATTGCGCGTCGCGCGCTTGCCCGGCGAGGCTCAGCCCGTTTATTTCAGCGCACAGTGAGATCGCGAAGCATTACGGTCTGGACATGTCGCGTTTCGGCGAGTCGCACGCATCCACAATCGACTACGTCATCGCCGGACTGGGCGGTTGAATGCTCGGCACCTTTGCCGGCGCGCTGGATGCGCGCAAGATCAACGCTGGCTCTCCTTTTTGCGGTCCCGTGTGCACGCGTCGTGGAAACAGTAGGCTTTGACGTCGGAAAGTTCTTACCGTGGCCATCGCCGATCCCGTACGCCGGAACGTATCAAACAGCATCCGCAGAGCGTCTTGCACTTGCTTGTCCGGATCGAGCACCAATCTACCTTCGGAGTTGTAGATCAACCCAATGGGCGGCCGGATCACGAGTTCACCACGTCTGGCTTTATTGAGGATTCCACCCTGTAAGCGCGCCCGAAGAACGTGCAGTTCCGCTTCCGACATGGTTCCCTTCAGGCCTAACAGGAGCCGATCATTGAAGTGCGCCGGATCATAGACGCCATCTTCATCCAGGATCAAGGCCTGAGTGAGAGCGCAGATCTCTAGCAAGCGATGCCAGTCGCTGGAGTTGCGCGCCAAGCGAGACACTTCCAATCCCAGTACGATTCCGGCTCTCCCCAAGCTCACCTCTGTAACCAGCCGTTGAAAGCCTTCCCGGTCGGCGGCAGAAGCTCCGGATTGTCCCAGGTCGGTGTCAATGACGATGATTCGATCCTCGGGCCAGCCCAACGCGAGCGCCTTCTGGCGCAACGCGTATTGCCGTTTCGTGCTTTCGCTGTTTTCAAAGACCTGGCGCAGCGTCGATTGCCGGATGTAGAGATAGGCATTCCGTTGAAGATGCGCAGCCTTTACTTTCTGATGCGTGTCTGCAGTCATGATCTTGACTCCTGGCAGCCCTGCAATAGCATTCCCGCGAGGATCAGAACGACCTCCGTACGCGCGCCCTGAGGAAGAACTGCGTCGTTATGGGCTACAGCAAGTACCTCGCTTGGAGGTGGCGTGGCGAAGAGCGAACAAACATTTATCAACTCCCGCATGCCGCGTCGTAGGAATAGCGCCAACCCTGGTCCCCGCTGCCCGTTCAGGAACTGACATCTGAGCTCTTCGTACGCGGCAACCCATCCATCTTGATCCGGTGGCGCGGGAGTGTAAGGGGACGATGTGCTCACCGGCGTTTTTTTTCCCGCAGAAGCTGTCGCTCGATGCTGCGGGGATGCACCCGCAAGTTGAACTTCTGCTTCACCGCTTCCGCCAGTTGCGCGGAACTCAGCGACGGCTCCGCAGTCCGCTGCTCGACCACGAACTCCATCACTTCCGGAGTGAGCTTGTGGCCGCTTCTCGGACCGCGCTTCCCGGGAAGCAATCCGGACAAGCCGCTTTGCTCGAAAGTGAATTCGGCTTGATAGAACGAGGGGCGCGAGAAACCAAACTCCTTGGCCGTTTGGGACACCGGCCGCTTGTCCACACGGACCTGTCGCAGCATCTCGTATTTCACCTGGACCAAGTCTTGGGCATCGAAGAACTCGCTGTCCTGAAACAGCGTATGGGTCACATCTTGCGGGCGGGGGTTCAAGGTTCCGTGTTGCCGTAAGATTCTCTGCTTGTCGGGGTTGTTTTTCACTCGCGGCGCTCTCGTCTTCGTCCTGTTTTAACCCTCGGATGACTGTAAATCTAATTACGCCGTATACAGATATCTTGTCAATGGTTTTCTGTCGGAAAAGTATTGAGAAGATTGAGTCATACTTCAACAATATTGCACCCATTCCAGGATTGCTCGCCGCGACATCTCCCGACAACATTTGCTTTACGTTCATGACATCTTTTCCTTTACAGCTCTCTCGGTTCGCTCCGACTTCCATCCGTCAATCTGCTTCGCCAGTTCAAGCAAGTCCGCCACTCGAAATTGCGATCGCCCCGCCGCAACAGCAACACACGGATCGACCGCACCCACGTCGGTCCAACTCATGGGCAAAGAATGTAGTCGACCACCTTCTTTGTCCTGAAACCAGACCCTGTCCTCCCCCCAGTTCTGGCGGTAAGAAACGAGTTCGAATTCTTGCTGGTACAACGGATGGTAGGGATGAGTGACCCGGAAACGTCTCTCAGCGTCGCTATGCGGCGCATTTGAATGCTCAGTCCAACGGAAAGCTGGAGCGCTGGCACAAGTCGCTGAAACGGGAATGCATTCGAGAGAGAACGCCGCTGTCGCTGGAAGACGCGAAACGCCTGATTCAACAGTATGTGGATCGCTATAACCATGCCCGGCTGCACAGCGCGATCGGGTACGTGACGCCGAACGACATGCTCATGGGTCGGCAGGCCGCGATCCACGCGGAGCGCGACAGAAAGCTGGCAAAGGCCCGCCAGCAGCGCCAACTGCGACGGAGCCAGGCGCACGGCGACGGGCTAAGCCATCTGGGCAGTTGTAACGAATTGCCAAACGATGTAAGGGTTCTCAATCGCCAGCAGCTGCATTCCTACAGCCCCAGGCGCACGATCAACCCCAGGAGAATCCAAATGAGAAGCGTCAAATTGTCAATGCTTCCAATATTGGCAGTCACCCTGTTGATTGGGGGAAATGCCTTCGCTCAAGGTGACAAGAGCGCTCCAAAGAGCACCGTTACATCATCAAGTTTAGGGGAATATTCGCCAACCTTTGCTGGTCCAGCCGCCACCGGTTGCGCCTACTATGGTTGCTCTTTGCTCACAGGTCCCTTCTTCTCTCCGTCCACGGCGCCTCTCGCCTCGACGGACGCAGTTGTCCCCAACCCGCTAAACGAATCCGGGATTTTGCCCAGCCCGAAAGTTATGCCGTCACCGGGTCTCGCGCGTCGCTCGCGTCTCCCGCACAGCGACGCCGCAGTCACGCCTCCAACTGTTAGTTGCCAACCGTTGGGTCCAGGGTGCGACAACATTAGTTCATCTTCGGGCGGCGCCACCGGCGTGAAAGGCTTGAACGCGGTGGACAGCGGCGGGCTACCCACCAACCTGGTAGGGGACATTGAACCCGCAGACCAGGGCCTCTGTGCCGGAAATGGATATGTGGTCGAGGCTAACAACCTCGGGGAGATTCTAGTTTTCAACACAGACTTGCAGCGGGCATCAGCGGTCATCCCCTTGGACACCCTTATGGGACTCACGAGCAGAGGATGGAGCAGCGGCGGCGACATCTCATGCCTCTATGATCACGACAACGGCGGACACTGGTTCTTTACGGAGTTTGTCTCTGCCAGCCCTGAGTCGAGTGGGGGCACCTTTGCAGGTTGCTTTGCAGGCGTGGCCAATACCTGCTATGAAGGGATTGCGGTGACTGTGGGCTCAGATCCATTTGGCCCCTACAGCGTCTACTTCCTCAATGCCAATTACAACCCAGCCGAGCCGGGCTACCCCTACCTGCTCAATGACTTCGCTAAGATCTCAACCACTCGAGACGCCTTCCTCTTGTTCTACGACGAGTTCCCGCAAGTCGTACCTGGCTTGGGCGGCGGCTTTTTCAACGGAGCACAAGAATTTGCGTTTAACAAGAATGCATTGGAACTGGGCCTGCCCGTCACTGGACGTCATGGAAAGCCAAACCCTGCCTTCACCGTCGCCATCGAGAACATGGGTCTCCTACCAACACCAAACGGAACCTGTTTTTCCGATGATGAGCATGGTTTGCCTGGTTTCACGTGCTGGTATTCCGTAATTCCCGCGCAACCACCCGACCCAACCCAGTACGACAACAGTCATGGAGGCTCCGGATTCATGCTTGACTCGCTCGACTTTTATGGCCTGGGTGACGACCGAATCGCGGTCTTCGACTGGACCGGCCTCGATAACCTGCACAGCCCCAACTGCTCCAAGTGCGCTGGTATCCAATTCGGCGGCCAGCTATTCTCCGGTGTGTCGTTTTACTACGGCGAGGGGTTCCTGGCTGCCCAAAAGACCGGGCCAATACCGTTGGGCGACGAATGCGGAGCCGCTGGCCTCAGTGTGGGCACTCCGCCGCCCGCCAGCACCCCGCCGCCCGCCAGCTGCCCCGAGGGCGGAATCGCTACCAACGGCGACAATTTCACGCAAGTCTCGCAGGCGCAGGGCCAGATCTGGGGCGCCATCTCCACCGAGATCGCCCAAACGTACAAGTCGGAACCAAGCCCGGAAGTGCACCAGGGCGCCGTTTACTGGGTCATCGGCACCGACACTTTCGACAAGTTCGGGTTCTTCAGCCTCACGGGCCAGGGGTATGTTTCGCCGAAGCATGAGGACCTGGAATTCCCGGCAATGGCCGCGGAAGGCTCTTCCTCCCAGGACGGCGGAAACGGTGGGGCGATCATGACCTTCACGCTGTCGGGTGACGGCGGACCTACCGGGGCTGACCACGGAGGCTTTTACCCCAGCACCGCCTACGGTCGGCTGACCAGCACTTCGAACGGCCTCTTGAAATCTGTGGTCAACATTGCAGATTTGGGGCAATCGCCTCAAGACGGCTTTACAGAGTACCAGGGCTATCCAGGTCCCACTGGACCTCGCTGGGGAGACTACAGTAATGCAATCTACCTATCGGGGTCAGGTAGGATCTACTTTTCTACCAACTACATCCAGTACCCGAACTGCGTGGGGTCTGAGTTTACCCTGACACTCGGGACCTGCGGCGGAACCAGGGATGGTTTCGCAAACTGGGGGACCTCAGTTAACTTTGTCGTGCCGTAAGAAAATCCGGGCGGGTGGTTCCGGCGGGCTGCGTGCAATCGCGGAAGCTGCAAGGTCACGAATAACGCGGCGATTACTTGCGGACCAATCGATATCGCCTTCCCGGCTAAAATCAACCTGCCAGGTGAAACTGAGGCGGGCATTGTAGGGATGCAACCACGCTGAGGGATAACTTGGCGGGCTCATCGAGCCGATGTTTAGCAGCGCGGGAGCGTATCCTCTCGCGCTGTGTACTTCCGGGGATTGTCTTGGCTCAGCGTGAAATGGAGAAGGGGCGTTCTCCGTTAGTGTAGATTCCGCCCCTTCGGGGCGGGGATTTTCAAGGCATGGGGGTCTATCGTCCGATGACTGTTTCCATTCAGTGCACAGCGCGAGAGGATACGCTCCCGCGCTGCTAAACATCGGCTCGATGAGCCCCACCAAGTTATCCCTCAGCATGGTTGCATCCCTGCAATGCCCGCTTCCGTTTCACTCTGCGAGGTCATTGTAGCTGCGGTTGAAGAGTGTGCAAACATCAAAGACGTCGTCTGCTGCCGGCGAAGTTGCCGCTGCCTACGAGCTTCTTCTAACTTGCGATCGCGAGCCGCGTGGATCTCGGCCTGTCGTCCGGCGAGCCTATCCTGCGGCGTCACATAGCCGATCGCGCTGTGCAGTCGCACGGTGTTGTAGTGATCCACATAGATTTGAATCAAGCGGCGCGCATCACTACTGTCCGGTTAACTTACAAGGTGTTGGCTGCAAGTATTAGCTGCGCAACAAGTTGAAGTCATTTCTGGCTTGCCGCGATTTGAATGCGAGGAGAGCAGACAATGGCTCATGAATCAGGGGCGTACCGTCTTCTCGCAATTGATCAGTTTTCTTCCCCGACCGAGAGTTCCGTCGTTGCGTCGAGCGTTATCAGGGTGACCTGCGACTGCGAGGCCTCACCTGCTGGGATCAGTATCTGGCGATGGCCTTCGCCCAGTTGACCTATCGGGAGAGTCTGCGCGACATCGAAGCCTGTTTACGTTC
>Ga0187872_10002634_pt1 | contig 15532 bp, 13 predicted proteins | sample June2016WEW_16_4_FD_132973 | JGI IMG/M metagenome (GOLD analysis project Ga0187872, IMG submission 132973) | Peatland microbial communities from SPRUCE experiment site at the Marcell Experimental Forest, Minnesota, USA - June2016WEW_16_40 | ecosystem: Environmental > Terrestrial > Soil >...
GTCGCAATCCCTGTCTGCACCACGCGCCTCTCCACGCGACTCTGCGCGTCGACCACCAGCACAACCGGCTGCGGCCCGCTGTTGTCAACCGCCTGAATCGGCACAACCAGCGCATTGCCTGTGCGCGTTATGTTCAGCGTCACCTGCGCATACATCCCCGGCGTGAGCGAGCCGTCTGCATTGGGCACGTCCACCTCCACCTGCATCGAACGCGTAGACATATCCAGCTCGTCGGTGCTGCGCGTAACCTTTCCGCTGATGGTGCGGCCCAGCGCGTCAATGCGAATCGTTGCGGCATCGCCATCATGCACAAATGGGGCGACCGCTTCCGGCACCGGAAGCCGCAGACGCAGTGTGCTGGTTTGCGCCACCTTGACCACAGGTGCAGAAGCGGCATTGGACGTCCCCGCCTGGATCAGCGCGCCCGTATCGGCATAACGCCACGTCACAACGCCGGTGAATGGAGCGACGATGCGCGAGTAGTCCTCCATCGTCGACACCTGTTTCTGCTGTGCCTGCGAGACGCCCAGTTGCTGCTGCATCGCGCTCAGCGCAGACTTTGCAGCATCCACCTGCGCCGCCGCCGCCTCGTCCTTGGCGTGCGCATCGTCCAACTCCTGCTGCGCAATCAAGCCTGGACGTGCGTCGGATGCCTGTTGCAGTCGCATCGCAGCGGCGTGCAGCGCCGCGTAGTTCGCCTCGTCTCGCGTCACCTCGTTGGTCGCTCGCAATATCTCTGCCTGCGACTGCTGCACACCCGCCTGCGCGCCCTGCACCTGCGCCTGCAACTCAGGTACATCGAGCACAGCCAGCACCTCGCCCTGCTTTACCTTGTCGCCGATGTCGACGTGGATGCTGCGAATATAGCCCGCAACCTTGGCATGAAGCTCCACCTCCTGGTAGGGAATAAATTCGCCTGCAACGGTGAGGGTATTTGCTAGCGTTGCGCGCGAAGCCGCGACCACCGGAGCGATGGGATTGGTTGACCCGGCAGGTCGCTGCGCGGTGCGGTTGCATCCGCACAGGGCGATCAGAGTGCACCAGAGCAGAGTGATTCGTCCGAAGGCAGGTCGCCGGACGCGGGCAGCAGCATTCATGGAGGGCTCGCTTGGGCTAGAGACACAGCAACGCCGCTTCAGAAGCGGCGTACAGACCGGCACAAAAAATGCCGGGGTCTTTATCTAGTTGCGTGGAGGTGGGCGGGTGGCGTGCGCTCTGCGAAAGCAGAGTCTTGTGGCGGAAGGAGAATCAGCGGCGATCAGCATCCACGCATGGGAGCGTGCGATCTCCGCCGCGGCAACCATGACGAGGACGAAGAGAAGAAACGTGGGAGCCGCTTGCACAGGCGGCGCATCCTTCACGGCCTCAATCTGCTGCTGCCATATCTTGTTTGCTGCAATCGGACGCGCTGCATCGGTGTGGGGATAGTACGCAGCGACCTTCGATGTAACCGCGAAGGCTACCAGAAGCCCACAGAACATCGCCCCCAACAGAAACATTAGGGCGGTCTTGCGTCCGGGATGATACGGAATGCGCATCGTGTTCAGAATACCCTGACCCGGGCCAAGCGGATAGCGAACACCCGTTTGTAGCTCATCGCGATCTTGCTGATATTTAGACGCAGATGCAGACCATTCGGTTGCTGACTGGCTGATTCAACAACGATTACGCCGTGGTTCACGGTGATGCCCAAAACGGAGCGCCCCGTCGCTCCGCCGTTGACCTCAAGCTCTGCTATGGTCCGGTGACCTCGTGCTGGTTCATCTGGCCGCCGCTAAAAAAGTGGTGGCGCACCATGCTGCTGACAAGCACATAGAGCAGGACGGTCAGGACCACGATAAACAGGAACTTTGCAAATCCAAGCCACTCTAAACTGTGTTCTTCCTGATTATTCTCTTGCTGATTCGTCGCCACGTGTTGCTCTCCCGCCAAACCATGTGCCTTGCGTTGGACCGTGGTTTGATAATCCATCGCTCTCGCTCCACAGTCAATCTCCTTGGAGTACGCATTACAATTTTCTGACTGAGACACTGTCAACAGCCCCCTAAGACCCGGGATCAGCTACGATCCCGAGGGCAAGAAGGCCGCGAAGCAGCCTCACGCTGATGCAGGTAGACTGAAACTGCGCGGCGCACTTGTCTGACGGTACAGATCATAGAGAAGAGGGGATACTGTTGACCTGGCAACATCTGGGAGCTGTTCTGACGGGCGTTGCGATTGGCTTTCTGGGGGGCCTTTTTGGCAAGGGAGGCAGCGCAATTGCCACTCCGTTGCTCAGCCTGCTGGGTTTCCCCGGATTTGTTGCGATTGCATCTCCTCTTCCCGCGGCCGTCCCCAGCACATTGGTTGCCTCCGCGGAATACTGGCGTTCCCATCTTTTGGATTGGGAGATCGTGTGGTGGAGTATCGGGTTCGGAACCCCTGCAATTGTTGCTGGTTCCTTCCTTACTCCATTTGTCGGTGCCAGGCCTCTGCTGGTAGTTACGGGACTTCTAGTGCTCGGCTTCGGAGTCTCCTTTCTGTTCTTTCCCAAGGACCGGTCGCTGGCCAAAGAAGCCAAGGACAACCCAGAGGGGCTACGCCCGGCTTACTGGAGAGTGCGACTTGTTGCGGTCGCAATTGGCGTGGGATTGATCTCGGGGCTGCTCGCAAACGCCGGAGGATTCCTGCTTGTTCCCTGTTACACAGTGCTCCTTAGACAGCCCATGAAGAAAGCCTTCGCATGCTCCCTTGCGGTCTCCTCCGTCCTTGCCGTGCCAGGCACCGCAGTCCATGCCTACCTCGGGCACATTTCATGGCTGGTTACGTCGCTGGTGGCCCTGGGGTCGATCCCATTCTCGTTCCTGGGAGCGCGCCTTGCGATCAAGACCCGGTCTGCAAAGCTCGAACGCTGGTATGGACTTGTGTTGACCTGTCTGGGAATTTTCTTCCTGTTTCATATGTAACTTCGAATGCAGCTGAACGGACATATCAGACGTTTCAACAGACAATAAAAATGTGATTTAAGATTGATCGACAAGCCCAAATACGTGATTTGGTGCCGATATGCTGAAACTCTGCTTTTCGGAAACGACAGTGATTCTGACCTAAAACGAATACCCAAAACACACACCTCGCGCTATGCCCGAGGCGCTGTAGCGATATAAGTTGCTCATAATAAAATATTTATGGATTGGTGCCGGGAGGGGGGGTCGAACCCCCATGACCTTGCGATCGGCGGATTTTGAGTCCGCCTAAAACACATTTGCACTGCACTGCATTAGCTGGCAAATTCTCGCATATCTAACTGTATATCAATTACTTATACGGAACACCGTCGACGCAGCGCGCTGCACTAGCCTGCACTAAAGTAGGAAACCAACATGCACCAGAACATGCACCAGATTCTGCACATGATTCAGTGCAAACGGTCTTGATTGAGTGAAAATGCCCATCATAGGATTCCTCTGTAGGCGCCGAGGCTTTGTGACTGAACTCGAAACGGATTAGCCTTATCGGGGTTGCTCTGCCGAATTGAGAGACCTAAGGGGTGAGTGCGGCATGCTTTGCCGCGACCCAGTTCTCTGAGGTTGCTGACACGGTCTCTTCAGCACTTGAAATATGGCCGGTGCCGCCATCGAACCACCTGATCGCGTGTTACTTCATTATGACGCCACAAAGAATCGGAATTATGCCTTTGACGTACCTTTCTTAACCGTGCCGTCCTTCATCATGCGTTCAAGATGATAGGTAACCGAGTCCTCGATGCTGACAAACTGAGTACCACGTTTGAACGTGTCCTCATAGTTCGCCCTCTTTGCTTCAACCACAATCTCGTGAAAACTCAGCGGTCTGTCCGTATTCAACAAGATGTCAGCGATGATGGCACGTTGAGGCTTTGGTTTTGTCTTTAAGGTTGGGGTGCTACGGTATGTGTCGTACATGTGCATGGCCAGCCACCTCCACCTATTTCTAGCACCCGGGTCACAGCATCGCACAATTAGGACACTACCGATTGTTGATGCCGCTTGACACGGGGATGTACGCTCGCTAGAGACTTAGCGATCGCAACCCCGCTTCTGAGCGGGTTTTACCTAGTGAGTTCGCTGTCAGCTTCTTCCAGACGCCTAGCGGGACTCAAATCAATCTGTAGCTCTGCCACGATCCGAGCCCGTTCATCTTCAGGAATTTGGGCCAGCAAATAGGCAATCAAATCCTCCTGCCTGCTTTGGCCGAAAACCATACGGTAGATCGCCAGTGCACGGCGCAGACCGCTTAGGCGTTCCACTTCACGACTGAACGGCAACGCAGGAACATGCCGCTCGATTTTCGCGTCACCGGGAAACAGCCAATAAGGAACAAGATCATTTTCCTGTACCGAGCGGCTTGTGCGACCAAGCTCAAAAGCAGTCTCCCATGCGTCCGGGGCACGATGGCCTAAAGCTTCGGCCGCAAATGCCGCCGCCACGTTCTTCCGGACCGCGTGTCCTTTATAGCGATGTATCCGGCCCTCGCGCTGTTCCAGATCGACGGGGTTTGACGGCAAGTTCCAGTGGGTTATGGCGTGACAGTAATGATGAAAATCAAGCCCCTCCTGCCCGACCGAGGTTGAAACCAATACGAAAGGCCAGAATGGCGAGTTGAATGCTGCACGCACTCGCTCTTTGCGCGTTCCGGGAGATACGCCATCAAAGGCGAGCGGCGCTTCTTCGTCTGAGCGATCATCGCCAAAACGCATGGCAAAGCGAATCCGCATCGGTTCGGTCTTGAACTTCACTTCGCGGGCATACCGGGGTGCCGTGACTTCATCGATGCGCAGCGATGCGGCGCGGATTGTAAGCGCCGCGATGAGTTCCGCTCCAAGTTTCTCCGCTATCTCTGCTGCCGGCAGCGCGGCAACGCTAAGCGACTCCCTGAGAAGGTGCGCGTATTCATCGAGGACAGCCTGGAGGCCGCCCGCATGCGCGTATTCCAGAACACGTTGCCAGTAAGGTTCGCCCCGAAATTCCGTGCGAATCGCTTCGATGACCTCAGCGTGGTTGAAGAGCGTAAGAAATGCTCGCCCCGAACACCCTGCAATGTCACGCAGGGGAAGGCAATCTGCAGGGTCGCTTCGGCTCGCGCGCGCGAAAGCACGCATCGCGGCCGTCGCGGGCCCGGCCGAGGCCACGAGAGCGAGAACGTCCATAAGATCGTCCGGCGGCATGCCAAGATGGTCTTTGCCGCTGCGGATAGAATCGAGCGTCCGCCGCGCCTGCTCTACGTGGCTCGACCAGCCGTCGTCTTCGTCGCCCCCTTCAATACCGGCCCATGCCTGTGCGAGATCTGTGCGGCCCCACCACGCTTGTGTCGCGACCGGGAATTCCGCGTAATCAAGCAGCATAGGCGCAAGCCAGTACCATCGATCATCGATGCTGCTACTGGTCCCTTGAACGATACCAAGCTTTTCGATCATTCCACTTATGCGAGCAGCGAACCGCGAGCGCACCTCTGTCGCAGTCAAACGGTCGCCCCGTGCCAACTCTCGGGGGTCGCAGTCGCGGGCGAACGTAAGGCATGGGTAGACCAGCAAGAGCACGGGTAGACCGGCAAGACGGTCGTCCGATATCGCAAACCGCAACAACCCCCGCTGCTTCTTCCAATCCTCCTGCGTTAGTTGCGCGCGCGGATGGGGCGCCCGCATCATCTTGCGCTCCGCTTCGTACGAAACGAGCGATGCGACGGCACGCGGAACCATGTGCCAGGCGGAGAAGACGAGCCGCTTCGTCACGTTGGCCAGTTCTGGAGCGGCGTAAGGCCCCGCGAGAGTGTAATAGCCGAGCGACGGTGGCATCCAGAGTAACCGCCACTGTCCACAATCCACGGTTTCAGAGAGCAGCTCGCGCAAACGCGGATTCGCAGGTTCGAGCGGCTTGTAGGCGCGCGCGCGTTCAAGATCGAGGAATGTCTCTGGGAACTCCCGTACAAGCCTCACCATCTTGTCCTTTTCGGGTGCGTCCTCGAAGGCCCGCTTCAAAGCGTACTTATCCTTATCCATGAAATTGAACAGGTATGGTGCCGACTTCCAATATTCGACGACATCTCCTTGTTCCACCGTATCGGCAATGCGCTGTGCGCCCAGAAACGCACGAACATCGACGATGTGGAGCGAGGCATCGGCAGGTGGCGCATCCAAAAGCATGCCTCCGCGCTTGTCCGCCGCCGCGAGCCGTTCCGTACGCGCCATTACTCGGCACAGACGCTGCTGGAGCGCTATTTTCGCTCGTCGCAACCGCGCTAGCCCGTCGGGCGTCATCACAGCGGGCAGAGCAGCGCGATACTCCGCCAATATCTGCTTGCAACCGTCCGCATCCCCGTTTTCCAGGAAACGCAGCAATGCGAGAAAGTCACCATAGTGATCATCATCGGTCTCATGATAGAGACTCAACCCGCGATACGGAGTAGCCGAGAGCAGAAGAACACGCGCACCCTGGCCTGCCTCGGAATCGAAGAGGTCACGCGCAAGTTCTCCTGCTTCCGACTCCTCTTCAAGAAGATGCTTGAAGCGCTGAAACTCATCCAGAATAATTAAATCCGGCTCCAGCGTCGCGAGGCAGACGCGGGCGAGCATCCGTCTCAACTCGCCAATCCACTGGGTGCGCCGTCTTGTTGCGTCTCGTGACACCTTAGAGTCGCTGCGGCAGAATATGCCACGCAACTCCTCGAAGCGCGAATACATGTCCTGCTCCCCGGCGGCTATTTCTTCCCGTACCTGCTTGGCCAAACTGGAAACGAACTCATCCGCAATCTGCTGATTCACTCTCTTGAGATCAAACGCCTCTACTCCCCGCTCGAATGAAGATGTTCCCGCGTAATCCTGCATCACGTAAAGCGAGGCACGTGGCCCATGAATTCCCCACGCGCGATCCAATAGCCAATAAAGCAGAACCCGCTCATCCATTCGGCCACCGCCGCCGGTTTGCTCAAAGGAGGTGGCAGGAGTCAATGCGACGAAGTTGACGCGATGCTGCCGGAGATCTTGCATTTGTATCGGCAGCAGGGTGAGGCGCGTCGCCTGCGCTGCCTCCTCGCAGCCTGGAATCCTGAGCCGATCTATGTTCTGCCGCGCGATGTCCGCATTGGAGCAAATATAGATCACATCGATACGGGGGACTTCGTCCCACAGATGGTCGATTGTCCGGGCGATCACTCCCTTTGCAACGAGGGTCTTGCCCAATCCTACTTCGTCGGCGACAAGAAACCGTCGCGTCGGGTCTGGCCCGTAGAACCGGTCAAAAACATAGTCCACCGTGGCCCGCTGGAAATCCTTCAGGCCCGCAAGCGCTGATGAGGTGTCTGGGCGTGTGCTCATTTCGCCATGGCCTGCTGCGCGGCTTCCCAAATAGGACCCCATATTTCCTGAAAATCGTCACTGAGCAGCTCCGAACTCCCCGGCTGCCTTCGGAGCACATCTAACAGGGACGCCACGCGTTCAAGTTGGGCCGGGCCGCGATGGAGGGCTCGGAGCATCGTCTCCAGAATAAACGGGTTCCGTGAACCACGGTCTGAGGCGTCTTCCGAAGAATTGAGCAGCTCGCGCACATCGCCGGAAGAAGCAGCCGCTTCATCGCCGCTGGCGAGGAGAAAGAGAATATAGCGGAGCAATTGATCGCGGTTTTCGATAAGGGAACGGACAACACGATCTTGCCGGTCTTCGGGCGCGCCGTGAAGCGGAAGGTTCATGACAAATATTGAATTGCGCTCGACATCGCCGATTTTAGCGATGATCGAAAAAGCAATGAGAGGTGTCAGCCCCCCGTAAGATAGCCGGGGAAACGAGATTGACTGGCCGAATGGCTGGCCCCGCTCCGCTGGCTGCGTAATCGGCCATGCCCTTATCTGGGCCTTCGCATCTGGCCAACGGGGGGCTCTCTCCCATTCCAGATTGAGATCGAACAAATCTTTTTCACCCGCAGACGTGACGACCAGCCGTGGGCCCGCTGCTGCGAGCGCTTGCTTCATGGCTTGGAGCAAATCATCGAGCTTCTGCGCCGTGGCGTCAGCCGGCACGGACGGCGCGTTCACGTCGTAGGCCTGGAGCATGTCAGCAAAATGTGTTTCACCCTTTTCTTGTCTGAGAAACTGGTCCACACCACACTGGCTCTTCTTGCCCACCAGCTCGACCATGAACTCGACGTTGTGCGTTAGGGCATGGACGGTCGCATTGAACGAACCGCTGAATATGCTCGCGTCCCAGCCGTGGTCGATGACAAAAAGCTTAGCGTGCAAGCCATCCAATACATCACCGTCTCCAGTCTGGGCTTCCTCATCTGACTCATCGACAAGGTCCGGAACCAAGAAGCTAACGCTCCTGCAGCGCTGCAGTGTCTCTTGCGGCAGTTCTTGTAGAGATTCGAGACGGGATACCAAGTGCATCTCGCTGGTGTGATCCAGGAAGTCACGCACAACCGGATTGGAGATGAATGGCGAGATGATCATAGCTTTATCTCGTCGCTTGCTGAAAGGGGAGACAGTTCTTCCGTCTAGCCCTGCGACCCAGAATCGGCACTGGTTTTCATCGAAGCCGACAGGCCAGGTAAAGCGAACGCGGCGCAGTTCGTCCGCGATCTTCGCTATCCCCTGACGACGCTCACGTGGAAGCGGGAGCCGCGCGAGACCGGGCAGCGCTGCCACAAAATCTGCGAGAGGGTGATTTGCCGCGATAGCGTTCGAGCGGTCGGTAAGTTCGCCATCGAGTGCGACAACAGTGTCCCAACAACGGTCAAAAGTCAGGTTGCGGCTAAGGCAGAGGACACGATAGTGGACCCGGCCATTGCCGGCAATAAAGCGCAATGCCCAGACCTTCGGGTGAAACACACCCTCCCCGTCTGGCGCTTTGACATCGTAGATACATGGTTCGAGGAATGTGACGAGCGGCGGGTACTTGGGAGGCAATCGGATTTGCCCGCTCTGGCAAAAGATCGTGAATCGATCGCCGTAACGCCTTAACGCTTCCAGCAACGCCAGGGGATCGGCGACCAGCTCGCCGTCCGGGTGTTCCCAGTCGAAGAACGCGAACGAGAGGGGAAGCATCAGTGCACTGATGAGATCGAGCGAATACGTGGTGCCCACGGCTACGTCGAGCTTGCAGCCAGCAGGCGGACGGAGCAGTTCCAGCAAATGTTGTCTCTCGTCCGGTCTAAGCATCAGGTGGCTCCAGGCCGTCGAAAATGTCGTGAAGCAGCCGCTGACTTATGAGCCACCTGAAGTCCAGTTGAGCGGTTCCTGATTCGCCCGTCCACAGCTCCTGCGGACGGGGATTCTTGGGATTACTTATTCGGGCAAGAGTCTTCTTCAGCTGCCTCTCACGCTCGCTAATCAACAACCGGGCGGCTGGACTATCGCACAATCGCGCGGCATCGCCCGCCAGAGCGAGATCCCACCAGCTATTGATAAATTGGCGCGTTGGGACGGTAATGCGCGGATTGGCGGAACGCACCAGTTCCCAGAAACGCTCTCTGTCCCACTTCACCAACGCAGGAGAGCGTTTAGAGACCAATAGGGCCCACTCATCGAGATCGCGCCGGTATTTAGCAATGCCTTCGTCCCGGTGGGTTTGCTCCGCAAGGATCAAGTTGTACAGTAATGGTGCGCCGTGCATGACCTCGGAAAAATTCTGCGCATGATCGAGAAGCTCCCGTAACCTCGCCGGCAACTCGACGCAATGAGGGTGCTCCCACGCGAATGCTGCATCCGTGTTGCATCGCTTCTGCGCGACAAGTTCTGCTAGAAGCGAGCCAGAGCAGGCCGGGCTCAAACGCATGCGCTCGGCAAGATATTCGCCTTCGATGCGCGTCAGCCTCAAGGAGCACTCTTTAGGAAAATCATCCGGCGGTGGAACCAGCCCAGCGTGCCAGTTCGGCGTGATCAGATCGTCGTGCTCTAGGTCACGCTCGGACGCGCGTCCGGCGTGCCGTGTCAGCTGCGCGTAATACCCATCGAGGCTACGATGATACTGGACCTGCGCCCCTTGGAAGGACCTAATACCCCACACGCTGAGCCCCTGCCAATAAACACTGCTGGGGAGCCGTTTCAGAGTATTCTTCGCCACCTTGCCGATATTCCCGTAGTTGTCATCCGACCGCTCAATGGGGTCAACAAGATTCAGCTCTGCCTGCCGCGCGCGCGCAGCTATCTCTGCTGATCTGACGCGCGACTTTTCAAGTCTCTGATACGCCCAGGGGACGAGAAGGAAATACCGGGCTCGGGTCATGATGGTGCTTGTGCCGGGGAAGAGCATATCGGCGAAGGCGTCGCGAACGGAGCCCACGCCAAGCTCGTCTCGAGTTCCGTGTTCTCTGAATACGTCGATGACATCGAGCATCTTCCGGCGCTCGCGCTCGGAGTAATCCAGCCAGACAAACGCCGACATCATCGCCCCCCGTTTGCTAGTCTCAGATCCTCATGTTCAAACGCTGACGCCATGCGGTCGGCTTCTGCCCTTGTGAGGCCGTGCCGCGTAGCTACGTCGCGCCACTTCGATACGGCCATCCCAACCTGTGCCGCTATTTCATGGGCGTTTTCGGCATTAAGCTCGAAATAACCCGCTACATCCAACGCCAGCGCAAGGGAGGCTGTGTTGTCATCCTCGTTGATTGCTGTGCTGAGAATGCGCGGCTTGATGTCCGTTGGTACTGGGTTGAGATCGTAGGCAGGCGAGAGTCGCCAGCCCTCTTGGCCGGCATAGAGGAATCCGTGATTGCGCAAATGATCATCGGTGTTCGAAATCAGAATATTGAACACGAGCCGCCGCCATAGCGCTTCCATGTCGGCCTTCGGCGCCGCCCCATGCTGGCGCAGCGCATCCACAATCTCCAGATAGCTTCGGGTTTCGTTGTCCTTCGAGCCCAGCATGCTCATGGCGGAGAGAAAGGGAATGCGCCGGTTGCCGTCACGGTCGAAGCGACGCAGCAGAAGAACGGGCTTGTCCGCCACGATCTCGACGCGGCCCTCTGGGACCGCGATGCCGGCTCTCTTTGCTAGCGCAAGAGCGACCGCTTCCCATACAACCGTGTTGGTTTCATCATCTTTCCGCGGAAACTTCGCAATCGCCAGATGACCGTCCTTCTCAATGACCGAAGCCTTCGGGCGCGCTCCGCCGAGCGACGATCCCGGCGCGAATAGCATGCGCAAATCCTCCTCGGTGTCCTTGTCCTCTATGACGTGTTCGGCTGCGGAAAGAAGTTTCGGGAGTTCGACAAGAGGCGGTATGCGCTTGACGCCCTCCTCCCGCAGGAACGGACCCCCTGCGCGTTCGGCAAAGCGCAGAGCACCCTGACGCGCCTCATCGTCTACCAGCAGCAGGAAGTCGATTTCATGCAGAGTGCGTGGTGCGCCGCCCTCGCGCTCCGCTCGCCTCCGTTCCATCCGGCGCATCAGCGCCCGTCCCCAGCGATCCGGCGCTGAGTCGCCGATAGCGCCGAACATCGGCATATCAGCAGCCGTATGGAACGGACCGGGACCTAGCTGGAGAGCGGGTTCTAGGGAGAATCGCGCAGGATGCTGGAGCCAGCTTTCGTCGTATTCAAAAGTGGCGCTTTCCTTTTGCTTACGCACGCGGGCCCATAGCCGCCCCATGAGGTGGGGAGTGCCGTCGAGATCCACGTACACAAGGGCTTCCTTGTCCATTACTCCCCTTTGATTTGCTTTTGTTTGCGCGTCCCACGAATCCTTTGTGGAAGATTTTCTTCTTCGAGCTGGAGGCCCACCGGATCATTCGTGGGGTCAACGAGGTCTGACAGCCGGTCCGCCATGCCCATGACAAAAAGAACCGTCGCGTAGCTTCCGATTGAAACGCCGGGATCGCCGCGCTCCACTTTTATGAGGGTTGGTTTGCTGATGGATGCCCGCTGTGCTGCGATGGCCATGGGGATACGCCGTCGCCGCCGCGCATCCTTAATATCGTGGCCAAACTTTCGCAATGCCCGCGAGACAGGGAGGGGCATGGTCGATGATTTTGACAGTTTCCTCATAAGATTCCTAATTATTTACCATATGCATCATAAGGTAAATAATTAGATACCTTAAGTCAAGTATTGCCTTTAGAGTGGACCTGCCTCATTTCAAACCGAGCATCGATCGAAGCCCTAGACCTGCCCGCGGTCTCTTCAGCACTTGCAGTAAATGGCTGACCTCGTTGAAATCAAGCAATTGCCTTCAAAGCCTCGTACTCTTCCATATCTGCGGTGAAGTCAAGGACAAGCTGGATATCCTCGCCTGTATTGTGATTGTGGTTATAGCTGTCTACGTCGGACTTGAGCTGCCGGCAGTCCCCTACAATTCCCTGCCTCCGCTGCTGGAAGGATCGCTCCATGTGTTCGCGGGAAGCAGACCGAATGTCGGCCCACAGAGAGTACTGCCTTCCATTTCTCTCATAGATCGCAACATGCTTTGAGCGAACGCGGCGTCCCTGAGCATCAACAAAGGACTCCTCTCTCATCGCACGTGAAAATTCTTCTGCTAGTCGGTTTACGATGGTCGATCGTTGGGGCATGCACAGGCCTTGATCGTAGGCCCAGGCAGCCAATTCATGCATGGTGAAAGGCTGCGCGTGGCCGGCCCTTTCGTACTGCTGATAAAGATCCCGAAGCCTTTCGTAGTATGACATCAGCGTCCTCCTTACGTTGCGGTAGAGATAATGCTTCCATAACCATCAGTGATGGCGGCTTCGGTAACGATGTGTCGCACTTTCGTGAGCATTTCGCGACTGTGTGAATACGGAATCATCTTGCGATACTGCAGCTGTCCTACAACCAGCCCAGGATGAATTCCGAGCTTAGCCGCAAGTCCCTGAATTCGCGTCTTGGAAAAGAGTGGCCGCACGCGTGCGATGAAGCCATCCAACTCGCTCTTGGAAATCGAAAACGCTACAGCAAATTCGTCGGCCCTTTTCTCAGCGGGTGACTTATCCCCACTCGGTGGTGCTTCTTCTCCAACAAGATCGGTGTCCAGAAGCACGTCTCCAGTGAGACCATCCTGGTGTTTCACATGGGCACACTCGTGGAGCAGTGTGTGCCAGAAAGCATCAATACGGTCGTACCTCAACGATAGTGCAATGACCGGAGCCTTTGGATTCAGCCAGAGGCAAACCCCATCGATGCGGGTCGACGGGAGCGTCTCAACGATAAGAAAACGCACACCTGCATTGGCCAGTACGCCGGGAACAGCACGCACTGCATCAGCATCCCGCAACATTGTTTTGAGCCGCTTGAGGGCAGAGATAAAGGCCATTTCGGAAAAGGCTTTTACCTCCATTGCTTCCGCAAGTTGACGAACTCGGTAGAGCCATGCGGACTCCAGAGGAGAAGCCGCTTCATATGAACTAGACTTGCGTGCGGCATGTGCTAATGCCTTAGTCGGATCATCGAGTGATGACTTGCAGAAGAAGTCGCAGACACTTTTCTCGAGGACTTCAAGGCTTTCTGTCGGCTGAATCCAATGCCGACGAACCATCTCCTTGACGGGAGCCATCTCGTACAGCTTCGCTCTCCTCCTCACAGCATTGCTGCCGTCGGTCTGAACCTTAGAGAGTTGGTAGGAGCTTTCCATGTTCATCCAAAACTGCGCCCCGGTTCCGAAAGCCTCTCCAAGTCCCTTCGCCGTTTCCGGTGTTATGGCTCGCTTGCCCGCGATGAGCTCACTCACAAGCCGTCCAGGTCGGCCCAGAACCTCGGCTAACTCAGCCTGGCTCCAGCCACGCGCATCAATTTCATCCTTAATCAGTTCGCCAGGCGAGAAGACTTCTGCCGGCGTTCTCTCAATCATTTCCACGGGCGCCCCCTCCCTGAGTGCTTCCGCCACTGAATATCAGTGGTAATCCTCTATGTGGATGACGGCAACGAGCTTGTTGGGTACTACGCCTTCAAGCTCAATGATCAACCGCCACTGCTTATTCAACCGCATTGAATGTTGATGGCTGCGGTCACCCTTCAACTTTTCGTAGTGAAGGGACTTCAAGCTATAAAACACCCGCTCATCGGGCGCAGCCCGAATGATCTGAAGGCACTTGCGATAGGCCCGAACAATATCGCGCGGGAACCCAGCGTCGTATTTACCGTCCGTCTCCAAGCGATCGAGTTTGAGATCTTTGAAGCGGACTTCCATTGATGACCTGTCTCTCCCATGCGACTGGAATAAGTTTATCATGATTACACATTATGTAAAGAGTAATTTCATAAAGTGGACAGAGGCGAAACCCGTGAAAGTCCAGAGAGGCGGCGTAGTTATTGAACTTCTAACCAATCGGAGAGTCGCCGTCCAGACATACGGCATCCTGCGCAAAATGAATCCCCTCGGTCAGATCCAAGCCGCGGAGCGCATGATTCACGCCAACGCCTACTCGACGAGAATGGCAAAGGCGCTCCTGACGATTACAAAGCCTGAGTTGCTGGCAAACCCTGAGAAAGCGAGCCGATCTAGTCCTGGCAGCGGCGCAAAGCTCGAAGTCCTCCAACAGGAGTCCGAGGCGTTGCTCACCGACTTAAAGCAGGTGGAAGAATCCTATGCCACCCAGGCTCTCGACCTGACTCTCGGCCTCGGATACGTGGAACGGTTGCTGGCCAACCCTCGTGTTGCAAAATATCTGGCAAAGCACCACGCTGAGCTCTTGAATGAGTTCACCAAGCTGCTTGGAGAAAAAGCCGAGGAGATGTCGCGCACCGTTTCTGATCCCGTCAAGAAAACTGCGCGAGCTGCGAGATCGGTCACCAAGAAGGCGGCAGAGGTGGCCTGAGATGGAGGGAGAGTTAAGGGTAATTGGTTCGAAAGGTATCGAAACATGATGGAGGCCTAGAATGGCAGTAATCCAGACAAAATGCTGCTTTCGAGTCGCGTGGAGCGCACGATCCCAACGCCGAAGGCGACACCGCGAGCATAGCCCCATGGGCTAGCGAATCGTATCGCCGGAACAGGGAACCGCCTGTCGGGTTTGAGACCCGCGAATGCGCCCCTTTTCTCGTGTGAGACCATAGCTAAGGAACAAACTGCGGGGAACGAAGGTACGTTAACAATGAGCACGCCTCCGCTGAAACGTGTTTATTCCAGCTTCCTGGGCCGAGTCCGGGTGACCTACCGGTGGCGGAAGTACATCAAGTTTACCCCGGCCGCGGGGTTGGTAGAGCCAGGGTCCGGCGGAGTCAAAAAGAGTGTGTAGCTGCGGCACGGTGCATAACCTCCAGTCAAATATAGAAACACTGGTAATCGCCCAAAGTGTGAAAAGGCCAGCAAATAGGGTGCGGCATGGTTTATAACTGCCAGTCTAATTTTTGAAATGGCCTTTTTCGACTCGAACATGTGTAAACTCCACCACAAACTCTGTCCATCGTTATGACCCGCTTTCGTCCCCCTCCGGAGGCCCCTGCGGGAGGTGATATTGACGCCGTGGCGGGAAAGGCGGCCGGCGGGGTGGGTCCTGGGGGTGAGGCCTGTCGGCGCCGGGCGGGGGAAATAAATGGCGGCCCTGGGGTGGAAGAGGGTCCGGCGGGTGAACGGGAGCTGACCGGGACGGCCTGCCCAA